>Ga0118677_10001309_pt1 | contig 52722 bp, 43 predicted proteins | sample AliMusrvi5mmetaG_FD_86154 | JGI IMG/M metagenome (GOLD analysis project Ga0118677, IMG submission 86154) | reverse complement strand
TGCAACGGGCGCCTTCGTGACCAACCCGCTCTACAAACTGGGCGACACCGCCCCGTAACGATCGGCTGTCACACGATCCCATGCAGGAGCGCCCGGCCACTGGCCGGGCGCTCCCCGTTTTGGTCCATTAAGAATAATATGACGGTAATAGTGGCATACGGGTGACTCGGGTTGTGCTGGCAGGCTTGCCTGGCGCCGTCTCCCTCACCTTGGCCTTGCCAATGACGCCTGCGCGAACGTGTTTCGCGTCACCAACGACTTCCTCCTCACCGCTCCCGACCGCCTGCAACAGGCTCTGGAGCCGCAGTGATCGGCCTCCCCCTGGAGTTTAGCCCTTTTGTCTCCGGATATTTCTCAGCAACGCCGATCGGTTGCCGTTTTCCCCTGGCGCGCGAGAGCACCGTGCGTACTAATAGCGTCACCCCATTCCGTGAGATATAGCGCAACGACCTGATTCCGCGCAGTATCGTGCTGTTGAATCTACCACCAGCACACACGTTCGTGCTCGCGAGACCATTCGACAATGCTCATGACTCCGCGCTCGCGCGCCAGATGTGTGCTGATGTTCGTCTGTAACAGCATGATTGAAAAGGCTAAACTTCAGGGGCGCGGGGTGAGGGAGCACCAAGGCAGGAAAGCCCCATGCCGCGGCATGGGGCATGGTATCCACTTTGGATTTTCGCCGCCCAAATCGTCCCGAAGAGGGACGACCGAGAATAGCCCCCCAATTTATTGGGGGGATCGTGTCGTAACAATAATGTCCAGTCCCGGTAGGGATGGCCGAAAGCGACGAACCAGCAATGACAAATCACTCGTGAACACCATAAGGAACAAAGCGTCTTTTCCGTGCCGCATGACTGACGCCGTCCTCGTGTCACGCCCTAAAGGACGTGGCTACCAGGGGCAAGCACGCTAAAGCGCGCTCTTGTCGTTGTACATGTGGGATTGCTAAAACACGCACCGGCGACTCTCACGAAAGGATCAACGAATTCTCACCAGTAAATCACCAAACTTTAATCTTTCCTTAACAAAAGGCCGTAGTGTGCCATGAAAAGTTCTGCTATTATAGAAATGGAGTACGGTATGAATTTCAAATTGACCTAACTCCACATTTTAGAAAAGGAGATCTCATCTCATGAACACCCAGATGAAGCGTGGCTTCACGCTGATCGAGCTCCTCGTTGTGATCGCGATCATCGCGATCCTGGCCTCGATCCTCTTCCCGGTTTTCGCGAAAGCGCGCGAAAAAGCCCGCCAGACGACCTGTCTGAGCAACGTGCGTCAGATGTGCACCGCTGTGGCGATGTTCATCCAGGACAACTCCGGCAAGATGCCCGGCAAAACATGGGCCAGTGACCTCTCCGGCGGCGGCGTAGCGAGCAAAATGTTCGTCTGCCCGTCCTCAACCGCGGTTGACGGTCAATATGCCTATGGCTACAACTCCCTGCTCGTGGCCCCGTCCGGCACTGGCATCTCCGAACAGCAACTGCGCTTCCCGTCCGAAGTTGGCGTTATTGCTGACGCGGATCCCATCGGCGCCACCGCCGGCCTCATCGGTGGCGGTTTGGCCTCCGATACCACCATCCCGGTCGTTTCTCCCAGCAACCGCCACACCGGCGTCATCGCCGGCTTCGCAGACGGCCATGCTAAGTACCTGCCGGGCAACTTCAAGGTCAATAGTAATGATTTGAGTGATCCGATCATGCGCGCCTTCTACATGATCGCTAATATCGGTCTCGTGGACCCGGTGGGCGGCGCGGTCGACGGTTTCACCACTGCGGCCAGCAGCCAGCAATACGTGATTGGCGGCGACCCGGCAACGGCTCCGCTGCTCATCGCGGCAGCCAATGCCTATTCTGCTGTCAGTGGTGCGACGCTGCAGACCCGTGGTTTCAACGGTTATAAGAATCTGCTTGGTCAGGGGCAGAGCGGCGGCACAGGCGGCTACCAGGCGTGGGGCGTGGCCACCGGCTTGAACGCCGCGGGTGGCGGCGACAGCGGGATCAAAATCGGTTTCGACTATCTGGTGATCATCTGTAACAAATCCTGCAAGGCATGGGACATCGCCAATCGCGGCAACACCGCGACCGGCATTCTGGCCCCGGTCAGCTCCGGCATTGCCACTGCTGATCAAGTCTATTGCTTACAGACGGCGGACATTGCAGCGCTGTATGCGATCGGGTACCAGGAGAACAGCATCCAGTGCTACACCTATGACACGAAAAACGGGTCGCGTGACTTCTTCGTGACCAATGTCACCGGCGGCGCGCAGCCGAACGACATGAGCGTGACTGTGGCGGACGACCGCGAAATGCAGGACAAAGTCGCCGCTGACCCGTACGGCATCGGCTATATGTCCAGTGGTCAGGTGGACCTTGACCGCGTGATGGTCGTCGGCATCCTGCCGGCGGGCGTGGTCAATCCGGCACAGGCCGCAGTCTATCCAAGCTCGAACTCGAAGAATCGGTATCTGTTGAGCCAGACGGGCGCGGGATCCTATGCCCCCTCGCTCGCTCGCAACCTGTATGCGCGTTATCTGGCGGCGACTCCTCCACCAATGCTCGCCGCAATGTTCACCTCCGGCACCGGTGCCTTCGTGAACAACCCGCTTTATAAACTGGGTTACACCGCCCCGTAAGAGTGCGGGAAATGGATCAGAATCGGGGCGTTTTCGCGACTCGGCGAAGACGCCCCTTTTTCAATAACCCCATAGCCTGCAGCAGGGAAACTTGACACCCATGACGCCTTTTGCTAGACTTGCCCGGTTGAAAACCATAACGCCCACGTCGTTGTTGCGCAATGTGCTCGTATTAGGGGTATTGGCGGTACTGGTCACCCTGACTGGTTGTCGGAACTTGCCGGATTATTTCGGTAATGGAAGTGGCGGAAACGACCACCGGCAATCTGCACAGACATCCACCACGCCCGCGCCGGATGCGGCTGAGAAACAAGCCGTGTTGGATGCTGTGTCCCGCTACCTCAATGCCCTGATCGCGCGCGACTATGCAACAGCGTACGACCTGCTCTCCGGAGACTCGCAATCTAAGCATGCAAAAGTGAGCTTCGAGAAGCAAGCCACTAAAGGGGAGATGCCCTCGTACGATCTGAAAGCCATGCGCGTCCTTGAACTCACGGGTGATCATGCCCTCGTCGAGGCGCCGTTGCAGGACGATCCAGCGACCCACGGCTTTCATCTGGTTCGCGAACAGGGAACCTGGAAAGTTGTGTACTGGGGTGGCACACCTGGCTCACCGGACGCGGAACCGTAATGGGTTCCGTGGGGCGACGGAAGGGAGATGCCGAATGAAAGTGATTCTGACTGAAGAAGTCGTCGGGCTCGGTGAGCCCGGCAAAGTCGTGGATGTGGCCCCTGGCTACGCGCGCAATTTTTTGGTGCCGCGCAAACTGGCCGTGTATGCCAACACCAGTAACGTGCGCGAGCTCGAGCACAACAAAGCCCGCCTGGAGCGTAAACGACAGCGGATGGCCGTCGCCGCACGTTCCGTGGCGGACAAAATCAGTGCTCAGGTCGTCAACATCGAAGCACACAGTGGAAAAGTCGGTAAACTGTACGGCTCCATTACCTCGCTGGATATTGCCAACGCACTGCTCCAGCAATTCGAGGTGACGGTCGATCGCCGCCGGATTCATTTACCCGAACCAATCCGCACCCTTGGTGAACACATCGTTGATGTGCATCTGATGGGGGAGACACACGCGGCGGTGAAGGTGAATGTATTCGACCCGACACTGCCTGTCGAAGTTCCCGTCGTACAAAAACCGGCCGACGAAACTGAGGCCTGACACCCGTTGTAACGGGGAAAATTCTGGTACAATAGACCGGGTGAGGAGACTCCTTCTCACCCGGTCTGTTTTTGTACCGGTCCCCATTTCTGGAACAACAACAGGGCAGTAGTGTAACTCGGACAAGAACAACACATGTCACGTCCGCTCTCCCTGGCGCAAGACACCGGTTCCCGTTCATCGCTAAACCGGAGTATACGACTATCCTGAAGCCTGGATCCCTAGGGTTGGTGCCGCAATGAGTAATGCTATTACATCGATGTTGGAGCGTATTCCCCCCCAGAGTCTGGAGGCCGAGCAGGCGGCACTGGGGGCGATGCTCCTGGAACGCGATGCTATCGCGCGTGCGGTCGAATTGTTGCATGAAGGGGACTTTTACCGGGAAGCGCACCGGCAAATCTATCAGGGAATCATGGATCTGTTCAACCGCAACGAGCCGGTCGATCTGATTACCCTGGGTGAGTGGTTGAAAACACGTGAGCGCCTGGAGGCTATTGGCGGGACACTGTACCTGACCACTATTATGTCTCAGGTGCCCACTGCAGCGGGCATCGGGCACTATGCGCAGATTATTCGCGGAAAATCGGTGCAGCGTCAACTCATTAAGGCCGCCGACGAGATCATGGCTGCGGCGTATCAGGGGGACATGCCCCTGGAAGAGTTGGTCGACCAGAGTGAACAGAAGATCTTTGCGATCTCTGAAAGTAATGTGACCAGCGGTTTTGTACGTCTGCAGGAACTGATCAAACAGGAATTCTACGCGATTGAAGACACGCGTGAAAGCGGGGTGCCCGGCACCGGCATCAGCACCGGCTTTAGCGATCTGGATGCCATTACCGCTGGTTTGCACCCCAGCGACTTGATTATTCTGGCGGCACGTCCCAGTATGGGTAAAACGGCGATGGCCTTAAATATCGCGCGTAATATTGCGCTGGAAGAGCGCCAACCGGTGGCGCTCTTCAGTATTGAAATGGCGAAAGAACAACTGGCGTTGCGTATCCTGTGTTCGGAAGCCCGCGTGAATCAGGATGGCGTGCGCCACGCAATGATTTCTGACGACGATATGACGCGCCTGGCGCATGCTGTTGAACGCCTGTGGGACTGCCCGATTTTCATCGACGACTCCCCCAATGCGACCGTGCTGGAAATGCGCGGTAAAGCCCGCCGCTTGAAGGCGGAACACGGCCTGGGTCTGATCGTGGTGGACTACTTGCAGTTAATGCATTCTCCATCCAACATCGACAACCGCGTGCAGGAGATCGCCCAGATCGCGCGTGGACTCAAAGGACTGGCCCGCGAATTGAAGGTGCCGGTCCTCGCGTTGTCGCAACTTTCCCGCCAGGTCGAGTCGCGCTCACCGCGCCGGCCGCAACTCTCCGACTTACGCGAATCCGGCGCCATCGAGCAGGATGCCGACCTGGTGATGTTTCTCTATCGTCCGTCCTATTATGGCGAGGAAGAATTGAAACGCGTCAACCTGGACCCGATTCGCGAAGCCAATATCACCGAAGTCCTTATCGCCAAACAACGCAACGGCCCCGTCGGCACGGTCAAATTGGTGTGGATGCCCGAACATGGCCAATTCGGCGACGTGGCGCAACACCGGTAAACCCGCCAAGCCAGGCATCATGCATGACGCCATGTATGATGCCTGGCGAGTGGCGATTGCTGTAGTCTGTCATCTGCCGGGTAGGGTTTTGGCGCCTACTAGCACTATATATAGACTCATATTATAATGGAAAACACAGAACGGCAAATGAAACTTCGGGAGGAAATGATGCGTGTATTGTTCATGAGTCTGGTCGTGATGTTGGCGTTGCTCTGCGCCGGCGCGGTGGAGAATCAGGCGTACCTGGGCATCTTCGCCGAAACGAATGTCAACCGAATTGCCGGCATGCCGGATATGTCCGCGTTGATGCCACCCGGCATGGTAATACCCAACATGCCGAACATGCCCGGAATGCCGCAACGGAAATTGACCGTGCGCCTCTGGTCACCGAGTATCGCAGCAAAGAATGCCGTAGCGACGCTGGCGATCCCGACCGGTTTGAAGCTTGGTGAGAAGCTTAATCTGGACCTGTATCGTCCCGAAGGCCAACAGAGCACTGGCGGGAAAGGTGATCCAGGCGCTATCCCCGACTTCACCATCTATCGGTATTGGGGTTCGTCGGCTACGGTCAAGGATGGGCAACCGGAGGTGATCAAATTCGCCGCGTTGTCCGCCGATGAAAAAGCCGCGATGCGCACACAGGCTCAAAAGGCATCAGGCAGCTACTTTTATAAGGAAGGCTGGACCACCGGTTATTGGCCTACCGATAAACAACCCGGTAAAATCGATGCTGATGCTGCGCTGACTGGTGGATATGCACTGACGACGAACTATACCGGCAACGTGGACATCGATGTGCCGGAGACAATCAAGTTTCTTGATCCGATTCAGTTCTCCAGTCCCAAGTTGACCGCGAAAGTTGACCTGACCAAGGCGATGGTATTCAAATGGAAAGCCGTTCCCGGCGTGCTGGGCTATCATGCCATTATTTCCGGCATGAAGGGGAAGAATACGCTGATCACCTGGAGTTCGTCGGAGGTTAAAGAAAGTAGTATGATCGACTGGGATTATATGCAGATGAGCGATGTCAGACGGTTGGTGAAAGACACCGTCATGATGGAGCCCACGCGCACCGAAGTGACGGCTCCTGCTGGCATCTTTAAAGACTGTGATTCCGTGCTGCTCTTGATGATCGGGTATGGACCCGGCGTTGCACTGGACCAGGTACAGCCCATTCCGCGTATGCAAACGAAGACCGTGGTTTCCGTAATGCTTGGCGGGAAGATGGCCGCGACCATGGCCGGTCCGGAAACGGACGTGAACTGAGGCAGCAGCTCCGAAGTCGGAAAAGCGGTAATAGTAGTGGCGTGTGCTGCGAGATGTGATCGATGTCTGGCAATGTGCCGTTCGTTGCGGTACCGTCCACTGTTGTCCGCGCCCGCGTAATTACAGGCGACACTACGCCGGTCTCCTTTTCTGGTTGATCGGCGTAGTGTCTACCCCGCCATATTCTGAACTTTTCGAATGATACCACAGTCCGTCCGGAAGTCAATTTCTTCAGCAATAAATTATGCTACCCATGCACCCATCGGATGAAGGATCAGTGTCGACGCCGACAAGACTTTCTTCACGGGTTGCCAACCCGCATTTGGCATCTAAAGATGCGGGAAATACGATCCATTCTCCCGACAAGGAGCGTCTATGTTCGGTCTGCTGGGAAAGATTGCCGACGTAACAGTCGAGTCTGAAACGCCAGGTGGATGCCGGGTAACGGTGCGCTTTACCCCGGTCTGTGGGTTGCCGGGGCGGACACCGGCGCCGGCATGGCTAAAGGGGCAGTTGCTGACCCTCGAACGCGAGGTTGCTGATGCGCGAGAGATTGGTGGACTGCGCGACAATATCGTACTTGGAACCGAGGAAGCGGCCCGCTGGCTGTTTCCGTTACGCATCACGCCGGCCATCAGTAGCGGGGAAGTACCGGAGACGCTGACGCTGACACTGCACTGGTGGAAAGATACTCCCCCGCCGACCTACACGGCGCAGGCACTGGGCCGCGCGCTGGTCGGCTCGTTTACGAAAACTGATGATGCGTATACTGCCACCTTCTCCATCGCCGATCTGTTGACTGTATCGCCACCGGCGCTGCCGTTGGAAGTGACCGTGACTTGTGAAAACATGCAAGCGGTCAGCACGATACTGCCCTCAGCACCTTTCGCGCATAAAGTATCCACTCCTAATAACGAGGTGTATCGTTTAGAGAACGTTTGGTATAGCATCGATGTGCTTGGCAGCGTCCAGGCGGGGGGGATAGTGGCCTGGCGGGAACGCGGGCGAGTGTTGGACCACTTTCAACCACCCACAGGCATTATTCAAACCCCATTGGACCTTGGTGGGCACGCCGATCGTGTGCAGATGGGGTGGGGCGGTTCGGATAAACTTGCCCCGGTGGCCATGGCTTGCGGGGGGATGCGCCGCGAAGGCGGTACCACACGCCTCTTTCTCGATGGTCTGGTAGATGAAGGGATGTCGTTGCGCACGACATTGCTTTGCCAGACTTTCGACGATCTGCCGTTACTACTCTGGCAGCGCGAGTTTCAGTGGGTAACGGGGAAAGCGCCGGACAAAGAGAAAGACGACCTGCTGAAAGAGCCGATAGATGCGGTAAAAACGTTCGGCGTGGGATTTCGTAGCGCCTGGCAGGTCGATCGCGATAGTAGTGATGGTAGCCGCTTCCTCTCAGCATATAGCCACCAGCTCGTCGTACAACGTAGTACCATCCTCAATGATTGGCAGCGTAGCGAGGGATGGCGCATGGATGGAGGATGGGCACTGGTCGAACACCCGTTCCGCCGGGCCTGTATGCTCTATCTGTTTGACATGGAACATGCGCCGTTTCTGCGTTCCTGGAGTGGTACGCAGATTGTAACCTTCGAACCAGCCTGGTTGCCCGGTCCCTTGTCTTGCGGGGAGTCACGTGGATTTACGCTGGCCATGTGTGCTGGCGAGTTGAGCGGCGCGACGGCGAATGGGGCCTGGGTGGCATGCCGTACCGTGCGACCGGATGGCGGTGTCCAGTGTGGAATGATCGCGCGTCTCGCGCCCGATGGTCCGGCACTCGCTAACATAACCGTAGGGAGTGTTCGCTGCGATCTACCGTTAGCCACCGTGCTGCTGCCGGGCATCGGTGCGGTGTCGTATGCCGTCGCGGAGTTCCCGGACGGCGCCCTGGAAGACACCTTCGACGCGTTCATCGCCGGGATCGAACGTCGGTAGATGTGAGGAATCACGCATGAACCTTTTTGACCCGCGCACCTTCAGTACGGATTGGGAAATCATCATCATTGATCGCCTGAATCGTGTGATCGACTCCGACCGATTGATGGGATTTGCCGGCGCATTACGTGAAGCATTAGAGTTGCCGGTGACCGTTGATGTCAACAGTCTGGAAATGCCGATGGGGGTCAATAGCTCCTTCGCGCAATTCCAGGAACGCATTTTACGTGCCACGGACCTGGCCACTCAGGTGTTCGGGTCCTATGATCTGGACCTGTATCCCGCGGCAGCACATCCCGTGGAGATGCTCTTTAGTTCATCGCACATTCACGTGGGGACAATTCTGGATGAAACCGCGGCGATCCGTCTGGAAAATCAACTCTATCGCTTCATGCCGGCATTCGCGGCGCTGGCAGCCAACTCACCGGTGCCGTCTGGAATGCGCGGTGATTACAAGAGTTATCGCGTGCGCTATCAGGCGCGTGGGTGTACCAGACCGGGTAGTATCCGCGACCCGTATTTGGCACAATTCTCCTGGGGTACCGACGCCAACGCGAAACTCATCGGCGTCCCAACGTTGGAAGTACGCATAACTGATTGCGCCTCCAGTCGGCAATTTCTTGCTGAGTTAGGGGTTTTTGTAGCCGCATTCGTGCATCAGCAGGGGACCATGCTGCGGGAAGAACCACCGGCGCATGCCGAATATCGGGATTTCCTCATCAACCGGTGGGCGGCAGCGAAATATGGATTACAGGCGACATTTCATTGGAACGGAGCGACACGACCGGTCGTGGAGATCCTGGACGAAATGTTGGCTTCGTGCGCTGAGGCCTTGGAGGTTTTGGGCGCATCGCGCACGACGTTGCCCCTCATCGCTGAAATGCTCCACAAACGTGTCTGTCAGGCTGATTGGGCGATGGCACTCGCCGCGCGCTACCCGGATCATCACCTCTTCGCGTCCGCGTATGGAAAAGTGTTGCGCCACTGGGGGATGTTTGAAGAATACCTGAGTATCGCCACCCCGCTAGAACCGGTCGCCGCCCCGGACGAGGAAGCGGTGCTTGCCATACACCTGGAGACGATCGGGGAAGGCACGCACTTCTATCGCACCCGAGATGCCATGGCCTTCCCCCCGCCACTCGCCGATGAAATGATTGACTGCCTGGAAGCCCGTGGTATGATTCGCCGTGAAGTGTCGTTGGAGCGTGGGCTGGTACTCTCGAGAGTGCAGGCGCTGGAGTGAAACCAATGATGTCGAACCCCATTATTCTAATTACGGCAGGACGCCAAAACCACGATACGCCGCGACGGGAAATGCAAACAGTCACCGTCGGATGCGATATCGACTATCTGCAGAGCGTGCTGCGCTCCGGCGGCACGCCGTTGCTGCTGCCGTGTCTGGCGGATTCCGCAGCGATTCATGCCGCGCTCCAGGTGGCGGATGGAGTAATAATAAGCGGTGGCGGAGATATTCTATCATTGTTGTATGGCGAAGAACCTCATCCACTGAGTAAGCTGCATGATCCAACACGCGATACGATGGAGATCGAAATGACCCGCGAGGCCCTGGCAATGGGATTGCCAGTGTTGGGAATTTGCCGTGGACAGCAATTATTGAATATCGCACTTGGCGGTACACTGGTGCAGGATATTCCCAGCCAGGTGCCCGACGCGGTGAAACACTTCGCGGATGGACTGGATGTGGTGTTGCTGCATTCAGTCGATATAGTGGAAAACTCGTTGCTGTCGCGTGTGCTGGGCGCGACAACACTGGCCGTCAATAGTTGGCATCACCAGGCAGTTCGCGACCTCGGCAACGGTCTGCGTGCCAGTGCCGTGGCGCGTGACGGCGTGGTAGAAGCGATTGAAGCGACAGAGGGCACACCGCTGCTCGCTGTGCAATGGCATCCGGAAGAATGCGCCGCCGCCTACCCCATCTTCCAGCGCCTCTTCGACTGGCTCGTCTCCGAAGCGCTGGCATATCGGGCGCACGCACAACGCGAATCATAGACTCAGCCGGTATTTGGGGTGAAGTCTATCCTGCATTATTCATAACATTTCGAATAATGCCACAGTTAGCCCGGCAGTCAATAACTTCATGAATAATCAGGGCTATTATTTCTTGTTTGATGGAGTGTGTGGTGGTGCGAGCTGTTGCCGCTGCGCGGGTGTGAGAATTGCCGTGAAGTCCGACATTGATTTCTGGCGTATGGCCTTAATCTTCGCAAGTTGATCCGGTGTGAGCGTCGCGGTTGGTCCGGTCGAAGCTTGTCCCATGGACGCTTTATTCAATTGCCCACGTTGTGCTGGGGTGAGTTGATCGCGCATTTCTTTGTTGGAGGCACGCACCAGGTTCGCGATCTGGTCGAGTTTGGTTTCCGCTGACAGGCCGTGCTGCGCTTTAATCACCGAGCTTTTCGTGGTGAGATTATGTCGAATCATCGCGATTTTCGTTTTTTGCGCCGTAGATAAATTCGTCACCGCCGCGAACGGGTTTTGGGGCGTGGCGTGCACAACAGGGGACTGTCCATGTCCGAGTACCTGCTTCACTTGTTGTTCCGCGGTCGTAAAGATCACACGCGCTTTAACTTTCTGTGCCGGTGATAGAGTGATTTGTGGTGGGACAACGCGCAACACGTCATCCGATGTCCGTGTCGCGGGCGCCGCCTGGACGAATTGACAAACGGCCAGCACAGCGGAAAGGGTAATCGCGCTTGCGAATGTTTTGGTCTGTGGGGAATACATGGTGGCTCCTGTTGCATGACACGTCTCCGGATCGTGCCGGAGATCGTCTGAATATTGCTCTATCTTACCGCAAATATTCGATTATGGAAAATGTCGCAGTGGCGCAGCGCATCGCTATCGTGATATTTAAGGAAATTATTCATATGTCCATGAGGAATGCGGACTATTGACATAATCGGAAGATCGGTCACATACTCAACGGAGATGCAGGATTCGCGACACTGGGTCCCTGACGCGAGGTAACTTCATATGCGCGTGCTGTTAATTGAGGATGACGCGGCAATCAGTACGGTGATCAAACGCGGTTTGGAAGAGGAAGAACGCTTTTGTACCGTTCAGACCGCCACGGATGGCATTACGGGTTTGCGCCTGGCGCGTGATGAGGATTTCGCGGTGATTATTCTCGATGTAATGCTGCCCGGCATGGATGGTTGGCGCATCTGCAGCGAGTTGCGCAACCAGCGCATACGCACGCCGATTCTCATGCTCACCGCGCGAGACAGTGTCCAGGATCGAGTGCGCGGGTTGGATACCGGCGCGGACGATTACCTGACGAAACCGTTTGATTTTGAGGAGTTGTTGGCGCGGGTACGCGCCTTGTACCGGCGCGATAAGGTCAATAAAGGTCGGGTGTTGCGTATTGCGCACCTGGAAATTGACACCGTGTCACGTCACGTGACCTGTGAAGGTGAAGAGGTATTACTGACCCCGCGTGAATATGCGCTATTGGAGACGCTCGCGCAACATGAAGGTCACGTGGTCAGCCGCGATACGATCCTCTACCGGGTGTGGAATGCGGATGACAGCACATCGAATACCGTGGACGTACATATTGGCGTATTGCGAAAGAAAATTGATGCCAATCACTCGGTCAAGTTGATCCATACTGTACATGGTTTGGGCTATATGTTGAAGCGTCCGCCAGTGGAAACATCCGTATGAAGATGACAGATTTGCGCCACAGTTTGCAACTGAAGCCGACCTCTATTCGCCTGCGTTTAACCTTATGGAACGTCGGGATTTTGGCGCTGGTGCTGGGGGCGCTCTTTGTCGCAATGTACCTGGCAATCCATACCTATTTGCTCGCATCGATGGACCGGCGACTCGCGCGGCAGGCACAATTCATTGCGCACCGGCTGGTCGATAATCTGGTGAATGTTGAACGGGTGCCGCTACCGCACCGGCGTGATGACATGAGCCAACTGCAACGGCGTGATCCACGCCGTGTCTTGCTTTATGATATGCAAGGACGTCAACGCGATGACGCCTGGCAGCGCTTGCAGGAAACGCTGCCCCCGGTCAGTGTGAGTGGATTACGACAGGCCATGCTCGGGCAGGATGCCTACTACAGTGTCACCGTCGACAACCAGCGGGTGCGCGTGCTCTCCCACCCACTGTTCTATCAAGGGCAGATCTTAGGAGTAATGCAACTCTCCTTCCCGCTCACCGACATGGATGAATTACTCGATGACCTGGTGCGCATCCTCATCGTGTTGGTCCCGTTAGCATTGCTGGGGGCCGGGTTTGGTGGTCTTTTTCTGACGAATCGGGCATTGCAGCCGGTACGACAGATTAATCACGCCGCGGAACGGATTTCCGCTGAAGCACTCGACCTGCGCTTGCCGGTGATCGGCAACGATGAATTTGCGCATCTGGCAGTGACAATGAATCAGATGTTGTCTCGCCTGGAAGTGGCCTTTCAACGAATGGCGCAATCGATAGAACAGGAGCGTCGATTTACCGCGGATGCTTCGCATGAATTGCGCACTCCACTGTCGGCGATTAAAGCGAATACGAGTCTCGCGTTGCGCCGTGAACGCACCCCGGAGGAATATCGCGAATCATTGCGCGCCGCCGACCACGCGGCTGATCTGATGAACCGCCTTATCCAGGACCTGCTGTTTCTGGCGCGTTCTGACCATCAACAGCTCGAGATTACCCCGCAGGCGGTGACAATGGATACACTTGTTGAGGGAGCGATTACATTGGTGGCGAACGGCAAACCAGGGGCGCCTGTTCGGGTGGAAGCGGCGAGTCCCCTGCTCCAGGTATGGGGAGACCCTCACCATCTGGAACGACTGCTGGTGAACCTGTTGGAAAATGCCCGCCGCTACACCCCGGATACCGGGGTTATTACCGTCACGGCCCGCGCGGAGGGTGACCGAGTTCTTCTTATCGTCGCGGACACCGGCGAGGGTATCGCACCCGAACACCTGCCGTATCTGGGTGAACGGTTCTATCGTGCCGATCCGGCGCGTACGCGCCAGCACGGAGGCACCGGTCTGGGACTGGCCATCTGCGCCGGCATAGTGGAGATTCATCAAGGGACGATGACTATCGAGAGTGAAGTGGGAAAAGGCACGACGGTAATAGTGAATCTACCGGCTGCGGACGCGTGATGGACAGTATCCGCGTTCTACGCGGTAAGCATGATGGTAGACCAAACGTTCGCTGGCAGTCAAGGAGCTTGAAATGACGACCACCGACACCAGCGCTTTCAAGCCGATCAAACTGTTCTGCTGTGATCTGAACTGGACCTATCAGGACAAGCCATTTATCCACTATCCTCCCTCGGCACCGCATGATTGGGCGTTCCTCAATCCGCGCGACTATTTTGGCTGGCATCGGGAGTTCGGTAATTCTGCGATTTTCTGCCAGGCGTATACCTTCGGTGGTTACGCGTTCTACCCGAGTCGCCTGGGGCCGCTAGCCCCGGGACCGGGGAGTAAACTATTCCCCGCGCTTTATGCATTGGCACGCCAGTATGGGATGTCCACCTGGTCCTACTTCTGTGTCGGCGCGGACCTGAGCATGAGTAATTTGCGCGATACCTGGGTCGTGCCGACCAGTCGCCAATATGCGCCATATGGCTTCCTGGCGCCGGAAAGCCCGTGGACCGACTTGTTATGCGCGCGTATCGCCGAATTTTTGCAGGCCTACCCCGTGGATTGGCTGCTCTTTGACTGGTTCGTCTATGGGGATTTGCACACCGATGCGTTCCTTGTACAACCCGCCTGGTTTGTCAAAGAACCGTTTCTGGAGATTATCGGCCGCCCGATGCCCGATGTCGCAGAGGAAATAACCCCGGAGGAGAACCTGCGGTACAAGCGCGGGGTGTTGGCCCGGCAGTTCCACCGCATCCAGAAGACTGTGCGCCAGCACAGCCCCACTACTCGGATCATATTCAATATGCCGTATTGGCACGCGGCCGAACCCGTCTGGGTGGATCACCCGATGATGCAGGAGAGCGATGGGCTGTTCGCGGAAAGCTCTGACGTCAGCGTGTTGGAATGGTTGCTGAAGGTTCGCCGTCCGGAGCAGCGGGTCATGACGACGGTCATTGGCCGGATTGATGAGGGGCAGTGCGATCCGCATAGTTGGCGCCACTGGGTTGATCGAGGCTGCGACCTTTTCGGTTACGCCTGGGGTATGCCGCCGGACTTTCGCCCACATCGTTCGTATGATGCGGGTATGCAGGTAATCCACAACGCCTTTGCGGAACTGTCCTGAGAACCACTGAGTAGAATTTGTGGACGTGCTGCCTAGACGGCTTGGTTAGCGATAGTATCATTTATCGAAAAATATACCGGCATCCCGGTAGCGTCCACCCTGCGAATTCCTCGATTTTCTGCTCCCGATAGTTATCCGCGTAGTGCAGCAGGTGCATCTTCCGTTTCGTGGCCGCCGGCAGATCACGCAGCTCGTCGATATACGCATGCACGCCTCCGGGATAGAACTGGACATCATGGAACATGATGTCCGCACGGTCCTGGTACAGGGTGATAAGCTCGGGGTCATATTGGGTATCGCCGGAATAGAAGACACGACCGTCGATGAAGAGGCCGTAACTGATGAAAGAGGTTTCCCAGTTTTTAGCGGTTTCCGGGATGTGCCGGGTGCGGAAGAGTTCCAGGGTGATCCCCTGGTAGTTGAATGTGAAAACCTCGCGAGGGTGGCTGGTAGCCAGAGTCGGTCGTAGGGCTTCGAAATAGTCGCTGAAGCACATGGTATTGCCGCGGGCAAACTCTTCGTTGTATTCAAGGCCGCCGCGCAGCGTATAGTCCCATAAGACCCGCTGATATTTCTGGGTGATGATCATCCGCAACGTCGATTTGTTGTGCTGCGGCTTTGCCACATAGCGATTAAGTAAGGCCAGTGTTTCCAGACCGCCGACGTGGTCCGCATGCGAGTGCGTGGGGAGGACGGCGCCGATGTCGGATGGCGACAAACCGGCAGTCGCCTCCAGTGCCGCCTGACCTTTTTGGCCAAAATCGACCAGCAGGTGCGCATCCCCTTTGATAATCAGAAAATTCGTCTGGCTATTCGCATTGGCAAATGCAGTTCCGACCCCGATGAAGAAGATCTCGAGGTTACCACTGTTGGTCAGAGATAGCTGTCGGCCGGGTTTGAATGGTATGATTTCCACACATCACCCCTTACCTGCATTATTCATAACATTTCGAATAATGCCGCAGTTAGCCCGGTAGTCAATAACTTCATGAATAATCCGGGCTTAATGTTTACATCCAGTATTTCAGGTTTCGCCGTTGTATGGGGTATTCCTACCGACATACCGCGGGCGATCATTCCAACTGTAACCCATAAACCGCGGCGTTGTGAGATATTTTCAGACCGGCCGGCGCCGGGCGCCCATTCCAGCGGACATCGCGAATTACGACATTACGGATGGCATGTTCCGGATCGAACCCATTGATTTCGGAAGCTGGAAAGGAGGGTGCATAAATAGCGAGACCATCCAGTGTGATCTGTGCGATATGCCCACGTTCATGATCGTGTCCCCAGCAGTCTTCCGTGATATTCATATGCAACAGTTGCGGTGCACCGGCCAGCGCGGCATAGGCACCCATGGAGCGTGTGGCATGCGCGAGTTCATCGATTTCGATGCCGGTAAAGGCGATGTCACTGATCAGCGCGCTGTCCGATACATGCACGCCCAGATACCAGTGACGGCCAAAGATGATGGCGCAATTGTGATAGCGCACCCGGTGAATGGGCGCGCGTGTCTCATACGTCACTCCCAGGGCATATCCCCAGTCATTCCAGATGGTACACCCCTCGACATCGATATCTTCCGCGGCCAGTCCGGGTTCGGTGGTTTTGACGGCAATGCTGTCGTCATGGTTGCGCACAAAACAGTTGCGTATCTGCACGCGCTGAGAATTGACGCTGTTGATGCCGTCGCTATTGAGTCGCCCGCTGATCAGGCGCAGGTTGTTGACCCGCACATCATATGAGTGGTTGATGATCACGTTCCAATTGGCCGCATCGCGCAGCACGATGCCTTCCACTACTATATTGTGCGCGCGGGTGATGTTGAGCATGGTGTACCCGGGATGCGGCACCAGGGCGGCATCCAGAATACCGCGCCCGCAAATTCGGACGTTTGAAGTGTCGCTGAGATCAAAGACCGCGCCATTATGGAAGGTGACCTTCCATTGCTCGCTGTATTCCCCTTTGGCGTCGGGTGCGAGTTTCGCACGAACCACAGCGCCGCCTGCCAGGTAGACTGTCTGCCCATTCCGCACGCGTAATGTGTCCAACTCATGGATGCCGGGACCGAAATAGACGACATGAGGATCATGGGGCGAGGGGATATCCCTTTCGGGAGCGCTGATGAAAAGGTGTAATGGTCGCACGTCGCTGTCATCCAGGGTCAAGGTCAGGTGACGCGGTTGCGGCAGCGTGATACGGATCGCGCCGTCAACGATTTCCGGGGTGATGCCGGCGCCAATGGGCAAAATTTTCGCCGATGAAAAATGGCGGGTGGGGTGGATAGTGATCGTGACCGGTGCGGTTTGGTCAAAAATCGCGAAGGAGGCACGTTCTCCGGCGGGGTCTACGAGGTGCGTCCACAGTCCAGCGTGTTGCAAAATCTCCGCGCGTACCCGCGCTTGGTAGACAAAGACCGGAGTGCCATCGACGGTCATGGTGTAATCCGGGGAAGCCGTTTCCCCGGCAGGCGCCGGCCAGGCGATGACGTGGTGGGCCATGTCAACCTTCTTATGCGGGTGACGCGTACCGATAATGCCAGCACCCCCGAGGATCCCTATGAGCATTGCAAGCACCCATCTCATGTGTCTGCGATCATACCCGGCTTTTATACCGGTCGTCAATTGCGACAGTGGAAGGGGTCCGTGCATGCATCACGAATAATAGGCGCATGATCATACGGCCGGCCCGGGAGGCGGATATCACAGCGTTGGAACGGGTGAAGGCGTTGGGGGGAGCAGGACATCGTGACCGCATCGTTCACACGCGGGAAATACCCATGCGCGTGCTGGTGGCGGAAGCGGACGACGAGGTGGTGGGGTATGCCTTCGTCGTCTTGGACAACCTGCCATTTTGGGAACCACGCTACATCCCGCAACTCGTCGATCTGGAGGTGCGTGAAGAGTGTCGTGGTCGCGGATACGGCGCCGCACTGGTCCTCGCGGTTGAGTCCCTGGTGCGCGCGGAAAACGGTCAAGCGCTCTTTCTAGCCGTTGACCCGGATCATAACCCGCGTGCCCTTGCCCTGTACGGACGCCTTGGCTACCTACCTCTCGCGACGGACCCCGTTGACGAACTCTGGGCCTTCACCGATTCTGTCGGTGTTGCGCACCAGGGAGTTGATCACGTTATTTATCTGCGCAAAATGGTGTGACTTTACCGTTGCGAGTGATTCACGCCTGAGAAGGGATCCCGATGTTTCATAATAGTTTCACCACCCAGCGCACGGCCTGGACCATGACGGAGTTCTCTGAATGGATGCCTCCTGTCGCCTATCCGGCGTTGGTCGGTTCGGGGAAACTGACTGTTGGACTCGACTGCACCGGGTTACAGGGGTTGACGGACCGCGTGGCCTCTTCGGCGGGAAGCACGGCGGCCCCATTTCATGTCACACAAGCCGACCTGTATGTCCTGCATGAAGGAATGATCACTGAACACTTGTCGCGCAACGAAGTGTGGGTGACAGGTCAGGACGTGCCGCCGGGGGAAACACTGTATGGCCTGCGCAAGAATTTCATGCCGCTGGGGTATTTGAAGCAAGCTTTCATCCTCGATGGGCGAAAAATCGCCGGTGAGGCCATTATAGAAGCCGGGAAACAATGGACGCGCACCTGGGATCTCAAACGGGCCATTCTCACTAATGCATATCTTCTCGATAAACGCGTGCCGGTTGCGACGGAAATATTTCTTCCTCACGGGAGTGAAACGGTCTATCTGAAACTGACCCGCGGCGCCGTCACGGGAGAAGGGGAGTTCCGCTGGACAGTTGATCTGCGTCTGGAAACGCGCGGTGGGTTGCCGATTTATGACCAGCCGGACGCGGTACAGGTGGGCGAGCGGACATTGAGCGCGACCATTGACAGTGCCTCGTCCTTCTTGCCCAACGAACCCTACACCGTTCATTATGGCGTCGCCGCCAGTGGTGCGGCCGTCGCCATGCACACCGGGGGCTGGACAGTCACAATGGCTGGCCCGCTGGCCGAGGCGCAGACGGCCTATCTGCGTTTGGATTTCCATCGCCTGGCGGGGACCACGCGGACCCATACCGGTGCCCGTCAGGCCGTGCTGGAAACAGTGCTGGCCGCCTTCAATGCCGCGGACTACCTGTCGGCACGGCATGCCCACGCAGCAGCCTATGCCGAATTCTGGGCGCACACAGCGGATATTGAGGTGGAACCCGTCGATGCCTTGGAAGAGACTCGGCGCTTTATGCTGCACATGTCGGAGTATCTGCTCCATTGCGGCAGCGATTTTTCCTGCGGGGGATCACCGCAGTTTGCCTTCTTTCACCAGAACGGATGGGGGGCCAGCAACTTTCATGACCAGCATTATGTGGTTGACGGCATCGCACGGGCTAATATGTGGCCCGCGGCCGAGAGTCATGCGCACTGGTTGCGCGGGGTAATGCGGGACACCGGCCGCGCGTTTCCCTGGATGATGAATTACGATGGAACACTGACCACCGCGCCGGAGATTGATCGCGCGCCGATGTCCGATGCCGGTCGCGCATTATTGGCAATGCGCCTGTACGAGTTGGCCGGTGCGCACAAAGAGACGTTGCTGCGCGATACCGTGTATCCCATCCTTCGCCGCGTGGCCGACATGGCCGTCACAGATTGGTTTGTAAAAAAGAAGGGGAAACGCTATATATTCCGTGGCGTAGAGAACGATGTGATGGGCGATCACGCGATTGAGCATGAGGCGTCCACCGTACTCGCCTTTCTGACGGTATTGCGGAAAGCGCTTGAGTATAGCGAACGGTTGCAGGTGGATGACGACTTGCGCGCACGCTGGCAGCAAATCATTGACCACACGGCTATCGACGTCACACAGGGTCGCTATGCGAACCATCTGAACGCGACACCCGATATGGCAGCCAGTGGTTGGCTTTGTCACAGCTATTATATCGCGGAATGCCAGCGTTTTCTTGATGACCGTGTGTATGCCGCGACCGTCGATTTCAGTCATCGTCAGGTAGGAATGAATATCCCGTGGATTGCTTACGCGGTGGCCAGCAGTGAAATCCGGTTAGGACGCCCGAATCGTGCGGAACAGTACGTGGTGGATAATCTGGAGCATCGCGTGCATGGACCGGGCTATTTTGAGGAATGCTACCCCCTCTGGTTGGCCGCCATCCCTCCGTTTGAAAGCGCCCATGGGTCACACCTTACCGCCGCCTGTGAACAGATCGTCTTGCCCGATTTTTGGGAACCGCGCATCTATGTCGGCAAAGGCATGCCCGCAAAATTCCGCATGGCGCGCGTGCGTTTCCACCATTTGCGGGCCCGCGACGGCGTGCTGCTCGCAGGTCTGTCCGAACCGCGCCGTCTCGCTGTGGTGTTGGAAAATACCGGCGACGCGATTGAGGAGGAGATTGTGCTCTCCATCCCGTGCGAAGTCGGCGTCACCTTCCGGGTGTTGCGCGACGGCTTCCCGGTAGATCATGACTTCCATGGCGAAAGCGTCAGCGTATGGATTCGTCTCGGCAGCGGTGAGAAGACGGAACTGGTGATCGAAGGTTAACCTGTTGCCCTTGCACGAGTGGCAGCGGGTTGGGTTGTTAGGAAAAAAACACGCGGCTATAGTGGCGCACCGCTGGAGGATAGCATGACGAGTATTTATCGTGAGCGCTTCGCGGCGACGATGGCCCATCAATCAGTCGATCGGTGTCCCATCGATCTTGCTGGATGTCCGCAAGCCACCGTCGTGAGCGACGACCTGTGGGTCGGCATCGCCGCGGAGCTTGGCTTGACCGGTCCACGCCCCGCCGACGACCGACACGCTGATTCCCGCGTGTTGCGGGCGTTCGATGTCGATTTTCGACGCGTCGGCGGTTTTATCGGTTTTGACACCGGTTTGGCGCGCACCACTCCGGATGGGTTCGTTAATGAATACGGCATGCGCTATCGCTTGGCGGAACCTTATGCCGATATCGTAGAATTTCCGTTGGCCAACACGACAATTGACGAGATTGCGGCCTGGCAACCGCCGGTATTGGCGCAGATCCGCGATACTGGTGTGTTTGCGCGCTGGACCGCGGAAGCGCGCTACTGGTACGAAGAGTCGCCATATCTTGTGGTGGCCGAGCACCCGGTCTGGGGCGTATTGGAGATGGCATGCTGGCTTTGCGGATATGATTATCTGATGATGATGCTGGCCCTCGATCCGGAATATATCCACCTGTTCTTTGGAAAAATCCTCTCCTTCCAAAAAGAGATGATCGCTGCATATTACGCGGAACTGGGTCGCTACATTCACATTACCACCAGCGGCGATGATTTTGGCACGCAGCGCGGTTCGTTCATGTCCCCGGCGATGTTTCGCGAGTTCGTGAAACCCTACATGGGTGAGCGCATTGCGTATACCCGGCAATTCACCGACGCGATCTATCTGCACCACTCCTGCGGCTCGATTTATGATATCATCCCCGACCTGGCGGAAATCGGAGTGGGCATTTTGAACCCCATTCAACCAGTGGCCCACATGGCTCCTAAGAGCTTGAAAGACGCGTTCGGCGACCGGATCGTCTTTCATGGCGGCCTGGATACCCAGGAGGTGCTGCCCTCCAACAATCCCGCCAATATAGATGCCGCGGTGGACAACCTGCTCGCCGCCATGCGCCCGCAACAGACCGGCGGGTATATTTTTGCCGCGGCGCACAACCTGCAAGCGGATGTACCAGCCAGCGCGGTGACGCGCATGTTCACCGCGGTCCTACGGATGCAAGTTTCCCCAACGACTTCATGAACGCGGAATACCCGAAAAACGAGTAACAGTGTCAGTGATCTCTCCCGCTCACCTTTCTTGCACCGCGGGCTTGTGCTCAACTCGTTTCCGTGTTATGCTACATAATCTTTCCGGTGACCAATCTGTGCGGTTAGTGGGCTACGTTAGAATACGCATTGTCCACGCAAAATGAAATTTTCAAAAGATTTTTTTGGGAATAGAAGGAATTTTACAAGAAATATCGACGTGACCCCCTCTAAACCCTTGACGCTACCTTGTCCTTCTCCCTATAATCCCATTGTGCTTCAGTGAGAGGAGTCACAAGCCTGCATTATTCATAATCAGGACTTTCGCTTCTGCTTGCTCCCCTCTCCTCGGGGAGAGGGGTTGGGGGGGTGAGGGAAATACGCTCGTAAGCGAAAGACCTAATAACATTTCGAATAATGCTATAGCTAGTCGAAGCTTTATTCGATTCGCGAATAAAGCGGGCTAGTACAGGTTTCCCCTGGTTTGAGAGTGGATCTACCCTTCCTCTGTGGTCATGACGCCGGAAGAACTGAGCATGGCCAACAAAGAAGATGGCAACGGTTACTCAAGGGTAGGTTGGAGGGCGAATCAATGCTGCAAACGATGGCTCGCGACCACTTCGTTAATTTTCATGGAATGGGCGACGAAGAAGTAGTCGTATATGCCAAAGAAGGATCCCAACTCGCGACCGAGCACCTCCTGTGCAAATACCGCAGCATTGTTGAGGGGAAAGCCCGTTCGTACTTTCTGGTCGGCGCCGATCACGAGGATATTGTACAGGAAGGGATGATCGGTCTCTTCAAAGCGATCCGTGACTTTCGCAACGACCGTATGCTCCCCTTCCGCGCCTTCGCCGAATTGTGTATCAGCCGCCAGATTTTCACCGCCATTAAAGCCGCTACACGGCAGAAACATATCCCACTCAATTCCTACGTCAGTCTGCACACCAATCTCTTTGATACGGATTCCGACCGGACTCTCCTCGATACCATCGCCGAAACCGCCACCAGTGACCCCGAAGAAGTGGTTATCACCCAGCAATTTTCCGACGATCTCCGCAAACGCATTAAACGCGACCTTTCAAGTTTGGAAAGCGCGGTACTGCGCAGCCACCTGGAAGGCAAATCCTACCAGGAGATCGCCTGTGAACTGAATCGTCGTGTGAAATCAATCGATAATGCCCTGCAACGCGCCAAACGCAAGATCGGCAAATCGCTGAAATGCATGATGGCCGTGGTGTGATGGGTCGCATAGACTGTAGAGACACAGGCCGGGCGCAACGCACCCGGCCTGTGTCTTGTCTGTTGGTCATTGCACGGATCCCACCCTCTGTTGTTGGGACGGGTGTTGAAAGGAGTAACCATGTCCGTATTGTCACCGGCGAGTCATGATCTTACGGACATCGATCCGCGCCGGCGGCGTTTTCGATTACCGACGCGGGTGGTGTGGCAAAGCGGGGGGGTGCAGGACAGTGACGTGCTGCTCACCGCGAATACATGCCGGACGCATCGACGAATTAACGCCGAACGGCAAGCACGACATTCATGCCGAATATGGTGAACATTGCTATATCGGCCTGCGGCATAGCCTGTGCCACGGTTGGGCCGCCGGTCCGACGGCCTGGTTGAGCGAATACGTCCTGGGAGTGCGACCGCTGGCGCCGGGCTACCGGCGCGTTGTCGTGACCCCGCATTTGGGTGACCTGGACTTCGCCGAAGGCGCGGTGCCCACTCCGTATGGAGAGATCACCGTCCGGCATGAGCGCACGGCGACAGGTGACGTACGCAGCATGATACAGGCGCCAGAAGGGGTGGAAGTAGAGTCGCGCTCATGACGCGGTTGCTTGCCGCCCCTTCCACCATTCCCGCACCGGGTGGAGGAGGAAGAGCAGACCGAGGAGGGCGATGCCACATCCGCAGACAAAGATAAGACCGCGATGCACAGTAGGGGTGAGGAAAGCGCCGACGCCGGCGATGAGTAGGGAGACACCGAGATACCAGACGTAATCGGCCAGGCTATGTCCGATGTAAAAGGCGGACCAGGCGTGTGCGCCATATTTTTCAACCTGGGCCGCGATAAGGCCGACGCCGGCGGTGGCCCACCACAAGTACCAGTAGGGATTGACAATGGTGAGCAGGAACCCGCGTCCAATGAGCATGGGGATAGAGAGCGCGGTGGTGACGCCGGCGTTACCCGTCACCTGAATACCGAGGCGGGCGGTTTGCATCATATCCCAGGCGAAATAGAGCAGAACCAGGCCCCCCACAAGCGCGATAACGCGTGTGACCCGCGGTCGTTTGAGTAATTCGCCCAATCCGAAACGCAACAGCAACACCAGCGACAATTCCGAGAGCATGTGCCCGGTGATTAACCAGAGGCCGGCGCTCCACCCTGAAAGTAGCGCCTGGTTGATGGTGAGCGCAAAGAGTGGTCCGGGGACAATGGCCCCGGAGAATCCGGCGAGAAACGAGAGCAGCGCGACGCCAATCATGAAGCCGGCCTCGCGGCTTTCACCGCCTTACAGAAATCGCGCGTGGCGGTCTTCATATTCTTCGCTCGTGTGACGGCAGAGAGCACGGCCACACCGTCGGCGCCCGCGGCGACTAACTCCGGCACGCGGTCAAGAGTTATTCCGCCGATAGCCACTACCGGGATGCCCACCGCGGCACGGATTTCCGCCACACGCTGCGGCCCCACCGGATCACCGGCATCCAATTTACTCCGCGTGCCGTAGATGCACCCGACACCCAGATAACTGGCGCCCTCCGCTTCCGCTTCGATCGCGTCCTCCACGGTGCCGGCCGAGGCGCCGATGACCGCCAACGGACCGAGTAGCCGCCGCGCCACGCTGACCGGCAAGTCGTCCGGTCCCAGATGCACACCGTCAGCGCGCACGGCCAGCGCCACATCAACGCGATCATTGATGATGAGCACCTTCCCCGCCTCACGCGCCACCGCGGCCAGTTGTTGCGCCCATAAAAAGAGTTCGCGCGTGGCAGCGCCTTTTTGCCGATATTGCAGCACACCGGCGCCACCGGCAAAGGCCGCCTGGGCGATTTCAAGGGGTGAACGATCAGGAAGCGGTTCGGTAATCACATAGACCGACAGGTCAAGGAGTTGCGCGCGCATATCAAGTGTCCGTTGCATAGCCCCTATTTCACCCCGCGGGGGGATAAGCTGTCAAGAGGCGACAAGTGAATACCTTGGTAATGTCTCGCCCATTGGAACCTTTTTCTTGTTACAATAGTCATATACAGGATATTTGCTCTGTAGGGGGTTCTCGTGATGCAGCGATTGTTGACCGGTCTGCTGGTTCTGTTCCTGGTGATCAGCGTCGCGCGGGTGGTGCATGCCCAGGTAGCCGTGGACCAGAATGATGTTCTCATCAACTTGTCCGATCTCATTGTGGTGGCCACCGTGACGGGTGACACACGGGAAACGACGGGGAATGGCGTTGAGGTGGGGCGTGCCACCTTGCAGGTCGATGCCGTGTTGAAAGGACCCAAGCTGGATAAACTGACCATCACCTATGCGGCGCCCCCCAAACCGCAACCCGGCGCGGTGGCGGGTAATATGGGCGCACATATCACGTTGACCCCCAAAGATCAGCGCCTGTTTTTTCTGCAACGCAATCGCGACGGGTATCGCGTGATAGACATCTATTTCGGAGATATCCCGGGCGGTGTCCAGAGAGTAGAGCAGGCAGCGAACGTGGCGGCGGCACTCAAGGCGGTCACCGTCGAGCTTAGTTTTGCGGGTCCCGTCGGTCCCTTTTACTTCGGACAACCGGTGCCGGTGGCCGTGAAGATTAAAAACACCGGGAAAGCGGCCATCAGCTTCGGCAATCCAACTCTCGTGGGCTATTTTTTCTCTCCGCGCATGGATGCCGTCATCACGTTTCAGTCACCAGTAGCTGATGGACCAAGGCTTCAACCGCTGGAGTTAGGCGCTCCGGTGGTCAATGACGTGATTGCGCCTCAACCCATCCTTGGAAAACCGGAAGCGGTAGCACCGAAAAGAGTACCGATGGAAAAAGTTCCTGTCGAGCTTGATATGAACGCAGTGCAGGACGTTGCGGTTGAAGCACAACCGGTTAAAATGGCGCAAGGTATCGCCGACCGCATTGACGGCCCGGGAGTGGCAGAAGCGCAGGCGGTACCGGTGGCGCCGAAAGGCCGTTTTCTTGGTGCGTCGGCCTTCACGACCTTGAAGCCGGGTGAAGAAACCGTGGTAAAATTCCCGATGATCTGTCAGAAACCGGCCAGTTGGGCGTTGCTCACTTCAGAGATGTCATTGCTCACGGTCATCAACGTACATGCAACACTCAGTGTGCAAATTCCCCTGGAGAATGATGCCCGGCGCCAGGCGATCGTTGCGACACCCTGGGTCGATGCCCTGGCCGGCTTTCCGCTGCCACAGGACGCCATGGACCTGCTGCAACCAAAGACGACGAAGTAGTCATTAGCTAATACAACAGCGGGAGGACACCTGTCCTCCCGCTGTTGTATTACAGATAAGGTCATCCGGATTGGTAATGCTTATTCCATCACCACCGTTGCCGTGAAGGTCAGGTTGCCGCTAGCATGGGGCCAGACAATCGCATCACCGCCGTCGCTGAGGACGCCATTGCCGGGAGCTGTCAGGCCTGCCAGGCGCAGACCGTGGGGCAGGCGCACATGGAGCACTAATTCCGTCACGTCGGCAGCAGGATGCAGCGTGATGCTGCCGGTGACGCGCTGGGCGCCGACATTATACGCCAGGGTGTAGGACACCGGCCCAAACGCAGAGCATCCCCCGGTGATGCCCACCACTTCCCCGCTGGCCAGCCATTCGCGGGCCGCGCCGCGCGCCAGGTGCAGCGTGTCGCCGTGTTCCATCACCAGTGAGTCGCGCAGGTAACGCACGATTGCCGCTGGCGTCCACAGGTGTTCACGATCCCCGCTGCAGTCCGCCGTACCGGCTTCCGGCCCGCGTTCTTCGCAATAGGTGAAGAAGGGTGTGCCGTGATTCAGCGTGGCATACAGGTAATCCACCGCTTTGTCCCCTTCGTCGCGCCACAACAACACCTCTCCCAGGTTATCCAGCGTGATGGCCACCCACATGCCGTCCTTCATCCATCCGGTATGGATAGGGATGCCGCCTGGACTGATCCGCGATTCGATCTTTTGGATAGTGCCGGTAATGAGATCGTGATCGACGGGCAGTAGCGCGCACGGGAACGCGGCATTTAGCACGCCCCACCGGCTGCCACAAGTCTTCCCGGGTACGGCAGGAATCCAGCGATAGCCGTCTTCCTGGATAGCTCCTTTGTCCAGTGCCTGCAGCAGATCCGCATAGGCGGTGGAATAGATCGTGTCCAGTTCTGCCAGGTCCGCGTGCTTATGCAGGAGGCGCGCCGTCTCCAGCGCGATGTGGTCCGCGTAGACCGCCCAGATGTTATGCGGCAAGTAGACGCCGTACAGATCATCATCGTTCATCAAACCGGCGTCGCCCATTCCGCGCGGCAACAGGCCATAGGTCAGGCCGGCGTCGCCAGCGACGGACAGGCGCGTGGTTGCGCGCTGGCGTTCCCCCCAACGTGCGCTGGCCAGCAGGCGCGGATAGACGGCTTCCAGGAAGGCACGGTCGCCAGTCAACCGGTAATGGTTCATCACTGTCCAGGCTTTGAAACCGGCACACGACCAGAAGGTATGTCCCCATCCCTGTGGATCATTCCAGTCGCCGTCGTCGCCTTGCATGTCGATATTAATACGCATGCCATTGACGGCATCCTCATGCAGGCCAAGTTGATCGAGCGCGATATTCACCAGACTCGGTTCGACCGGATTCGGCGCGCGATAGAGTTCCGTGCCTGGCGTTGTGCCCAGGTAGCCATCGGCCGCCGGTTCGCGCATGACATACAGGTCAGTCAGGCAGGCATAGAACCCGCGCGCCACATCCGGGTCTGGAATATGCAGTTGCGCGGCGCGGGTCCGCAGCGCGTGCCAGGGTTGCAGGGCGCCCGTGAACGCCGCCGCCCAGTCCTGTGTACGCAGGATGGGCAAATCGGCGGCAACGGCGCGATAGGGGCGGATCAGCCAGAGCGTGCGCGTCTCCCCGGCGGTTACGGTACAGGACTGGCGAAGCGTGGTCGGGGCAATCACCGGCGTGGCATCCGCGCCCAAGCCTAGGACGATCACCCGGTCGGCCCGATCCTGCCAGCCGGCCTGCAGGTGGTCAGACGCCTCGTTCGGGTTCACCCATCCCGGGTTGACGCCCATCCAATTGCCGGGAATTAATGCATCGAGGGTGAACTGGTGCGGTTGCTGATCGGTATTGGTGATCTCGATCATGACGATAAGCGCGTCTGTGCCCCCCGCCGCACGGAGTCGGAAGGTGGCGTGGGCGTGGCGTCCGGTATAATCCAGCGCCGGCAGCCACCCCTCCAAGCGCGTCCAGGCAAATGCGCTGAACGTTTCGCCATCCAGCGCCGGGCGCAGTTGCAGCGTCCAGGGCGTGCGCGGCGTCACGAACGCCGCCAGCGGGTAATGGAGAAGGTTTTCATAGGTCCAGGCGATGCTGAGGTAATCCGGATGGATATCCAGCAACGACTTATCGCTGCTATCCGGCAGTGCCGCCGTCAAACGGTGTGGCGTGACGAAGGCATATGAAAAGTCAACACGACGTGCGGAGGCACAGACATTGGTTGTATCGGGCATGGGAGATCATACCTTTCAAAAAGTATGTGGCAGCCTTTGGTGGGCTAGCAGTCCGCGGATATAGTATCGTTGCGCGCTGATGCCGAGGTTTTCGCGTCAGGCGAACACGATATCTACGACTCTATGAAGGTATAGACGGTAGATATCGTGTGAAGCAGCACCCGGAAAGATCGGTGACAGTGTTGAAGAGACTCTATCCGCGGGCTGCGAGGTAAAGGGATTTACCCTTGGGCGGACGAGAATTCTCGTCCGCCCAAGGTGAGCGTGGCCTTATTCTACCAGTGTCCAGCGTACACCGCAACTGGGACTGGTTTCCCAGTAGGGGTGAAGCGTCAACCCATTGAGTTTGTTGACGGCCTTGTCCGCGCCATAGTCGACATGCGCGCCGGTATTATTGCCGCCACGCAGCGCCAGTCCGAAGGTGGTACCGGGTTGCAACTTGAGATCGGCCAATTCCGCACGGGGGATCGCCATCTCATAGATGTAAGTATGCCCGTCAAGTTTCACCACATGCTGGGCGCCGGGTACCGGGCCCGTGGTGCGCGCGCCGCGCGGTTGACGCGGCCAATCGTGGATACGTGGCACACCGGGAGCCAGTTGCCGCCAGAGTTCGCTGCCATCCTTGCATAAATAGAGGGCATACTCATAATCAGTATCCGGCATGGCGTGGAAGAGGTAAGGTACCCGGTCAGCGTCGCCTTTCATGTCGTGCATGCCGTCGGTCACATCCAGCGCAATCTGTAGACGGTCGCGGCGGAAAGGAATGACCGGCAATGTCGGGTCGGCGGGGCCTTCCGGACTAGTCGCCCACACGAAGGGGATTTCCGCCATGCTGTGTCCGGGAGCATTCTTGGGCAACCATGATTTGAACGGCTCTTTGTCGTCATCCGCTTTGGAATGGAAGTATTTATTCTCGTCGCGACCTTCCATGCGCGGGATGCCGGGCTGTGGGGTTGCGTCATTGATGATCGCGGCCACATAGAGATAGTTGTCGTCCCAGGCCAGTTTGAATTCGCCAAAACTGCCATCCGGCTTTTGCTTCTGGATATCCAGCCACGGGCGACGCATAAGTTCGGTCTGCTCGATCTGGGTGCCGCCGGCCAGCACGCGCACGCCGGGGACATCCTGCCAATCATCCAGATTGCCGTCTACCGTGATGGTCTTTTTGGTCACGATAGCTGCATTCATCACTTCCGCGTAGGCGGCATTGCCCGCCGGGCTGGTGAAGGTGTAGCTGAGGGGGTAGGCATTGGTAGCGCTGACGGTCACCGCGGCGACGGAGAAGACGACGGTCGCCGTTTCGCCGGCCGCCAATTGCACCGGCAGCACGGAGGTTTTTAGCGTCATGCCGTCCGGCGTTTTTACGGCCAGCGTGCCGGTGAGCGCACGGTTCAGGCAGTTATGTACGCCGACGCGCAACGCCGTCCCGGGGGCGACGCGGGTGGTGAAGTCATAGGGAAGAATCTCCACCGGGTGTTTGCCGGTGATGATCGCCTTGCGCAGTCGTTCGGCGGCGGCCAACGGTCCTTTCTTACACTTGATATACGCGGGGAAGATGCTCATCGGCATGTTGATTGTCTTTTTCCCCACATACTGCGGGTTGCCGGCCAAATCGAAAAACTGCAACAGTTTGTCGTGGTTGTCGATGGTGATCGTCCCGCCCGGAGAATTATTCACTTGCGACCACAGGCAGGCCTTGGGGTTGTCCGACCCTTGCGGAGTGAGTTGGCCAAAGAGCACTAACAGCGCATCGTTGTCATCATCCTTGCCAAATTGGAAGACCCACGGCAAGTGTGTCAGATAGACCACTTTCTCGAAATGCTTGCCGGTGACAAACGCATTGAACGCCGCGGTGGCCACCACGGTCGGCGAGGGGATCAGCGTATTGTTCAGATCATCGAACAGCACACGCGGGTGCCAGGGGGAGACGCGATCCTGTCCGCTGGCCAGGAACTGCGCCATGACCTGCGGCAGCGAATATTCGCTGTTAGCCACCCAGGTTTCCGTTTCCGCGGACTGCTTGCCGTGGGCTTTGGCGACCATCGGGCCATAACTCATGGGCGGCACGACATAGTGGTCCGTAAAGACATCGATATACTTGTCAAACTCATTCGAGCCTTCAGGGTAGAGCTTGTCCTCGGTATTCATAATAGAACACGCCGCGCAAACTTTTATGCGCGGATCGACGCCATGGACGGCGTTGGCGATCGTTTTCTGTAGCTCACGATATTGCACCATATCGCGCGCCCACCCGGAGATGCCGCCTCCTTCCCACGGTTCATTATAGTTTTCGAATCCCCATAATCCCCCTTTGCCGTCTTTCCAGTAGCGTTGGGCGAAGGCAGTAATCCATTTGCCGTACCGCGGATAGAGTTCCGGACCGCACACCCAGTCACTTTGACCGCCATACGGGTTGCCATCCCAATTCGCTCCCACAGCTCCTGGCGACTGCACGGTTTTGAAAGGCCATTTCCACCCGCCCATTCCGCCCAGGGTCACCATCACCTGCATGCCATGGGCGTGCAGCATCTCCATGGTTTTATCCATCCCTGACCAGTCGACTTTCCCATCTTCGGTTTCATTCCAACTCCATTCGCAGCGGGCGCCGCGCACCCCCATACGCTGATAGATGGCGATCTTCTCTTCTAGGTTCCCGTTGAAGAATTGGCCTTCACCGAAAATTGGTGTGTTGTCCACCGTGCCTTCCGGGCGTGGTGCGGGGACGCGCGCTACTGTGGCTAGAAAAGTGCGCTCTTTGCCGTGGAGCAGCACGACAGCATAGGTGCCGAAGCGCGCGGGGATAGGCAAATTACTGACATCTAGTAGCTTTTCCGGCTTGTCATCGAAAGCGACCGCCAGTGGGAAAAGGATCGGTTTGCCTTCCAGACCAATGATCAGCGCGTGACCGCCGGTGTCGGTGAAGCCTTCCATGCTCGCTTCACGCCGCTCAGGGTCGCGAGTGGTGATCTCCTGGATTTCCAGGGCGAACGGTCCGGCGCTTTTTTTGATCGCCAGATGAATCGTGACCGCTTCGCCGGGCATGAATAACTGCCCCGGCGCCGTGCTGCCGAGAAAACGGTATTCGTTGCCGGGCATCGTGCAATTCAAAACCTTCATGTTGGAATTCAACAACACGGAGGCCTGGGCCTGGGCGTACGACACGCCGCACATCATGAACAACAGGCCACACAACGCCAGCAATGACCAGAGGGGGAAACGCATAGTGATCTCCTCAAGAACAGAATGGTGTCTTGTAAACGATTCAACACGCAACGGCTATTTCCTGCTCATTCGGCGTATCTTGTTCAAGCAGTTCTGCGATGGAAAGGCAAGTCATACATAAGCAAAGATCACATATTACTGTTGGCGATAGCTATATTAGCAGTATTTTGAAAAATGTAAGAAGGAAACGAGTGAAAGTGGATGGGAAGGCCGATCAATGCGACCAGCTCTTGCAGTGACGCATAACATATTCGCCCCTGCGTCATCAGGGTCAGAGTGATGGAGACGACGCCAGGCAAGCCTGCCAAACCCACTCGATACCGCTTTCTTCGCGAGGCCATCATGACGCAGCGTAGGCCGATGCCCCAGAGTATGAGAAAAATTACTCAATCGGTTGCACGATTGGCTGTGCCGGCGCGCCCGGACCGTTTGGGGGACCTACGGGGTTCATCATTGGGGGTGGCGGGGTCAGGTCTTCCAGGGATTGTCCCTGCTGCACGTTCTGCCATTTTCCCTGCGCGTCAAAGGTGATCGTCGCGGTGATTTCACCTTTCTGGAATGGGGTGGGGATAATGCGCGCCACGCCGGCCCCTTCCCAACCTTTCGCGGTTTTTACGGCGGTCACCTTCTCCGCGGGAATAGTGAAGCGATAGGTGTTCCCGCCCACAAATGTCTGGACCAACCGGAGCCAGGCCATCGTATCTTCCTTTACCGCGTCTGTATTCTTCACCGGGTTCAAATGCGTGCTGCTGAAGGTCGCCAGTGTGGTTTGGTCCGTGATAAGTTGCAATGTCCCGCTTTTATCGACAGCAAACAGGTTGGCGCTGGATAGCGGGGGCGGCACCTCGAACTGTTTGAGTAGGGTGTCGGACGGGGCAGCGCCGCCGCGATACGGCGGATAAAAGACGGTATAAAAGACTACGCCGTGGAAGGCGCGTTCCACCGGCTCTTCATACACGCGCTCCGGCCGTCCTTCGCGGGTAAAAGTGCGTCCATCCGCGAACTTTACTTTTCCCAGATAGGTTATGACCACGGCACGTGGATTGCTTTTCCACACCAGGCGCAATATCGCGCCATCGAGTATATCCACCTGCGCGCGCAGGATGGTGATCTTTTCCCCGTCATTGGCTAGTTGTGCCTGGTCCAATTCTTCCCATTTCGAACTCAATAGTGTGCGCAGTGCGGGCAATGGTGACGGCTTCAGCACGGCCAACTTTGTCTCTGCTGCATCCCACGTCGCGGTCTCCCCCAGATTGATGCCCGCCAGAATATCCGTAACGGACTTGTCCGGTGCGGTGGGTGGCGGGGCGGCGAGCACCGCGGAGGCGGTACGCGTGAGCAGTATAGCGAGTGCGCCGAACACAATGACTTTCAACATCGAGCGGTCCTTTCTTATCCTGGCGGCACCACGACTTCGAAATCCGAACCTTTGACCCGGCGCAATTCCTCATGCAGTACGGGGATGCGCGCATCGGGGGCGACGCTGATGTCCCATTCCAGGCCATTGTCAGCGACGATCATGCCATATCGCTGCAATCCCTTCAGGATCGTGCGAACTTCGGGGGAAAAACCGGTGAGATCGAAATCTTTGCGCAAACGGAAGCGTTCGCCCATACGCGGCAAATCAGCATCGGTGAGTCGGCTGGCAAAATGGGTGGCAGGCGCGACATAGGCGCGGCGCGAGCGACGAACAGTGAAGCGCAGGGCATGCTCAACGAGGCCACGCTTGAGCTCATCATACCGCACGACGGCGGGAAAAATGGGGAGGCCGGCGGCGTCTGTGCTTGTCCACCCATACGGGCGCAAGGCGTTCGATTTCAAATCAAAGATCGACGCTTGCGTCGCCCGCCAGCCGGCAGCGGTTTTTTGTAACTGGTAGAATTCATAGAGCATCCGGTGGACCGGATCCACGACCAGCGCATGGCGATCGCCGCCTTCTTTGAGCGTATCACGCTGCACGTCATCCAGTGTTAGATCCGGGTGAGCGCCGTCGCGGGTGTAGCCTACCGGCCAGCCTTCGATCGGGACGCCGGCGGGCAATGGGTAGGGACCCTTATCCGATTCGTCGGGGTAGCCATCGATCTTCACCTCGATGCGTGGCTGATCCGGCGGGATAAGGATGAACCCCATATCCGTGTTATAGCGTAGTGGTTTGGCGGCGCCAATCGCGGCAACGATCTTCGTGGAATCCGGGGAGACCGGCCAATCTTCGACGATCTGGTTCCACGGGTTATCGGGCGGAAAGACTTCCAGCGCTCCACAGATGGTGTCAGCCTCCGCGGTGTTGAAGAGCACCGGCAGGGTGATGGCCGGCATCTTCGCGGCGTGGAGGCGTGCCACACGCGCCGGATCACCATGCGGGCCAACATGCGTACCGCCAGGCGTGTCCGGACCTTCCAGCAGCAGGTCGCCGAAATAGACCGTGACAGACTGCTCTTCTCCACTGGCGATGTACCAGCGCGTCACGTCGCCCAGCGCCGGGGTGGACCCATTGGTGTTTTTTAATGCGGAGAGGGGGTACGTAAAGGTATTATTCCCTGGGGTCAGCACAAAGGGGATATCCACGCGCGTATCATAATTGATCGTTTGCTGGTGCTTGATGGTCAGTGTAAAATGCACGTCGTGGGTGTTGGGGTTGAATGCCGAGAAGCGTAATTTTGTGAACGGTGTCCAGTTCGTCCAGCGTGCTTGCTGCACGCCAACGCTGTCATGTGCCGCGAAGACGACCTGCAGCATTTTTCCACCCAGTTCCCTACCGATCACCAGGCGGTAGGTGGATTGGCCATCGCTGCCCGTATCATTGGGCATCTCACCTTTGCTGATCGCCAGCAGCGCCTCCTGTCGCGCATAGCCGGCGCCAGCCATACACAGCAGCAGCACGCCGCAGAATAAGACACTCCAGTACGGTCTTCTTCGCATAGCAACCTCCTAGTTGATCGTTGCGTCAGCAGAACAAATGCATCATGCTATCTCTTCAGCAACCCCGCCACCGCGTCAAGGATACGGTGGGCCATCGCACTCTTTTCCTGTAGCGGCAGCACTTCACGCCGGCCGTCAGCGTAGAGCAGGAGCGCACGATTCGTCTCAGCACAGAAACCGGCGTCTGGAGTCGTAATATCGTTGGCGACGATGAGATCCGCGTGTTTCCGCGCCAGCTTCTCCGCGGCGTGCGTTTCCAGGTGTTCGGTCTCCGCGGCAAACGCCACTACCACTTGATCCGGTCGTTTGCCCGCGCCAACGGCGGCCATGATATCTGTGGTGGGTGTCATGGTCAGGGTCAGGTGGGCCTGGTCCTGCTTTTTGATTTTTTGCGGCGCGCGCGTGGTTGGGGTGAAATCCACCGGGGCCGCGGCGCCGATGATCACCCCCACCGCCGGGGCGGCAGTCAACACGGCTTCCGCCATCTCCGCGGTACTCAGTACCGGAATCGTTGTCACTCCCGGAGGGGGATCGATGGACACCGGACCGCTGACCAGGGTCACCACCGCGCCGCGCATTTGCGCCGCGCGTGCCAGAGCATAGCCCATTTTCCCACTGCTCGGGTTGGAGAGAAAACGGACCGGATCCAGATACTCGCGTGTGGGCCCGGCAGTGATCAGTATTCGTACCCCTGTCAGATCGGGCGCCGGCGCGGCGTATACGCCGGAAAAATAGTCGGCGACCACACCGGTGATCTCTTCCACCGCGGCCATTCTGCCGCGGCCGGTATAGCCGCACGCCAATTCGCCGGTATCCGGGCCGATGAAGCGTGCCCCACGCACCTGTAATTGCCGTACGTTGAGTTGTGTGGCCGGATGATTCCACATATGGACATTCATCGCCGGCGCGATGAGCAGAGGCACGGTACAGGCCAGCGCGACGGAGGAAAGCAGGTCATCGGCCAATCCCAACGCCAGTTTCGCGAGGACGTTGGCCGTAGCCGGGGCGATAAGCAGTACGTCGGCATCGTCCGCCAGGCCGATATGCTCCACATCCCAGGCAGTCGGGGTGTCGAACATCCCCTGATTCACCGGGTTACCGGTAAGTGTCTGCAGCGTGGTGGGGGTAATGAATTGCGCGCCGCTGGACGTGAGGACGGCGCGGACATTCACACCACGCGCGGTGTCCGCGGGGTCGCGCAACGCGCGCAGTTTGCGGACCAGGTCTGCAGCTTTATAAGCCGCGATGCTCCCGGTAATTCCCAACACCACCGTGAACGGCTTATTCATTGCTGATCTCCTCCGACAACAGGTGCCGCAGATTCTGTCGCCATGGACGCGCGCGTTCGGCTAACACGACGGCGCATAAGCGATCCGTCGCCTCGTTGATGTCGTCGTTGATGATCAGGTATTCATAATCATGCACGCGCGCCAGTTCATGGCGCGCATTATCCAGGCGCCGGCGAATCGTCGCTTCATCTTCTGTCCCGCGTTTCCGCAAGCGTCGCGCCAATTCCGACCAGTTCGGCGGCGCCAGGAAGATGAGAATGGCGTCGGGGAAATGCGCGCGCACCTGTACTGCCCCTTGCACATCGATTTCCAACACGACGTCAGTGCCCGCCTGCAATTGCGTGAAGACCCACTCACGCGGCGTTCCATAACAATGGTTATGTACGTCGGCATACTCCAGCAACTGATCGTGCTGCTGCATGGTGCGGAAAGCCTCCGGCGCCACGAAGATGTAATCGACGCCATCGCGTTCCGTCGGGCGCGGCGCGCGCGTGGTGACGGAAATCGACGTGCGAATGGATCCCAGACGCGGTAATGCGCGTCTGAGTACCGAATCTTTTCCAACGCCGGATGGCCCGGACAGGATAAAGAGAATCCCGCACGGGCACCCGTCGGTTTGCGAACGTGGACTGTTCATAGGCCTATTTCTTATGTGAGATTTCGAATTTGGCGTCGATCTGGACGTCTTTCATGCCATTCACGCGGCGGGCGCCTTCAGCGATCGCCTTCGCCTCGACTTTTGGGTCGATAAACTCTCCCGGGGCGCCGCGTATCACCCCAGCGATGTAGCCGATTCCGCGCGAGCAACTCACCTTGACATCAGAGATATCAAGGTTGCGGTGTCGACTGAGTTCACGCATCAATTCGCGTGCCAGTAATTTGTCTTCAACGCTCATGGAGGACTCCCTTCCCAATGCTTGATAGCGGATGAATGGCGGGGAGGATGATGATCGGCGCGACGACCTCTTGTTGCAACTGATTGCTGGGCGCATAGGCCCGCACCCCGAAACGCGGGGCGCCGGTCATTCGCGGCACGAAGGGTAACTCGACGACCAACTGCCCTTGCGCCGGCAGCGGGTCATACTCCAACAATAAGTGGTGATTGAATACGCCGATATGACTCGGTGGCGGGGCCGGGTTGCCCAACTGCACGGCCTGGCGGAATTCGTCACCAATTTCCAGGGTAATGCGGGTGCTGGCGCGGTTCACGCGATTGATAACGCGCAGTGAAACGATAGCGGATTTTCCAAGCGTGACTTGTTCCGGGATGAGCACTTGCAGGGTGAGCGGATTGCCGCGAAAAATGCGCCAGAGCGGGTCGATGAACCATGATCCCAAGGCCAAACTGAGCATGATCAGCAACAACAGCCCCGACACCCAGACTGGCGCCGGGATATGCCAGAAGAGCCGAGGGCCATGTACCACATAGCGGGAGGAGAATTTAGGGCAGAACTTGGCGCCGTTCATATCCGCGGTAAAATGGGCCTTCCCCGCGGGGAGGGTGCAGACATTGCCTTGCAGGTATTCGCACGCGGTACACCGTACCAGGTCCTCCTGGCATTGCCCGCATCGCGGAAAGGTAATGTCGTCTGTATGGTTAATTAGCCCGCATTGCGGGCACCGTATGGCCTGCACGGCGGCAACTCCTGGGGATCTCCCTCAATAACTGTACTATACGTTCGTGGATTCCGCAAGTTGCTAAGGCCAGGAGAGATGATCAGGTATTGGCGGTAGGTGTTTCCCTCTTACGCTTACCACTTCCACTCTCGCAGTGTATCCGCGAAGTGGGTGGCGGTGAGATTCAGGTGAATAGGGGTGATGGATACTTTCCCGTGCATGACGGCCTCGCCATCACTGCCCACGCCATCGCTGTCTTCGATTATTTCCCCACCCAGCCAGTAGTAGGGACGACCGCGCGGGTCGTCCCGGCGTTCGACGCGACCCTCGTACCGTCGTTTCCCCTGACGGGTGATGGCAACGCCGGCTAATTCTTCTTCGGGTAGGTTGGGAACATTCACATTCAGCAGGATGTCGGGAGGCAGGCCACTGGCCAGCACCCGGCGCACCAGCGCGGCGGCGAAATTGGCCGGCGTGTGGTAGATCGGATGTTCATATTCAGCCAATGAGATGGCTATCGATGGTTTACCGCAAATGGCGCCTTCCATGGCCGCGGAGACGGTGCCGGAATACGTAAGGTCTTCGCCGAGATTCGGCCCCAGATTGATTCCGGAGACGACGATATCGCACTGCGGCATGATGGCGTAAATACCGAGAACCACGCAGTCGCTGGGGGTACCGTTGGTCGCATACCCGAATCCACCCCAGGGTAACGGCACACGATCGGCGCGCAACGGTTTGTGCAGCGTGATGGCGTGCCCGCTGGCACTGCGTGGTCGCTCCGGGGCCACGACGGTGACCTCGCCCACCTCGGTCAACGCCGCGCGCAGGGCGCTGATGCCCTCTGCAAAAATGCCGTCGTCATTCGTAACTAAAATCTGCGGACGACTATCGCTCATACGGGTGCTCCTCTTGATAATACGCATTCCCATTGCATATTCCTGTCGGTGTGAAGGGTTTCCTTCCGAAGAACCCGATTGCTATAAAGAGATGAAATACCATGGTTTATGTTTAATAGACTAGCCCGAAAATAATGACTGACGGATTTCGCGGGCCTTTTGTCGTCAGGCAAGGTCAAAGATCGTGAGCTTGCCGAACGGCGTGGTTTTCACACTTTGTCCAGGGTCGACAAACGTGAAAACCGCAACGCAGCATGGCGGCAAAAGGCACCGAAAGCCGCCTGTCATTATTTTCAGGCTAGTCTAATTAATGATTGGTTCGGAAACATACGCCTTGGCAGGTGATGGAGCACCGATGATCGTTAAGCCGGCAAGGAATTGTAGTTCACCTGCCAACCTCCACTTCTCAATTTCAACATGTGATGTGACCCCTTTTGACAAGCAGGTGCATCACGCGGTATGCTATGAGCAGCATGGGATACTGCGCTGGCAGTTCCCGGCCTCTCCGGAAAGGAGTCGACGCACCATGCCCTGCTCTTCGTTTTTCGTGCGCTTCATGCGCATCGGGTGCGCATATCTACTTGTCGCGGGTTGCCTGGTATATGCAGCGGCCGCGGCGACAGATACCACAGCAACTAAACCTGCAGCGAAGACCGCGGATACACATAGGGTCGTCGCGTCTCCGCAGGATCGCCCACTGACGCCGCTTACTATTATCGGCTCCCTGGCAAAGGTGAATGCGGGCAAAGTCAGTCCCTGGGATCTGCCAACGGTCGATTTATCGACGATGACGGCGGGATTCGGTTATGGCAGCGCCGGACCTTTTTATGCAACCGGCAATATGTTCAGCTTCTGCGGTCGGACCTTCATCCGTGCGACGGACCCGAAAACCGGCGTACACGTGGTAGAAGTGACCGCGCCCTTTACCTCACCCTTCGCCCTGACCCTGGGCAACCCGACCGTCATGAATACCCATATCTTCCCACGCGTCTTCCGTCTGAATACCGCGGAACCCATTTTGCTCTATACCTATCTGGAAAACCTTGCCAAGCAGACAAAGAGTCCCATCGGCGTGTTGGGGTGGGCGGAAATGCCCGATGTCGAGGGGTTAGCCCTGAAACGCGCGCCAATCGACGGCGAATCGCTGGCTGGCAGCAAAAAAGACGATTATGTTGAAACGCTCCATGCGCAAACTGCACATGTGGTCTATTTCGCGGTGGTGGTACCCCAATGGAATACCCTGGGACGAGCGTCGCGGAATGCGCGAGCGTTGTCTAAGGTCGCGTTCGACTATGCCCCGGATGAAGGGCAGGTCACACCGACCGCACTCATTAATGTGCATGCCGCCTTGGTGAACGAAGAGGCGCCCAGCGATTTCGATACCAGCCCGATACTCATCAATAGGTTGCGGGCGGTGACGGTGAAGGACATCATGCATCTGCAAGGGTCCACCACCATTCAACGTGGCGAGGTGATGATCTACCAGTTGCAGTATATGAATTAATCTGCGTACAAACGTATGATTCCTGTATAACGCAGGTGACAAAAATGCGCTCCCCAGTCCATCCGGACCGGGGAGCGCATTTTCGATGTGGCGTCATGCCATTAATAGAGAATGATGGGTTCGGGTTCCGGTACGGCGGAACGCGCCCACTGTCCGACTTTTCCACGACGCAGGTCGAGAAGTTGCGCACTGAGTAGACCCAACGCCCCTTCTAAACTCTCCTGGGCGCGATACGGTCGAACCTCGACGCGTAACCCACGCATGACCTCAGCACCGCAACAATTCTGCAACGCACTATGGAAAAGGTCGGCATCGGCGTCGGACCAGATGGCGTCTCCCTGAATGATCAGGTTGTCAGGGGTGAGTGCCAGTACCGTTGGCGCCAATGCTTCGGCTAGACTGCGCAATCCCTGCAGTCGCACGGTGGTGTCGGACAGCACTTCCCCTAGTGTGGCGCCGCCTAGAATGGAGAGGCTTGCCAACCCGCCTGGCGCGGAACCGGCGCTGGCGACTAAACGTCCCTCGACGATGAGGCCCAAGCCGATGCGCATTTCGTGGCGCAGGCTGACCGCAATAATCGTCTGTGCAGCAGCGTCACGCGCCGCCCAGGCGGCGCTTGCCAGCGTCGTGCCGTCACTGTACAGGGTGACAGGATAGCCGAATTTCGCACTCAACTCGGTGCCCAAGGCCAGGTCGCGACACTCCGGAAGCCCTGAGCACTCACGGATCGAAGCGCCATCCGCGGAAACCGCACCCGGCAGCACCACGGCGATACCGGCCCATGGGGCGCCTTCCTGTGCCAGAGCGACGGTGATGGCGGCTTCCAGCGCGGTGGCAACCTCGGAGAAGTTCCAATTCTGTACCGAGAGCACTACTGGGGCCGCAAGTGCTTCCCCATGAAGGTTGCTGATAAGCGCCGTCACGCCGGAATTGTGAACTTCCACGACTAAAAGCCGGCGATAGTCCCAGTTAAAGGACATCGGCGTACGCGGGCGTCCCGGACGACCGCTGGAGGGTTTTCCCATACTGATTAAACCAGCCTGGCGTAATTGGGCCACACGTTGCACGATTACCGGATGGCTCAAGCCGGTGCGTTCACGCAAATCAGCCTGGCTAAGTGGTTCATCCCTGAGGAGCGCGCTCAATACACGCCATGTCGCAGGCATCCGGGGGTCATTTTCTGCGATCGTCGAATCTATCCGCATTTCCAAACAGCCTTTCACTCTTGATATCGAAATCGCTCTCGCGCGAGATCTGCTTTGGTATTGTGCCCACCGGCACTGCCGGGGCACACGAAATACATAATTGCCATTAACTGCGTATACCAATCCGGTAGTATACGAGGAAATTCGCTATTAAGCAAGGGCATAAACTAAATTTTCTCTCAATTGCCAGCCTTTTTTAGGGGCGGGCTTTCGTGAAAATTGCCTTCATCTTTTCCAGAGATATATAACCAATAGAATCATACTTGATGCCTTAGTCAATAATAGCAATTACCACTCTGCGCACCTAATGCGACGACAACTTATTCGACCGGGTGTCTCCGTAGATGGCTGGGGTGGAGAAAATACTCGCTACGGTACTGGTATGCATACCTACCTTACGCCGCGATTACGGCACTCGTCCGTGCAAAGGCTTCCGCCTCCTCCACTTCGCGTTGAATGCTGGCGGACATCGTGTCAAAATCTTCGGGTGTTAACAGGTGCTCCATCATCAGCACGCTGGCGAACCGCTCCAGTGCATCGCGTTCGCGCCAATCGGCTTCTTCATCCCGCGTCCGGTAGACACATAAATCGCCGCGCGAATGGCCAAGTACGCGATAGGTCTTAGCCTCAATCAGTGTCGGCCCATCACCCTGGCGAGCGCGCATGACTGCCGTGGCGACCGCCGCCTGGACCGCGCGTACGTCATTGCCATCCACCACGACGCCGGGCATGCCATATGCAGCGGCGCGAAGGGCGATATCCGGCACATTCACCATTGCGCAGACCGGACTGGACATCGCGTACAGGTTGTTCTCGCAGATATAGACGACGGGCAACTTCCAGATGGAGGCCATGTTCAGGGACTCATGAAAGGCGCCCTGATTGCTGGCGCCATCGCCTAAAAAGCCCAGTGCCACCTGGCCACTGTGGCGATACCGTGCCGAGAATGCCGCGCCGGTGGCGATGGGCAACATGCCGGCAGTAATGCCGTTCATGCCCAGAAAACCGATAGAAAAATCCGCCATGTGCTGTGTGCCGCCGCGTCCGGCGGAATACCCGGTGGCTTTGCCGAACAACTCAGCCATAATGCGGGGGGCTTCGCCGCCGCGGGCGAGAAAATGTCCGTGACCGCGGTGGGTGCTGGATAGATAATCATGGGGACCAATTGCCGCGCAAGCACCTACGGCAATCGCTTCCTGGCCGACCGCGAGATGCGACGTACCTTTCAACTCACCGGCAGTGAACAACGCATTCACGCGTTCTTCAAAACGGCGGATCAACAGCATGGCGTGCAACTGTTCGAGGGGTGTTGTTAACGCGCGGATGGTACCCATACCACCTCCACTTAATATAGACAGTTGTCTTGTGAAATAGTTCCCGCCGCGCGAATAAATCCAAACGAATTTCTCGATCGTCGCAAGAGAAAACAATTACTTCAGTGCTGGCTTCATCTCCCCGTTGCGTAGTGCGTGATCTGCGCGTTAGTGCGGTGTCCTCTGCACATCAAGCAGTCCATGCGAGACATATCTGGTCAACGACAGAACGCCCGTGATGACTGAGGCTCTAACCATCACGGGAGTTCGTGTGCCGACCCGGCATTGTTCAAAAAGAATCGTATAACGCCGCGAATAACCCGGCAGTCGATTATCGCATGAATAATCGGGCTATGGTTGACATGGTAGGAGTTACGGACGCTGATATGGCGTGGGCCGCGAATGCGGGTGCATCGTCGGGAGTGGTTGTCCATTGATCAGTTCGCGCAGACCTCGACCAATTTGATCGACGACAAACGCGATCCATAATCCCTCAAGCACGATCAGGATCGTGAAGCTCAGCCAGGCCAACGGCGTCCAGTAGAGTGGGTCGGCATGCGTCGGCCGGCACGCCAGAATGAGGGCGAGTATCCCGATGGCGACCAAATAGACGACGCTATCACGCAGCGCTTGTTGCCAATGCGCGGCCCAGAGAAATTGACGCACCGCCCATGCGGTAATGGTGATCAGGCAGAAGGCCGCAAGATACTGCGAAATCCAGACATCGAGGCCTTGAACTAGCTGTTCCGGTGACATAGGTCCGTTCTCCTTACTGGAACCAAGGCAATGCCCTTGGGCATGCTTGACTCTCCTCCTGGGGGGAGAGGAGACGTCCCTCTTAGTTGTAAATTCCATATTGTGTGGCTGTTCTAATATTGTTGCCCCGATTTTTTTCAGTCATGGCGGATTTTTTTTGCACCCCTCGGTGGTTTCGCGTGAGACGTGCGCTGTGCTACAATAGACGCGGTATGATCTATGGAATCGCTCCGCATCTATTTGCGCTCGCGGTGCTCTTGCTTGCAGGGGCCGTGATAGTGATCATTCTCGTCTTCCGCGAAACGGTGGCGTTTCTGCGTTTGCGCACGCGGTATGCCTTGCGGCGTTATACATTGCGCCTGTGCATGGCAGGTTTAATCCTTTTTCTGCTCTTCAGCATGCTCGTGGGCGTATTGTATTTTCATATGGATAACCCGGAGGGTATTGCCCGGCTCTGGGTGACTTTTTGGGGCTGCATCAGTTTGCTGACAGCCGCCATCTTCTGTCTGGCGATTGCTGACCTGCGCTTGATTCGCGACGAGACGCGTGATGATGCCTCACGCTTGTGGCGTGAGATTGCAGAGACAATCGCCAGCCATGAAGCCCGGAAAACGAAGGATGACTGAGCTGTTCCGTTGAGACGGACAGTGGAGTCCACTATCTGACGATGGCCATTATGCCCGATGATCTGCACTATCTGCGTCGTACGCTGCGTTTGGCGCGGCGGGCAATCGGACGCACGGCGCCGAACCCGCTGGTGGGGGCGGTGCTCGTACGCGATGGGTTGGTAGTGGGAGAAGGCTATCACCCGCGGGCCGGGGAACCGCATGCGGAAATCTTCGCTTTGCGTGCGGCCGGTGAACGCGCGCGCGGCGCCACGTTATATGTAAGCCTGGAACCCTGTGCGCATTATGGCCGGACGCCGCCGTGTACTGACGCGGTGATCGCCGGTGGGGTGTGCCGGGTCGTGTTTGCGTCGCTGGATCCGAACCCGCTGGTTGCCGGCGCCGGAATGACCGCGTTGCGCCGGGCAGGCATCACCGTCGAGTTTGGCGCGCTGACCAAGGAGGAGCAGCGCTTGAATGAAGCCTGGCGGCATTGGATGGCTACCGGGTTGCCGTTTGTGACCGTGAAACTCGCAGCCAGCCTCGACGGCAAGCTGGCGACGCGTACCGGTGAATCACAGTGGATTACGGGAGAAGCCGCGCGGCGCGATGTGCACCGCCTGCGCGCCACGCAGCACGCCATTCTGACGACCGCGGCAACCGTGCTCGCCGATAACCCCGCACTAACCGCCCGCCTTCCCGGCGCGCGTGATCCTCGCCGCGTCATCCTCGATTCCCGATTGCGCACTGCTCCGGACGCGCACGTCTATGCAGTGTCCATCCCGGCGCCGCTGCTGGTGACTGCGGTGACTGATGACACGCGTTTAGCTCCATTTCGTGCATGTGGGATCGAGGTCATCACCGTACCGGTGACCGATGGCGTTCCCGAGTTGCCCGCGGTAATTGCGGCACTCGGGGCGCGCGAAATTCAGAGCCTGCTGGTGGAATGCGGGGGCACGTTCGCCGCCGCACTGCTGGCAGCGCGGTTGGTGCACAAGCTGCGTCTCTATTTCGCCCCATTGCTCATCGGCGGTTGTACCGCTGTGCCGCTGTTGGGCGGCGCCGGTATCGCCCACCTTGTTGACGCTCCGCGGTTGCGTGAGGCGACATGGAAGAAAATCGACGAGGATTGGCGCGTGGAGGGCTATGTTGATTTCTGAACCGCGACGGGATTTGAAATAGCGATTCAGGAGATAGCCTACCCCGCATTATTCGAAAGGTCATGTATAATGCGGGGTAGCAGTTTTCTGATGCCAAATTCGGGAAACGGACCACGCACAAGCGCGGAGCGATTTCCGAATTTGGCATTATTGTTCGCGATATAGGGCCAGCACCCCGCTGTTATTGTTGCTTCTGCTTATTCTCGATTTTCGCCCAGGTGTCGCGCAGGGTGACGGTGCGATTGATCACCGGATGGGCAGGAGTGGCCTCCTGATCCAGGCAGAAGTAGCCCAGGCGTTCGAACTGGAACCGGTCGCCAGGATGCAGCGTGGTAATGAAGGGTTCCGCATATCCGGTGACCGTCTCCAGCGAGTGGGGGTTGAGATTGGCCAGGAAATCCTGACCGGGTTCCACCTCATCGGGGTTCGGCTTGTTGAACAGGTGGTCATACAGGCGCACTACGACCGGCGCCGCTTGTGCCGCGGCGACCCAGTGCAAGGTGGCTTTCACCTTGCGACCGTCGGGGGCGTCACCGCCGCGCGTCGCCGGATCGTAGGTGCAATGTAGTTCCACAATGTTGCCCGCGTCGTCCTTGATCACCTCGGTACAGGTAATGAAATACGCATAACGCAAACGTACCTCCCGTCCCGGCGCCAGACGGAAATATTTCGGCGGTGGTTCCTCGCGGAAATCATCCTGTTCAATATAGAGCACACGCGAGAACGGAACTTGCCGTGAACCGGCGTTCGCGTCTTCCGGGTTGTTAACGGCGTCCAACTCCTCAACCTGTCCGTCCGGATAGTTGGTCAACACCACTTTCAACGGGCGCAGCACGCCCATCAGGCGCTGCACGCGTTTGTTGAGATCGTCGCGAATCGCGTCTTCCAACATGGCGATGTCCACTACGCTGTCATTTTTCGATACGCCGATGCGCGCGCAAAATTCGCGGATGCCTTCCGGCGTGTAACCGCGGCGACGATATCCGGAGATCGTGGGCATGCGCGGATCGCTCCAGCCGGAAACCACGCCGTCCTGCACCAGCTTCAGGAGTTTCCGTTTACTGAGTAAGGTGTAGGTGATGTTGAGGCGCGCGAACTCGATCTGTTGTGGGTGGTAGATGCCCAATTGCTCGATGTACCAATCGTAGAGCGGGCGGTGGTCTTCAAATTCCAGCGTGCAGATGGAATGGGTAATCCCCTCGATGGAGTCGCTTTCTCCGTGCGTGTAATCATACATCGGATAGATACACCAGGTGTCGCCGGAGCGGTGATGTGTGGCATGCAGGATGCGATACATTACCGGGTCGCGCATATTGAGATTGGGTGACGCCATGTCGACCTTCGCGCGCAGCGTGCGGGAGCCGTCAGGAAACTCGCCGGCGCGCATACGCGCAAAGAGCTCCAGATTTTCCGCCACCGTTCGATCCCGATAGGGGCTGGCTTTGCCCGGTTCAGTCAGCGTGCCGCGGTACTGCCGTACTTCGTCTGACGGTAAATCGCAGACATAGGCTTTGCCGTCTTTGATGAGTTGCACCGCCCACTGGTAGAGCTGTTCGAAATAATCCGAGGCATAATACAGACGGTCTTCCCAATCAAACCCGAGCCAGCGCACATCTTCCATAATCGAATCGACATACTCGACCTCTTCTTTACAAGGGTTCGTGTCGTCGAATCGCAAGTTGCAGGCGCCGCCAAATTCATTGGCGATGCCGAAATTCAAGCAGATGGATTTCGCGTGTCCGATGTGCAGATAGCCATTCGGTTCGGGGGGGAATCGCGTGTGCACGCACCCGCCGAACTTGTTCGTCTTCAAATCATCGCGGATGATTTCACGCACGAAGTCCACGCCGGGATTATCGGCGCGCGGCAAAACAGTCGCTGACTTCTCATGAGCAGCGGGTGACGGCGTGCAGTCCGGCGTATTCATCAGTTTGTCTAGTCTCCAATCCCAAAATAACGCATCCCGTTGCCCGTGCCGACCACGCACGACGCACAACCGCACACTCCTCCAGCGCGCGACAAGCGCGACAACGGGATGCTTCACATTTTCCCACATGCCGGGTATGGGGTCAAGGTGAAATCAGATATCGTCCAGAACAGTCATATAATATTGGCTTTCCCTGTTTTCTCTGGCAGCAGGTGATTATTGCGCTGGAGGGAATAGGAGAAATTGGTGCTTATGTGCTGTCGGCAGGTCTGCCGTGCGGCAACGACACCAGAAATGGAGGGAACCATGGATCTCGGTACGCTTTTCTGGTGGCTCCTTGGCATCTTCGTCGTCATCATCCTCCCGTCGATTCGGGTGATCGGGGCGACGCAGATCGGGCTGGTCAACAAACGCTTTGGGCTCAAGCGACTCTCGGAGGACAACCCCATCGCCTTCCGCGGCGAGGCCGGTTATCAGGCTGACTTGCTGATGCCGGGGTGGCGCTTCAAACTGTGGATTGTCTACAAGGTAGAGAAATTCCCCTGGGTGCAGGTGCCCGCCGGGGAGATCGGCGTGGTTATCGCGCAGGTCGGCGCCCCGCTGCCCATCGGCGCCAAGTCGGCGGTTTATAAAAATGAATTCGGGAATTACACCAATCTCCATGCCTTCATCGAAAAAGGCGGGCAGAAAGGCGTCCAGCGCCCGGTATTCCCCCCCGGCACTTTGATGCCCATCCACCCCATCGGCTTTCTCGTCATCACAAAACGTCAGGTATACGGCCTGCCGATTTCCTCTTCGCAATTGCAACTCAATGCGCAACGGCAACTGGCGCCGGAATCCTTCGGGTTGCGTCCCGACCAGTTGGAATTGGTACGCATTCAACCGCAGCCCGCCAGCCAGGGTAGCAAACTGATGGATACCATCGGCATCGTGACGACGTTCGAAGGTGAACCGTTGCCAGCCGGGGACATCGCCTGCCGGTTGGGCGGGTTCGCCGATATCGAAGCGTTGGAAGTAAAAGAAACCAGTGATGCGGAAATCATCGAGACGCTGCTGGGCAACAAGAACGACCAGCATAACAACTATCAGGACTTTCAAGCCTTCCTGGCCAGTGGGGGAAAGATCGGCCTGCAGCACGACCCCTTGCTCTATGGCGCCTATGCGTTGAACCCCTTCCTGGTCAGTGTGGAACTGGTCCCCATGCTCATGGTGCAGCAGGGCGAGGTGGCGGTGATCAAAGCTTACGTCGGGCTGGTAACGAAGGATACCTCCGGCGCGGACTTCAAATACGGCAGTCTGGTGCGCCCGGGCCATCGCGGTATCTGGCAGGAACCGCTGCGCACCGGTAAATATCCCATCAACCCGCGTGTCTATCAGGCGGAGATCGTGCCGACCGCGATTCTGACCCTCAACTGGGCGGATGCCAACTCGCAGGCGCATAATCTTGACAGCCGCCTGCAGCCCATCGAGGCCAAGAGTAAAGAAGGCTTTGTCTTCAAATTCGACCTGCAAGTGCAGATTCACGTACCGGACACGAAAGCGCCGCGGGTGATCTCCAGCGTCGGCACGATGTACAACCTGGTCAATGAAGTGCTGCAGGCGGCGGTGGGGAATCATTTCCGCGACAAACTGCAGAGCATGCCGGCGATCAAGTTTATCGAAACCCGCCAGGATGTACAGGCGGAAGCTTTCGCCCACATATCGCAACAACTCGCTGAATATCAGGTGGAGACGAAAGGCGTCTATATTCAGGATGTCATTCTCCCCGAAGACATGGTGCGTGTGCTAACCCAACGCGAAATTGCCTTCCAGGAAATTGAGACTTACCAAAAACAGCGCGCGGCGGAAGAACAGCGCATTGCCATGGAGCAGGCCAAAGGTACCGCGGACATGCAGGCGAAATTGGCGCAGTCTCGGGTGAATGTGGAGATCGAAACGAATAACGCCAACGCACAGAAGGCCAAGGCGGAAGGTGAAGCCACGTACATCCGTGAAACCGGGGCTGCCAAAGGCGCCGAGGTGGAAGCTGTGGGGTTGGCTCGTGCGAAAGCCTATGATGCGCAGGTGCAGGCCTTGGGTCAGGGACCGACCGCCCTGGTGAACGCCATCACCGTGCTGGCCGAGAAACAAGCGAAATTCGTGCCGGATATTCTGGTCGCCGGCGGTGGTGGGTCCCTCGATGGGTTGGCAGCCTCGGTCATGAAATACCTGGGCACGATGACTCCGACGTCTGCGGGCACACCTGTCGACAAACCGGTGGAGCCCGTATCGAGCGAGAAAGCGACGTCGGTAGAGCAGGTATAATCGCCCGCTTCTTCGCGAAGCGAAGAACGCTTCGTTGCGTCAAATAAGGACCAAAGGCGAACGGCCATGCTGGTGAAACAGTATGGCCGTTCCGCGTTGGTTGTCTGCTGCCGGATAACCAATAATCGTTTAATACCGGTCATGGTAGTGCAAACCCGGATATTGCGCGGGGAAAAGGGTGGGCAGCAGGCGGGCGGCATCACCAGCAAGGCGCAGTCCGGCGGAGGCCACGATTTCCTCTGGGGCGTCGCTGCCCAGCAGCAGCAGGACCATTTCCTCACCGCCCGCAATCGCGTGGGCCGTCTCCACACCGGGGTCCAGCCAAACGTCACCATGATCGATAACCAGCGTGACGGTGTGGCGCGGATCCGTAATGCGGAGTGCGCCGCGCCACTCGGCAAGTGGCGAGGCGGCCAGACGTCGGGAGAACTCACCGCAGAGTTTCTCCAGCGCACTCTGCAGATTCAGCAGGTGCGCCATGGCACCACCGTGGCGCCGATACTGCAGATCCATATGTCCTGACCCTTGACGTAAACTGCGTGCCACGGGACTGAGATAGGGTAGGGTGGAAAATTCTACTTCGTGGCAGCCAAAGCGCCGCGCCAGATGCGCCACGACCTGTAAGACCGCATCCGCCGCGCCGGCGCACTCCGTACAGATCAGTTTTGCGCCTTGTGGGGCCACACAGACATAGCCGGACATCGCGCCTTCCGGCGTGAACCAGCGGAAGCCATGTTCCGGCAAAAAGGTGAATCCTTTTTTGCGGAAAGTCGGACGCACGGCTGAGCCGGTGATGAGCGCATTTTCCCGGTTGTGGAACGCATCGATGTCCGCGCGCACCGTCGGGGTGAAGGCGCGCACTGCCGGTGGCGGCGTCGTGGGTAAGTCCGGTAAATTGACATGATAAGTCGTCTCGGCCCAGGCGCGCACATAGCCGAAACGATGGTAGAAATTTTCGATTCCGAAGAGCAGCGTCATATCATAGTCGCGCTGGCGCATCGCGTCTACCGCGGCCTGAGCCGTTTGCAGCATGATCCCCTGCTTACGGTAGTCGGCATGCGTCGCCACCGCGCCAATACCCCCCGCGCGAACGACTGCCGACCCGATGCGCATGTCATAACCCCACACGCCATAGTGGCTGACGAGTTCATCCCCCAGCAGGCCGATACGCGATGCCTGCCAATCATAATGACTGTGATTGACGTAGTAATCCCGACACCAGTCACGACTGGCGTAATAGCCGTTATTGGGAAACACCTTGCCGATCAAATCGAACATCGCCGCGTGGTGTTTGCGCGGGTTGGGAGCCACAATCTGTAGCGCTGGAGTGGACATGGGCTACCTCCTGAAAAGCAATGGAAAAGACGCGCCTCGTCTGTGGTCTGTTGTATTAGAACTCATTCACACCCCAGGTTAAATGGGTGAGGGCAGAAAGCCAACCGCAGGTGTTGGTAAGGCATTCCTCGTCGTGAAGGTAGCGTGGCCGGTCGCCGGCTTTGGTCGGGATCGTGTCAAAGTGAAACTGGTCGTCAACGCCAAATCCATTGCAAACTGAACCTGAAATGGTGGTCCAACAACCGATGAAGCGTCGTCCGATATTGTAAACAAAGCAGTGCGACACTGCCACGTCCTCCGGCAGGCTGAATTGGAATATATGGCAACCCCCTGGCTTTCGCGGGTCAGGCCAGTATTCAGTCCGGCTCCGGAGCGCGAACAATCGCGCGCTTTGCGTCAGCGGCATCATAACCGATCTGGGATAACAATACGCCGCGGAATTTGTTGAACATCACTGCCTCATGAGCGGGTTCGTGGTTATCGTATTTCCGCAGCAGGATGTGAAATCCTTTCCCCGGTAGACCGGCGGCTACGCCTTCGATGTCCGTGAAGAATCGGGCGCCAGTTGACTTCCCATACTCGTACGGCTACGCTGTATACATGACGGTAAATGGACTTTAGGACAAACGCTAAGTAGATGGGGGTTGAGACACGATGGCGAATGTTGAACGCTTTGGCGTGTCAATCGATGAAGAGTTACTCACCTGGTTTGACACCATGGTCGAGATGCGCGGCTATTCGTCCCGTTCGGAAGCCATTCGTGACTTGATCCGGCACGAGATGATCAAAGGCGAATGGGATAATCCGGACGCCGAAGTGATCGGCACGGTGACGATTGTCTACGAACACCATATCCACGAACTGGCCAACGTGATGGCCGAGGTACAGCATCAATATCACGACTGCATTATCTGCAGCACCCACATCCACATGGATGCGCATAACTGCCTGGAGGTGATCATCGTCCGCGGGCACAGCAGTCGGGTAAAGGCCATTGCCGATACCTTAATCAGCACACGCGGCGTCAAACATGGACATCTGGCGAGTACCACAACCGGAAAAGAGGTGAGTTAAGAGAAGAGCGAATGCCATCGCTCTAGGCTTCAAACGACGGAATGATCCTGTTGATATTTCTTTGGTTTAGTGTTACTTTTTTACGGGAAGTAACACTACACTAAGGAGTCATCAATGACACTCCACTACCACAGTCTACTGCTGCTTATCGCTTTGGTGTTTGCAGCCGCCCTGCCCAGTATGGCCTGCTACAGCGGGCTCTTGGTCATCCCCACCGCTGATACAGTGGGCGCGAATCAATATGACATTGAATTGCAAGCCGACGGCACGACCGACAAGCTGAAGGCGGATACCTACATTCTCAACACACAATTTGGTCTCGGCAAGCGACTGGAACTCGGTGTTGATGTTGATTTACATGAGAAAACAGATGATCGCTTCTTATTCAATGGCAAGTATATCCTGGCAAAAAGTACGGATGGGAAACACGCCATCGCCGCCGGTGTCTGTAACTTTTCGCCCACGGCCGACATCGACTCGCCCCCCTATCTCGTTGCCACGCTCGATTTCGGCGCATTACGTGGCACCCTCGGCGCAACCTATCTCAACACACAGACGCAGGCCATCGTCGGGATCGATAAAACGGTCAATCCGCGTCTTACGCTGATGGCCGACTACACCACCGGAAAAGACAACTACACCTCGGTGGCGTTCTATTACCACTTCGTTGATCGCGTGGGCGTGATGGCCGGTGTCGAGTTGCCGAATAGTAGCGAGAATGACAAACGCATCAGCGTCCATCTGGTCTTCAATGGTCCATATCGCAGCGCGAATGGAGCCAAATAATTATGCATATACCCGATGGGTATCTTGGCCCGCAGACATATGTCCCCGCCTTCGCGGTGATGGCGACGCTCTGGTCGGTCGGGATCGCCAGGGTGAAGAAGACGCTGCGTCTCAAGCAGGTGCCGCTGTTAGCTCTGGGCGCGGCATTCAGTTTTGTCATCATGATGTTCAACGTACCGATCCCCGGCGGCACTACCGGACATGCCATCGGCGCGGTGCTGGTGGCCATCCTCTTTGGCCCCTGGGCGGCGATGATAGTGGTCTCCCTGGCGATCATCCTGCAAGCCCTGCTTTTTGGCGATGGCGGCATCACGGCCATTGGCGCCAACTGTTTCAACATGGCGGTGGTGTGTCCGTTTGTCGGCTGGGGAATATACCGGCTTCTTGCCGGTTCGACTCCGGTACAATCCGCGCGTCGGTGGCTGGGGGGGGCCATCGGTGGCTGGCTTGGATTAGTCGCCGCCGCGGTCGTGGT
>Ga0118677_10001333_pt1 | contig 52735 bp, 55 predicted proteins | sample AliMusrvi5mmetaG_FD_86154 | JGI IMG/M metagenome (GOLD analysis project Ga0118677, IMG submission 86154) | reverse complement strand
TCATTACCTATATCAATACATGGGGCATAATAAAATATGAAATAATATATGTTGATTCTCAATCTACTGATGGTTCCATAGAAACTGTATTAAAATTAAATAAGAATATTATTGTCGCCAAACTAACGGCTAATTGCAACGCTGCTATAGCCAGAAATACAGGTGCTTTCCTTTCAAAGGGAACTATTCTTTTCTTTATTGATGGAGATATGGTATTAGATGCTCAGAACAACTTTTTTCAAGGGGAAATAGATTTAGACAAATTCCTGCTTTTATCAGGACAAATTGAAAACATAATTTATGACAATGATTTTAACCAAATTCTTGAAAAACAATACTATTATCCAAACCTAACAAAGGATAAAACAGAATTTTTCTTTGGAGGCCTATTTATTATAAGTCGATTTCTCTGGGATTCTGTTGGTGGAATGCGAACAGAATTCAAGTATGGTGAAGATTTGGATTTATCAATACGGCTTTCGAAAAAAAGACATTTTTTAACAAGAAAGTGCAAGGTACTTGCTTATCACCATACAACGCAGCGACCTTTTTCATTGAGATTGTTAATAGCGGGTGCGATGTATTCAAGAGGACTCCTTTATAGAAAGAATTTTTTCAACTTTTATTCAGCTATCAGGGTATTAAAATCTGATCCAACGACGTTGTCCCTTCTTTTCTGTACCCTACTGTCCTTTACTTTCGATTCATACTATTTCATGTTCCTTCATTGTGCCATTCTAATTGCTGCAATCGTCACTCTTGGAGAAAAATCATTGTCTGCATTTGCAACAAGACTATTTTCACAAATTATCAGAGATTTTGCTGTCATTCTTTCATTTTTATTCTTTTTTCCAAAAAAAAGAAAACTCAATTTTATTCTCATTGACAATCAATTGTAACCTACACAAGCAATAAGTGAAAATAAAGAAGCCAAGAGTTGTCGTAATCGGGCTCAAAGGACTGCCCGCTTATGGAGGAGCTGCCGCTGTTGGTGAGAACATCATCCTGAAGCTGAAAGATGAATTTGATTTCACTGTCCTGAGCATCGCTTCGCACACCACTGAGAAATCGGCTGATTACAAGGGCATCCGCCAGGTTGTATTCAATAATTATTTGAAGGGAGGACTGAATACCCTGTTTTACTATTTACGGTCCCTCCTCTACTGCATGACCCATCGTTTCGACCTGGTGCACCTGCATCATGCGGAAAGCGGTTTTATAACGCCTATCCTGCGGTTAAGGTATAAGGTCATTGTAACATTTCACGGTGTATGCTTTGAGAATGACCCGAAATTTTCGAAATTCCAAAACCGGTTCTTCCGGTTTTCAGAAAAACTGAATGTCCGGTTTGCCAATGAGGCAATATCTGTTTCCAAACCCGACCAGGATTTCATTCTCAATAAGTATAAGAAGATGATCGGGTACATCCCGAACGGAATATCGGTAAATACAGCGAATCCTGAAAAAAACAGAAAGAAAACAGAAACCCCCTATATCTTTTTTGCCGCAGGCAGAATTTACCAGATCAAGGGACTGCATCTGCTGCTTCAGGCCATCAGGAAAATCAACCCGGACATCCCGATAAAGGTGGCCGGGGACCTGGAACAGGTGGATGCTTACCGGGACAAGATCATCCGGCTGAGTGAAGGATTAAATATTGAATATGTGGGATTGATAAAAGACAAGGAAGAACTGCTGGAAATGATCGCCGGCTCTTTGCTTTTTGTTTTTCCATCGCTGCGGGAAGCCATGTCGATGATGCTGCTGGAGGTTGTTTCTGTAAAAACTCCTGTGATCGCATCCAATATCCCGTCAAACCGAACTATATTTACAGATGAAGAGATGCTTTTTTTTGAGTCAAAATGCAGCAGGGATCTCACCGAAAAGCTGCGGTATGCCCTTGCAAACCCTGAAGAGATGGAAAAGCGGGCTCAAAAAGCATTCGACAAATTAACGAAAGAATATACCTGGGACATTGTCTCAGGGCGATACAAGTCAATTTATAAGCAGTACCTGAAGAAGTAGCATATGTGCGGAATTTTCGGTATCATTATCAAACCAACGACTCATTATCCGGGCAGGAACATTGCGGCATCGCTGCGAACCCTGGCCCTGCTTAGTGAATCACGCGGCAAGGATTCTTCCGGAATTTCATTTCATAATGAACAGGAAAAGTCGCTCGATGTCATCAAAGGCGACATCCCTGTTTCCGACCTGCTGAGATCCCCTGAATACAAAGAGCACCTGGACAGCGCTGTAAACTCCTATGAGGAAGGCAGCGGCTTTTCCGCCTTCGGGCATGCCCGCCTTGTAACGAACGGGTCACAGCTGCAGGAGGTAAATAACCAGCCGGTGATCAAAGAGGGCATCCTGACCATCCACAACGGCATAATCGTAAACGTTGAAGAGCTCTGGAAACAACACCCGGAAATCAGCAGAGAGTACCTTATCGATACAGAGATCATCCCGGCCCTGATACGTAACCGGCTGAACTCAGGGAAGAAACTGGTGGAAGCGACAACAGAAAGCCTGCGCTTCCTGGAAGGGACCTATTCCATTGCCGCCACCTTTGCCGAAAGGGATCAGTTCATCCTCGCCACCAACAACGGATCATTCTACTACTACACTGATCAGAAAACCTTCTTTGTCTTTGCATCCGAGCGGTACATGCTGCTTCAACTCATTGTCTCCTCCGCATTCAGGCCCTTTACCATGCAGGGACTTGAAATCCATCAGCTGAATTCCATGCAGGGAATGGTGATCGACCTCTCAAGGATTACCCTGAGCCCTTTCGGCATTATGGAAGATACAGGGAAAGAGGAATTCAGTGTGAGAACAAAGCCTTTGGAGGTTCGTAAACACCTGCTCGATAACCCGCGCGCAAAAGAGGAAGTTGTGATCGATCCCGCACTGTTTATCAACAGGGGCACCGAAGATCCTCTTTTCAGGATGCTGGAGTACAACATCGATGCCATTAAAAAACTGAAACGCTGTACCCGCTGCCTGCTGCCGGAGACCTTCCCCTTTATCGAATACGATGAAAACGGGGTGTGCAACCTCTGCCGGAATTATGTGCCGAAAAACAGGCCTGCAAACCTTGATGCACTTCGACCATTGCTCGAAAAGCACCGGAGCCGTGACAACAAGATTGACTGCATCGTCCCCTTCAGCGGCGGACGCGACAGCACCTATGCCCTGCATATCCTGAAAAACGAGCTGGGCATGCATCCCATCGCCTATACCTATGACTGGGGGATGGTGACCGACCTTGCAAGGCGAAACATTGCGAGGGTCTGCGGAAAGAACGGCATTGAAAATATCATTGTTGCTGCGGATATCCACAACAAGCGCAGAAATATCCGGCTCAATATTGAAGCCTGGCTGAAAAGGCCCGTACTTGGACTTGTCCCCTTATTCATGGCCGGTGATAAATCTTTTCACTATTACCTGATCCAGCTGCAGAAACAGATCGGCATCACTCTGAATATCTGGGGTGAAAATTACCTTGAAAACACCGATTTTAAGACAGGTTTCAGCGGCGTTCAGCCAAATTTCAACAAGGAGAAACTCTACTCCATGAATAAAAGCGCACAGAAGACGCTCCTCCTCTTCCTTGTTAAAAACCTTGCACAAAATCCGTCCTACATCAACGTTTCCCTTTTCGACAACCTGAAATCACTTGCTTCCCGTCAATATTACAAAAAGACGGATTATTACAATTTCTATGATTTCACCCGCTGGGATGAGGAGAAGATCATCCGCACCATACGCGATGAGTACGACTGGGAACTGGCCGTGGATACAAAATCGACCTGGCGGATCGGCGATGGTACTGCTTCCTTTTACAATTACATCTACTACACGGTAGCCGGGTTCACGGAGTTTGACACCTTCCGCAGCAACCAGATCCGAGAAGGGCTGATCGAACGTGAAAAAGCCATGGAACTGGTCAATACCGAAAATTTCCCGAGGTATGAAACGCTTCGCTGGTACCTTCAGATCATCGGGATCGATTTCGAAAAAGTGATCAGGCGCATCAACGCCATTCCGAAACTTTACCAGAAATGAAACTCCTCATCGGGGAAGCTTCCAGTTACAAAGCGATCACCATTGCCCGCTTCCTTAAGAGATGGTACGATGTTACCATCATCAGCTATGATTTTAACGCCGCGTTCAGGTCAGTGCATTCACGCTGGTTCGATAAGGTCATAATTCTTCCCGGGGCAGCAAAAGACAAGGCCCTGCTGGTCAATGAACTGAGCAGGATCATTGGCGGTGAGAACATTGAGTGGTTCTTCCCTGTAAACAGCGCGCATATCGGAGAATTTATCGCAGCAAGGGACCGGTTCGAAGGAACACTGGACTACCTCGGGACTCTGGGAAGCTACCGTCTGCTAAACAACAAATCATCCCTTGCAGGGCTGGCCGGCCCCCTGGATATCCGGATCCCGGAATTGTATTACGATCCTGCAAAATTCGAATATCCCCTGGTCGCAAAACCAATGGAGGGAGCTTCCGCCAAAGGCGTGTTTTACCTTCATTCGCCTAAAGATCTTGCAGACCACGCAGAGAAATTCAAAGGCGGAAATTATCTTTTCCAGGAATATGTAAAAGGTGCAGGAGCCGGTTATTCAGTTTTCGCAAAGAACGGAGTCATCCTCAAAGGTTATGGCCATATCCGCCTGGGGGAATATCCTGCGACCGGCGGATCGAGTGTGTTTCGGGGCGGCTATGAAAACAGGTGCATGGCCGAGACAGCGGCTTTGCTGGTAAAAACCACAAACTGGTCGGGTTTCGCTATGGTTGAGTTCAAGATAGACGATACAGGTGATCCGGTGCTTATCGAGGTCAATCCACGCATCTGGGGATCGGTAAACCAGGGACTCCAGGCGGGCTGCAATTATTTTGAACCCCTGCTGGGGAAACCCAAAAAAGAGATACCGCAAAATCCTCGTGGAACCAGTTACCTTTCTCCTTTAGTTTACCTTTCGTTGTTTTCCTACCTCCGCATGGGGCGGTTTGCCGAAATAAAAAGATTCATCACAACCCGGAGAAAGAGAGCCGATGTAAGCCTGACCGGGGACCCAGGAGGCTACCTAAGTACTATTTACCGCAAGATCCTTCCGAAGTGAAAACGATTGTCAATGTAATTGACCTTGACGATACCCTGCTGAAAACAGACAGTTCGATGCTCTTCTACCGTTGGCTTCTGCTGAGAAGACCCTGGATCGCAACGATCCTTATCTCCCGGTTTCTAAAGATACTTCCTGAAGAGAAGATGAAAAAGCTCCTCTATTTATCAGGTAAAAAAGCTTTTACAGCAGCCGGAGCAGACTTCCTGAACCGACTTGGACAGGAGATCGACCAGAAGCTAATTGAGCACATGCACACATACACAGATCCATCCCAAACAACGGTTGTCTTCAGTGCCTCCTTTGATTTTTACGTAGTACCTTTCATCCGTTCACTTGGATTTGCAGGATATGGATCAACCATGGATCCAGGTGGAAAATTCCGCCATCTGAAGCGGGAAGAGAAGATAAATCTGCTGCAGGAGCTTTTCCCGCCGGAACGGTCGGACTATAATTATGCGGTATCCGACAGCCACTCGGATGAAGGTCTGCTCGAAAAATTCAGGTATGGGTTCCTCATAAAAAAAGAGAGTGCGGAGTATCAATACGAAATCTGCAAGCCGCATGGACTTTAGCCTCAAAATTTACCGTGAATTACTGGAATCCTTGATCTCAGGAGGCTTTGAATTTCTGGAGGTCAAAAGATACCAGGAAGCCAGGGAAGGGAAAAAAATCATGCTGCGGCAGGATGTGGATGCACGTCCTTTGAATTCGCTGGCATTTGCAAAGATCCAGGCAGAATTAAAGATCGCCTCTACCTTCTATTTCAGGACCGGGGAAAGAGGGTTCACTTCTCAGATCATCAGGGAGACGGCGGGACTGGGCCATGAGATCGGTTATCATTATGAAACCATGGATACCTGCCGGGGTAATGCAGAGAAAGCCTACGATGAGTTCTGCCGCAACCTGGATCAGTTAAGGCTGATCGCCCCGGTTGTGACCGCCTGCATGCATGGAAGCCCGATGTCAAAATTTGACAACCGTGCCATCTGGGAAAAATACGATTACAAAAAGCTTGGGATCCTTGCAGAGCCCTATTTTGACCTCGATTTTACAAAACTTGTCTACCTTACCGATACAGGTCGCCGCTGGGACGGGTTTAAAGTAAGCGTGCGCGACAAACAACAAAACACAATCAACCCGGAATGGCCCTCATACAGAACCACCGGTTCAATGATCAGCGCCATAAGGTCCGAAGAATTCCCAAGGCAGCTCATGATGACATTTCATCCCCAGCGGTGGACTGACAATAGCATTCTTTGGATAAAAGAGTTAATTTCACAGAATATTAAAAACCAGGTCAAGCGGTATTTCTTTGTAAAAGATCAGACCTTTTTAGAAAAAACCAACAGAAATGAATAGAAAATACCTTGGTTTTCTTATTGATTCTGTCATCCTGATCTTCAGTTTCTATTTTTTTATCTGGCTGAAGTTCCATACCGTTTTCCCCGGGTGGCTTACCTATAAGACCTCGTTCTATTTCTATGGCATCTGTTTTTTTCTGTCGCTTTTCACAGGTAAGAACAAGGTGGTTGAGAAGACCACGATCCGGGAGGTCATTTCGGTCATCGCCCTGAGTTCGCTGGTTATCCTTGCCTTTTTTGCAATTATCGGGAGGTACCTTTACCCCTTCATCGAGTTCCGGTTTGTTCTGATCTTCGCAACTTTCCTTGCGACCGGTCTGGAGATCCTCATCGGGGTTGTCTTTATATCTTACCAGAAACTAAAGGAACGCTCTTATTATCGTGAGCAGGACGAGACAGAAAAAACCCTTGAAAAGAGCGTCTCCCTGGAAGAACTTGCCCGGGAAAAAGAGTTTCAGACTGCACAGCCGGAGGAGATAAGGCGCCTTCATTCCATCATCTCGGCAGAGACCAACCAGGCCACCTATGACTTTATCAGCCGGTTTTTCTTCTACTCCCTTTCCGAGACACTGATCACCTCCACGACCACTGTGTTCAACCTGCTCAACCAGTCCAGGGACAGCTACCGTATCGTCATCAACCTGAAACGGATCAATGACATGCAGTACATCAACAAATTCTTTGAGGGGGTCAACTCAAAACTGGCAAACGAGGGATTGTTCATCGACTGGGTTGAGACATACGGACTGCGCCGCAAGCGTATATTGTCAAAATATTCGGGAGGGATCAACCAGCTGGTTTATGCAATCGATTTCATGTTTCACAGGGTATTCCCAAAACTGCCTGTGGTTAAAAAGCTCTATTTCTTTATCACCAAGGGGAGCAACCGGGTATTATCCAAGGCAGAGACCTACGGACGGCTCTATTCCTGCGGTTTCGAATTCATGGAAGAGCAGCTGATCGGCGATCACCTCTTCTTTGTTTTCAGGAAGGTCAAGGAGCCCATTTTTGACCTGCATCCATCCTATGGACCGATCATCAAACTTAAGCGGATCGGTAAGAACGGGAAGATCATCGGGGTTTATAAACTGCGCACCATGCATGCCTATTCTGAATACCTGCAGGGGTATGTGTATGAGCAGAACAGCCTGCAGGAGGGCGGAAAATTCAAGGACGATTTCAGGATCACGGCACTTGGCCGCATTTTCCGAAAACTCTGGATCGACGAGCTGCCCATGCTCATCAACCTGGCCCGGGGCGACCTGAAGATCGTCGGGGTTCGTCCCCTCAGCCGGCACTATTTTGAACTCTATACAAAGGAACTGCAGGAAAAAAGGGTAAAACAAAAACCGGGACTGATCCCCCCCTTCTATGCCGATATGCCCAAAACACTCGACGAGATCATGGCCTCCGAATTAAAATACCTGGAAGCGCACGAACGGAGCCCGTTCCTCACGGACATCCGGTATTTCTTCAAAGCCTTCTATAACATTCTCTTCAAAAGAGCGAGAAGCAATTAAAATAATTTCATTCTAAAATCAGAACGTATGCCGAATGCACTCTCTACATGGTTTGACAACCTCCTGGACCGATATAAACTGAAGCACATCAAGGATGTTCTCATTTTCATCTTCCTCGTAATTATTTTCTCCCTTGTCGGTTTTCTCTGGAAACAGTTGTTTGATTACCGGATCTTTGGCGTTCATGTGCTCGAACCGGCATATGATTTCCTGATACGCTACATCGTGATCGCCTCTTCATGGATACTCACCCATGTTTTCGCCATTCCCATCACGTATGACCTGGCGACTGCACGTCTCTATTTCCCCGGGATGACAAGCTTTATCTTTATATGGCACGGGTGTTCCGGTCTGAAGGAGATGGCCATGTTCCTCTTCATCATGCTCCTCTTCCCCGGCCCATGGAAACCCAAAACATGGTTTATCCCTGTTTCCCTGCTGTTCATCTATTTCGTTGCCATCCTCCGGATCGTATTCCTGGGCATCGTTTTCAAATACCACCCCTCCTGGTTCAACTTTCTCCACGAGATCGTTTTCAACATTATCTTCTTCCTGATCTTCTTCAGCTTATGGATGGTTTGGGTGAAGTACTTTTACCTTGTAGAGAAGAGACGCAGGACGTAGGACGTGGGACGTGGGACGTGGGACGTGGGATGTCTGAAGGCGGATGGCGGGAATCGCAAATCACAAATCACAAATCACAAATACCCTCAGAACCCAACGCTGAACCCCGCTGCGAAGCTGTTCGTCGTGCCATGGAAGACAGCAGGATAATACTGAACGTCGCCTTGGTTCACTGAGTGCATGAATTCTGCAAAGAGCAATGTTTCGTGCAGGATCTCATACGAAATACCGGCTTCGAATGTGTTGTTGCGGTAAATAATATTCTGAAGGACCGGCATCGTATAATTGTTTGCAAGCAGGTTGGTCTGCTGCTCACCGTGTTCAATAAATACCCAGGAACCATAAATGTTCAGTCCCCGGAGCGGGCGGGCATCAAGCCTGACAAACAGTTCATGCGCATTGTCACCAAGATAGCTTCCCAGGCAGTAACCATCCGAACTGTAAGTGATGGATTCCACATAATGACGATAGGTCATAGGGTTGGTTCCGGTATATTCCGCTGAAAGGCTGATGTTACGGAAGGGGAAACCGGAGAGTTTAAACCCTGCTTTCAGGCTCATCTCATTGTGCTGACCTTTAGAAAGGAATGCCTTCATTTTAAAATCATCGATAAATACAGAGGTATAGAGATGCAGGTGGCGTATCCCCCTCCAGCTGAGGGTAAAGAAAAGCTGGTTGTTCTGGCCGTTCGTGGAATTGAGTCCGCCAAATGTCTGGTCGACCGATTTGAAGAACAAAACAGGAATAAAATAGACAAAATCAAAGCCGTCTTCGTTGTAAACGATGGAATTCCCCGCCGAAAAAGAGAGGGATTTCCAGGGGAAGACAGTAAGGAGGTTGGCTGCGAGGTATTTTTTCTGATAAACAATATGTTCGCTTCCCGGATCAAATGTCGAACGACTGCTGTCAACAGTCTCTGAATGAAGCTGTCCGTGAATGTAGGAAAACTCGATCCAGACAGCCGGTTTGACATGCAGCTGAAGAAACGGGACGGAAGGCTCTCTTCCCGAAAGGATATTCGACCCATGCTCAGCCTCCCCCCACACAGGGCGGTCTTTACGGATGCTGATATCGCCCCATTTCCAGGAACAGCTGATGCCGCCGGCCCATTCCGTGTTTGTGACCGTGCCGTCTGAAGCAGACGCCCATATTGTTCCAGGTTCGGGGGTAAAATAAACAGGAGTAACTAAGGGTTCACTTTCACGGGTCTGAACAAGTTTAAAGTAAAAGCCGAAATGTTTTCCCAGGGATCCATAAAGTTTTCCGCCACCTTGCAGTTTTGTAACAGAGCCATTCTGGTTAATGATACCCGTCAATCCAATGAGGGGGCGAACGGACAGGAAGAAATTCTTTTTAAGAAGATTGAAGCCCACCGGATTATAACCCAAACTACTGTGCATGCCGGGCTTTCTCACAAGTTGGAGAAGCGTATCAGAAGCGGCTGCTGGCAGTTCAGCAGTATACTCCTTGAGAAAGAAACGAAGATCGGCATTCTGGCGCGGAGTAAGGAACTCCGGATGAAGCGAGGCATTGTAAAGCTTTTCAGCGATCACATTGCGGGATAACGGGAGAACTGCCGAATTGAGGCTGATGGCCTTCATGCCTGCCAGTTCATCGAGCAGGCTGTAAACCGGGTCGCTGGCCCCGGATGACCATACAACCTGGGCAAAAAGAGCCCCTGGCAGGAAAACACTTAGAAAAAGGAAAAAGCATTTTTTCATAAAAAAGGTCGAAGCCGGCCGTCAAACTTACACAAAATATTTCGTTCCGGTGATTTTTCAGAAACAGGATGAACCCTTGAATTGTAAGGAAATTGTGAGGGCAGGTATTCCCAAAAGGCAACTTTGGGGCGAAAATGAAGTCCCGGAATTTGAATTTACAAAAATAATGAGTAAGTTTGTTACTCACTTCATGGTTCAACAGGAACAGTTTCGCCAGGTCATTTCATGTGACCGACCGGGCGAAGCTATAGGTTATTCTTCCAAAACCGTTCAGAAAACATATTTTTCATGATGAATTCAAGGATCAGAAACAGCCGTGTTTTGGTAACCGGGGGGGCCGGATTTATCGGGTCGAACCTGTGTGAAGACCTGCTGACCGACAATGAAGTTATTTGTCTCGACAACTTTTCCACCGGACGAAAAGAGAACATAGCGGCCTTTATGCAGCTGAAGAATTTCACGCTCCTGGTTGGCGACATCCGCAAGCCCGAAGACTGCAGGAAAGCTGTTGAAGGTGTGGACATCATTCTCCACCAGGCAGCCCTGGGGTCGGTTCCGCGTTCTATCCACGATCCCGTCACCACGAACGAAGTGAACATTGCCGGATTCCTGAATATGCTGGTAGCCGCGCGTGATGCCGGGATCAAACGGTTTGTATATGCCGCCAGTTCTTCCACTTATGGTGATTCCACCAACATGCCCAAGGTTGAGGAGATCATCGGAAAGCCGCTTTCACCCTATGCGGTCACGAAGTATGTCAATGAGCTCTACGCTCATGTTTTTCGACTCAATTACGGTATTGACACCATTGGGTTGAGGTATTTCAACGTTTTTGGCCGCAGGCAGGATCCGAACGGGGCCTATGCAGCGGTGATCCCGAAGTTCACGATGATGCTGATGGCCCATGAATCACCCCTGATCCACGGCGACGGCACCTATTCGCGCGACTTCACCTATGTGGATAATGTCATCCGGATGAACCACCTGGCTGCGACCTCAGAAAACCCTGCAGCTGCAGGAGAGATCTTCAATACTGCTGTCGGTGAACGGAACGACCTGAATATGATGACCGCCTGTCTGAAGGAGTTCCTTACAGCTTACGATCCGGAGATCGCAAAGGTGGAGATCCTTCACGGACCTGAACGCAAAGGCGATATACCCCACTCACTTGCTTCGATCGAAAAAGCGAAAACAATCCTGAACTACGAACCGCAATTCAACCTTCGTGAAGGCCTGAAACTTGCGGTGGAGTGGTATTGGAAGAACCTGAGGTAAAAAAATACGAGGAAATGTACCAGCACATTTTAAACCGTAAAAGAAAAAAAGGCAATGCAATCCGAGCTTTTTACAATTCTTAAAAGAATAGTGATCTTTTTCCTTCTCCTGGCATGCCTTGATCTGCTGATCGGAAGGGTGATCAATGTACTTTTTGACCATCAGAAAACGGGGGAGCTTTATAAGCGAACCTATCTGCTGAACAGTAAAGACGAACTGTTGATTTTTGGTTCCTCCAGCGCCAATCATCACTATATCCCCTCGATATTCAGTGATTCGCTGAAAATGTCCTGTTTCAATGCAGGCGACGACGGACAAAGTATCTTCTACCATGATGCAATGCTGGCAGGCTTGCTGAGTAAGCATCATCCGAAGGTCATCATACTTGGCCTGGAAGAATCTGATTATGTTAAAACGGAAATTGAATACTCGAAAGACCGGCTTTTTGTTCTTTTGCCCTATTGCCGAAAAGAGCCTGCGCTCAAATCTACCGTGCTTTCTGTTGATGAATGGGGGAAAATTAAATTCCTTTCAACGATCTATCCCAACAACTCACAACTGTTCACCATCTTTTCCGGATTTCTGGGGCTTAACCGGAAAATTACCGACGGAGGGTATGTACCCTTGTACAATGAAATGCAGAAAGAATTAGGGCATGAGCCGGATGTGCCAATGGAAGCCGATACGGCAAAAGTAAAAAGCCTTGAATCCTTTCTTAAAAAAGCTGCCGCTGTAAACTGCAGGGTGTTTGCTGTCATTTCCCCGAAATATGTGATCCGGGCAAATCCTGACCTCTACTTTCAGGTCAGGCCTTTGCTTGACAAATACAAGGTACGCATGTTTTACCACGAACAAGACAGCCTGTTTCTGGCCGACCGGTCGTTGTTTAGTGATTCCGTGCATATGAACGACAAGGGTGCCCGCATCTTCTCATCCATGGTCGCCCATGAGATCCGGCAGGCGCTGGCCCGTTAGAAATGCATTTTAAAACAGAAAAAGAAGAGTTTCTTCCATGCTGAATGATATCATAAGATCCCTCGGGAAATTTCCGGAAAGGAATGCCTTTTTCATAAGGGATACCTATTACACCTATGGTGATCTGGCAGCAAAGGTCTCCGACATCTCAGCAGCCATTAAAGCAGCCGGGATGACCGGTCCGCGCGGCACCATCGGTGTTTTCATGTACGAAGATTTTGATGCCTATGCATCCTGCATTGCCGCTTTGCTGAACGGCTACGGGTATCTGCCACTCAATCCGCTGAATCCGCCCGAATGGAATCTTGATCTTTTGCGGCAGGCTGACGTAACCCTGGTATTGACCTGCAACCGTGAAATTGCCGGCAGCCTGTCATCGGAACCAGACCTTCCTCTGTTTTGTTTTACCCATGAACTGGCCCGCGTGCCGGTAAGCCTCGTTTTCCCCGAAAGGAGCCCGGAGGATCCGGCATACCTTATCTTTACTTCGGGCAGTACGGGCAAGCCGAAAGGAGCACCGATCAATAACAGGAATCTCAATACATTTCTGGATTCGGTAAAAAACCTTGGCTGGGATATCACGGAAAATGACCGGTTTCTGCAGATGTCAAGCATGACGTTTGATATGTCGATCCTTACTTTCATTATCCCCCTTTGTGCAGGTGCCTGTATTTATACCGTTCCTGAAGAGGAAATAAAATATTTATATGGCTACCGGCTGATGGAAGAGCAGAAGATCACCTTCCTTGCAGTGGTACCATCGACCCTTTCCTACCTCCGGCCCTATTTCCACGACATCTCCCTTCCTGCTGTAAGGTATTCGCTGGTGTGCGGTGAGGCTTTTCCTGTAGCACTGGCCGATGAATGGCAGGCCTGTGTTCCGAATGCGAAGATCATCAATATTTACGGACCCACGGAGGCAACAGTATTCACCCATACCTACCTTTACAACAAGGGAACCGCCGGAAAATCCCATAACGGGATCATGGCACTCGGAGAACTGGTAAAGAACATGGAGGCGCTCATCCTTGATGAAAACGGGATTGAGACAGGAATTGGCGTCACCGGTGAACTCTGCATTACAGGTGAGCAGCTGACCGCAGGCTACCTGAAGAACCCCGAAAGGAACAAAATCTCATTTTTCAGAAGAGAAACTTCAAAAGGGGAAAAAACTTTTTACCATACGGGCGACCTCATCTACAAGGACGATGAAGGATGCTATTTCTATGCCGGAAGAACCGATCACCAGGTAAAGATCCAGGGCCACAGGGTCGAACTCGGCGAGATCGAGAAACATGCCAGGGACTTTGCGGATAACAAGCAGGCAGCTGCGCTCGCACATAAGAACCGTTTCGGGAACTTCCAGATCCACCTCTTTCTGGAACACGCAGATCTGAGCCAGGAACAGATCCTGGACTACCTTCGGGCACGGCTTCCCTACTATATGATCCCCTCGGCCGTCACCATCCTGGAAACGATGCCGATGAACCAGAACGGGAAAACTGACAGGATGGCACTGGCCAGGCTATGTGAAACAAGCGAACCAGCATAAAATCAATAGAAAACCTTTAAAACCATGCACTATGAGCAATGAACTGGAAATTCTCCAGGATTTTAAATTTAAAATCCAGATCCAGATTGCCTGGATCGACATGGACCTTTACGGACATGTCAACAATGTAAACTACCTCCGGTATTTTGAATCAGCACGGATGCGCTATCTTGAAAATTTCGGGTTTTATGACGAATACAAGAAATCAGGACTGGCGGCCGTGATCTCCAAAAATACCTGCAATTACCTTACCCCCCTTATATATCCCGAACTTATAACTGTTGGAGCCCGGATCACCGAAATTCAGGACGACCTCATCCTTATGGAACATTTCATTACCCGCGGCGACAACAGTTTATCTGCTTTCGGCGAAACCGAGATGGTTATTTATGACTTCAAACTGGCAAAGCGGGTAAAAATCCCACAGTTACTTGCCGAAAAGATCCGGGCCTTCGAAAACATGTGATCCTCCTCCATATGTTTATTCTGCCGGGAACTGCTGACACCCGTTCCCGGATTCCTGTAAAAAAGAGTATTCCAGCATACCCCTTTTATCCTCCTCAAACCAGACACCATGGAAAAAGATCAGATTTTAAGCGAATTGAACATCCTTCTCAGGGAACTTTTTCGCAATCCCTCAATCAACGTTACTGAAGAGACCCGTTCATCCGATATTGAAGAATGGGATTCTCTGAACCATGCCCTGCTCGTAGCAAAAGTGGAAAAACACTTCGGGGTGAAATTCAAGCTTGCAGAGATGATGACCTTCAAGGTTGTCGGCAACATTTGTGATACAGTTTATAAGAAACTCATGCTTAAGTAATACCCCGGTATATGCAGTTTGATTCCATTCCTTTTGTAATCTTTCTTACAGGGATAATTGTTGCCTACTACCTCATCCGGGGAGGGACCTGGAAACAATTGCTTCTGATAGGAGCGGCCGTTTTTTTCATTACCCAGGCCAACCTGTTTTCGCTGCTGCTGATTTCCCTGATTACAGTGGCCACCTATTTCCTGGGTATTGAAATTGAAAAAAGAAGGGAAACGAACTCCGGCAGCCTGATCTTTCTTTTTGCTGTGATCCTGATAATCGCGAATCTCTTTTTCTTCAAGTACTACAACTTTTTCAACCAAAACCTGGATCGCATATTTTCACTCTTCCATGCCACCACTCCCCTGCCATACATCCATGTGCTGTTTCCCCTGGGGCTCTCATTCTACACCTTTTCAGTGCTCGGCTACCTGATCGATGTTCACGTTGAAAAAGTGGGGGCGGAAAGAAACATTATTGTTTTCCTCAACTACATCTTCTTCTTTCCAAAGCTGATGGCCGGTCCCATCGAAAGGGCGCAGCATTTCCTTCCGCAGGTCCGTGAGGAGAAGAAACTCCTTTGGAAAAATTTCTCTGTGGGGGGCAAGCTGATCATCTGGGGCTTCTTCCAGAAACTGGTGATCGCCGACCGGGTCAGCATCTACGTGGATTCGATCTATGCCGACCCCACCCAGCATTCAAGGGTAACGATTCTGGTGTGCATGGTTCTATATACCTTTCAGATCTACGCAGATTTTTCAGGATATACCGACATTGCCAGAGGGATCGCCCGCCTTTTTGGGTATGTGCTGATGCAGAATTTCAGAAGGCCCCTCCTGGCAACCTCCATCACGATGTTCTGGAGAAGGTGGCATATTTCACTGTCATCATGGGTGAATGATTACATTTTCACACCCCTTGTTTTAAAATACCGCAACCTGGGACTGCCCGGCATCGTCCTTGCCCTGTTCATCAGCTTTGTCATCTTCGGCATCTGGCACGGAGCTCTCTGGACATGGGTTCTTTTCGGGCTGCTTCAGGGTCTCTTCCTGAGCATTGAACTGCTGACGACAACCAGGAGAAAAGCCCTCTATACTCATTTCCCGAAAAAGATCATAAAGATCCTTGGCCTCATCTGTACATTTACTCTGATCACGATCTCCCTCGTGCTGGTTCGTTCGCCCTCGTTACATTCGGCTGTGATCTTTTTTTCAAGGCTGACGGCCGGCGGCGGTCTTTCCTTACAGAACTCCGGGATGTTTGTTTTCGGCCTGTTCGGGATCGCGGTACTCATACTTCGCAGCACCCTCCAGGAGTTTTTGCGGAAGGACATTCTGAAAATAAAATCCAGGTTTTTCCTGGTAAGGTCTCTTCCCTATGCAGCACTGATCATCGTGATCCTGCTTATCGGGGTATTCAACGGGGGACAGTTCATCTATCTCAGGTTTTAACAAGCCCTGTTTTTCAGGGGTCCAATTCAAGATCATCAAGGCATGCTTTTTAATTCTTTAGCCTACCTTCTTTTCCTGCCGCTTGCCACAGTGGTCCTCTACCTGGTTCCGGGAAGGTACCAATGGCTCTGGCTCCTTGCCTGCAGCATGTTCTTTTATTATACCCTGCTCCCGCTTTTTCTCCCTGTTTTCCTGGTTCTCATCCTGGTCAACTTCTATTTCGGACTTCTGATCAGGAAGAGCCTGAAAAAACAGCGTGTTTTTAATAAAGCATTAGTGGTTAACCTTGTGATTCTTGCCATTTTTAAATACACCGGCACCCTTGACTCCCTCTTCATGGCGCTGCACAGCAGCAGGGAACCGGATATTTTCAGGCAGATCATTTTGCCGGTGGGGATGTCGTATTTCATCTTCACCATCCTCAGCTACCTGATCGAATTAAAACGCGGAAACGTCCCTGCAGAGGAGCACCTTGGAGTGTTTGCTTCAGCCCTGCTTTTTTTCCCGAAAATAATGCAGGGACCGATCGAGCGCCCGGGCGGAATTTTTCACCAGTTCAGGGAAGCCAGGCAGTTTGACTATGCAGGGGTCACGGAAGGACTTAAACTGATGCTCTCAGGTTATTTCAAGAAACTTGTGGTTGCCGACCGCCTTGCGATCTATGTCAATGCAGTGTATGGGAATTCTTCGATGCAGAGCGGCCCTTCGCTCACCCTGGCCACCTTCTTTTACGCTGTGCAGATCTATGCTGATTTTTCAGGCTATACTGATATTGCCCTGGGCTCTGCCAGGATCATGGGGTTCCGGATCCAGAACAACTTCAACCGGCCTTACCTGGCCGTATCGGTAAAAGATTTCTGGGCGCGCTGGCATATCAGCCTGTCGACCTGGCTCCGCGATTATCTTTTTCTCCCGCTTGCCTTTTTCTTCTCCCGTAAATGGAAAAAGATGAAATACCTGGGGGTAGCCACGGAGAAATGGATATTTTTCTTTGCGTCCATGATCACCTTCGGGATCTGCGGCATCTGGCATGGAGTGGGCCTGACCTACCTTGCGTGGGGAATACTGATGGGATTCTACCTGTCATATGCCAACTTTACGGCAGGACTGAAAAAGCGGCTGCGGCAAAAATTTAACATATCGAAAAAATCACCCCCTTTCATCGCCTATAACATAATTATTACCTTTCTCCTGGTATCCTTTGCCTTTATCTTTTTCAGGGCAGATTCACTGAAGGAATCCTTTTCCATCATCCATAAGATCCTGGCGGGTCAGGGCAAATTATTCATCGGTGAACAGGACAACTTCCTCTATTCGGTACTGGCAGTCATCCTGATGGCGGCCGCCGACCTGCGGCATGAGTTCTTTGAAGGCCGGTATATGCTCATGCACAATAAGCATTTAGCGATCCGCTTTGCAACCTATGTTATATCCATCACCTATATCGGGCTGCTCGGGGTTCTCGACGGCGGGCAGTTTCTTTATTTCAAGTTTTGACAACCCCGGCATTCATGAAGTCATTGAGGATCCTTGCCGATAAAATTCTTACGCTGCTTCTGCTGCTTATGGTCGTTGACCTGCTGACAGGAGCTGCTGCCGGGTACCTCCTCGACAAACAGAAGGACGGAAGGTATTTCAAGTGCCAGTATACCCTTCAGAAAACCCATGAAGATATCATCATCCTCGGTAGCAGCAGAGCCGAGTATAACTACAACCCTGCCGCAATCCGGAAAGTACTGGGGATGAGCTGCTGGAATGCAGGAAGCGCCGGCCAATCGATCCTTTATTTCTCCACCATTGAGAAGGTGATCCTCAACCGGTATTCACCACGCCTCATTATCCTGAACATGGACCTTAACGCCCTGGAAAGCGATCCTGATTACGACCGTATGGCAATCCTTCGGCCCTTTGCACGTTACAACCCGGAGATCTTTCAAACGCTCAGCCGAAAGGACAGCCGCGAAAAATACAAACTCCGGTCAAACATCTATACCTGCAATTCGATCCTGTTTTATTTTACACGGCCATTTTTCCTGAAGAACAAGGATGGAAAACCAGCCGATATGGGATGGAAATCAAGGACAGAAACGGTCTCGTCCGTGAAGATCGAACAGGACAGCATCAGCCGGCTTTCCGCCCGGTTGAACAGGCTCAATCCCATGAAAGCGGAACTTTTCGACGAAATGCTGGCTCTTGCCAAACAACGGAACTCAAGGATCATTGTAACCTTTTGCCCGGATTACTTCCCGGCCCTGTCGCCGACGCCCACAAAGGATTACATCATGTCAGTCTGCAGACTGAAAAATGTGGAGGTCATTGATTTCACAAAGAATACGACACTTACAGGCAAGCAGGATCTCTTTTACGATACCGAACATTTTAATGTCAAAGGAGCAAACCTGTTCTCTGTCATGCTGGCAGAGAAGGTCAGGGAATACTTGCAGGCTTCTCCAGGCAAATAAAACTGATTAAAACAGTTCCATCCCTAATGAAAACAGAGTCCGGGGACGTCATCCGATTTATAAAAAAAGGCAGCATTTTCCTTTTAGCCCTCTTTCTGCTTGATTTTCTCATTGGTATGGGGATTTCGGGTTTATTCTCGAAACAAAAAGGCGGGCAGATCTATCAGACGACCATGGGACTTGAATCTGTGCATACGGATGTTCTTGTATTCGGGGCTTCCAATGCCTCTCACCACTATGTTCCGTCTGTTTTCCGTGATTCGCTGGGCATGAGTTTTTTCAACCTTGGACGGGACGGCATGGATATTTTATACGGGAAAGCGATCTTCAACGGTATTGTGCGAAGATATTGTCCGAAAATCATCATCATAAACCTGTCGCCAACAGAACTCTCAACAGACCTCAGTTATGACCGGCTCTCCCCGCTTCTTCCCTATTACCGGACGCACCCGGAAATAAAAGAAATTGTAAGTCTCAGAAGCAGGTTTGAACATGTAAAACTATTTTCAAGGCTTTATCCATTTAATTCCCTCTTCTTTACTGTTGTAAAGGGCAGTATGAAAAGTAGCAACGAACGGACAGACAACGGGTATATTCCTTTATACGGAGAGCTCAGTGTTGACGCCATCCCTAAGAAACCGATCGATAATAACCCGGTTGTAGATACAAACAGGGTTAATATCCTGACCTCATTTATCCGGGAGAGCCTGCAAAAAAAGATCCGGGTTTACCTTGTTATTTCCCCATATTTCCGCTATCACCATAACCCGACAGCATCCTTGAGGATCATCGACAGCATTGCCAGTGCATTTCATGTGAGGGTATTTGATCATCTTTATGACGAAAGGTTTGCCGGACATGCAGAACTGTTCAAGGACAACAGTCATATGAATAACACAGGTGCCACCATCTTCTCTTCAGTCGTGTCAGGTCAGATCAGGGAGAGCATACGGAAACGTATAAAGATACTGCCATGAATATTCTTGCCATCATCCCGGCCCGCAGTGGTTCAAAATCGGTCAGAAACAAAAATATCAGGCTGATCGGGGGTAAGCCCCTGCTGGCCTTTTCCGTTGAACATGCTGTGCAGGCGGAGACGGTCAACCGGGTGATCATCAGTACCGACAGCATCCGTTACGGAAACATTGCAAAAAAATACGGATCGGAATTCCTGTTTAAACGCCCTGCGGAGTTTGCACAGGATCAGTCGACCGACCTGGAAGTATTCACCCATGCATTAGCCTGGCTGAAAGATAAGGAAGGTTATGTGCCCGAAATTGTCGTTCACCTTCGCCCGACATACCCTGTCAGAGATCCCGGAGATATTGATAAAATGGTGAAGATCCTCATCGACGACCCTTCTGTCGATTCCGTACGATCTATCGCCCTCTCGCCCGAAACACCTTATAAAATGTGGTTCCGGGAAGAAAACGGAATTATTCGTCCGGTGATTAAGAGCGGCATCCGGGAGGCTTATAATCAGCCGCGGCAGTACCTGCCGGTGACCTTTCTGCAGAATGCATGCATCGATGTGATACGTGGCACCACACTCACCGAAAAAAACTCGATGACCGGCGACCGGATCTACGGATACATTATGGACCACAACTGGGATATCGATTATATCCACCAGCTGAAGAAAGTGCGGAACCTTAACCCTGATCAAAAAAAAGCATGAACGAAAGCAACACCAAAACATTCTGTTTCGATATCGACGGCGTTATCATGACCCTGGTGAACGTGATGGATTACTCCCTTGCGAAGCCAATCCATGAAACCGTTGCGCTCATCAATACCCTTTATGAACGTGGTCACCACATCATCCTCTTCACAGCCAGGGGCTATATAACAAAGATGGACTGGACAGAGGTGACGGTCAGGCAGATGAAAGAGGCCGGTGTAAAATACCATGAGCTGAAGTTCGGGAAACCGGCTGCCGATTTCTACATTGATGATCATAACGCTGATATTTCGTTAATTGAATCGCTGATAAAAAACAATTCTCTCTAGCAAATCAAACCAAACCCGATACAATGAAAAACCTTTTCGAAAACCTGTTCATTTTTGAGATGGCCAATAACCACCAGGGAAGTGTGGAACATGGCCTCCACATCATCAAGGAGATGGGAAAAATTACCCGCAAATACGGGATCAATGCCGGTGTTAAGTTGCAATACCGAGACCTTGACACCTTTATCCATCCGGATTATGTCGATTCAACCACCATCAAGCACATCCCCCGTTTCCTTGGCACAAGGCTGAGCTCAAACCAGTTCCTTACCCTTGTGCAAGCTGTAAAAGACGAGGGCATGGTTTCCATCTGCACACCTTTTGACGAAGCATCGGTAAGCCTGATCATGGATCATGGCATACAGATCATCAAGATCGCCAGTTGCAGCGCCAATGACTGGTCATTGCTGGAAGCCATCAGCAAGACCCACAAACCGGTGATCGCCTCCACGGGAGGATTGTACCTGAACCAGATCGACAACCTTGTAAGTTTCCTCACCCACCGGAATGTAAATTTTGCTTTACTCCATTGTGTAGGTCTTTACCCTGCTCCAAACGAAAACGTCAATGCAAATTTCATTGACAAACTGAAGAAACGGTTCTCCTATATCACGGTCGGGTATTCCGGCCACGAAGCCCCTGAAAATTACGATGTCATTAAAGTGGCCGTAGCCAAAGGAGCAAAGATCTTCGAACGGCATATCGGACTGGAAACAGAAACCGTAAAACTGAACAATTACTCGATGAATCCTGCTCAAACTGACGGCTGGGTAAAGAGTGCCGTGGATGCGCTTGCAATCTGCGGTAATTCCGAAGAGAAAAAAGTAACCCAGAGCGAAGTAGATTCCCTGCGCTCGCTGATTCGTGGCACCTATGCCAAAACCGCCATCACGAAGGGCGAAGTGATTACCAGCGATAAGATCTTTTATGCAATTCCCTGCATTGAAGACCAGACCAGTGCGTTTGAATTCCACGAGACCATGATCGCTTCACGAGATTATGAACCGAACACGCCGGTTTTTGAACGAAGGAATGTCCGCTCAAAGATCGACCTGATCCGTGGTGTAATTCATGAGATCAAGGGGATGCTGCATGAGGCCAACATCGTGATCGGGAAAGACTTCCGCATCGAGCTTTCCCATCATTACGGTATGGACCATTTCCGTCAGTACGGAGCAGTTATTGTGGATGTCATCAACCGGATTTACTGCAAGAAGCTCCTGGTTGTTCTACCCGGGCAGCAGCATCCAACCCATTTTCACCGCATCAAGGAAGAGACCTTCCAGTTGCTTTGGGGAGACCTTGAACTTGTATTAAACGGAAATCAAACAATCAAACTTGCACCTGGTGACAGTCTTCTTGTTGAACCAAGTATCCCTCACAGTTTTTCCTCTGTAAATGGTGCCATCATTGAAGAAGTGTCTACAACCCATATCAAAGGTGATTCGGTTTATGAAGATTCCGTAATCGATAAAAAGGACCTGATCGAAAGAAAAACAGTTATAGAAGAATGGTAACAGTGAGTGTTTTATGAAAAAAACAATTTATTCAGGTAAAATAAGAGACGGAAAGCCCGGCACCCTCAGCAAAGATACCTTCAATGTGATTTTTGACACTGATCTGCAGTACGCCTGTCTGGATCCATTTCCTTTTGTCAATTATGAAAGTGCGGAATACAGAGACCTTGTGAATGACTCTTCGAAAGTAGATGATTATTTCCGTCTTCATGACGGACAACAACCCGGTTATTTCAATTTCATCGCCCCTGTTTTAAAAAGAGGGGATGTGGTTGCCGATTGTGGTTGTGGAGGAGGTTCCATGCTCGACCTTGTTAAAGGGATTGCAAAGGAAACTATTGCCATCGAGCCATTTCAGGGCTACCATACATCTCTGAAAGAGCGTGGGCACCAGCCCTTTGCCTCCATAACTGAGGCAGCAAAGGCCACAGGAGGCAAGGTTGACCTGGGCTTATCCATCCATGTAATCGAACATACGGAGGATCCTGTTTCTTACCTCCGGGAAATTCATTCTTTGCTGAATGAAAAGGGAAAACTTATTTTATTCACCCCCAACCTGGATGATATCTTCCTGAAACTGATCCCGGCGGAGTATGAACCTTTCTTTTTTCATACTGTTCACAACTATTATTTTTCGGGGAACAGCCTTAAGATCATGGCCGAAAAAGCAGGGTTTGCCAAAACAACCATCTTTTACTACCATGAATTTACATTCGGGAATGCGATAGCATGGCTGAGGGATAAAACCGCGAAGGGAAATATCGGCTTCGACTGCCTCGGCGACCATTTTGATCTTGAATGGAGGGATTTTCTTGAAAAGAGCGGCCAGGCCTATAGTGTTGGTGCTATCCTTGAAAAAGCCTGAAACGAGAAACCTGAAGTTTAACAGCGATAAAATGGGATTGGGGGAAGTAAAAAAGTCATTGAATCTTGGCAGGTTCAGAGTATTCTACCAGGAAACCATCAAAAATAAACTGGCGGTTAATGCCTGGATCCGGCAATTGAAAGAGGTTCCGGAACCAAAGGGAAGGATCCTGATCACGGCCTGCAGAAATGCCACCTGGATCGAATGGGCAGTTTACTGTGCCTGTGTCTGCAGGCAGATGGGGTATGAATCAACCCTCTTGTACAAAGGATCTGAAGTTAAGAAGTTCTACCCGGAGCCCGGGCTGCTGAATTTCTGGTCAGGCGTAAAACAGATCCCGGGAATCCGCCTGGCCGACCTTGAGGAGATGCCCTTTGACCATCAGCTTTACCAGCAGTACCGCGTATCGGGGCATGCAGCTGTGGTTGCCGCACTGGCTTACGATTTCCACATTGAATCAGCCGACATCATCGATGAGCCGGATAAATACCAGGATAAGTATAACGAGCTGCTGGAAATGGCCTCAAAAAACGGGGCCAGGGTAAACCAATATCTGAAAACGAATAAGTTTCACCAGTTTATTTGCTACAGCGGCATCATCAGTGACACCAACCTGATCCTGAAGGGAGCACTGGACTCCGGCCAGGAGACAGTTTGTGTGGAAGGTTGGGCCTGGAGGCCCGGGCATATGATCTACAACTTCGGGGCACCTGCACTGGAATACAATGTGAAGGGCTGGCTGAAATCCTTTGGCGCCTGGAATGAAGACAAAGAGCGGGAAATGAACAACTATTTCAAGTTCCTCGACGGGGTCAAACAGGACAGTGAATGGCTGAAGACCTTCTACCTTGTGCAAAGGGCGAAACTTTCTGAAGAGCTTCCCGGACATGTTGCATCCTTTGTAAAGGGAGAAGAACCCATCTTCCTTCTTGCCTCAAATGTCATCGGCGACAGTTCTCTCCTTAACCGGGAAACCATCTTCAGGAGTCACCGGGATTTCGTGGCCAGAACGATCGCATACTTCAGTCAGCATCCTCAACTGAAGCTTATCATCCGGGCGCATCCGGCTGAAGAGTGGGTCAAGGAAAAGGTTGCCATCAAGCTGGGAGCCTATGCCCGGTCATTATCGGAGGGGATGCCGAATGTACTTGTCATTGATTCCAATGAAAAAGTGAACACCTTTTCGCTGATCCCTTTCGTTAGGGCGGGACTGATCTGGATCACCTCCGCCGGAGTTGATTTTGTGGTAAGGGGCATTCCGGTGATCTCCGCCGCTGATCCAAAATACCACGGGCTCGGCATCGTTGAAGAGCCGGCATCCGCAGATGGCTTTTTTGCCCGCATCGATCATTATACAAAGAACGAAGACCGGCCAACTCCTGCCCAGATCCAGCAGGCAAAGGAATACCTCTATATCGTGTTTAAAGGGTTCTCGTTTGAAGCACAGGGAACATCTTACCGCGCCAATACATGCATGCTGAACCACATGCCGTTTCAAAAGGAGCATGACCGTTTTTACCGCATTTTACTTCACCTGGAACCTGCTCCCGACAAGAACTGATCTGTCCCCATGCTAAAGACCCTAAAACGATACAGGAGTATTTCATTGTTCACGTTTTCGTCCGTGTTTATGAACATGTCGAGCATGGTGACAGGTCTCATTACCTTTCACTGGATCGACCCCTATCATATGGGACTATGGCAAAGCCTGGCCCTGCTGCAGACCTACGCGCTTTTCCTCAGGTTGGGTGTCATCAACGGGATGAACCGCGAATTACCCTACTACATGGGACAGGGAAATGTTGAAAGGGCCACAAAATATGTTGAGGTCACACTATTCTACACACTCCTGAATATCGCAGTCTTTGTTCTCTTTGCGCTGGGGGCCCTTTTCTTTATCCGGATTGACGCGAATAATCTCCTCCCGCTCAGCGGCATTTTTATCATCGTCGCCCTTAATTTCTATAACTCATACCTTACCAGCACCTTCAGGGCCAATGCCGATTTCGACCGGCTCTCCTATATCCAGATTTTCCAGGGAGGATTGCGGATCATCAGCATTCTCCTGGTTGTTTTTTATGGCTTTAACGGATTTATTCTCCGGGAGATCCTCATTACTGCCATCATAACGGTTGTTACACACTTTGCAAGACCTCTGAAGGCCATCATTCCCCGTTTCGAGAAGCAGATCTTCATTGATCTGATCAAAGTTGGCCTGCCGATCTTTGCCGGAAGTTATGTGCTTTTATTCCTGAATACCATCCCGCGGCTGATCCTGCTGAAATACGGAAGCGTCTCCCTGGTCGGGATCTATGCCCCACTTTATGCGATCATCGTGGCGATCAATGTACTTCCCGATTCGATTTCCACCTACCTCTATCCCAAGATGACCCATGCCATCGGGGCCACCAACGACCGGCTTGCTGTGTGGAAAAAAGCCTGGATCACGCATATCGGCATCATTGTGATGGGGATCCCGATCGTACTGATTTGCCTGGCTGCATTTCCGGAATTTATTGACCATTTCATTCCCAAATACCATGAATCAAAATCCATTTTAAATGTCGGTATCTTCATTGCCCTCTTCCTGAGCTATAAATTCGGCTATACCACACTGATCACCCTAAAGGAGTGGAAACTGATCATCATCTACATTGTTTCATTTGCCATTCTCCAGATTGCCGCCCCTATCATTTTATTCGCCTTTATGTCAGTCCTTGACGCCGTGGTAATGGGCCAGCTGATCGCATCGGCACTGATGGTCTGTATCTCCCTGCTTACGAATTATATCGCAACGCACAGAGTCAATCCGGCCAGCCTGAGGGGCTGATTTTTAACTCAAGATCATAATCCGATGCCTGCACAGACAAAAATCGCAAAACTGCTGAATGACCCCTCCGGGGCATTTTTCAACCGGATGGACACTTTCCGTCTGACGATAAACAGGATGTTCAGCAGCTTTTATATGAAAAAGGTGCTGTCCCTGCGGGGAGTAACCTACGGCAGTCATATTGCATTCTACGGAATTGCAAGGTTCCGGCGGCAATACGGCACCTCGATACAGATCGGCAGCAAATGCCGGTTCCGATCCTCTTTCCTTTCCAACAATGTAGGTCTTAACCGGCCTTGTTTCATCTCCACCCTGAGAAAAGACGCAAAGATTGTGATCGGTGACCAGGTAGGAATGAGCGGGACCGTGATCGGCTGCGCGGAGTCCATTACCATCGGGAACAATGTACTGCTGGGCGGCAATACCTTTGTAACCGACTTTGACTGGCACCCGCTGAAACGCGACGGGAAGGACATTGCCAGATCGAGACCGGTGGTCATCGAAGACGACGCCTTCGTGGGAATGAACGTGATCGTGCTGAAGGGCACACACATCGGCAGAGGAAGTGTGATAGGCGCAAACAGTGTGGTGTCAGGTGTGATCCCCCCCGGTGTAATCGCCGGCGGAAACCCCTGTAAAGTCATTAAACCCCTACCCTGATAAAATGAAGAATCCAGGCGGTTTTCACATTCTTTTTGCAGGTCTTTCAGGAATCCCTGAAACCCCTGCTGCCCCCATCCAGCGAATCATTCAGATGGGCAAGGCGCTGGCAGCTGAAAACCGGAAAGTGACATACCTGAACCGTTTGCCCGGAAGTCATCGGACCAGCATAATGGCTGACTTTTTCCCCGGACTGGATACGGTGAAAATTGAAGATTCCCTCCCTGCAAAAAATTCATACAGCAACAGATACGGACGGCTTGCCTGGAAAGTATTAGCATTTCCTGCCGAATTTTTCAAACTGATCTCGATACACAGAAAGGAGAAGATCGACATCCTCTTTATTTATACCTCCTGGTTCGGCCTGGTTCTATTCTATGTTTTGACTGCAAAGATACTGGGCTCCAGGACCGTTCTGAGTTATGTTGAGTTCCGCTCCGGTATCGCCTCACGGTCCGGTTTCTTCATGAAGATCAACGACCGTCTTTTCGACCGTTATGCTCCCTGCCTTGTTAATGGCGTCAACCCGATCAGCCACCGGATCGAAGATCACGTGGAAGCAGTATGTCCGGGCAAAAGGCAGATCCGGATACCGGCTCTCTGCGATTTTACTCCTTTTGACCGACTTGCGGTTCATAATGACACGGGGCTGAACTATTTTCTATTCTGCGGATCGGCCGGCTACTTTGATCTAATCCGGAAAACCATACAGGCCTTTCTCTCGATCTGCGACAGGAAGGGGTGCTGTCTTCAGCTCGTGATCAGCGGAGACCCCCGCCTTCTTGAACCGGTTCGCAAGGAAATCGAGGCTCACAGTGAGATCCGGATGGTCTCCGGGATCCCTTATGATGACCTGGTAAGCCTCTATTCCGGGGCCATGGCATTGGTTATCCCCCTGCGCGATATCCCTCAGGACAATTATCGATTCCCGCACAAGATATCCGAATATACGGCCAGCCGGCGCCCCATCATTACAACAAACGTAGGGGAGATCCCATGGTATTTCACCGATAAGGAAAATGCCATTATCTGCCGTGACACCTCGGGAGAGGCCCTGACGGAAGCCATGGAGTGGGCACTGAACCATAGAAAAGAACTGGATGCCATCGGAATGAATGGATACAGGACCGGGATGGAAAATTTTTCGCTCACCTGCTACCGGAAAACGCTGGATACCTTTTTGCTTGATTGTTTAATAATAGGTCAATGAATAGTACTCTATAACGATAGGTAAATAATGAGAATAAAAGCATTTCAGATTGCTATACTGATCCTGGGTTTGATGTTTGTTAACGGCGTTTCCCAGCAGTTTATGCATGTCAGCCTGATGCCGACCACCGTGTACTGGATCGGGCTGGGTTTTCTCCTGTACGCTGCATACCAGTCCATGAAAGGGATATACCAGCATCCCCTTACCTACGGATATATGGCCCTTATTATCTATATGGTCATCGTTGGGCTTTCCTATAACAATAACGTCGAGATGATTCTGCGTGACCTTGCTATTCAGCTGTTTCTGCTGGCTGCACTTATCACAGGCTATTCACTTACAAATTTGCGGCCCATTTTAAAAACATTCGTTTATGTGCTGATTTTCGGAGCCATCATCAACATCATTGCAGTGCTCTCGTCCCCCATCTATATCCGTTCCTCTGACACCAGCGACTTTATAAGGCCCCTTGCCTACCAGGTTCAATATGTTCTGCTGCCGATCCTGGTGCTTTTTTTCATCAAGGAGACCTTCCTTCGCGAGAACAAGAATATCTTTTACCTGATCTATATAGTTTTTGTCCTTTACTTCTTCGAGCAGCTGCTGTTTGCAAAGCGGGTCATGTTCATCAAATTTTTTGTCATCATCGCCCTGAATATCTATTATTACTACAATTTCAAGAACCGTTCGGCAAAAAGCCAGCGAATTCTTTTGATCCTTATCGTTTTATTATTCCTGAATGAGGTTTTCGGCCATTCATTAAAAGGGTTTTACGATGCCCTCATCGGAAGGTTTTCTTCTGAGGGCTCGGTTGTGGAGACCTTCAAGGAGGACGGGCGTATGGCCACGCTTGAGATCGTCCTTGCTAACCTGATGAGCAGGCGCGACATCTACCTCGGGCTCGGACTGGGAGGAGGGGTCCTGGATGTTTATACCAATGGAAAAACTGCCATCACTGGCTTTGAGATCGGGCAGATGTCGCCCATGATCCATGGGGGGCTTTTATTCTGGCTGTTTTTCAATGCCTTCATCCTTTATGTTCTGAGCCGTGTGAGAATCTTCAAGGATGATCCGATGGATTTCGGGCTCTGGATGGGGGTTTTAATCTTCTATGTCTTCTCCTTTATGGAGGGGATCTTCATAACAAACCTGGTCTGCTATGAAGTTATGATCTACCTTGTGATTGGCTACCTGCTGCGTAAAATCGTGATCCATGACCGGAATTGGTTCATTGAACATAAAAAAATAAAACTGAGCAGCAACCGGATGGAGTTTAAATAATTATCGAATCCAGGTTTAAAGCTAATGACCAAACACATCAACACGAAAAAGATAGTACTGGTAAGCCCTTTCGCGGCCCCCCTGCTCTTTGGGGGATATGAAGGTGAAGCAGGAGGTGCGGAACGGCAGATGGTGCTGATTGCCAATAAGCTTTCGGAATATGATACAGAGGTTGGTTTTTGCTGTAAACCCTTTGATGTTTCCACACCCCGGGACAACCCAAAGATCCGGATCTTCAGGAACTCCTTCCGTTACCTGGGCGGCAGCAAACTTTACTGGATCATCGACGGCATAGGGCTGATGGCCGGACTTGCAAAGGTTCGCCCGCACTGGATCATCGTAAGGAACGGTGGTCCCATGCTGATCTTCTGGGTTCTGTTTTACAAACTTTTTTCACGCGCCCGCTTTCTTTTCACCGTTCAGTCAGACAAGGATATAGATCCCGGCCTGAATCGGACAGGGAAGTCCCGTTTCTTTTACCGTGTTTTCCGGTTCATGATCCGGAGGGCTGATCACCTGGTTTGCCAGCATGCACGGCAGCAGCAACTGATCGCAGAACATTTTGGAAGAAAAGCCGATATCCAGCCCAACCTTTCATCCCCTTTATGGCCTGCAGATCCAACGATAAAAAGAAACAAGAAAGAGATCCTCTGGCCTGGAAACACAAACGATAACAAGAGGTTCCTGATCATCCCCGAACTTGCAAAGCTGCTTCTCGACCACACCTTTGTGGTGGCAGTCAACAACTCCGATGCGGGAAAGTTCAGGCGGATTGCGGAGCAGTCGGCCGGACATGCAAATATCCGTTTCCTCGGAACAGTCAAACCCCGCAAAAGCGAAGCCCTGTATTACACAGCCTCCCTGGTGCTGAACACCTCCCTGGTAGAGGGGTTTCCAAACACATTTTTACAGGCCTGGGGTGCAGGAATTCCGGTTGTAACCGCCGGGGTTGACCCTTCAGGAATCATTGAACGTTTTTCGCTTGGAAGTGTCGTCTCCGTTCCCGCAGGGAACAAACCAGAGGACATCGCCGCCCTTGCGGCTGCTATCTCCGCCCTTACCGGGGATGATGAGCGCTACCAGACCTGCTGCAGAAATGCAGGAAAATACCTTGATGAATTTCACAACGACCGGAAAATCATCGCCCGCCTTGCAGAAATACTCGGGATAAACTGATCCCTCAGAAGCGGTCAGCAGCGTTTCAATTTTAAGACAACAGAAAAACAAAGGCAATCATCCATGGTCAGAGCAAAGAAGAAGGTTCCGGGCTTCATTAAGAACGAATTCCTGATCTATATCCTGAAAAGCAACCCTGCTATCTTTATCAGTCACTGGATTTTCCAGGGGTGCCTTTACTCCGACCGCCGGGAGACCACCTTCAAACTGATGATCACGGTGATCCTGTCCGGACTGCTCATGTTCGTGATGCACCCGCTGCTTGCTATCATCGTTGCGCATTCGGTCAACTTCCTTTTCAATGCCCATTTTCCGCAAATGCTGGTGAAGATGGGCATTGTGGAAAAGTCACCCCGCTCCTTTCTTCAGTACATCGAAAAATTCAGAAAGAGGGTCGGGCACGACAAACCGGTGATCGCATCCTATGCTTACGGCAGTCTTTCCAGGGGGAATTATAAATCCACCTCCGATTTTGATGTTCGGCTGATTCCGGCTCAGGGTAAATGGCTCCCCTGCCTCTTCATCCTTGTCAGGGAACGGACCTGTGCCCTCTTCCACCTCTTCCCGATCGACATTTATGTTTCGGATTATAAACAGCTGAAATATAAAATACTGGATGATGAGCAGCCGATCTGCATCAAAGAGGGCCAGCAGCCCTATCCCGGACTACAACCAATCGGCTTTTCCGCCTTCGAAGAACGATTTGCAGAAAGAAATTTCAAAGAAAACGAATAAGACAGCCAGAATCTGATCCATGACCGTGTACCTCTATACACACGACCTCTTCCCCGGGAGGGAGCAGCTGATGCCATGGCGGACGTTGATCGAGGTAGCTGCATACCTTGAAAAAACGGGAAAATACACTGCCGTTATCTTATCTTCTGAATCTGATCCCCGAGACAAAACAAGGACATTCCGTGGCATCAGTATCCTTTCAGTTCCTAAACCCGGCAAAGGAGATAATATCTTACCGAAACACACACCCGAAGACATCCTGATATGGCCGGTGACCTGGCGTACCCGGAACACCTCCTTTAGTGTTACCAGGGACTTCAGAGGAAAAAAGATCGCCTATTTTCCCGGCGGCGTTTATTCATTAAGGAACATTGCAGGAGCATTTGGATCGCTTCCGTTTAATACGATGCTGCCCTACCTGGCTGATTCACTGACACCTCCCCGACAACTGGCAGCCCGTTTAAAAGCAAACGGATTTGACCATGCTGTTGCCTTTTCAGGGTATACTGCGGAAACCCTGGCATCTGCCGGCTGGCCAAAGGAGAAGACTACAGTCATTCTTCCCGGCTTCGACAATTTCAACCGGCCGGAACCGGATACTGCATGGTTTACAAAATTTGCGCTGGAAGGAAGGAAATACATGCTTTTCATGGGGTCTCCCGCAGCTATAAGGGGAAGCAGTTTACTCCTGAAGGCATTTGACCGCTTCGCTTCCCGTGAGCATGACGCCTGCCTGGTCTGCCTTTTGCGTGAAGACCCTGGTTCAAATAAAAACGACTTTGATAAAACGCTTGCCGCCATGCAATTCCCCGACCGGGTGAAGACCTACTGGGGAAAGATGACCCAGGGAGAACTCCGGCCTTTCATTGAAAATGCAAGGGCGGTTATACTGCCCTTCCTGCTGATCCCTTCGGAGATCCCGGTGACATTTTTCGAAGTCCTTTCGATGGGGATCCCCGTCATCACCTTTGAGAACGGGGGCACCTCCCGATACATCCGGCCGGCAGCAGTTATCTGCAAGCCCTCCTCCACAAGCAGTCTTGAAGAAGGAATCCGGTCACTCTGGGATGGTAACGATGTCTGGCAGCAGAAAAAAAACAACGCTCTTCAGTTGATATGTGAACATCCCAACTGGGAACAGATGTCACAACTCTGGGAGAAAACAATAGCGGAATGTTCTTTATCATAATCAGCGGCAACGACGGCTCCGGGAAAACAACCATTATAGAACACCTGGAACGGCAGCTAAAGGAGCAGGGAAAAGCAACACACACCATCTGGCTTCGCTATAACCATTACTTTGTTAAACCTGTACATGGTCTCTGCAGGCTGACCGGCCTTTCAAAAAAGTATCAGACCTCACTGGGACCAGTATGGCGTCATGAGTTCTATAAATCACCCCTCTTTTTCTGGTTATACATACGGCTGACCTACCTGGACACCCTCATAGGGAAAGCCCGTCTCTTTTACAGTATCCGTAAAAACAAGGGGCGGTATGACTATATCATCTGCGATCGCTGGGTGAATGATATCCTCATCGACCTGGGCACCAAAAATCACGACCCGGATTTCCTGGCATCAAAACATTACAGGTCGTTCCAGAACCTCCTGCCGGAGAACAACCTGCAGTTTGTCATATTCCGCGACAATGAACAACTCCTGGAATGCAGGCCCGAAAGCAGGGAAGACCCTGATTTCCAGCTGCGCACGAAGCTTTATCAGCACCTGAAGGAAAAAGAGGAGGTCAGTGTGATCATGAACTCGGGAACCATTGAAGAGAGTGTAAATAAAATCATGACAGTGATCAGGCGAAGAACAAACCCTGCCCCTGTCAAAAACTGAGCGCGCGCTAACCAATATTGAAAAAGATCAGGATCATCAGTCTGCTTTGGGGATATCGTTCAGGTGGTGTCACGGAATGTGTTAAAAACTATGCCCGCCTCCCCCGTTCCGGTTCGATCGATATGAAAACCGTCATCATTCAGCGTGAGGGCTGGGGCGATGATTTCAGGGACCTGGAGGGAACCGATTTCATCATCATTTGGTTCAGAAGCAGGTACTCCTTCAGCTGGCTGCGTGACCTTGTAAAACTTATCAAAAAAGAATCCCCGGACATACTGTTTGCCCATGCATTCAACGGAACCATCATCGCTTTCCTGGTGAGGATGCTCTACCGGGGAAAGATGCTGCTGGTGTGTTCATACCACGGCTTATATGTCGCCCCTTCCAGGAGTAAAAAACCTGCAGGCTGGTTATACAATGCCCTGCCCCTCCTGATCAACCGGAAAATTGCAGACGGGGTTGTTTGTGTTTCAGCCTTTTCAAAACAAGAACTGACCAGTCAGGGCATCCCGGAACGAAAGATCCGGGTGGTGTACAATGGCATCAGGCCCGATCCTGTAGTGATAGCGGGTCCGGGCGATCCGGCAGTCCGGTTTCCGGATGACCGGGCAGTGATCGGTTATGTAGGCCGGCTGGTACCCATGAAAGGGATCGAGGTGCTTATCAAAGTTGTTTGCGGGATACCGGGCGTACGTTTCCTTATCGTCGGCGACGGCCCACTGGCTGATGAACTGAAAAAAGAGGCCGTTGCGGCCGGCGAAAGGATCCTCTTTGCAGGAAACCAGTCAAATGTTGATGAATGGCTGAAATGCATGGATATTTTTGTCCTGCCATCCTTCGTGGAAAATCATTCGGTATCGATACTCGAAGCCATGCGTTCGGGAAAAGCGATCATTGCAACCTCAGTGGGCGGAAATCCGGAATCGGTGCGTGACAGGGTTGACGGCCTTATCGTTCCGCCCGGCAATGCAGATGCCCTGGCATCCGCCATCCGGCTCCTGGTCAGCGAGCCGGAACTGGCAAAACAACTCGGGGCAAATGCCCGGGAACATTTTCTGGAATCCTTTACCGAAGAGCGGATGCACCAGAATCTCACCGACTATTTTACTGTTTTGTACAACCAGAAGGCATGAGAACCCGGACAAAAAAGATTTGCCTTGTTTCATCGCATGGCGGACATTTTAAAGAACTTTCCAATGCTGTGAAGGGTCTTGAAGGAGATATTTTCTGGGTCACTGCCAGGACTTCAAACACCCTGCATCAGCTGGAAAACAAAAAGCACCACTTTGTAATTGATCCTGTTGCTTCAAAAGCGAAATTCGTGCTGAACTTCTTCCAGTCACTTCGGATCATTCTGGCGGAACGGCCGACCCATGTTGTTTCGACGGGAGCAGGGATCGCACTCTTCAGCATCCTCCTTGCAAAATACCTCGCAGGGGCCAAAGTGATCTACATTGAATCGGCTGCCAATGTGGTACACCCTTCAAGAACAGGAAATTTCATCTATCCCAGGGCTGACCTCTTCCTGGTTCAGTGGGAGCAGAATCTTTCATTTTACCCTAAGGCCCAATTCGTCGGACTCTTATGAAGATCTTCGTTACTGTAGGAAATCACCCAATACCCTTTACCCGCCTTTTCAATAAGATCGAGGAGCTCTCCTGTAAAACGGCACATGAGTTCTTCGTTCAGACTGGCAGGACCGACTTCGTTTTTACCCGGGCCGTGAGCGCTCCCTTCCTCGATACAATCGCCATGCAGGATCGCCTTCGGTCGTCCGACCTGGTTATTACCCACGGCGGCTGGGGGACCATCGAGGAGTGCCTCGAACAAAATCTGAAAGTAATTGCGGTGCCAAAAATCATCGGCATCGAGCACGGACACTCCCAGGAAGAGCTGGTGGCAGCACTGAAGAAACTGGGGTTGCTGCTTGTGGCATACGACATCAATACACTTGATCACCTTATTGAAATATCCCAATCATTCAAACCCCAGCGTTTCATCAAAGGCTCCTCCGCTGAGATCATAAAAAAGTTTATCGATGAAAACTGATCTTTTCGTTTCTTTCGTTCTGCTTGAATATAACTCCCTGGAGGATATTGCCCCCTGCATTGCTTCCATCCGGGAAAAGACGCAGGGTATTGCCCACGAGGTCATCGTCTCCTCAAACAGCAACTATCCGGCGGAAAAGCAATCCCTGATCGCAGGAGACGATCCCTCCGTCAAATGGGTATTCAACACCGGCAACCTGGGCTTCGCAGGCGGCATGAATTCTGGGATCAGGAACACAAGCCGGAGTTCCGGGTTCATCGTGATCATGAACCAGGATGTCCGCATTGTAAGCAATAAATTCGGCGAGGTGCTGAACTATTTCAGGAGCCACCCGGAAACCGGCATCATCGGCACCAGGATCATCAACAAAGAGGGCGAACTCCAGGACACCTTCCGTAAATTCATAACTCCCCACAGCCTTGTTCAGCGGCAGCTCAAACGGATCTATCACAACCAACAGGTCGTTTTTGAATACGAGGATCATTCGTCAGCAATCCCTGTTGACTGGGTTTGCGGAGGTTTTATGGTGATCGCACGGGATGTCATCGATTCAGTAGGGCTGCTGGACGAGAACTATTTTTTGTACGTGGAGGACATGGACTGGTGCTACCGGGTGAAACTCAGCGGCAAAGAGGTGGTTTATTATCCCATGTTCACGGTAGAATACCAGGGCGACCGCAAAAGCATCAAATTCCTGCTGACGCAGAAACTGCCCACAAAGTATTTCACGTACCATTTGCGCAGCTACTTCTATTTTTTAAGAAAAAACAGGCTGTTTTCCCGCAAGAACCTCTACCGTAAGCTGAATCGTAACAAAATGGTTACACGCTAACCAAAAAATTTATGAATAGTTAATTAATCTGAAAAAGATGATCGAGAATATCAACACCATCATTAACCTTATCCTCTCTAATAAGAATAAGCCTCTGATCCCGGAAATCTCCGTATCCACCCGGTTAAGGGAGGATCTTGGATTTGACTCCCTGGATCTGGCGGAATTTACTGTCAGGATTGAAGAACATTATGGCATTGATGTTTTTGAAGATGGCCTCCTGTTCACGATCGGTGAACTTATTATCAAAATCAGCAGGAAAGACTAAAACCCAAACCTGATCATAAAAATCATTCAATAATAACCCACAAAAAAAATGCATTATGGATCTACAGAAATTTACTTCCGATTTTGCCAGTCAGTTTGAAGACACTGACGCTTCAGAATTTACACCTGCCACGAAATTCCAGGACCTTGACGAGTGGGGATCACTCTCCGGACTTGCCATACTGGCCCTGATCGATGAAGATTATAATGTCAAAGTTTCCGGCGCCGAAGTCAGGAAATGTGTGACGATCGAAGATGTTTATAACCTTGTTTTATCTAAGAAATCCTGATAATGGAAAATCCCTTCTCTGTTGAAGGCAAGACAATCCTTGTTACAGGCGCCTCTTCCGGCATCGGGGAATCTGTTGCACGATCCCTCGCAGAACTTGGTGCCCAGGTTATTCTTTCCGGAAGAAATCTTCCGAAACTTGAAAGCATATGTAATAACTTACCGGGAATTCACTCCATTATTCAGGCTGACCTGCTGGACGAAGGAGCTCTGATCTCAATTTCGGAGCAGATTCCTGTTCTCGACGGGATCGTATTCTGTGCAGGGATAGTAGATTACACGCCAGTTCGTTTCCTCTCAGAAGAAAAGATCCGGGACCTGTTTGATGTAAATTTCACAAGCCAGGTTTTACTTTGCAAACACATTTTAAAAGCAAATAAAGTAAAAAAGAATGGTGGTTCCCTGGTGTTTATCTCCTCGGTGTCTTCCCTTCTCGGCGTACCGGCCACATTAGCCTATGCGGCATCCAAGGCTGCACTTGTGGCTGCAGTACGGGTACTGGCGTCCGAACTGGCTGTCCGAAAGATTCGTGTGAATGCCATTTCTCCTGGAGTCGTTAAAACTCCTATGACGCAGCAAGCCATGGAACAGGTTGGTGATGAATCATATCTTGAAGGTGAAAAAAAATACCCACTAGGATACGGGATGCCGGAAGATGTGGCCAATGCCTGCATATACCTGGTTTCTGATGCAGGAAAATGGATTACCGGAACAAACCTCCTGCTCGACGGAGGCCTTACCCTGCAATAATAGCAACAGGGAATAAATGAATACAGCTATTACCTGAAATTAATAGTGTTTATCTTAAATGACCTACTCATGAAGGCTTTTTTTGAAAATATCCGGATCGTGGGCATCCAGGCCTACCTTCCCGAACGCAATTTTGAATTAACAGACCTTTCAGTCGATTTTGGCGAATACGAAGTGACTAAAATCATTGAAACAACCGGAATCCACCGTGTACGGATGGCGGCCGAAAATGAAACATCCTCTGATATGTGTTTTAATGCGGCAGAATCGCTAATTGAAAGCCTTGGTATCGACAGGCAGGAAATTACCGGGCTTATTTTTGCATCACAGACACCCGATTTCATCCTTCCATCCTCTGCCGTCATTCTCCAGGGGCGACTTGGTTTATCGCAGGAGACCGTCTGTTTTGATATTCCCTACGGATGTTCCGGATACATTTATGGACTTTACCTGGCTTCCATGCTGATCAGCAGCCATTCATGCAAAAACGTGCTGGTCCTGGCGGGGGATACCTCTACACGTATGGTCAACCCGAGAGACAAGGCCGTAAAAATGGTCTTTGGAGATGCTGGTTCTGCAACATTGGTTACGGAAGGAACTTCAACCATTTCCTTCTCAATTCATTCAGATGGAACCCGTTATAAAGACCTTATCATTCCTGCCGGTATGTTCAGAAATCCATCAACCGCTGCTACCAAAGAGGTAACGGAACGGGAAAATCACAATTGGCGTTCCGATGAAGACATCTTCATGGATGGAATGGAAATCTTTGATTTTGCAATTCACGAAGTACCGGCAGATATTAACACCGTGATTGAAAGCATGAACTGGACCAAAGAGGAGGTCGGTATTCTTGCCCTTCACCAGGCGAATGATTACATGGTGAATTATATCCGTAAGAAACTTAAAATCGATAAAACAAAAACACCGGTTGCCGTGGAGAATTATGGCAATACAGGACCAGCCTCAATTCCTTTAGCTCTGTGTGAATCGCTGCATGATGCTTCAGACACGGCCTCCTTAAAGAAATCCATTTTAAGCGGATTTGGTGTTGGTCTGTCCTGGGGGTCCATCGCGTGCGACCTGAGTGAAACACATTTTTTTAAACCGATAAATAAATAATCCATGCTGAATTCAATCCTTTCAATAATAAATGTCATTAGAAATAATAAGGGACTCGATTCACTTCAATCCATTCAGGAATCAACCAATCTTAGAACAGAAATCGGGTTTGACTCCTTTGACCTTGCCGAATTTACTGTCCGAGTAGAGGAAGTCTATAGTGTTGATATTTTTGAGGATGGAGTACTCAGCACCGTAAAAGAGGTTATTGATACTATCGAAAGAAAAAAATAATGCTGTGCTTTCACCATAACAAATACAACTTATTTTAAAAATTCATGATCTTTTCTTCATTTAGCTTCATGGTGTTTTTCCCTGTTGTGGGTGGTCTTTATTACCTTTCTCCACAGAAAGTCAGGTGGCTTATATTGTTGTTGTCCAGCTATTTTTTCTATCTCAATCTGAAACCGGTTTTTGCCGTATTTTTAATTGGAACCACACTTTCTACTTATGCTGCAGGTCTGTTCCTTGCGAAAACTGAGCAACGAAAGACTAGGAGATTAATACTGACATTAACCATACTGGTTAATGTTGGTGCCCTTTTCTTTTTCAAGTACTATAATTTCCTGAATGGTTCGATTTATTCTTTGTTGTCTTTAGCCGGATTAAGATGGCCACTTCCACAATTGGATCTGCTTGTCCCTATTGGCATCTCCTTTTATACATTTCAGGTGGTCGGCTATATTACAGATGTTTACAGGAGGGATATTGACGCTGAAAGACATCTGGGTATTTTTGCACTTTTTGTATCCTTTTTTCCGACGATTCTATCCGGTCCGATTGAAAGGGCTGGCAACATGCTACCCCAATACAAGAGTAATCATCCATTCATTTACGATAATGCTGTTAATGGATTAAGACTCATGTTGTGGGGTTACTTTATGAAACTTGTTGTAGCAGACCGCCTGGGAATATATGTTGATGCTGTTTATGGAAATATCGGGAACCACACAGGAAAAACCCTTCTCCTTGCAACCATCCTATATACCTTCCAACTTTACAGTGATTTTGGAGGTTATTCCCTGATTGCCATAGGGGCAGCAAAATTTATGGGATTCACAGTGATGGAAAACTTCAGACGGCCTTATCTTTTTTCTCGTTCAATGAGTGATTTCTGGAAAAGGAACCATATTTCACTGACCACATGGATCATGGATTATGTCTATTATCCGCTGATTGGAACAAGTTCAAAAAAATGGATCTGGAATATTGCAATGCTGATTGCTTTCCTTGTCAGCGGTTTCTGGCATGGTGTGGGATGGAATTTTGTCATCTGGGGCTTTCTTCATGGCACATTTGTGATTATTTCTTCAAATTCGCAAAAAAAAAGGAAGCATTTTGAAAAACGATTCAACCTGAAGACAAATAAAGCATGGATATTTCTATCATGTGTTACAACATATATTATTGTTTTAATACCGACCATCTTCTTCAGGGCCTCAAGTACTCAGGATGCATTCCGAATATTACAAAAGGTCTTACTTCCTTTTGGAAGTCTTTTCATTGATGCCCCGACACTTGCTTATGGATGCTTTGGATTGCTCATTGTCTTTTTTAAAGATTTCAGAGACGAATTCTTCCCGGAAAAATTTCCTGTATTCTTAAATAAGAAAGTTTATATCCGTTATTCGGCATATCTGATCCTGACAATCCTGATCCTTCTGGTAGGGGTTTTTGATGGTGGACAATTTATCTATTTTCAGTTTTAAAAAGGCTTTCCTATTTCCATCGGTAACAACTTTTTTCAATCAAAGTTTGCTTCAATTTATCATTGTCCCAAATGAAGGTGCAACAACACTTTTTTATCGATGACCGGGCTGAATCGACTGTTTCCTATGAATCGTTGTTCAGTATCTTTCAGCAACCAGGGATAAGTTTCTCGAGGAATATCAGGAACGCTGACCCTTATGTTGTGTTTCAGGATATATTATGTTCAATGATCTGTGACCAGCCTATAACGGTTTTCGATAATGATTTTTCGGAAGAAGAGATCCTGAAACTCTGCGGTACAAGAGAGCCTCTTTTTGACCAAAAGAGCTATACCCCCCTTTTTCACCCGGAAACACCGGCTGATTTTATTCAAAAGTGCCGGGAGCTGAAGAAATGGACGATCACACTTTTCACCAGCGGGACGACCGGCCTGCCCAAAAAAATCGCGCATACATTTCCGGCCTTTGTCCGGGCAGTTAAAACAGGAAAAAACCACGAGCAGGATATCTGGGGGTTCGCCTTTAACCCCACTCACATGGCCGGGCTCCAGGTCTTCTTTCAGGCATTTCTGAATGGGAATACCCTGATTAACCTGTTCAACGGCGATCGTTCCTTCATTCTGGACCAGATCGGCAAACACGGCATCACCCATCTTTCTGCCACGCCCACATTTTACCGCATGCTGCTGCCTTATGAGAAACCATGCCCTTCAGTCAAACAGTTAACCTCCGGAGGGGAACCCTTCAGTGAAAAAGTCAGGGAACAGCTTTCAATGATCTTTCCCAATGCCAGGATCACGAACGTGTATGCATCAACGGAGGCAGGATCCCTGTTTGCGGCAGAAGGCGAATCCTTTATCGTAAAAGAAAACCTGCAGCCCTTTGTCAGGATAGAAGAAAACGAATTACTCATCCACAGTTCGCTTACAGGGGCCTCTGAGTCGATCAGCTTAAAGGGAGACTGGTATCATACCGGCGACCTGGTAGAGGTGCTGCAGGAACAGCCCCTGCGCTTCAGGTTTGTGAGCCGTAAAAATGAGATGATCAACATTGGGGGGTATAAGGTAAATCCCAATGAAGTGGAAGAGGCGATCCTCCGCCTCGAAGGGGTAAGGGATGTCCGTGTCTTCGGAAAAAAGAATTCTGTTACCGGGAATATCCTCTGCTGTGAGATACTTCAGGAAACCGCTGATCTTACGGAGCGCGGGGTCCGGACAGCACTCGAAGGCAAAATTCAGGACTTCAAGATCCCAAGGATCATCCGATTTGTTTCAGTGATCAGTACTTCACGTACCGGCAAAAAAAACAGGAACTAACATGAAAAAGAACATTTTACTCACCGGGGCCTCGAGAGGGCTCGGCCTGTCCATCACTGAGAAACTTTTATCATCAGGGCACTCGGTATTTGCACTGAACCGCTCCGTTACTGATGAGCTGAATGCATTGGGATCGGACTTCCCGGGCCAACTCACCATACTGCCTTTCGATCTCGAAGCCTCAGCTGAGATCAGCAGTTTTTTCAAGGAGCATATCGGCTTCGACATCCCTCTTCATGGTTTCATCAACAATGCAGCGATGGCCTATGATGATATCATTACAAACATGAACCTCTCCGAACTTGAAAAAATGTTCAGGGTCAACGTATTTACACCCATGCTGCTGACAAAACTGGTGATCCGTCATATGCTCCTGCACCGTGTTGAAGGAAGTATCGTGCATATTTCCTCGATCAGCGTCCACACCGGCTACAAGGGTTTGTCCATGTATGCATCAACAAAAGGAGCCCTCGAGGCCTTTTCAAAAAATACAGCCCGCGAATGGGGCGAACGCGGGATCCGGTCCAACTGCGTGGTAGCCGGCTTTATGGAGACCTCCATGAGCGGCAGCCTGAGCCCGGAACAGAAGCAGCGGATCTATGCCCGTACCTCTCTCAAAAAACAGGTATCCCTGAACTCTGTTGCAGAAACCGTTTCATTTTTAATTTCAGAAAAGGCTGCATCGGTCACCGGGCAGAATATCTTTGTCGACAATGGCACCATCTGAGAAAGAACAGCTTTCTGTCTGTTTCATCCGGTCAGGAGAATTTTCCCCCGGACTGCTTAATTCCTATACGGATGCTTTCAAAAGAGCATTCGGTAAAGCGTTTTCGCCCGATTATTTCCGCCACAAATACGAAGCACCTGTTTCCGGAAGTTCATACCATTCCCTTCTTACTGCCGGAAACAACCCCGGCCGGATTGCCGGCAGTTGCACCGTGATCCCTTTTGAATACCATGTATTTGAAAATACAGAGGTCATCGGACTTGTGGTGGATGTTTTCATATTGCCTGAATACCGCTATGATCCATTTTCACTGCCCCTGATGTATGATTCGCTGAAGAAAAAGGTGATGGAGGATGGTATCTCCTTTCTGCTGGCCGTACCCAACGAGATGGCCTTCCCATTCTGGAAGAACATCGCCAGGTTCACGGAAATAACACAACTGCGCTACCATATGTTCCCGGTAAGAATAGGAAATATTCTGCGTAAAGCCGGCTGGCTGAACCTGATCTCTCGACTTTTTCTTCAGGCTTTTATTCCTGTCGCCGGGAGCCTCTCCGGCCTATTTTCTCCGGCCAGTAAGGATCTTCCGATCCGCCTGTTCCGGTCTGAAAAATTTAACGCTTACCGGTTTCATGATGGGTACACCTCCTTCCGGAATAAGAAGGGATGCTTTTTTTACAAAATCTGTGATGAGGATGGCATAAAAACTGCTTATCTTGTAGACTGTTCACCCCCTTCTGTTTCCATGGTGCTGTCGGGTGTCGGGCATATCATGAACCACGAGCAGGCAGATGCTATCCTGTACATAGGCCCGTTGAAAGGTTTTCTGTTTGACCTATTCAGGGTACCGAAACGGCTGGAACCTAAAACGCTTCCCTTTATGGGAAGGTTTCTGCAAAAGAGCAGCCCGGATCCCCGGATGTTTGACAAAGCAAACTGGGACCTGGGACTGATAAATTATGATGTCCGATGAATATTCTGACCATTGATCACGAAGAATGGTTTCACATTCTTGATCATCCAAGTACGAAGAATGAATCGAACTGGGAAACATTCCCGGTGAGGATCCATCGGAATACGGATCTGTTGCTTGAAATGTTATCCGGTCTGGACCATAAGGCTACTTTCTTTTGTCTGGGATGGATCACGCGCAAATATCCTGATGTTGTCCGGAAGATCATCGCAGAGGGTCATGAGATCGCCTGTCATTCAGACCGGCACCAGCTTGTTTTTGAACAGCGCCCTGAACAGTTCCGGGAGGATCTGCGGGCAGCTCTGGGCAGTATTGAGGAGGTCACCGGGAAAAAAGTTGTCACCTATCGGGCCCCCGGCTTCTCGGTCAATGAAAGCACCCTGTGGGCATTTGATATCCTTGCCGAAGCTGGGATTGAAAATGACTCGTCGATCTTTGCTGCCAGCAGGGCACATGGAGGTTTTCGTTCTTTCGGTGAGGCAAAACCCTCTGTCATCCTCCGGAATGGTGTCAGCATCCGTGAATTCCCAATCAACACTTACAACGTTTTCGGATACCCCATTGTTTTTTCGGGTGGCGGCTACTTCCGCCTGTTGCCTTACCCGGTAATCAAATACATGTCGGGCCGAAGCCCTTATATTCTTTCCTATTTTCACCCCCGGGATTTCGATCCGGGTCAACCGGTACTTAAGGACCTTTCTCTTGTCAGAAGAGTGAAATCCTATGTCGGACTATCCGGCGCACAGAAAAAATTCATGCAGTGGATCGGCGATTTCCCGTCCATTGATATCAGTACCGCCGTTACGCTGATAAACTGGGAAAAAGCACCAGTTGTAAAATTATAAATTCATTCATCCAAATAACCAAATCTACTTATGTTTGAAAGTTTAAAACTAAAGAAACAGGGGCCCTTTTACATTTTTTTCCTCAGGCTGGGGATCATGCTGATTCCCGGAGGCATCCTGGTTTTAATATTCCGGCAGGTAACGAGCTTAAAATACATGATCTTAAGCTCCTCTCCGATCTTCTATTTTTACAAGGTCCTGATGTATTCAAGCAAAGGCTTACTGACACTGCTCGGTTTTAACCCGACCATCATCTATTCAAACCAGATCTACTATTATCCAGTCTTCGCCCTTCAGATCGGACAAGGTGGTCTTGTATTTTTAGGCATCTCCTGTCTCGGGATTCTTCTGATGGCACCCTTTGCCGCCCTCATCATTGCCTATCCCGGCAGGGCACGCACAAAACTATGGTTCATTGCCGTTGGCTGTCTTGTCATCCAGATCCTGAACATCATACGGATCAGCCTGCTCACCGTGCTACTGAGTTATTATGGTATTCCCGTCGACAAAGGGGTAAACATCTTCGGTATCACAACGGCAAGCCATCATGATGTTTTTAATTTTATTATCTTCATCTTTATTTTCCTGATGTTTATACTTTGGGTCAGGAAGTTCAGTAAAACCAGCTATAAAAACCGTATAACTGCAGCTCCAACCAATTAACCAACCAATCATCCCGATTATGAATTTTTTTTACGAATTTTACAAGTACCATTCCATTGATCTGAAACTCGCCCTCTGTTTCGGGTATGCGTTTCTTATCACGCTGGTTCTTGTGCCTTCCATTGTTGAGATCGCAAGGACAAAGCATTTATTTGATGAACCAGGTGAGCGAAAGTCGCATACCCAGAGCACCCCTACCCTGGGAGGGCTTGCGATCTTCACCGGGTTTGCCTTTTCCAGCCTGATCTTCTTCAACGGTTCAGCCTTCCCGAAATTCCAGTATATCATTGCAGGGCTTCTGCTCATTTTCTATACCGGGCTCAAGGATGACATCATCGGGATCACCCCATTTAAGAAATTTGTCGCCCAGATCATCACAGCCCTTATCATAACCGTTCTCGGGGGCATCCGTATCACGAACCTTCATGGTTTTATCGGCGTGTTCGATATCAATCCACACGTCGGGCTTCTGATCACGATCGTTACCGTTGTAGGCATCACAAACTGTTTTAACCTCCTCGACGGCATTGACGGCCTTTCTGCAAGCATGGGCAGCCTTGTATCCATGACCTTCGGAACCTGGTTCTACCTGATCGGGGAATATGACTGGGCCATGCTTTCGATCGGACTTACCGGATCCCTGATTGCATTCTTTCTTTATAATGTGTTCGGCCAGCGAAACAAGATCTTTATGGGGGATACCGGCTCACTGATCCTGGGCTACATCATGTCGATCCTGGCGATCAAATTCAACCAGCTGAATATCGACCTTCACAGTATATATCAGATCCATGCCGCTCCGGCCGTTTCGATCGGCATTATCATGATCCCTCTTTATGATACACTCCGTGTTTTTTTCACCCGGATCTTCAACGGAAAATCTCCCTTTGCACCCGACAGGACTCACCTGCACCACTACCTTCTCGACCTGGGACTTTCCCATTTTCAGGCAACCACTGTAATCTTCTTCGTAAGTGCCGGGTTTGTTGCCCTCTCCTTTGCCCTCTGCCATTTGACTGTTGCCTGGCTGCTGCTGATCCTAGTTGCAACAGCAACCATCGTCTCATATATCCCTATCCTGCTGGTAAACATGAAACGAAAGCGGCTGATACAGGCTTAGCCTGCATTTCCTGCCACTTTCCAGGCTCACAGAAGCCTGCACCGTTACAGCGAATAACGTCTTTATAAACATGCCCCTAAGACTTTCACGGTATATTATCCTGTTCCTGATCCTGACAGCTTATGAGCTATGTTCAGCACAGGATATTTACCTGAACCCTGCGGACAGGGAGATCAATGACTTTGTTGATGAACTGGCCTGTGCACATATCGTTCAGCTTAACTCCGTCATCAAGCCCTATTCCCGAAAGCTTATCGGGGAACTTCTTTCAGAAGCCGGCCGGCAGAAGGAGAAGCTCAGCCATCGCCAGCAGCAGGAGCTCATTTTTTACCTGAAAGAATACCGGCCCGAACTTATCAATGCAGGTACGCTTCACAGTCACGGAAAGTCAGGGCAGGGTTCCTTTTCTGCCCTGACCGATCCGCTGAGCCTCTGTTTTTCATATCATGGGGCCGATACCCTGGGGACAACAGCAAGGCATACTGCATACATCTCCCTGCGCCCCATCCTCTCCGAGCATTTTTACTCTAATGAGAACGGAACGGCCAACAAAACAGAGATTGGCGCCGGCATCTTCGGCTATGCGGGCCGGCACCTTGCCTTTGCGGCTGCTATAAAAAAGGGCTTTCAGACGGAACGCCTGGCCGACCCGGTGATCTATACAACCGAGCCGGGTATGAACTGGAAATCAACCAGCCTTAACGGCGGAGAGTATCATGAATGGACAGGTCAGCTTGTTTACTCCTGGAAATGGGGTTCGGCCGCGATCATAAAGGACCGTTTCGAGTGGGGAAACAATTACCACGGAGCCAATATTTTCTCCGGCAAAGCGCCCTCCTTTCCTTATCTTCAGCTGCATGTAAAACCAGCCAAATGGATCGAATTCACTTACATCAACGCCATCCTTTATTCAGGCGTCACCGACAGTGTCAGAACCTTTATTGAGCATGACGGGTCTAAACAATACTCTATAAGGAAATATATGACAGCCAACCTGCTCACGGTCACCCCCTGGAAAAGACTGAACATCTCAATAGGAAACTCTGTTATCTACAGCGATAAACTTCAATGGTCCTATGTTATCCCTGTTCTCTTTTATAAATCCATCGATCACACCCTATACCCGATCGCCTCATCCCAGGGACTGGTTGGTGACAATGCCCAAATGTTTCTCGACATCAGTTCACGGCAGATCAGGCACCTGCACCTTTACATGACCCTGTTTATTGATGAACTGATGGTGTCGCGGATCACCGATCCGAACCTTCACAACTTCTTCGGGTGGAAGGCAGGATTCAAACTTTCCGACTTCCCGGTTCATAATCTGAGCTTCGTGGCGGAACTCACACGTACACTGCCGGGTACCTACCAGCACCCCATTGCCACCACAACCTTTGAAAGCGACGGGTACAATATGGGAAACTACCTTCGCGACAATGCCCAGGAGATCTATCTCTGCCTCGGATACAAACCTGTCCGCGGGCTATCTGTTCTGGCCACATGGAGATCTGCTGAAAGAGGTGATGAATTTATTTACGGGGAGGGCGCAAACATCGCCGGATCACCCATTTTAAAGAACATTGTCTGGTCAGATCACTCCATAAGCCTTTCTGCTGCATATGCGATCACTACGAATGCCAGTGTATTCCTCGATTATGAATACAGCCGGAAACAAGGCGATGTCAAGTACAATCCCCAGATTTTCCATGGTACCACGAACACGATTTCCTGCGGATTTAACGTCGGATTTTAGAATTGTTCGAAAGGAGGACGAAAATATTTTGAAAATTCAAAGCATATTCCTAATTTTGCACTCCCATTTAAGAAAAATGGCCCGTTCGTCTAGGGGTTAGGACGTCAGGTTTTCATCCTGGTAACAGGGGTTCGATTCCCCTACGGGCTACAAAAAAGGCTTGTAAGTCAATTGATTTACAGGCCTTTTGCTTTTTATGGGTAACAAAATGGTAACAAAAAAGGCCTAAAGTGTAATAAATTGGCCTCTTTTATGTAAAAAAACATTGATACCCCCCTCGCGTGAGACTGACAGTATAAAGATGGAGGTAAGCAAACGATGGATTACAAATAAGGCTTAAGGATTTTACCGCCCTACCCCTTATTGACTTGCTAATATTAACTCCTCAACATCAGGTTTAAAGAAAGAACCTGGCGGCCTCTTTAACCTTTTTATCAAGCTCCTGTATGACATCGCTTGAGGAGGTCATCACATCGGACTTACAGGCAGCCTCCACCTGTTGCCTAAGATCATGAGCCTGTTTTTTGGTTAACTCTCCTCTCTTATATGCCTCTCTGATTTCATTTATAACCTGCAACTCTCCTCCTCTCTGTGTTACATAAAATAGAATAGCCTGGTTTGCCTGGTCTTTTTTAGTCTTTATCATTGAGTAATCTATTTGAATGTCATTGATCTTTTTGATCTTCTCATAATCGCTTTTCCATCGGTTGACTAATTCAGTATAAAAAACCGGATCATGAAGTACTGAGGCTCTCAGCTCAGGCCGGTTAAAACAATGTAACAACCGCCTTTTGTAACGTTGCTCATATCTCAATACCTCCCTGCCCTGATACATAACCGGAATAGGCTGCCCTTTTTCATTCTGTTCATGTATTTTCTCATAAAATACAAGTGCCTTGTTAGTATTAGAATAATACAGGCCGTTGTTTTGCTGAAACCGGTTGAAATATTGTAACCTTCCCAAATGGTTAAAATAAACCGTTTTATCATGCTTCATTATGAAATTCTGAGCTATATCAATTCTGGTTACCTCAGCCCGATCCATTGGCAGGTGGAGGAGGTCACTTATTTTTTCAATTGCCCTTCTGGTATCACCTCTTGACAATCCCTGCAAATTATCACCTAAAAACCATTTACAGAGGCTTGTATCAACAATTTTCACAGCTTGAGCAGAAACCCTCACTTTCATAGATCCCATGTAACCGGTTATTACTTCATTTCCATTATCAAAAACAGTTTTACTTATTCCTGATAACCTACCCGATAGATCATTTATAAGGTCAACTCCACCGGCCTCCTCAATGGGTAATTTTAAATTAATTGTATCATACATCAGTTACCAAATCAGTTACCATTTACCACTTAACATAGAAATTAATGAAAAGAGGGTGCAAACCTGCCAGCCTGCACCCCTCCTCCACCGGTTACCATTTTGGTAACTTTCATCTTTTCTTAGCCTCATTTCTTAGCCGTTCAAATTCATCCAGAATTTCCTCATTACAAGCCAAAAAATAGAGACTTAACCTGTTATTCTTTTGGCCTCTGGCAATGAAAATCTCAATTACTTTCCAATTGTTGGAATATAGGATAATTATTGCATCTTGTGTATGGTAAATATCACCATATGCAATAGAGGCCAATGGATTAGGAACAAAGACAGAGGAAATATGATCCTTTTTTGTAATCGCTTTGTCTGGCCTTTCCTTGCTGGCAAACTTGAAAAAATGAGGTACATCGCTAAAATAAAAAGACTGCCCCCCTTTTTTATTTGGTAATTTCAACTCAAAAGGCTCATAAGATCCTGTTGAGGCCGTCACATCATAACGGGTTTTAGCATTGCCGGGTAAGTTTTCACCTTTATAATAATCAGTAAAAATCATGACCGCCCTCCTCTCTTGTTGAGGGTTACATATGTAGCAGCTTTGCTCTCAATCTCATCATGTACCTCCTGGTTTCTCATAAGCCATTTATCTAATTGGCTTCTGTCAAAATAGATCATTTTACCGTTTGGCTTGTAAAATGGAATTTTCCCGGTTGAGGTCAATTTGTACAAATATGACCGGCTCAGGCCAGCATACTTTGAAGCTTCATCAAAAGTCAAAACGATTTTTTGACTTAAGAGTAAACCCTCAATGTCATTAACCTTCTGCTCCAATCTCTGGAGTGTTTCAATTTCATTACTCATTTTGTCAATTTTTATAGTGAAACAAAATGAGCAGGCCTGCTCAATGATTGTAATTACATGAGCAAAGATGAAAAGGAAAAGAAAGGATTGTAATTGAGGAGGCTTAAGAGTTAACCGGTCTTAAGGTTTTTTAGAATTTCATCAATGTTTTCATTACCTCGGGGCTTGAGGTCTTTTGCATTGGTTTCCGATAGCGCTGAGGCCAGGTCTTGAGCCTTTAAATATTTCCCTTTATTATTCTGGAATAGCTGAAATTTCTCAATGATACGTTGCCATTCTTTGTTATCAATTAATTTCCCGGCAAAGAGCTGATTGAAAAAGTAAGCAAAGAGCCGGTTTGAGGCCTTTAATTTGATGGGTTTACAATTGGTCAAGTCATCTGAAAAAACCTGTAAAAATGAAGCTAAGGTAGTTTCATGGTCAATATACCTGGCCTCTTTGAGATCCTTATATAAGGTTTTTAATTGCTCAGGGCTGCCAGCCCAGGCAAATGATTTACTGCCTGCTCTTTGTGGTTTCTCAAGTTTGGATTTCCTTTGCTCAAGCCATTCCAGAAACTCCAAATTGTGAACATACCAAACATCATTGTAATTCAAGGAGCTTATCTCTTTTCCATTTCCCTGTATTTTCTCAGTCTTTCCACCTGCCAGGATTTCATCAATTAATTGCTCCTGGCTTATCAACTCCCTTTTAACTTTATTGATCTCTTTTTCAATGAAAGACAATTCAGTACCAAAATCAGTATTTTCCAGATAAGGCCTCAGGCGTTTATTATAATCAAATATATGAGAGCCAATATTAGGTTTTAGCTTTTTTCTTTCCATTGAGCTGTATTTCTGGCAGCCGGTTAACGGCCTCCTGTTTTTTCTTATCAATTGCTCTGAGATATGTATTAACCATGTTGAGGCCAGAATGGCCTAAAATCCCTGCAACGGTTTTAACATCAGCATTTCCACCGTCTTTATCTAAAAGGTTAACAGCAAGGCTGTGACGGCTGCAATGCCAGGTAATATGCTTCTTAATTTTGGATTTCTTAACCCATACCTTTAAATCCTTGTTACAGGAGGTATGACTTGGAAGTTTAAATATTTTTTCATCAGGTTTGCCCGGTTTCCCAATCATGGTCAAGGCTGTATTATTGAGATAATTATTAACCTCAGCCGTTTTGCTTTTCCCTTTGGTTTTAGCCTGAGTAAATCTGAGTTCATACCCGTTTATATTGCTCCAGGTCAATTCCTTTACATCACAATATCTCAACCCGGTATTAAGACAAAAAAGAAAAGCCCTTTTAACTTGTTCATTACCACATATTCCCTTAGCAAGTTTTTGTATCTCTTGAAAATCCAATACTTCTTTTTTTAGTCCACCTGTTTTGACCGGTGAAATTCCATCTGTAAAATTTTCAGCAATTATCTTTCCCTTATAAGCCAGCCTGATAACCCCTTTGAATTTTTTGAAATAGTCATAAGGAGTTTCACCATTTAATTTTGATTCCAAAAAGTTTTTAAAATCCCGGCAAAATTGCTCATTTAGGTTTTTGGCTGCTATTGTTTTAAGCTCCTGATCTTTCAAAAACAGTTTAAAATATTTCAGAGAGCCGGTTACCAGCCTCACATCTTTATTGTTATAATGTAAAAGGTAGTCATCATAATAAGCCACAAAATCAATGTTTTTCCTGAATTGTGGTATTATATCATGGTCATTGGCCTGTAAATCCAACTCCCTTTTTGCCCTGATACTCTGAGCAAGTTCCCTGCTCTTTTCATTCTGATCCTTATCAATAGGGTTTGTTGCCTTAACGGTATATATTTTCAGAAATTCATAATACCGTTTTTCACCATGCCATATGTCAAGGTAGTAACTTTTCCTACCTCCAGATAGCTTTTTTTGCCTGAGATATACTGCCATGTTATCCCTTTTTATGGTTTTACTTTCCTTTTGTTACTCAAAATTAATACAATATTGTTACCGGGTAACAAATTGGTAACAAAAAGTAACAAAGTAACATCAAATCAAGGGAAAACAACCTCCACAAAAAAGCCATAATTTATTGATTTATATTGCTTTTACATGGTCAATGAATAGGGGTTTGGTTGCCCTACGGGCTACAGATGGTTAACAAAGAGGCTGGTATTCAAGAGAATACCGGCCTTTTTCCTTTAGGGGTACAACACCGGCAGATAATTCAAATCCTTTTTCAATTCCCCCTATTGCTCAGGTATACTCTATTGAGCGCATTACCCATCCGGTATTTCGTATCTTTGATAAAACAATTCTGCCATGAATCCATCCGAAAACCAGCTGTTTAAAGCGCTTGTCGAAAAAGCCGGACTGAAACAGGAAGTTTATTCCATCACCCTTGATATTTTTAATCAGTTCAAGGCGGGTGTTGAAGAACTGGTGGCCGGGTATCATAAAAAGGTAAAGCTGCACCAATGGAATATTCCCTTTGAATTCAACGACAAGGGGCCCTTTTATTTTGAGCTGCGTTTTGGCGGAGATGTTCTGATCTTCCTGATGCATACCAATGTGTTCGAATTCCCACGGGAGCATGAGGTCATGCGAACCTCCTATGTAAAAGAAGACACTACACGGTCTTACTGTGGAATTATCCATATCCTCAATTTCCTGGCAGATTCATTTAACTACAACCGTTTCAACGACGTGGGTTACCTGATCGGAAGGCTGTTTGTCAACCGGGAAAAACACTATTTCATTGAGGGGAAGCGCGAGGTCGGATTACTCTATGATAACTTTTCAACCGCTGTACTCGACAGGAAAGTCATCCGTTCCATCATTGAATCAGCGATCCGCTATACCATCAATTTTGACCTGCTGACACCTCCCTATGAAAACATGAAAGAGGTGACTGTAACGGATATTCAGACCGTGCTCGAAAGCACAAAAATCCGTACCGGTAAAAGGCTTGGATTCCGGTTCCAGGCGGATAAGCCTGAAAAATGAAAAATGAAAAATGAAAAATGAAAAATGAAAAATGAGCAGTGAGCAGTGAGAAATATTAGGTTCTTTATCACTTTGAGTGGGTAGCATAATGAGGATTGATTTTAGAAAAGTCGAGTTTTCCGGTGAGCAGATATATAATTGCTTTGATGGTGTCATAT
>Ga0118677_10001330_pt1 | contig 52835 bp, 49 predicted proteins | sample AliMusrvi5mmetaG_FD_86154 | JGI IMG/M metagenome (GOLD analysis project Ga0118677, IMG submission 86154) | reverse complement strand
TTTTCCCCACAATAAGGTAATAAGGTTAAAATTCTTGATTATCATATTTCTACTAAGGTCAAGAAATAAGGTTTTTTCGAAATCAATTATCTTGATTTATTAATAACAATACAGTGACTTTTACACTGGTATAATTGCGGATATTAAAAATACTTTTCATCACAAACCCTGGTTTTTTCATTGAATACCCTAAAGTTTACATCGAGACATTGAACTTTTGCATTGACATGTCAATATTCCCCTGATCGCGTTCGTCAATAAGTTTGCACTCTGTCGCCGAGAAGTGTGTGATAAATGATTCATCAGATTTTCAATTCCTAAAAAATAACATTGTACTCATGCTCGCATTCCCCGAGAAACATCTCCCAATGCGAGGATTAAATCTCCCGTTGAAGGAATTATATATTTCTTAATAAGAATTAAAACTTTCAAGTTGGGAATAATTATTTTCATGGCGAGAATTAAAGCTGTCAATTTGAGAATAATTATTTTCGTGACGAGAATTAAAGCTGTCAATTTGAGAATAATTATTTTCGTGATGAGAATTAAAGCTGTCGATTTGAGAATAATTATTTTCGTGACGAGAATTAAAGCTGTCAAGTTGAGAATAATTATTTTCGTGACGAGAATTAAAGCTGTCAAGTTGAGAATAATTATTCTAGCGTTGTAAAATTCCTTTGCTTAGCCGTCGTCTAAAGGAATAATTTGCTGTTTTACAGCACGCAGGCGAAAAATTATGCAATAGGGATGAGGAAATTTTGAAAAACGATTTTTCAGACGAGAGTACGCAAGGATATTTTAATAAGATTTTTAAATCTAAGTTACCTCGAATGTAAAAGTTTTGGGAAATCTTAAATCAAAAATCTCAAATCAAAAATAAATCCTTAAATTTCTTGGGTACTACTATTTCGTAGGGCTAAGCCAATTCAATGGGTCAGTAAGCACCTTCCCAAACCACACTTCGAAATGCAGTTCTGTTTTCGATTCGTCGGTATCGGTATAAATAAGGCCTATGCTTTGTTTTGTTTTCACTGCTTCGCCTGTGGTTACATAAACATCTGTCAGGTTTGAATAAACTGTCAGATACTCGCCATGCCTCACAATAACGGCTTTGTTGGCGCCGGGAATTGATACAATGCCGGTAACTTTGCCATCAAACACAGCGCGGGCTTTCGATCCCTGGCTGGTAGAAATATCAATGCCATTATTTTTAACCTTCACTTCAGTGAGAACCGGATGAGGATGCACGCCAAAAGTGCTGGTAACAACTCCCTTTTCAGTTGGCCACGGCAGCTTGCCAAGATTGGCTGCAAAACTGTTGGAAAGTGTTATATCCGCATCCGACAGCCCCAGCTCTTTTGATGTTGTCGAAACTTTAACAGTGGGTGTTGTCGTGGTTGTTTCAGGAGTTGTGGTGGTGGTGGTTGCTGTAGTAGTAGTAGTGGTATTATTTGTTTTTGAAGTTTTCTTTTTTGTTTTTTCAGCAGCCTTTTTAATTTCATCTGCTATCACGGCAGTGATGGACTGTTGCAGTTTAACAGCTTCCTTTTCTTTATCCTTTATGGTTTTAAGCAATTCTGCTTCCTTGAGCGACAATTTTTTTACAGCTTCATTTTTCTCAGTCTTTTCCTGTGCCAGCAGCGTTTTTTCATCTTCTTCATTTTGCAGAAGCACTGTTTTCCCTGATTTGATGGCTTTGAGTTCTGCTATTTTGGCGCTCAGATCGTGTGCTGTTTCAGTGATCTGTTCAGATTGTTTTTTACGATAATCAGTGTATTGTTGAAGGTATTTTAAACGAACATAAGCCTGGTTGATATCGGATGAAGCAAAGACGTACATCAGACGGGCGCAGGCGCTCCTGTTCTTATAAGCATAAACGATCATTTTTGCATAGTCTTCTTTCAGTTGTTTAAGCTGCGCATTAAGACTGGCTGTTTCACTGATGCTGCTTGCAATTTGCCCATCAACACCATCTATTTCCGTATTTACAGTCGAAATAAGATCTTCACGCTGCCCGATCTTATTATTTAAAATGAGCAGTTGATTCATCGAGATCAGTTTGCTTTTCTTTGTTTCGTTCAACAATTTATTGGTGTACGAAATGTCGGATTCCAATTTAATTTTGGCGCTCTGCAGTTTTTCCTTTGTTTTCTGGGCAAAAATATTGCTTCCTGCATAGTAAAAAATAAATGCAAGCAGCACAAGAAGGGAACAGAGAAGTGCTAGGTGATTTGATCTGGGAGCTTTCATATTTTGAGTCATTTGTCAATAGTCATTTGTCATTGGGGTCATTAGTCATTTGTCATACGTCATTTGTCATACGTCATTTGTCATACGTCATTTGTCATACGTCATTTGGTCATTCGTTATTTGGTCATTCGTCACTATTGACTACTGACTACTGACTATTGACTAATGACTACTGACTAATGACTAATGACAATTTCAATACTTTATTCTATCGTATTTATCACTGACAATAAACGGAAATGAAATTGTTCCATTGGTAGTGACTTTTGAATTATCAATATTTATCTCAATTTTGTTTTTATCATTTACTGCAACATACTGAATAGTCTTTGGGAAAAGCAAAGAGTCAACTTTTATGAAATCCGAATAAGCAACATCAAGTTTTTGCATTTCCCTCATCTGTTTGATATGAACTTTTACTATTTTGAAATTATCAGGATCTAACCAAATGTCCTGCATCAACATCAGTGTATCATTTGTATTCTTTAAAGGCTTTTTCAGTTTTCTTCTCCCGATAGTGCTCAGCAAATATTGCTTTCCATCAACGGATGCTTTAAAAACATCATTTTCATAAGAGCTAAAATCATTTCCTATCAATAATGACTGCAGCATATCGAAATCCAGGGTTGTTCCCAAAAGAGTATTGATGTATTTAATGCTGCCACAGTAATACGTTTGCGCCACCCGATTCAATAATTTAATAGAGTCTGTGGTGATCACAATCCTGGCAGCCTCAATTCCAAGCAGGGGATAAATGGCAAGCCATATAGCGCTGTCTTTCCTGATCCTTGCATTGCCACTGAAAGAATTGCTTTTCTTATTGTATTTAACCTCTGCGTCAAATTTGATGTTTAAACATTTGAAATGAAATTCATTTTTTTTCAATTGTCCGACAAGATAATCTGCACCTTTTTCTTTGAGAGGTTCTCTGATGATTTTTTTCTGAGGATTGCATCCAAATATGATTGCACATACAACAAGTCCTGCAATCAAACCATTCAAGCTTATTTTTTTCAATCTACTCACCAATTTTTTTATCAGTTATTTTCTTATCCAACGAGTCAGACCCTGTGCCTTTTTCTTTTGCGGATTTCCAGTATTCAAGGGCTTTATCCACGTTGCCCAACCGGTATTGAACATCACCGTAATGTTCGAGAATCGTGGAATTGGAGCTTCCTCCTTTGTCAATTGCCTTTTTTATCCACGTCTCTGCATTAGAATATTTCTTTTCCACATAAAACACCCAGCCATAAGTGTCGAGATATGACGAACTGTCGGGGCTGGCATCAACGGCTTTCTTTGCCATCTTTTCAGCTTTGTCAAGGTCTTCACCCTGCTCTGAAAGATAGTATGCATAGTTGTTCAGGACAAGAACATTTTTAGGATCAATATCCAGAACTTTGTCAAATGCGAGATAAGCGTCTTTGTAATTTTTCTTTTCATAATAGCAGTTGCCAAGGTAGGTGTAGAACTCTTCGAGCATGGCATCATCATAAACCACAAGCGCAACTCCCTTGTTCAGGGAGGTAATGGCCTCATCATATTTTTTCAGCGAATATTCAGCAATCCCATTATACAAGTACAATATGTACTGTTCAGGAAACATACTGATGGCTCGTTTGCTTTGCTTTTCCAGGCCGGCATTATCATTCAATTCAGCTTCCAATGCCAATAATTCTTTCCACACTGCAAATTTGCTGCTATCAATGGCTACAACCTTTAAATATTGATCACGGGCTTCCTTCACTTTTTTATCACGATACAAAAAATCGGCGTAGATGGAATGTGCTTTGGCTTCATTTGAATCAGACTTCATCATCAGATCCAGCAAAGCATAAGCCTGCTCCTTGAGTTCATCCGATTTTTCAGTAAGGGTGTAGTAGGACAAAAGTATTTTTACCTTGGCATCAATATCCAGACCGGGGTTAGAAAAGGCAAGCTTCAGTTCATCAAAAGATTTATCTTTCTCATTTACCTTACGGTAATAATCAGCCAGAGATAAGTGCACATTCGCATCGGCAGGATTAATTTCAAGAATCTTCTTGTAAATTTCATAAGCTTTGCTGGTATTACCGGTTTTCAGATACAGGTCTGCAAGGTAATTATAATAGCTTGTTTCGGTCGGAAACGCATCAACGAGCTTTTGAATTTCTTCAATTGCCTTATCTGTTTTCTTTAATTCAAGATAGATTTTTTCTTTCTGCAAAGACAACTCTTCACTAACGCCCAGTTTTTTCTCAACCTCATCGTACACATCAATAGCTTCCTGGTATTTTCCCATATAGATACATCCGTCGGCCCAGTCGAAATAGTATTCAACATTGCCGGGATTGGCTTTGGCTAACTTTTCATAAATAGCCCTGGCTTCCTTGTATCGCAAGGCATCAATTAAAAGGTTTGCATAAAGCATCTGGTACCAGTTATTGTCAGGATCAAGTTTAACTGCTTTTTCAGCCAACGGCATTGCATCTTTACTCTTTTTCTGCAAATAATAAATCCCGGCCACCTCATACATTGCAGCAGCATTGGAGGGATCGGTTTTGATACATTTTAAAAAACATGTAATTGCTTTATCATAATCCAGAAGAGCTTTCTCCCTGCAACCATCAATAAATTCAGCAGTATTTTCTAATTTCTGATCCTGTGTAAGCGCTGATTTCTTAGAATGCTTAAATATCCCACAAGATGAAAAGAGAATGAGGATAAAGAAGAATAATATTATCGGGGTTTTTTGTTTCATTTATTAATTGTCATTTGTCAATGGTCAGTAGTCATTAGTTATTAGTCAGCAGTCATTGGTTATTTGCAAGGATCATATGACTATTGACCAATGACTATTGACTAATGACTTTTGACTGGTGTCATTTTATTTCAGTATAATCTCCAACGCTGACTTCCCTGTTTTCACCATAATATTCAACATGACTTCCGATCATGGAGTTATCAATGTTGATATTTGAAATTTTTGAATCAGATTGGATAATGCTGTTTGTAATTACAGAATAATCAATAACCGTATTTTCGCCAACAGACACATGCGGACCAATAATGGAATTGATGATTTTCACATTCTCACCCAAAAAACAGGGCTGGATAATAATTGAATTTTCAAGATTCACAGTGTCTGATGTCAGTTTTTCATTTTTAGTAAACTCCAAAATCCTCTGATTGGTATATACTGTTGCATCTTTATTTCCGCAGTCAAGCCATTCATTCACCTTGCCGGCATAAAATACCGTCCCATGCTTCTGCATATTTGCCAATGCATCGGTGATCTGATACTCTCCGTTTTTCTGAAGATCGTGATCAATGAGATACTGAAGTTCCTTCTTCAGAGAATCTCCATCCCGGAAATAATAGATCCCAATAATCGCAAGGTCGGTTATGAAAGTCTGTGGCTTTTCAATAAAGTCGGTTATTTCATTATTCTCATTGGTTTTTACCACACCAAAAGCGCTTGGATCTTCAACCTTGTGTACCCAGATGATCCCGTTTTGCGATTCATCAAGTGTGAAATCTGCCTTAAACAATGTGTCGGCAAAAGCAACAACAATTTTTCCGCTCAAAGACTCTTTGGCACACAATACTGCATGTGCTGTACCCAACGGAACATCCTGGTAATAGATTTTCCCTTTTGCGCCAACAGCAGAGGCGATGGAAAGCAACATATCCTCTGTTTCTTTTCCAAAATCACCAATAACAAAAGCTATTTCATCAATCTTCTCATTGCAGACCTTGCCAATATCCTCAACAAGTCTCTGCACTATAGGTTTTCCTGCAACCTTTATAAGAGGTTTGGGAATTGTCAATGTATGCGGCCGCATACGTTTTCCCATACCGGCCATTGGAATTATTATTTTCATAAAAAAGTGTCTATAGTTATAAGTGTAATAAAGTGTCTAAAGTTGATGGTGCAAGAAGTACTTTAGTCACTCTGGCACACTTTAGACACTTCATTTATTTTGTTCCTGTATGTCCGAAGCCTCCGGCTCCTCTTTCTGTTTCTGCCAATTCTTTGACTTCAATAAGCTCTGCTCTTTCATGACTGCTGATGATCATCTGTGCTATCCGTTCACCATTTTCAACAATGAATTCTTCATTTGAAAGGTTGATCAGTATCACTTTTATCTCACCCCTGTAATCAGCATCAATGGTACCGGGAGTATTCAGCACGGAGATTCCTTTTTTAAAAGCAAGACCGCTTCTTGGGCGAATCTGGGCTTCATACCCTACCGGCAATTCAATAAATAAACCTGTTGGTATCAAAGCGCGTTCAAGAGTTTTTAGGGCAACAGGCTTATCGAGGTTTGCCCTCAGATCCATTCCGGCTGAATGAATGGTTTCATAAACCGGCAGCGGATGCCCGGAATGATTGACAATTTTAATTTGCATAAATTCTATTTTCAGAGCAAAAGTACTAAAATCCGCAAAATATTTACCCGTGAAAATTGGAAGTTATGAGTAATGGATTGTGAATAAAGAAAGTGTTGGAGAGTTTGTTGTTTGTGGTTTGTGGTTCGTGGTTTTGTTCAAAGTTTAAGCTTTAAGGTTGAGGCTGCTCCGATAAGTCTTTTTCTTACCGCGAAGGCTCAAAGACTCGAAGTTTCGCAAAAAAGTTATGATTGCTTTTCAATACATTGCGTTTCTTGGTGTCTTCGTGCCTTAGCGGCAATTTTGTGTTTTTTACTTTTCGGAGTAGGCTCAAGGTTCAATGTTTCTGAATTCTAATTTTTATTTTCTTCATAATATTTTGTAATTTTGTAAAAAATAAAATCATGCAACATATTGTATCTATAAATGATGCTTTACCAAGCGGGAAGCTTCTTTTAAATTTACTTAAAGAGTTTAAATCACGCAAAAAACAGGATAATGTGGTTACGTTTCTAAATCCTGATGAACTTGAAGAAATGGAAGATTCGACGTTAGCCAAACTTATGGACGAAGGTCGTACGGGAGAATATGTTGATACAGACAATTTCTTAAAAAAACTTAAGAGTAAATGATTGTAAAAATTGACCACTCTTTTGATAAAGATATTTCTATTCTCCGGGATGCGAAAGTGAAAATTCAAATTTATCGCATGATTGAAGATGTAAGTAAGGCTATAAGTATTGATGCAATTAAAAACATTAAAAAGATAAAAGGTTACAAAAATTATTTCAGAATTCGCATCGGCAATTATAGAGCAGGACTAACTATTGATGGCAATACTGCAGAGTTTATCAGATTTCTTCACAGGAAAGATATTTATAAAAGATTTCCCTAATTTTCCCTTTCCATCCTGATAATTTTTTACAATTACATTACTATCTAAAAATCATTTTCACAAATTCATATTTTTTGCAGTTAATGGATTTCACTATTGCTCTTTTTTCCAAAGAAGAGATGATTTTTCAAAATAAAATACTACACCACTAAAGATCAATAACAGCAGAGTGCTTAAAGTGTATCTGAGAATTGCAGAATCAAAAGTGAGATATTTTTTCACAAAAAACAATGCTAACGCCAGAGCAATATAACCAAGTATCCTTTTCATGTTGTAATTTACATAGTAGTGTTTCTGTCCGTAGATGAATGAAACAATCATCATCGAAGCATAACAGATCAGCGTTGCCCATGCCGAGCCCATATAGCCAATGATAGGTATCCAAATTACATTGAGAATAATTGTCAACACCGCACCGAAAATGGAAATGTAAGCGCCAAAAGTTGTCTTGTCAGTAAGTTTGTACCATATCGAAAGATTGTAGTAAATCCCCAGGCACATATTCGCTAACAGCAGAATTGGCACAATAGGAAGCCCTTTGTAATAATCACTACCGACAAAATATTTTACAACATCAATATAGAGCATTACTGTCAGGAAAATAAAGGCACAGATGATGACGAAATATTTCATCACATCGGCATAGATCTGCTTTGCATTTTTTTCATTGGCTTTTGAAAAGAAAAAAGGATCGGCAGCAAACCGAAAAGCCTGAATAAATATTGTCAGGATAAGTGAGATTTTATAACAGGCTCCGTATATCCCCACCTGATCCATTGCTATCTTTTCAGGCAATAAAAACTTCAGGAAAATCCTGTCCATCGTTTCGTTGATGATACCGGCAAATCCAACTATGAGCAATGGAAGTGCATAACGCATCATTCTTTTCCACAATACTCGATCAAAATCATACTTAATACTGAGATATTCCGGAAGCAGCAGAACAATTGTAAGTGCGCTTGCAATAAGATTTGAAATAAAAATATAACCCACACCAATCTCTTTGCTGTACACAAGATTTACAAATCCGGTGAGCCATCCCTTTTCAAGCAGATAAGGACACAGTAGAATGAAAAAAAGGTTAAGTCCGATGTAGAAAAATATGTTGATCAACTTGACAGTGGCAAATCGTTTCGCTTTGTTGACGGCACGCAAATGAGCAAAAGGAATGGCGGTAAGAGCGTCCATTGAAACGATCAGAATAAACCAGATAATATATTCCAAATGCTTCGGGTACCTTATCAAAACAGCAATAGGGCGGGAGCAGGAAACGGCGAGTATTATAAATAGAGCAGTGGTGCAAAGTATGGATATTAATGCCGTACTATAAACCCGCGGCTTGTCTTTTTCAATACTTGTGAATCTGAAAAAAGCAGTCTCAAGTCCATAGGTAAGCAACACCAATAGAAGAGAACTATAAGCATAAAGTTCATTGGATATTCCGTATTCTGACGGTATGAACACACGTGTATAAAGCGGTACAAGGAGGTAACCTATCACACGGCCAATGATGCTGCTTAGCCCGTAAATAGCGGTTTGTCCTGCAAGTTGTTTTATTGGATTCAAACGAAAATGTAATTAAATATGGTGCGTTAATGAACGGTAAAATTACTGTTTTTATTGTTTATGAACGGAAAGGAAATTCTCAGAAAAATTAAAAACGTTGTGAAATAGCCACATCACATTTACAAAAAGTCCTTGTGAAGGGCAAGCCCCATGAGCTTTGTAGTTGGAGACAGATAGCAGAAAGTCATAAAAACAGAAAACCGTCCTTTTCCAAGAACGGTTTTTCTGAATTCACTATTAATTAAAACTTAAAACCTACGGCATTACAAAGGTACTATAAAGATGACCGGAAGTCAAGTTATTTTAAATAATTTTAAGAAACTATTTGAAAAGTTTTACCACATCATTCCCATTGGCAAGTAACAACAAGGCCAGAAGGAAAACCATGCCTGCATACTGAGCATACTCCATAAATTTCTCACTTGGTTTTCTGCGTGTGATGATCTCGTATAAGAGAAACAACACATGCCCTCCATCCAATGCAGGAATAGGAAGTACGTTCATGATCGCAAGTATGATTGACAAAAATGCAGTAAGATTCCAGAAAGCCATCCAGTCCCACTGAGAAGGGAATATTTTCCCGATAGTAATAAAACCTCCGACAGATTCATATGCCTTGGTACCCGGCGAGAAAATAAGCTTTAACTGTTTCAGGTAATTTCCGAAAGTTTTATACGCTTTCACTGCTCCGGCAGGTATTGCGGTCAGGATATTGTACTCGTGTTTTTTCAGTTCAAAATAAGTTGTCCGGTCTTTTGTCTGAACACCAATTGTGCCTTCATCTGTAACATGCACCGGCAACTGCAGAGTATCTTTTCCACGAAGCACAGCAACTTTTACCGTTTGGCTTTTATACTTGACAACTTCATTATGGAACTCATCAAAATAATTCATCCATTTTCCGTTCAGCCCGATGATCTTATCATTCACTTTAAGTCCGGCTTCTTTTGCTGCCGAATTCTTAGGGAAATCAGCTATCTCAAAAGGAAAACGGAAATCTATAAAGTCAGCAGATTTGTATTTTATCAGTTTGCCAATAAACCCTTCCGGTATCATGACGTTTACTGGTTTGCCATCACGGTTCACCTGTACGGTACTTGCCTGTTCAAGTATGATCTCGGATGGGATCTTTTGGAAGTCCTCTACTTGTTTGTTATCAACAGAAATTATTTTGTCCCCGTTCTTCAGCCCCATTTGCAGACCGAGAGAATCGCAGGCTATACCATATTTTACGTTTTTGGTTGGCAGATATTCATCACCCCATGCTGCGAGCATCACAATGTAAATAAGTATTGCTAGAAGTACATTAACAGTTACGCCTCCAAGCATAATGATCAGGCGCTGCCATGCCGGTTTTGCGCGGAATTCCCAGGGTTGGGCAGGTTGTTTCATCTGCTCCTTGTCCATTGATTCATCAATCATCCCCGATATTTTCACATATCCGCCAAGTGGTATCCAGCCAACACCTATTTCCGTAACACCTGATGAGAGGTCTGTTCCTTTTTTGTTCTTCGCAAAGAACCATGCACGCCATTTGCCATCAACTTTTCTGAATTTCACTATTGAAAACCATGCATCGAAAAACAAAAAAAACTTCTCAACGCGTGTTTTGAAAATTTTGGCAGGGATAAAATGACCAAGTTCGTGAAGTATCACGAGTATTGATAAGCTCATTATAAGCTGAGCTGCTTTTACTAATATTTCCATTAAAATTTAATTCAATTAATTTGCAAAACAAGCAATTTATTTGGTAATGAACAAAAAAGAAATCTGCATCAGTACCTTTTCATGACACCTAAAGTGGCTCTATTATGGCTATCCTGAGCTTTTTCCAAAACATCTTCAACGACCATAGAATATTTTTTCGTTGTGACACCCAACATAAACGTAAGTCTTAAATGATACTCTTTGCAAAAAGACGTGTTTCCAAATCTGTTTTAATATAATCATCAAGCCCTGGCTTCCGGATAAAATGAACCTTTTCCATGCACTTTTCAATAATCGCAGGCATCCCCAGAAATGATATTTTGTCCTCAAGAAAAGCGGCCACTACAACCTCATTGGCGGCATTCATGATGCAGGGCATGTTGCCTCCCTTTTTCATAGCCTCAAAAGCAAGTGTCAGGTTTCTGAATATTTTCAGGTCCGGTTGTTCAAATGTCAGTTGAGGGTAATCCAAAAAACTGAAGCGCTTAAAATTTGATTTCAATCTCTGCGGATAACTCAGGGCATATTGAATCGGCAGTTTCATGTCGGGCAATCCCATCTGTGCTTTCATACTCCCATCAGCAAACTGAACGATGGAATGAATCACTGACTGCGGATGTACGATCACATCAATCTGATCAGCTTTCAATCCAAACAACCAATGCGCTTCAATGACCTCAAGTCCTTTGTTCATCAGGCTTGCCGAATCAATGGTGATCTTAGCACCCATGCACCAGTTGGGGTGCTTTAAAGCTTCATTTTTTGTAACATTTTTTAAAGCCTCAAGTGTCATTCCTCTGAACGGACCACCTGATGCAGTGAGGTAAATCTTTTCAACAGGGTTATGAAATTCGCCGGCAAGGCATTGGAAAATTGCCGAATGTTCCGAGTCAACGGGATAAATATTCACTCCTTTTTCCTTCGCTGCAGCAGTGACAAGTTCGCCTGCAACGACCAATGTTTCTTTATTTGCAAGGGCTATCTGTTTGCCCGCTTCTATCGCTTTCAGTGTAGGTTCTAATCCGGCAAAGCCAACAAGCGCTGTGAGCACCATGTCTATATTATCCAGTTCAACTACCTGCGACAAAACATTTGCTCCGGTATAAACTTTGATCTGTTGCGGGTCCAGCGCATCTTTTACTTTTTGATATTGCTTTTCATCGGAGATAACTACTGAGTCCGGCTTGAATTCCAGGGCTTGTTTGATTAGAATATCGGCATTATTATTTGCAGTGAGAACTTCCGCTATGAAATGATCTGGGTGTTGCCTGATGACATCCAAAGCCTGTATCCCAATGGAACCTGTCGAACCTAAAATGGCTATTCTTTTTTTTATGTCAGTGGTCATTAGTCAGTGGTCATTAGTCATTACGCTGGTCTATCATTCGTGGTTATAATATGAAGTTTCTTCTTGCCACTACTTCCTGTAACTTTTTTTAAAATCTTCGTCTAACTTTAGACACTCCAAACTTTAGACACTTTAGTGCACTTCTTACTGAAAAACCATATAATCTCTCGGGTTGATAGGCGTTCCATCATACCATAATTCAAAGTGAAGATGCGGTCCACTTGAAAGCTCACCGGTCTCTCCAATGATAGCTACAACCTCTCCGGCTTTCACCGATTCACCTTCTTTTTTCAAAAGTACAGAGTTATGTTTGTAAACAGAAATAAGGTTGTCCTGATGCTGTATGGCGATAGTATATCCTGTTTGAAGTGTCCATTCCGAGAAGATCACAGTGCCATCGAGCGTGCTTTTAATAGCTGCATTTTTTGCAGCAACGATATCAAGTCCGTAATGTCCTCCAGCGGGATTATAATTATTGGTTATAATGCCTTTCAAAGGAGTAAAAAATAAGAACCCTGCAATTGATGAAATTGACGAACCTGATGAATTGTCAGTAACAGCAATGTTAAACTGATCCTGCTTTTCCATTTCAAGACGTAAGGTACTATCTTCTTTTGAGCGGCTGAAATCAAGTTTGCTATAATTGACGTGCGAGGAATCCGGTTTGTCGGGAAGCTTATCCACCATTTCTTTTCCCTCCATAACATTGCGGATATTCAGCAGGTATAGGTTTTTGTTATTCAGGTCTGCTTCCAGCGAATCCGATTTCAGCACAAGTTCCCTGAGGCTGCGATTCGTCTGACTGCTGCCATAACCGGGAATGTATTCACGCAGGGGAGTAAAAGCAATAATAAAAGTAGTGATCACTATCAAAAGAATAACAATAGTCCCCAGCACAATAAAAACATTAAGACGCGAAAGCCTCAGCGACATCTTCTCTTCGAAATTGTCGTCGTCTATCAGCACCAACCGATACTTGATCTTAAGTGTTTTTAAAAAACTGTTTTTCTTCTTCTTTTCCAATGATGTTGGGTTATTCCAATGCTCAAATCAGAATGCAAATATCGTAATAATTGAATGAATATTGCATTAGAGAGGTGTTTTTTATAAATGTTTGGGAAAATAGGATTGCTATATCATGCAAGATTTTCCGATAGAGATGTTATTATGCATTTTGAATATCCGCAATTATACCTTTATGAAAAAGACGGTAAGTTTTCAAAAATTAACTTTGATGCCATGGAACAGGATGCCACAAATTCAAAGATTAAGAAAAAAAATAATGATGTTCACAGAATCCCGAAACTTTGGGATAAAAATTCTTTTTACAATTTATATTTTCCAATCTGAGGAAATCTGTTTTGAGATTTTGAAATCTGTGAACATTGCGAAGCTCATGAACACTTTTAAAATGAAACAATTTGTGAATAATCTGTGGCATCTTTTTAGTTTTTTGACTTTTCGGAGCAGATTCAAGCTTTGAAAAGCAAATATAATTTTTTGCGTAACTTTGAGCCTTTGAGCCTTCGCGGCAAGAAAAAGACTTATCAGAGTGGACTCAAATTTGAAATTTGGAATTTGAGTTTTGGAATTTTGAATTTGGAATTTGGGTTTTGGGATTTGTATCCCGAAACCCGAAATCCGAAATTAACCTCCCCCTCCCCAAAATTCCACTAAATAAAAAAAGTTCATAACTTTTTCCTCTTCGCCTCATTATTCTTTTTAATTTTGTAAAAAATCATCTTCGTCATGCCTTTACCTGTGGTGCCGGAGCTCATCAAGAGCCTCTATAATATTATCCATGGTTTTATCAACGCCAAAACCGACCCTGCTCTTATTGCCCAGGGTCGCCGCCTGTTGTCAATAAGTTATATTACCCTTCACGAACGCAATATCGGCAGGAAAAGCATCAACTTCAAAGCCAGGAACGAGAATCAATACAATACCTATTTCGACGTTGAAATAAGGGACTACTATACCCCCGGACTGATGGCTATGCAATGCAGTTGCACCGAAGGTCCGTTCTGCAAACACCTGGTGGGAGGGTTGCTTTACATTGCCGAGCGACTTCCCGACAGCCAGTTGGTGGTGCCCGAAGAGCTGCTTTCTGTGCGGCGCCCAGGCAGGCCAATGCCAATAACAGAGGTGGTGGTGAATATGCCCGCCATCAACCTCGAAATACTAAACACCGTTTGCAACCGCCAGGATATTAATACGGCTGTTAATATCGCCAGCTATAAAAAAGTGAACATACAGCGCGAGGAAAACATGGAGGTGGAAGGCGATGTGATCAACGGACAGACTCTGTTTCACACGGTGATCAAAAAAACCGGCGACTCCACTTTCCACACTTATTGCAACTGCCCAAAGGTTGCGCCCGCCGTTTGCGAACACCGCTATGCGTTGTTTTATGCACTGTATCTTCTGAAAGGGAAATTTTATTTTGAGAATTTTAAGGATTTCACCGACCTGAAAAACCAGTTGCTGGGCGAGTATGGCTATTCGCTGAGGGATGCAATTGACGATAAATTTCAGTTTGCCCAAAGCCCTGTGAACGGGCAACCGGAGATAAAGCTAAAAGATATTACACTGCAAAAGATCGCGAAATTTCAGAAGTGGGATGAGGTGATCAAACAATTGCAACTGGAGCAGAAATCCCTTGAAACTGCCGAGACATCGTTCCCTGAGATCAAGTTCAAAGAAGGCCATGGCATTTGCTTTGCCATCAATTTCGCGCCGACTTATTTTCCTCATTTCACGCTGACGCCCTTCTATGCCAAGCTGAACAAGGACCTGACAGCAGCTTCGAACAGCTTCAAAGCTTTTCCGCCTTCCGACCCGCCGATAGATGTGCATATTGAAGAAGACACACGGCAGATACTTTACCTGATGCAGGAAATATCACCTGAGCAACTGATAAAAATTTCGCAAAAAGAATATTATTTAAACAGGAGGTTCAAGAGCGAATCGCTTGCATACATCCCTTTCACTGCGGAGGAACTTGACCTGATGCACCGGCATATTCATTCACGTATGCTGAAGATAATTCCTTTATTAGAAAAGGAACTTTACACTTACAAGCAGGTTTACGCAGGCAATGTAGGCCCAAACAACGTGCAGCCACTACGGTTTTCGAGTGAAAAACTAAGGGTTGTTTTCAGGGTAGAAGCCAACGACGACACCACCGACCTTGTGATCGGAGTGAAAAAAGGCGATGAGGAAATGATGACAAATGTACTCTTCTTCGGAGGCATGTTTGTCCTTGAAGAATCCACTGTCTATCTGCTCAACCGCTCGCGCGATGCCGCCGTCATCCATTACATGGGCAAGGCGGGCAGAATAAAAGTGAATAGAAAAGACACTACTAATTTCCTGCTTTCGTTTGTCATCCCACTGCAACGTTATTACGATGTTGAGATTCCCGACGGGCTGATAAGGATAGTTCCGCGAACTGAAGAAACCACGTTCACCAAGCTGATATACCTGAGCGAACAAAGTGACCAATACCTTGTGGTGCGGCCCGCATTCCGCTACAATGAACATCCGCCTGTGGAGTACAGCGATGCCACGCGTATGGTGGAAGAGCAGGACGGCGACATCATCATCATACAGCGTGAGCGCGGCATGGAGACTGACTTTTTCGAAAGTATCCGCGCATTGCACCCTTCATTTGCGATGCAGGGCTTGCAGGGTTTCTTTTACATCAGCTTTGAAGATGCCATGAAGGACGGGTGGTTCTTCAATTTCTACAACCATGCGAAAGACGAAGAAGCCGAGGTTTACGGAATGAAGGAAATGAAGAAATTCCGCTACAGTCCGCACTCTGCCATCATCACCTTTGGCTTCAAAACGGGCATTGACTGGTTTGATGTGAACATAAAGATCATGTTTGGCGACCAGGAAGTGCGGCTCAAAGACCTGCGCAAAGCGGTGATCAATAACCGCAATTATGTGTTGCTCGATGATGGCTCTATGGGCATGCTGCCCGAAGAATGGGCCAAAAAATATTCCATGCTTTTCAAGATGGGAAATGTGGAACAGGAGGAACTGAAAGTCCCCAAATTCCATTTCTCGATCATTGATGAAATGTACGAACAGATTGACGACGACAAGATACGCCGCGAACTGGAGTACAAAAGAAATATGCTGAAAAAGTTCAGCAGGATTGAGGATATTGAAGTGCCAGAAAGGGTTTATGCTGTTTTGCGCCCTTACCAGAAATCAGGATTTTCATGGTTCAACTTTTTAGATGAATTCAACTGGGGTGGTATCCTTGCCGATGATATGGGGCTTGGGAAAACCCTGCAAACCCTGACATTCCTTCAATATCTGAAAAACAAAAGTAAATATTCGGCTGACGAATCAGGTATTCCTTTTGAAGAGCGGATGTCGGGCACGCACCTCATCATCTGCCCGAATTCACTCATGTTTAATTGGGAAGGTGAGATCGGCAAATTCTGTCCCGACCTCAATTATTACATTCATCATGGCAGCGACAGGCTCACTGACCCATCAAAGTTTGCTGACTTCGACATCATCATCACTACGTATGGCACCGTCCGCTCCGACTTTGAAGTGTTGGTGAAATTTACTTTCCGCTACATCATTCTTGACGAATCGCAGGCAATAAAGAACCCTGCTTCGAAATCCACCAAAGCAGTGCAATTGCTCAAAAGCAGGAACAGGCTGGCTTTGTCTGGCACTCCGTTACAGAACAATATTTACGACCTGTATGCACAACTGAATTTCCTTAACCCCGGAATGCTTGGCAACATGGAGTTTTTCAAGAATGAGTTTGCAAATCCTATTGAAAAACACCAGGAGCAGATCAAAAAAGATCAGTTGAAAAAACTCATCTATCCTTTTTTCCTGAGACGTACCAAAGAGCAGGTAGCTCCTGAACTTCCTGAAAAAACGGAGACGATACTCTATTGCGAAATGGCCACCGAACAGCGAAAGGTGTATGATGCTTACCGCAATGACTACCGCGACCGCATCATGAAAAGGATAGCCGAGGAAGGACTTGAAAAATCGGGCATCTATGTTTTGCAGGGTTTGATGAAGCTGCGGCAGGTGTGCGATTCGCCCGCGATTCTTGCCAACGATGATATCTATAGCCACGAGTCGGTAAAACTCGAGGAACTTACAAGAGAGATCACCGAGAACACAGGAGAGCACAAAGTGCTTGTGTTTTCGCAGTTCATCGGCATGCTGACGCTGATCAGGCAGCGCATGGAACTGCATGGCATAAACTATGCATACCTTGACGGAAAAAGCAACGACAGGCGCGAAAGTGTTGAAAGATTCCAGACTGACGAAAACTGCAAAGTGTTTCTGATAAGCCTCAAAGCAGGAGGGGTGGGGCTAAACCTCACAGCAGCCGATTATGTTTACATCGTTGATCCCTGGTGGAACCCCGCAGTAGAGCAGCAAGCCATTGACCGCACCCACCGTATTGGGCAGTTGAGAAACATTTTTGCCTATAAGATGATCTGTAAAAATACGATTGAAGAAAAAATAGTGTTGCTGCAGGAAAAGAAAACCGACCTGGCAAAAGAACTTATTTCAGATGAAAAATCCTTCCTCAAGAATCTGACGAAGGAGGATATTGATTATTTGTTCAGTTAAAGGGGCATTTGCTGCGCGGCATTTACTGCGTGTCATTTGTTACACGTCATTTGCTTCGTGTCATTTGCTTCGCATCATTCAAATTTAAGATCTTTGACCCTTTCAAAATGATTTTTATTTGTTGTAATAATAGGCAGATGATAAGTCAAACAAGTTGCCGCAATAAAAATATCCCGAAACTCTATCATTTTATTAGCCTTTCGCAGATCATGATAAATCTCCGCAGCATTAACGCAAACTTCATCATCAAAAGGAAGAATGATGATATCTTCTGTCAATAACCTAACATCCTCTCTTTTCTGCTTGTCTGTAGCTCCCATGAGAAGTTCATAGAGGGTAATGGATGAAATGTAAGTTTTTTTATTTGCAGGGATATGATACAACTCAGTGCTTTTTTTATCTTTTGCTCTGAGATAATTAATAAAGATGCTGGTGTCAATTACCAACCCTGAGCTTTCCATTGATTGAGTTTTTGTTGATTTTGAATAATCAGGTCAATATCGGATTCGCTCCAAACAGAAACCTTTAAAATTTTGGACTTATAACTTGTCTTATCCTTTTTAATTTTCTCAGTTTTTTTGTTTAATAAAAAATCAATAAAATCAAGAACCTCTTTCCTGTTGTAAGAGTCCAGTAGGTTATATTTTAAAAGTATTTCAGTCATAATTTTTATGCAAAAATAATAAATAAAAATTCAATTGTCAATTGTTTTAAACAGAACTCAATGGATATATCCAATAGTAAACACATCAAAACCATTGTTGCAGATCAGATGCATGGCTGTTTCGTTCTCCATGATCATTTGGCCGTAATGATTAAAATCAAAAACATAGGGTGTCTTGTACCAGCTGTCAATATTCATAATGATCTGAATCTCTTTGGTAGCTCCTTTTGTGATCGTGAAGGCTGATGCGGGTAGATTTACCCGAAAGCTGTTATCCACAAACGTGGTGTCAGTTGCACTGATCACCCTGCCAATTCCAATATGCGTGTTGAGGTTTTCAACCTGGTTGATGCTGTCTTTCCATTTTCCGTTTATCTGCATGTAATGATAACCATCGCCAAGCTGTTGGGGCCAGTAGAAATTGGATTCAGGTGGGTTCACAAAAGTGTTGGAGATATTTTTTGAACTGATGATGCCGAAACGAAATGTGATGGAATCATAAGTACCCACCGGCAGTTTGTCACAAATATTCCATGTCAGTGTTGATGGAATTGTATTGTCAACATAATATGCCCATCTGCAGGAATCAATGTTTACAATACTTCCTCCTGCTTTGTGAAACTGAACATCGGAAATAAAATATTTGACTGACGCAACTTCATAAAGGTTTCCTGCTGCATTGGTGTAGATCATCGTATCCGTTTGCAGGGGATTGCCATCAACATAATTGGCAAATTTGAAAACAACGTTTCCGGTATCTACAACTGTAGTCACAGGTGGTTTGTCTTTATGGCAGGAAGAGGCGATTCCCAGAAACCATATCAGCGTAAGCAAAATGATCTTTAATCTTGGCATGATTGAAAATATTTTTTACAAATTTATTAAAAATTAATGAAATAGAAACAGGAGAAATTTGGGAAAAATACTTAACGTGACTTTCATATTCTGGTTATTAGTAAAATCGGTTTAGATTTTGAAAAAAAATTCATTATGGAGGCAACCAAGTGAAGAAGTTTTCAGTCTTATGTGTCTAATTATTATTATATTTGTTGCTCAATTTGACTGAGATTCCGGCGGAGTTTTGGTTTGGTTTTTTTTAATCGTTTATAGATATGTAATTTATTGCATTTAGTAGATATTTTCTTTATTAAATAATAACCTAAGATAGTATGAAACAATTTAGGAGTTTGATTTTTTTTGCAACTGTCACTTTGCTGATGAATACCTGTTCAGGTTTCGCACAAAACAGCAATAATTCATGGACAATAAAACAGGAGTCAAGAAAAGTGTTTATTGAAAATAAAGGCCAATTTCCTTTTATTTACAGTAAGCAGATAGCAAATGAGATCAAAACTGCGGATGTTTTGTATGCTTATGACGACAGGTCAACCATGATCTATTTCACAAAAAACGGTGTGAAATTCTGTCTGAGTAAGAAAATTTTGAAGGACAAAGATGAAGACAATGATAAAGAAAACCTGCTTTTTCAAAAAACTTCATTAAAAGACATTGATAAATCCCACCATCAAAAAGAACTTGAAGAACGGACTGAAAAATGGGAAACCAATATTGCAGGCTTTACCTGGGAAAACACAAACCCCAATTGCGAAATTGTTGCTGAAAACCCAACCGAAGATTATTTCAGCTACAGCTATTACGACAACACCGGCGCTCAAAAAGATGTGGACAATATCAACGGCTACAGAAAAATCACTTACAAAAATCTCTACCCAAACATTGATGTCGTTTATGAATTCTACCCAACTGATGGCATTAAATATTCACTGATCCTGCACCCGGGAGCTGATATTTCGCAGGTGAAGATGGATTATACAGGCAATCTGAAACTCAAAAGCAGTGGCGACCTGCACATATCAACGATCTTTGGAAATATTATTGATCATGCTCCTTCAGCATTTTATTCCGATAATAAATCATCAGTGATCAATTCTTATTTTGTAGTAAAAGATAAATCCGTTTCTTTCCATCTCGATGCTTATGACAAAACAAAAACCGTCACCATTGACCCATGGACACAAACACCAACAATGCCTTCATCACATGCTGTGATGGAATGTGAGCGTGATGGTGCAGGAAATGTTTATATCATAGGAGGTGAAAGTCCCATGCAGGAAATTAAGTACAATGCTGCTGGTACCATTCAGTGGACATACAACACGCCTTATGACACGTCGAATTTCTGGTTAGGTACATTTGCTGTGGACCTTGCCGGCAACAGTTACATAACAGCCGGTTCTATTGCACGTCTTGAAAAGGTTACTACAACTTCGAGTGTTGCCTGGACATGGGCATCAGGAATAGGATCAACAGATGAATATTGGGCAATTGCATTCAACTGCGATCAGACAAAACTTGTCGTTGGAGGAACTTCGGGAAGCATGCTGGCATTATACGGATATATTTTTAACATTAACACATCAAATGGCAGCATTATTAATAGTCAACTTGTGGGTTATGGGAGTATGTTTGCTATTCCGATAGCCATACAGGAAGTTAGAGCAATCACATCATGCCGTTCCGGCAGGTATTATTTTCTTACCCTGGACACTATTGGTTGTATTGATCAAAGCTTAAATGTTTGTGCAAATCTTCCAACAATATTTAAAGTTGATCATGGTTACCATTTTTCTTATAAAATGGAAAATTACAGACCTAACAATGGGAATGGTGCTATTGAATCCATCAAGGCTAATAGATATTTTGTTTATACACAAAACGGCACTTCAGTTGCGCAACGATCACTTATGACAGGTGCTGTTATTACAAGCGTTGCTATTCCCGGCGGTCTTTCAATTTCATCTCTCGGACAAAATCAGGTTGGCAATGCCGGACTTGATATTGACACCTGTGGGAATGTCTATGTAGGTTCCGGAAATGGTGTTTATGAATTTGATGCCAATTTGAATGCTATTACTTCTGTGACGACCAGCTATCATGTTTATGATGTTGCTGTAAGTACCGGAGGAAATGTAATAATTTGCGGAGCTACCGGTACCAATGCAACCCCAACCAGAACAGGCTATGTTCAGTCCATCAACATGTCTGCATGCAATCCTTTAACGTTATTATGTTGCGACGCCAACATTTGTCCTGCTGGCCCGTTATGCAATACTGACCCTCCTATTACTTTATCAGCCGCTACACCCGGAGGAACCTGGAGTGGTGCCGGTGTTGATCCGGTTTCAGGTGTGTTCGACCCTGCAGCAGCCGGTCCGGGAGTTCATACGATTATTTACACCTTGTCTTGTGGAAGTGATTCCACTACCATCACTGTTAATGCTTGTGCTCAATTATCTGCCTGCCTTCAAACAAACGGCGACATTACAATTTCGAACGGAACAGCCCCTTATATTTGGTTGGAATATGTTGATGCAACAACAACTCCTATTACAACACAGGCACAATGTACTGCCTGCGGTTATACATGGCAGGCACTTTTTGGAGAGTGCATGAATGGCCTGACACCCGTTACAGATTGTACTACTCCTGCCACCTGGGTTACTTTTTTGACCACTTCAAGTGCAACAATTACTCCGCCTGCAGGATATGATACTTTGGCAGTATTTGATTCTTATTCCAATTCACTGAATATTTTTAATTACAACAATCTGCCTCTTTGTGCTCCATGCCCGACATTAACAATCACTCCAACTGTTGTGAATGTTCTTTGCTTTGGAGACTTAACAGGAAGCATTTCCATAACAACAACTGGGGGTGCTTCTCCCTATACTTATACACTCCTTGATGGTTCAGGCGGCACTGTTGCCACATATTCAGGTGTAACCGGAGCACAAAGCTTCACAGGTCTTGGTGCCGGAACTTATACCATGAATGTATCGGATAACAGCGGGTGTCCGGGAACAATTACAATTACAATTACCCAACCGGCAGCTTCATTGCTTGCTTCCATTTCAAATACTGTCAATACTACTTGTGGCCAAAACAACGGGAGTGCTACTGTCACTGCAACCGGTGGCTCCGGAACATATACTTATTCATGGAGCTCATTTCCTCCTCAAACTGCTGCAGTAGCTAACAATCTTCCCGGTGGTACTTATACAGTCACTGTTAACGATGGCACCTGCACTGCTACTGCCACAGCTACTGTAGCCGGTTCCTCAGGACCACTGGGCACTGTAACTGTTGTGAATGAAACCTGTGGTTATGTCAATGGTAGCGCCACAGTGACCGTAACGGGAGGAACTCAGCCATACACGTATGTTTGGAGTACAACACCTGCCCAGACAACTGCAACTATTCAAAACCTTACTGCCGGTACATATACTGTCACAGTTACTGATGCTGTCGGTATATGCCCATCCGTTCAAACAGCAACTATAACCAATGCTCCTCCTCCTACAATAACTGTCAGCAATGTTGTAAACTCAACCTGCGGACTGTCGAATGGCTCAATTGCATTAATGATCTCTGGCGGAACATCACCCTATTCATATTCATGGAGCACTTTCCCGGCTCAGACAACACCAACGGCTGTAAATCTTCCTGCAGGGTCATATACAGTTACTGTTTCGGATGTGAATGGTTGTACAGCTTTAACAACGGTACCAATTTCATCCACTGTCTCACCTACAGCGTCAGTTTCGGGTACAACTAATGCTACCTGTGGGCAATCAAATGGTACAGCCAGTTTAACTGTGACAGGCGGAACTTCTCCTTACACTTTTAACTGGAATTCCAATCCGCCACAGAATGGACAAAATCTGCAGAATGTACCTTTTGGAACCTATAGTGTCTCTGTAACTGATAATAGCGGATGCACCACAACAACAACTGCTGTTATCGGACAAACAACCGGACCTGTTCTTCAGACTTCGACCACCAATGAAATCTGCGGTCAGCAAAATGGTACCGCAACTGTGATCGCGACTGGTGGAACCGGGACATATACCTATGTCTGGAGTAATGGACAAACGACACCAACGGCAACAAATCTTTCTGTCGGGAATTATACTGTTTCAGTAAATGACGGAGTTTGCACTACGACGACTATGGTTTCAGTTATTAACATTCCCGGACCTGTTGCGGGATTCTCAGTACATCCCAAGATTTTGACGGATATGGATGGTCCTGTTTCCTTCGGTGATAATTCCACAGGGAACATCACACAATGGGTATGGAACTTTGGTGATGGTTCTCCTAATTCGACCGGAAATTCAACATCGCATCAGTACCTGAGTATTGGTCTTTATGTGGTGACACTTGTTGTCACAGACAATAATGGTTGCACCGACACGACAATAGATACTGTTAAAGTGAAAGAGATATTTACCTTCTATGTTCCAAATACATTTTCACCAAATGGTGATGGATTAAACGACGTATTTGCACCAACAGGTTTAAGTGTTGATCCGGACCATTATGATGAGTACATTTTCAACCGTTGGGGAAATGTTGTTTTCCACACTACCAAGTGGAATCTGGTTTCCGCAGAGCCATGGAATGGAACCTTGAACAATACAGGATCTAAAAGTGACAGAGTGATGGGCGTCTATGTTTATAAAATCAAACTGAAAGAAGTCGAAGGGCCAACTCACGAGTATATAGGGCGCATTACACTGTTGCATTAAAGCATCTGTAGTTCTTAATTCTTAAAATAAATATTAATAAAATTATTGCAATGAGTCGTATCAATGTTTTTGTATTGACAATCTTTCTTTTTTCAGTGGGTCTCTCCATGAAAGCCCAAAATAGTAATACTTCATGGTCTGCAAAAATGGAATCACCCAGGTCGTTTATCGAAAACAAAGGACAATTTCCTGTTGCTGACAAAAGCAAAATTAGCAAAGAAGTGCTCTATGGTTATGATGGTAAATCTGTAATGATATACTTTACTTCAAATGGTTTGGTATATAGCTTAAATCAACCTGCTAAAAAAGATTTAAAGGAAGAAAAAGAGCGCTTGAAAAAAAGAAATTTAAAAGTAAAAAGCTGGGAAGAAAAAGAACAGGAAGAGAAAAATATTTCAACGCAGCACGATGTTTTAAATATCACATGGGGAGGCGCTAATCCAAATGTTTCTATTGTAGCAGAAGATGAAACAAGTGACTATTACAGCTATTGTTTCCGTGCATCAAACGATTCAATAAAAAATGTAAATTACATCAAAGGGTTCAGAAAGATTACTTACAAAAACCTCTATCCGAATATTGATGTAGTTTATGAATTTTACCCAATAGATGGTATTAAGTACTCTCTGATTTTGCATCCGGGGGCTGATATCTCTCAGGTAAAAATGAGTTACTCAGGAGATGTTAAATTGAAAAGCAATGGCGATCTGCATATCCCTACATTATTTGGAGATATTGTTGATCATACGCCTGTAACATACTACAGTGATAACAGGTCATCAGTTATCAATTCCAGATTTGTCACTTCTGGTAAATCTGTCAGTTTTCATCTGGATACTTATGACGCTACAAAAACTCTTATCATTGACCCATGGGTGCAGACTCCTTCAATGGCTAACTCAAATTGTGTCTGGGAATGTGAACATGATGCCGCTGGTAACGTTTATATCATTGGCGGAGACATGCCTTTAAAACTTCTCAAATATAATGCTACCGGAACTTTGCTATGGACATATAGCACACCCTGGGATACTGCCAATGACTGGTTAGGCACACTGGCCACCGACCTTGCAGGTAACAGCTATGTGACCGATGGATCTACTGCAGCATTGCAGAAAATAAATGCAGCCGGTTCCATGGTTTATAGTGTGAGTGGAGGCGGTTTGGATGAATACTGGAAAATTGCCTTCAACTGTGACCAGACAAAATTAATTATTGGTGGTACGAGACTTAGCTTGCTTCCTCCTGCAAATAGCTATGGAATAATTTTCGATATCAATGCCAGTACTGGCGGTGTCAATACTACCCAAACAGTGGGATGGGAACGTCCCAATGGGTTACTTAATGATATTGATGAAGTACGATCTATTTCGTCTTCCCGCAATGCAAGGTATTATTACATGACTCTTGACTCACTGGGCACGATTGATCAAAATATTGGAATTTGCCCCAACAATGTCTCATTATTAAAACTTCCTCATACTTATAATTTTGGATACAAATGTGAAAACTTCAGACCCAACAATGGGAATGCAGGACTCAATTGTGTAAGGGCAAACAGGTATTTTGTCTATACACAAAATGGGGCTAAAATTGAGAAAAGATCACTTGCTACAGGTGCAGTGATAACTTCAGCAACTATTCCCGGTGGTTCCAATATTACTGTGTCTTTATTTACTCCGGTCGAATCCCAGATGGGTAATGATGGAATTGATATTGATACTTGCGGCAATGTTTATGTTGGATCCTGTGGCGCCCTTATTGAATATGATGCAAATTTGAATCAGCTTAATTCAGTTTCTGTTCCTTTCAATATCTATGATGTTTCAGTAAGCACTGGTGGGAATGTGATTGTATGTGGAGGCACGAATGATAACTCCAGTACATCAAGAACCGGATATGTTCAATCCATCGGAAGTTTGGCAGCTTGTAACCCCATGTCATTGTATTGTTGCGATGCCAACGTTTGCCCTGCAGGTCCGATGTGCCAGACTGATCCTGCAATTACTCTTACGCCGGCCACAGCAGGAGGAATATGGAGTGGTCTGGGAATAACTGATGTTTCAGCAGGAACTTTTGATCCTTCTGTTGCCGGACCCGGTTCCCACACCATTGTTTATACGTTGGCTTGTGGAAGTGATTCAATTACCATCAATGTGAATAATTGTGCTACGCTTACAGCTTGCCTGGCAACAAATGGCAATGTTACAGTTTCAGGTGGAACAAATCCTTATACATGGCAGGAATACGTACCCGCCTCTACGACACCAATTACCAACCAGGCTGAATGTACAGCATGTGGTTATACCTGGCAATCACTATTAGGTGAATGTATGAATGGGTTAATGCCGGTTACAAACTGTAACACACCTGCATCCTGGTTAACTTTTGGTACGGGAGCTACGATCACTCCTCCTCCGGGACACGACACTTTGACAGTGATTGATGTTTATTCTAACTCAATGGTTATTTACGGAATTTCAACACTGCCTCCTTGCCCTACATGTCCTTCTTTGCATGTAACAAACAGCTCAACAAATGTAGCCTGCAACGGACAAGCAACAGGTAGTATAACTGCTAATTCTGGCGGTGTCGGACCAATGACTTATTTGGTTACAAATAGTACAGGTGCCACTGTGGCCACTCATACAAATGTGACAGGGTCGCAGAATTTCCCAAATCTTCCGGCCGGAACTTATAATATCACTGTCACTGATACTGCCATGTGCGATACAGTGATCACTGTTGTTATTACTCAGCCTGCAGGAATCAATCAAAGCTGCACTGTTGTGAATGAAGTTTGCGAAAATAGCTGCACCGGCAGTATTGGTCTCACAGTTGCCGGGGGCTCTGGTCCTTTTACTTACCATTGGAGTAATGGAGCAACAACCCAGAATATAAGCAACCTTTGTCATGGTAATTATACAGTAACCATTACGGATGTGAACAACTGTACTTATGATACATCTGTCACTGTAAACTATTTAATTGCGGCATCAATTGTGGCAAATCCATTAACAGGCGCTCCACCTTTACCAGTTGCGTTTACTTATACCGGTTCTCCAGGTATCAGTTATTCCTGGAACTTTGGTGATGGAAGCCCTGCGGATACTTCAGAAAACCCATCACATACTTTTAATACAGCAGGTAATTATAACGTGGTTCTGACAGTATATAGTTCACCAACTTCATTCTGTACAGTAACAGTGACAATTGATGTTGAAACTCCTTCACACCTTGTTATTCCCAATGTATTTACTCCAAACAGCGATGGTTTCAATGATCAGTTTATCATGGATTATTCTTCCCTGGCTTCGTTCTCATGTTCTATCTTCAATCGTTGGGGAAAAGAAGTTTATTCCTGGAGCGATCCTTCCAAAGGATGGGATGGTACAATTAAATCCGGTGGCAAAGCTTCTGACGGGGTATATTATTATATCATTGAAGCAAAGGGCACCGATAATATTGAATACAATGAACATGGTACAGTAACTTTGGTAAGACATTAAAATTAATGTGAGATCATGAAGGAACCACGAACCCTCGTTTGTCATTGAGGGTATCCAAAGTTCGTAACAGATTGGAAATTTTAAACCCGGAAAGTTCGCGAAGAATTTTCCGGTTTTTTTTTCATTGAATCAATTGAGTATTGATTCTTTTTTTGTTTTAAAGAGTTGAATGAACTTCCATGTTACTTAGCTCTTTCCGGATTATCACAGGCAACAATCATTGAATTTAGTAGTTGAAAAAACGGTTAACATTATGGTAACAACAATTGTAAATGATACAGATTTTGTAAAAATTTCTTGTGTATCTTTGCACACAATTTTATTTGTTGAAAACATAAATAGCATTGAAAAGTAATTTTAAAGAAGTCAAGTGAAAAATAAAATAATTGCAGCATTAGTATTAATAATAACAGCAAACGCATATTCGCAGACCACATTGCCAAACATGAGTTTTGATTCATGGACATACAGCACTTATTATAATGAGCCTTCGGGTGGAGTATGGACCACTGCAAATAAAGCAATTCTTATCAATCCATCTTTGTTCCCTGCTACTACTGATACAACCACTGATGCGGTTGCAGGACCTTATGCAGCTAAGATGACAACAAAATTATCCTCCACGATCCCGGCTATGCTTTTGACAGGAACTTTGGCAACCGGAGTTTTTGATCAGACAGCAATTCCACCGGCAAATTTAAAAATGGGAATGCCTTTCACCGGACGGCCACTGAGGTTTACAGGCTATTATAAATATACTGATAACGCTGGTGATTCTTGCGATATTTATGCTATTCTTTCGGAATGGATCGGAGGTGCCCGTCAAACTATTGGTGATGCAAGATTAAGGTCTTCGGTCACTGTTACACAATACACCAAATTTGACATTACTTTTAATTACTATTCTACTGATACTCCCGATTCAATTTCTATTGTTTTCGCTTCAAGCGCTGCAGGAAATCTTCTGCAGGGACATGCCGGTAGCACTCTGTATATTGACAATACTGCACTTGAATATGATAATGGTTTTGAAATGTTGATGAATCCGTCTATCCAGGTAAAGTGCTATCCTGTTCCAGCCGTATCATCGGTTAATTTTTCGTTGAACAGGGAACTCAAAGACGGGATGATAAAAATATTTACGGAGACCGGAAGTGAGGTAAAATCTGAGAGTATTTTCAACAAAGATTTAGTTGTCCCCGTTAATAATCTTAGTGCAGGAAAATATTATTATAAAATTACTGAAAAAGGACTATCATTGAATACCGGATGGTTTATTGTGGAATAAATACCTTATAAAATGTCATCATTCAAGAAAGTTATCATTTTAATAATGGCTTTGGGTTGGCTTCAGCCCAATATTAAAGCGCAAACTGTCAATTATGGGTTGACAGGTGGATTAACAGCAGGTTCACCTATTGGTGCCGTTCCTGATGGTGCAACAGGAAAACCTGGTAAAGGAACCATGCTTGGTTTTTTTATCAAATACAAATTAAGTGAGCGTTTCAGAATTCAATCTGAGTTGTTCTATTCTTATAAGAGCGCTTCTTTTCACACACCCATTTCAGGTGATACCACCTATCAACAAGTGATCCTTGGGACTACTTACAATATTCCCACATCTTATAATGGCTGGGTACGAGGATCCTTCGGAAATCAATACTTAGATCTTCCCGTTTTACTAACAATAAAATTATTCAGAAAATTGGATTTCTTAATTGGCCCTCAGTTATCCTATCTTTTCAAAGGAAAAAATACCGGTAAAGCTGACCTTAAAATCGGAACTGATCCAAATAATCCTTACACAACTGTAACCAATGAGCCATTTGATGAAAGTGCTCAGATAAACAGATGGGACTATGGGATAGCCGGAGGTTTTAATTACGAAGCAAGTCAACGTTTGAATTTTGCTCTTAAACTTACTTCAGGTTTAAGATCTATCTATAAGGACAGCTATACCCTTACTGATGGTACAGTAAGAAATGTGTATATGCAGTGTTCATTGGATTACAGGATAGGACACATCAGCACAGTGGACCTTGCCAATTAGTTCATGTCTCTAATCCGGAGAGATCAAAATTTCATTTCCCAAAATAAATTTTTCAATAAGTAAATTCTTATCAAAATTTTAATATATTTGTCAACCAAAATTGCTTAAAAACAAACCTTGATTTTCGGGATAGGAACAGATATAATAGAGGTTGACAGGGTTGGCAAACAGGTTGCTGATTGCACTGGTTTCAGGGAACAAATATTTACCGAAAGGGAAATAAAATATTGCGAATCTAAAAGAAGTAAAGCACAGAATTATGCTGCCCGCTTTGCAGCAAAAGAAGCGTTATTTAAAGCATTGGGAACAGGATGGAGAGGCGGGCTTGCCTGGAGTGAAATTGAAATCCTGAACAACAGGTTGGGAAAACCTGAAGTGTTTGTACACGGAAAAATTAAAAGATTCATTGAGAAGAAAAAGATTACAAGAATTCACGTTTCATTATCACACATAAATAACTTAGCTAACGCATTTGTAATTATTGAAAAAACTTAGAAAGGAGAAAAAGAATGTCACACATTGGATCTTATGAAGAAAGAATAAAAAACTTCGACTGGTCAATTTCAGAAAAAGAATTAGACTACAAGGAAGGTAATGTGATCAATATCGGATGGTATTGTTCCGACCGAATTTGCCAGCAGGGCAAAGCTAACAAAACAGCCCTCATCTGGGAAGGTTTGGGTGGAGTTGAAAAAAGATACACTTTCAACGATGTCAGAATCAGAAGTAACGTTTTCGCAACGTTTCTGAAAAAACTTGGTATCAAAGATGGGGAAAGGGTTTGTCTGTTCATGGATAAAATCCCTGAACTTTATATCGGTTTCCTTGGAATAGTGAAAACCGGTGCTGTTGCACAACCATTGTTCTCAGCATTTGGCGACGACAGTTTATTTGTTCGCCTTGACAATGCCGAAACAACAGCTATTTTTACACAGAGAAAACACGTTTCGAAAGTGAGAAAGATTCTGGACAGAATGCCTTATCTGAAGCACATCGTTATTGTTGACTATGATGGAAAACACCCACTCAGAGAAAGGGAAGTTGCATTTAGTATGGACGAAGCCGAACCGGTTGAAAATTTCGAAATATTCCCAACCAAGGCTGAAAGTCATTCACTGTTACATTACACATCAGGAACTACAGGACAACCTAAAGGTGTAAAACATGTTCATTACTCTTTGATCTCACAATATCTCACATCAAAATGGGTACTCGATATTCAGGATGATGATATCTACTGGTGCACTGCCGACCCCGGATGGGTTACCGGAACATCTTATGGAATCATAGGCCCATGGAGTCTTGGTGCAACACAATGTGTTCTCGACACAGGATTTGGCGCTGAAGCATGGTATAAATTCATTGCAAAGAATAAGATCTCTATGTGGTATTCTGCACCTACAGCCATACGCTCACTCATGAAAGCCGGCAACGAGATCATCAAACAATATGACCTTTCATCACTGCGTCACCTCGCAAGCGTCGGAGAGCCTTTAAATGCAGAAGCTGTTGTATGGTCAGAAAAAGTCTTTGGAAAACCATTTCACGATTCCTACTGGCAGACAGAAACAGGTTCTATCATGATTTCGAATTATCCGGGTATGAAAATTAAACCAGGCTCTATGGGCAGACCTTTCCCCGGAATTGTTGGTGCTATTTTGGATGCCGATACTTTGGAAGAAATTAAAGAAGTAAATAAACCAGGACTCATTGCTTTCCGTCCCGGCTGGCCTGCTATGCTCAGAACCTATTGGAAAAATCAGACAGCTTTTGACAGCAAGATAAAGAATGGCTGGTATCTTCCCGGTGACCGCGCCACAATTGACAAGGATGGTTATTTCTGGTTCATTGGCCGTGATGATGATGTGATCAACACAGGAGGTCACTTAGTAAGCCCGTTTGAAGTGGAATCGGCTCTTCTGGAACATGAGGCAGTGGCTGAATCAGCCGTGGTTTCAAAACCGGATGATATCAATATGGAAGTTGTAAAAGCTTTTGTAACATTGAAACCGGGATATGAGCCAAGCGCTGACCTTGAACTGGAGATCATGAACTTTATCCGTAAACGTCTATCGCCTCTTGCAATGCCGCAGGAAATAGAATACATGGACGTTCTTCCAAAAACAAGAAGCGGTAAGATCATGAGAAGAATTCTACATGCCAAAGAATGGGGCGAAGAAATTGGGGATACTTCTACTCTTGAAAATGATTAAAAAAAGTGTCTAAAGTGTACCAGAGTGTCTAAAGTGTGCTAAAGTACTTTAGACACTTTAGTACACTTTTAAAAACAATTAAACAATTTAGCAATTTAGCAATTAAACAATTTAGCAATTAAACAATTTAAAAAATAAGGAGAAAAAACAATGGCAAACAGACAAGAAATTAAAGACATCGTTTTAAAATACGTTATCGCAGAATACGTAGAAGACGAAAGTGATGAAATAACCTATAGCACTCCGTTGATTTCAGGAGGCATCGTGGATTCATTCTCGATGGTTTCGTTAAAAAGGTTTTTGGAAAACAAGTACAAAATCTCTATCCCTGACGAAAAAGCTTCACCCGAGGCTTTTGACACAGTGAATAAAATCACAGATCTTGTGATTGAATTTGTCGGAGAAAATTAATTTTAAAATTTATGCCCGACAAAGAAGAGATACGTAAAGTAGTTCTCGATTTCATTATTAAAGAATACTGTGAAGATGATGATGGATTAACCTACGACAGTCCCCTGATAACAGGGGGCGTCGTTGATTCTTTCACCATGGTTACACTGAAAAGATTTCTGGAGATCAGGTATAAAATTGCAATTCCCGACTCAAGAGCTACTCCAAAAGCTTTTGACACTGTGAACAGCATTACAGACCTGGTTTTGGAATTTATCAGCTAAAATAAATGTTCATTAATTGTCATTGTTATTACCTGATATTTTTTAGCAAAATATTTTGTAAATTAGCAAAAATAATATTGCAGAAATGAAAACATTGAATATTTCAATTTCAGAACTTGAGTACAACAAGTTTGGTTTGAATAAAGACAATTTAACCTTTACTGAATTAATTGATATCATTAGTAAAGAAATCTCCAGGCAAACATTAAAAAAATGTGTTGAACTTTCAGAGAAATATGGGCTTTCAAAAATGACAATGGATGAAATAACGAAGGAAGTTAAATCAGTGAGAAAAAATGCAAGGACTTAATGCAAAAAAGAAAATTATTAAAAATCTAAATTATAAAAATTATGGCATACACTAGTAAGATCAGAGAGATCTATCAAGGTCAAATCAAAGGAATGCAGGATGCTGGTATCCTGAAACAGGAAAGATACATTCATTCCACACAGGCAGCCGATATTGAAGTTGAATTCCCTACCGGCGCCCCATTAAAAAAAGTAATTAACATGTGCGCCAACAATTACCTGGGACTTTCAAGTCACCCGGATATTGTGAAAGCTGCACACGAAGGGCTTGACACCCGCGGTTATGGTATGTCATCTGTGCGCTTTATTTGCGGCACACAGGACATACATCGTCAACTTGAAGAGAAGATAACTGAGTTCCTGGGAACAGAAGCTACTATCCTTTTTCCTTCATGCATGGATGCAAATGCAGGCGTGTTTGAAGCAGTTTTAAACGATCAGGATGTGATGATCTCAGACCGTCTTGTTCATGCTTCTATCATTGATGGTATCCGTCTTTGCAGCGCTATTCACGATACTTTTAAACATTCAAACATGGAGCATCTGGAAGAAAAACTTATTCTTCATGCTGACAAAAGGTTTAAAATGGTGATCACCGACGGCGTTTTTTCAATGGATGGCGACACTGCCAAACTTGATCAAATGGTTGAACTTTGCAACAAATATGATGCAATGCTCTTCGTTGACGAGTCGCATTCATCAGGCTTCATTGGAAAGACAGGACGCGGTACTCACGAAAAATGCGGTGTATTCGGCAAGATTGACATCATCACCACTACATTTGGAAAAGCTCTTGGTGGCGCTTCCGGCGGTTGTGTTTCGGGAAGGAAAGAATTGGTGGAAATGTGCCGTCAGAAAGCACGTCCTTATCTTTTCTCAAATACCATTGCACCTGTTGTTGTTTCCGGCGTTTTGAAAGTGTTAGACATACTTTCACAAAGCACTGAACGCAGGGATAAACTTGAAATAAACACTGCTTTCTGGAGAAAAGGATTGACTGAAGCAGGATTTATTCTTAAAGATGGCGACACTCCTATTGTTCCCGTGATGCTTTTCAATGCAAAACTTTCACAGGATTTCTCAAGAGATCTTTTTGATGAAGGTATTTATGCCATTGGTTTCTTCTTCCCGGTTGTTCCAAACGGAGCAGCAAGAATAAGGACACAGGTTTCGGCTGGTCATGAAATTCATCATTTGGAAAAAGCTATTGCTGCTTTCACCAAAGTTGGAAAGAAATACGAAATTCTTGGTAAAACAAAACAAGAGATAATCGAAAGATACGGAATGTAAGACTTCGTTCTCTAATGGAACACTGATAACACTGATGGTTATGATTTATTAAGATTTTAAAATCAGTATAAATCATAATCATCTTAAAAAATCAGTGTTCTATTTTTATGTCTTCTTTGATTCAATTCAATAATTTTACAGGATAACAAGAGAATCCAATAGTAATGTATTGGCAGAATTGGAAAAAAATATTTATTTTTGTATTTCAAGTAGAAGATTAAAACATGATCCCTTCTGTTCAATTTAAAATATCAATCCCTGCTAAACTCTATAATCACCTTATCACATTATTCCCCGGTAAAAAAGGTAGTCGTTTTGTATTAAATGCAATTAAGGAAAAATTAAAACAGGAAGATTCCAAACTTAAACAGCTCATGATAGAAGGTTATAAAACTTCAAATTCCGAAGATCATGAAATTACAAAGGACTTTTCAAATTGAAATTCGTTCCCCTAAAGACATTATTGATTATGAAGAATAAATCCCAAAATAAAAAATTTGATGCTGTTAAAATGATGCGTGATTTAAGAGAAAAATCAACAAAGAAATTGCAAACATGACTAACGAACAGATTATTGATTATTTCAATAAAGCAAGGGAACAGTATGAAAAAGAGATCGCCATTAGGTAGGTAATTATTTGAATGAAATCCATTCCAAACCTTTTATTATTCTGCGGCTCCGGCAGGAACATCGGGAAAACTGCCCTTCTTTGTTCGATCATTAAACACAACAAAGAAAACTACAATATTGCTGCAATCAAGATCTCGCCTAATTTCCATTCTGCACACTCTTCCGACACCATCATTGAACAGGGAGAAGGCTATAATATTTACCGGGAAAATGAAATCTCATCCAAGGACAGTTCTCTTTTCCTGCAGGCCGGCGCTAAGCTTTCATATTACATAGAGACCGAAGACCGGTTTGTTGAAAAAACTTTCACAATCGTTCACAAGCTAATTGGGAATGATCATTTGATAGTTTGTGAATCAGGGAAGCTTGCCATGCATGTGAAACCCGGTTTGATGATTTTTCTTAATTCTACGAAAGAAAACAAACAGGTTTCTGCTAAAAAAACCAATCAGCATCTTGCTGACCTCATCGTGGATGTTTCGGATGGCAGGCTGGAATATTACATTGAGGAAATAAACCAAAAAATTCAGGTTGAAAAAGGATTGTGGAAATTGAAACAATAATTTTTTGAAGCGCTTTTTTCTTCTTCTATTATTCTCCGGCAATTCTCATCATGTGATTAATTATTTCAGCCAGCTTCCTGTGCCCTGCCCTGTTCAGATGCGCATCTTTATCCAGGTAGAGCATCGTGGTGTCGTTTCTGAATTCTTTCAGGGGATCAATAAATTTTATTGACAGCGAATCGGTCATTGCTTTCAGTATTTTTTCGGGTTTATCAAGGTCAATAAAATTAGTGTCTGTTTTAAATTTTGACACCACTTCATCATAGTATTTTCTGTACAGTTGTTCTTTCACCGGAACAAGTATCAACACAAGTTCGGCATGATGTTTATTCACTTCCTGTTTAATTTTTTTCAGATAAAATGCAAACTGAAGCAGGGTGTTTTTCTTCACATCCGAAGATTTTGTGTAGAGTATATTTTTGTCAATATTATCCTGCTCTTTTTGATAGAAAGGACCCACATCCCTGCCCAAAGGCAGATCGTCATGGTTTTTGAAAAAAGCATTGTAATACAGAAACCGGAAGAATTCAGACCTGTCGAGCAGGTGATCTTTCAGGCTGAAACTTTTATCATAAACATCAATAAAATCGTTCAGCACACACAGTTCGAGAAACACTTTTTTTGGCTTGAACCCGCTTCCTTCTTTCATGAAATATTTGAGTTCTTCAGGCAACCCGAAACCGCTGATACCCGCATTGAGCGCCACTTTTGAAGGAAAAGAATCGGCAACAATGGAGGTGAACATGTCTTCAAAATTCACCTGCGCACCCTGTGTATATGAATCGCCCATAAAGAGCCAGTCAACGGTGGTGGGTCGTCGCCTGATGCGGCCCACACGATAGCCATCTTCGTTGGTTTTATAAACGGTTTCAAATTCGTTGTCCTGCAACACCACACTCAGCAGGGGTTTGTTGAAATAATAATCGTCGTTTTTAATTTCATAAATGTTGGTGATGGCGTGTGTCTGCACGTAATATCTTAAAATGGCTTCGGCATTCATGCAGAAAAAACAAATGATGTTCAGCGAAAAGATCACAAAAAACAACCACTTCTTTTTTATCCTGAAATAAGAAAAAGCAAGTAGAAAAATATTGATCAAAAGAATGAGGATGATGTGAAAAAGTTTGATGCCGATGGTGAGCGCAACGAAGGGATTGATGAGCACGATGGCAAGCAGGCAAATCAAAAGCAATTTATAGATCTTTATTCTTTTTTCCATTTACTGAAAAGTGGGATGAAATTAAAAACAAAAGTAGGGTTTTTAGTTCAAATTGGTGAGGGATTAATAATTAATTGGAACGCGGATGACACGGATTGTGCGATTTTCCCCAGCTTTATTTCCGGAAAATCGGGTAGTAAAATTCGGGATCATACCCGGTAGCTTTAATTAAATTGTGTAAACAGGGTTTGGAATCATTTTCAACTTTTTCATTTGCGAAAAGAAACCACCGTTCTAAGAAATGTTTTTATATTTACAGCCTCAAATAGTATTACTTAATGAACAACCTCCTGTATGGCATACTGACAATTATTTTTTCGGCAACCGGCTATTATTTCTCATGGAGATATTGGAGAAAAAACAATTATAAAATAGCCATTGCGCTTTTGGTTATAAGCGGATTTGCACTCCGGGTTTATGTGTCAACAGATTTGTATCTTCACTGTTGGGATGAAAGATACCAGGCGTTGGTTTCAAAAAACCTTATTCAGCATCCCCTGACGCCAACGCTTTATGATAAGCCGGTGCAATCGTTTGACTACAGAGACTGGACCGCAAATCATATCTGGGTACACAAGCAACCCTTGCCTTTGTGGACAATGGCGACAAGTATGTGGCTTTTCGGAGTAAATGAATTTGCATTGCGGATACCCTCAATACTTTTAACCTCAATAGGTATCTGGCTTATGTTTTTGATCGGGAAGTTTTTCTTCAACAACAAAACCGGATATCTTGCAGCTTTATTTTATTCCATAAATGGGTTGATCATCGAATTGACAGGCGGCAGAACAGCAACCGACCATATTGATATTTTCTTTCTGTTCTTTGTTGAATTGGCTGTAGTGTTCAGCGTTGTTTTTGTTCAAAAACAGAAGACAATTTATAATGTGCTTGCCGGAGTCAGCATGGGCGCTGCAATTTTATGCAAATGGTTGCCGGCATTGATCGTTGTCCCTGTATGGCTTTTGATCGTTGCCGATTCAGGGAGTTTCAAAACCAAAACCATATTCTTCCAGCTCGTCATTTTGCTGGCAGCATGTACAATCATATTTCTTCCCTGGCAACTTTATATTTTCAATGCATTTCCCCTCGAAGCAAGCTGGGAAGCAGGTTCTAATTTCAGACACATCACCAATGTTCTTGATGGGAGGGCAGGACCTTTTTATTATTTTTTCGACACCATCAGGATTAATTATGGCGAGTTGATCTATCTTCCTTTGATCTGGTTTATTTGGAAAACATTCAAAGACAATAAAAATAAAAAACGTCTGGCAATTTTGATTTGGTTTCTCGTACCGGTTATTTTTTTCTCAATTGCCAAAACCAAGATGCAGGCATATATCCTTTTTGCTGCCCCAGCTTTGTTCCTGATGACATCCGAATTTTATTTCATGCTTGCAGACTATAAAATCAATCACAAGCGCAAATGGCTTATCAACATAGTTTTATTTTTGCTTATTGCTTTGCCTGTCAGGTATTCGATTGAGCGAGTAAAGCCGTTTGAAACTATAGGTAGAAACCCTCAATGGGTAATGGATTTGAAAAAACTGAATGAGAAAAATATTTCAAACGGAGTATTGTTCAACTATGATAAGCCGGTAGAAGCAATGTTTTATACGGGCCTAACTGTATATCCAAATATTCCGGATAAAATAGAAATATGCGATTTGCTAAGGAGAGGATACATTATTGTAATCAATGACAATGGGAAAATTCCTACTGAAATAAAATCAATTAATGGAGTGCTTACAGAAAAGTTATAAAAGAGATTAAGGTGATTATAAGGGAAAATTTAAAATCAAACAGGGAATATTAGAAAGATCAAAAGAATAGCGAAATATTTCGAAAATAACTCAGTGCATTGATGGATGGCTCATTGCTTCGAAGAACGGTTCATCGTATCGAAGAACGGTTCAGCGCATCGGGGAACGGCTCATCGCATCGAAGAACGGCTCAGCGCATCGAGGAACGGTTCAGCACATCGAGGAACGGTTCAGCGCATCGAAGAACAGCTCAGCGCATCGAAGAACGGCTCAGCACATCGAAGAACGGCTCATCGCGTCGAAGAACGGCTCAGCGCATCGAGGAACAGCAGAACGATCAAAAGAATAACGAAACCATTAAAAGAGTAACAAAATGATTAATCATCAAAAAAGTTTTTTTAAAGTATTATCAGGTTTTTGCCTGATGTTGTTGGTTGCACTAATGATGAATTCGTGCACCCGAAAAGATCCCCGTTATGTGTTCATCAACAAGAAAGGCGACATTGTGCTGGATGATCATTATAATTTTGCCAACATTTTTTCGGAAGGATTGGCTTATATTGAAATAAAAGTCAACAAACATGAATTCAAATCATGTTTTATTGACAGGACAGGAAAGATTGTGCTGGAATTAAAGAAAGGCAAACTTGAAAAATACTCCAAAGGTTTTTCGGGAGGACGCGCCCTGATAAAATCATGGGAACCGTTTAAATATAAATTTATCAACAAGGCAGGGAAAACAGTCATTGACTCATTGGACAGGGCCTGGGATTTTTCGGATGGTTTGGCGAATGTTACTTTTAATAAAACAAACAAACTGTCATATTCCTATGCGGGTGATTCTCTTTTGACATTCACCGGCGGATTTGTGTTTATTGATACCATGGGAAAAATAGTTTTGAATCCGAAAGGATACACAAATATCAGCAATTTCGCAGAGGGCCTGGCAGTGGCATATATTTGGGGTGAAAAATTCACTTATATTGATAAAACAGATAAAACGATGATGGTCGGAGAGGACTATATAAATCTCTCGACTTTTTCGGAAGGTCTTGCCGGTGTTCAAACAAAAGATGGACAGTGGGGCTACATTGACAAGACATGGAAAATGATTATTAAGCCGCAGGAGTTTGAGGATGAGGGTTTGTTTTCGGAGGGATTGGCATGGGTGGAAGTGAAGGATAAAACTACAAACGAAATGAAATTTGGATATATTGACAAGACCGGTAAAATGGTTATAAAACCTGAAAAATATTCACAGGTGGGTGACTTTAGTGAAGGACTAGCCTGGGTGAATATCAAAGACAGCACCAAAAACAATAACCCCGATAATGACAATGATGAATTTCCTGTAAAATATGGATTTATTGATAAGACAGGGAAGGTTGTGCTCAACATTCAATACGGGTTCGCAGGTGATTTTAAAAATGGATTGGCGCCGGTGGTAATTAAATAGTGTTTGTCCATAAAAAAAGGATAGGGCAATTATAATCATAATCAAAAAACTCTGGTGATTCGATTTGATTCTAGTGTTTCAAACCAATTTATTCTTTACAGGAATTTTATAACATTTTTCTAAAATTCCATAACATTTTCTCAGCCATTACCAATACCTTTGCACATTAAAAAATCCATACAGGCAGGATTTGATTTAAGAATTTAAACATTTTGAAAAAGTTGGCTGATAACTATTCAAAAAAAGAATTTAAAAAACATTGAAAATTAAATTAAATATTGGAGGCACGTATTTCAATTACGTGTCAACATTAAATAAAATTTGTTCAGAACAATAACGAACCAAAAAACAAACTACTAAAATTTCATTCACGATGAACATTAAAAAAAACATAGCCCTAAGCGATACAGGCTTTATCTTTAACCCCTCGACGGGTGAATCATTTTCAGTGAATCCTATCGGAGTCGAGATCATAAAACTCATAAGGGATGGCAAAGAAAAAGATCAGATCAAGGAGTCAATTCTTGAAAAATATCAAACGGATGATGCCACTTTCGAGCGCGATTATTACGACTTTGTAAACATCATGAATCATTACAATTTAACCGAGATAGATGAATAAGAAAAAAATAACTGTTGCTGTCACGGGCTTGAATGCCGTTGATAATCCCGGACCCGGAGTTCCGGTGATACGCGCATTGAAAGAGTCGGAATATTTTGATGCCCGCATCATCGGCTTCTCTTATGAATCACTGGAACCCGGCATATACATGCACGACATTGTTGACAAAACCTACCAGATACCTTATCCGTCTGCCGGTACTGAAAGCCTTTTGCAGCGGCTTGAGTATATTAACGACATTGAGCATATAGATGTTCTTATTCCTAACTTCGATGCAGAGCTATACTCTTTCATGAAGATTGAAGACACCATGAAGACCATGGGAATTAAAATGTTTCTGCCAACCTTCGAACAGTTTGAAGAACGTCATAAAGTGAACCTTGCCACTTTCGGAAAAAAATATGACATCAAAGTTCCTTATGACAGAGCGATTTTTTCAACAAGCGAGATATTCGGATTGACCGGCGATTTCACTTATCCCGTGGTGGTGAAAGGGAAATACTATGATGCCAGCATAGCTTACAACCCCGAGCAGGTGTTGACTTATTTCAACAAGATTAGCTCTAAATGGGGATTGCCGATCATTATCCAGCAATTTATTTACGGATCCGAATACAATGTGATCGCTCTTGGTGATGGCGAAGGTAACACCATTGGCGCTGTGCCGATGCGTAAGCAATTCATTACCGACAAAGGAAAAGCATGGGCCGGCATTGCCATTGACGACAAGGAATTGTTGAAAATGACACATGATATTATCGGCAAAACCAAATGGCGCGGCGGCATGGAGCTTGAACTGATGAAGACAGCAGACAATGAATATTACATGCTTGAGATCAATCCGCGTATTCCTGCATGGGTTTATCTTGCAGTAGGAGCCGGACAGAATCTGCCCGAAGCACTCGTGAAGCTTGCCATTGGCGACGAAGTGAAACCATACACCGAGTTTAAAGTTGGCAAGATGTTCATCCGCTATTCATGGGACATGATTGTTGACATCAGCGAATTTGAACACATCTCCACTTTTGGAGAATTTTAGAAAAAAGTTTAAAGTTAGTTTAAGTATGGATTTCAGGTAAAGTGAAATCTTAAATCAAAAATCTTAAATCAAAAATAATAGAAGTAATGGAAAAGTTAAGATACGAAAGACCGATCATAAAGAAACTGGAAACAGGTATGCCAAACAAATTCGGCATGCGCACAGAATACACACCAATGACCCACATAGATGGCGTTGCTGTGAAAGAACTCATCAAAGAATACGGCTCACCATTGTTTGTGCTGTCGGAAAAAACAATGCGGAACACTTTGAAAAGCGCCAAACAAGCTTTCACCACCCGTTATCCGAAAGTGCAATTTGCATGGTCTTATAAAACCAATTACCTGGATGCAGTGTGCAATGTGTTTCATCAGGAAGGCTCATGGGCCGAAGTAGTTTCCGGCTTTGAATATCAAAAAGCGCTGGATAATCATGTGCCGGGAAATAAAATTATTTTCAACGGACCCGACAAATCAGACAGTGATCTGAAAAGAGCTATCAGCAACGATTCTTACATCCACATTGATCATCTGGAAGAACTCTATTCTGTGATCAGCATTGCAAAGGAGCTTAACAAAAAGCCTCGAGTCTCTATCCGCGTGAACATGGATACGGGCATTTATCCCATGTGGGACCGCTTCGGATTTAATTACGAAAACGGACAGGCTTGGGATGCCATCAATAAGATCATGTTGTCAGAACACCTGGAACTGGTAGGATTGCATAGCCATATCGGAACATTTATGCTGAGTGCAAATGCCTATGCAGTGGCTGCTTTTAAACTTGCCGATCTTACTGTGAACATCCAGAGGAAATATGATTATCATTTGAAATACCTTGATCTTGGCGGCGGCTTTGCTTCCAAAAATACGCTGAAAGGTTCATTCCTTCCAGGTGCCGACATTAGTCCAACATTTAATGATTTTGCTGAAGCCATCACAGGATCATTGATCAACTCTGAGATTGATCCGCATCATTTGCCTGTGCTGATATTGGAAACAGGCCGCGCTCTTATTGATGAAGCAGGGTTTTTGCTCGGAAGTGTTGTTGCCAACAAAAGATTGTCAACAGGAAAACGCGCCACTATCATTGATGTTGGCGTGAATATTATGTTCACTTCGTTCTGGTATGAACACAAGCTGACACCTGCTCAAGAATTCACGCACTACACCGAGGATACCATTGTTTATGGTCCGCTGTGTATGAATATTGATGTGATCAGGGAAAACGTGAATCTTCCGTTGCTCAACAAAGGCGATCAGGTGGTGATACATTATGTGGGCGCTTACAACATGACGCAATGGATGCAGTTCATCACACTCCGTCCGAAAGTTGTGATGATAGATCTGAAAGGGAAATCGCATATCATCAGGGATAACGAAACGAATAGCAGCATCACATCGCTTGAAAAAATCCCTGAACATTTGATGAAATTTGAATTGTAAATACCTGTTAAACCAAATCAACAACCTTGAATTTGATTGATAAGATAAAAGAATACATCCTGCTCTATTATCGGAGTACTTTCAACAGTTATTCAGCGGTATATTTTTCCGACAATAAACTGTTTGCACTTCTGCTTATTGCTGTAACTTTCATCAATCCCATGGCGGGACTCAGCGGATTGATTGCAGTCACTGTTGCCAATCTTCTTGCCTGGTTAATGGGTTACAATGAATTTACCATCAGCCGCGGTTATTATGGTTTCAATAGTTTGCTGGTAGGACTTGGTCTGGGTGTTACTTATGCTCCGGGCTTGCCTTTCTTCATCCTGCTTGGCTTTGCCGCCATGCTCACATTGTTTATCACTGTGGCCATGGAAGGGATCATTGGCAAGTATGCGCTTCCGTACTTAAGCATTCCTTTTCTTTTCGCAATATGGCTGATATTTATTGCAACAGGTCATTACAAATCTTTGATCGTAAGCCAGAGCGGCATTTATGTTTTGAACGAAATTTATTCTGTTGGCGGTGCCGAGTTTGTCAAACAATATCATCATCTGACGAACCCTGATATTCCTGTATCCCTTGCCATTTATTTCAAATCGCTTGGCGCAATATTTTTCCAGTATAGTATCATTGGTGGTGTGCTCATAGCGCTTGGATTGTTGATCTATTCCCGCATTTCATTCACGCTTTCATTGATCGGCTTTTTCACTGCCTATTATTTCTATCAGTTTATTGGAGGCAACATAAATGAGTTAAGTTATAATTACATTGGCTTTAATTTTATCCTCACTGCAATTGCATTGGGTGGTTTTTTCATTGTACCGTCGCGCTCTTCTTATTTCTGGGTGATCATTCTCACACCTTTGATCGCTATTGTCACCAGCGCATCCACTGTAGTGTTCTGGACTTTTCAGCTTTCAATTTATTCTTTACCCTTCAACATGATCGTGTTGTTGTTCCTCTATGTCCTTAAATTCAGAATACGGCCGACACTGAGGATTGAAGAAGTTTCGTTCCAGCAATACACGCCCGAGCGCAATCTATATTCACAAATGAACAGCAAGAAGCGTTTCAAAAACACTTTTTATTTTCCCGTTTCTCTTCCTTTCTGGGGCGAATGGAATGTGTGGCAGGGTCACGATGGCAAGCATACTCATAAGGGAGAATGGAAAAATGCATGGGATTTTGTGATCAAGGATTTTGAAGATAAAACCTATTCTGACTACGGTGTTCAGAAAAAAGATTTTTATTGCTTCGACAAACCTGTTCTCGCACCCGCTGACGGTACTATTGAAGAAGTGATCAGCAACATTGAGGACAATGAAATAAAGGATGTGAATGTAAATGACAATTGGGGAAACACTGTTATCATCAGGCACGATCCGTACTTATTTTCCAAGATCTGTCACCTGAAAAAAGATTCAGTCAGATATAAAAAGGGAGACGCTGTTAAAAGAGGCGACATCATAGCATCTGTTGGAAATTCGGGAAGATCGCCCGAGCCACATATCCATTTCCAGTTGCAGGCATATCCTTTCATTGATGCCAAGACAATTGATTTTCCGATCAGCTATTTTATCCTGCGAACTGCTGAGGGTTATGAATTCAGACAGTTTGATAAACTGAACGAGAACGACACCATTTCAAACATTGAAAAAAATATTCTCCTCACTGAAGCTTATAAATTCATCCCCGGCAAGAAATTTAAATTTCTTGTGAAAGACAACGAAAAGGATGAAGAAGAAACCGTGGAATGGGACGTGCAGGTTGACTATTACAACAATTCATACATCTTTTGCAAGAACACCAATTCAAAAGCTTTCTTCGCAAACGATGGCAACATTCATTACTTTAAACATTTTGAAGGCGACAAAGATTCACTGTTGTTCTATTTCTTTATGGCATCATTTAAAGTGATGACCGGTTTTTACCATAAACTTATTTTAAGGGATCAGTATCCTGTGTACCTTTTGAACAACCGGCTGTTGTTGTTTTTCCAGGATTTTGTAGCTCCCTTTTTCATGTTCATTAAGGACGATTATACTTTATCCTACGACTACATTGACGATCCCATGACTTCAGGTTTCATCCGCCTGAAAAGTAAAGCCGAAATGAAGATCGGTAAAATAGTAAGGAAAAGTATGGATTTTGAACTGGAATTCAGGAATGACAAAGTGTCGAAAATTATTGCACATAACAATAAAAGGACCATTGAAGCTGTATGCGCCGATTAATTATTACCTCTATATTTTTCTTTTTTCTTTTTCATCATGCAATTTCACAGAAGCACTATGACTTTGCAACCATTGAATCAAAGATCACCCTGCATTACATTTCAGGCAACTGGGATTCCGTGATCTGTTATGGCAATGCTGCGCTGGCTGATAGCATTGATTATTTCTATCTGCGCAAACATCTTGGCGAAGCCTACTACTATAAACAAAATTATTTGAGTGCAATTCCACATTTTGAAGTTGCCCTGAATGACAATCCCCGCGATACTTCAACTCAGGAATTTCTTTATTACAGCTATCTGTATTCAGGCAGGGCCGGTGATGCAAACGACTTTCAATGGCAACTGGCACAAACCGGAAACAGGGAATATAAAAACAGTCGCATTCTGGATCTGTATGGCGAAGCGGGCACTTCAATGAATAATAACATTTCAAAGAATCAGAATATTGATTTCAATGGAGGGGATAATCTCTTTGGTACAACTGAAATGAGTGGCAGTGTCACTTATGGTCATTTGGGTTTGAAAGCACAGCTCAGTCACAAAGTTTCTTTGTATTTTGGAGGTAGTTTTAGCACGGAACAAAAGAAGACCATTTTCAATGTTTCAAATATTTCTCCGGCCGGCAGAATGATCAAGCAAAGAGATACTATAGTCACGAAGCCTTATCCCCCACCTGCATATCAGACCTATGATACAATCTTTGAACATTTGCAGAATTATAAATTCGATCCGGTAGTTTACAATAAAGATAATATTCTGCATCAAAATGAAATCTATCTGAATTTGAATGTTCATGCAGCAAAGGGTCTTGACATAACTCCTTTTTTGCATGTTCTGAATACACGGTTTACAATGGCTCTTCCTGATGAACATCCGGTTAATTTTGTTGAACATGATACCTTTGCCACTCATACGCAATACCACTTTCCTCCACCTCAGGGAGGCATTGTTGACACTGTGTTTTATACTTATTCAACCGCAACAGCGAAATTGAGAAATTATACTTTTCAAACAAAAGACACTTCATTTACAAATTATGCACTAGGCGTTGTGATAAGCAAAAACATGAGTCACGTTACTTCATCCCTGTTTGCAAGCTATTCCAACCTCAACGGCCGCAAGCAAGAAGAAATTGGTGTGGCTTTGACATGGTTCCCTATGGGAAATCTCAATTTGTATTTTGGAACAACACTCACCGGCTATCGTCAGGATTCGAACAAACTGGTTGCAAATTTTCTTGTTGGCAAAAAGATCACAAAAAAAATATGGCTCGAAGCCAATGTAACATTTGGCGACATGAACGACTTTACTGAAAGATATGGCTACGCTGTCAATAACAATCCTGATGTGATAAAGTTCCGTTTCGAGCTGGCGCCATTGATAGTGTTCAAACATTTCGATATTGCCATCCATTATCAGTATCAGGAAAAACAGGGAAGTTATTTTTATGAAAATGAAACAGGATCAATAATTCAGGGAAAATTCAATTATCAAAATCAACTTATCACAGGAGGCATAAAATGGAAAATTTAAAAACAAAATTATTTGGTTTTGCAATTCTGCTTTTCTTTTCAACGGCTGTATTTTCGCAGGATCTCGATACAATGAAAGCCGCTTTTACAAGAAGCTATACTTACGAAAAAAACAAAGATTACGCGAAAGCGATCAAAGAAATCGTTGCCGTTTATGATGAAAAATCCTACGAGACAAATATCCGTTTGGGCTGGCTGTATTATGAGAACGGTTCTTACACCAGTTCGGCGCAGTACTATGCCAAAGCAATAGTGCTCATGCCTTATTCCATCGAAGCCCGCCTGGGATATGTGCTGCCTGAGAAAGCCCTTGGCAACTCCGATCTGGTGATTGCAGGCTACGAAGCCATCCTTAAAATTGATCCACAGAATTCATACGTGAACTATAACCTGGGATTGATATACTACAACAAAAAAGACTACCAGACTGCCTTTACTTATCTCGAAAAAGATGCGAATATGTACCCTTTCGATTACGACATTACTTCACTCTACGCCTGGACCAATTTCCAGCTTGGCAAACTGCGTGAAGCAAAAGTCCTGTTCACAAAAGTGCTTCTCATATCACCGGGCGACACCTCTGCAACGCAGGGACTGTCGCTGATCAAATAATTCTTCGGGCTTTGGCGGAGATCAAAAAAAATAGTAAACGCAACCCTACTGCCGAACTTTTAAAAGGGCTTGCTGTTATTTTCATGATACAGGTTCACCTCATGGAACAGTTTGCCAAACCTGAGATCTACAGCGGCATCATCGGAAAGATCTCTTTGTTTCTTGGCGGTCCTCCCTGCGCTCCTTTGTTCATGGCAGTGATGGGTTATTATCTTTCTTCTTCCGAAAAACCTTTCTCTTATTATTTAAAAAGGGGATTGATTTTATTTGCAGGAGGGATACTTCTCAACCTTGCGCGTTCTGCCAATCTCATGCATTACATCATCACAGGGCAGAATGCCAGCGATCCTTTCTTCTACATATTCGGTGTGGACATTCTTCTTCTTGCCGGATTGAGCATTCTGATCATTGGTTTGCTGAAATTTATTTTCAAACAGAATTTCATTTTCTATTTTATGCTGGCCATTGTTGTCGCAGCCATAGCGCCGTTCTTGCCTGAGTTTGGAAGTGGAACCAGTACTTTGGCATACATCAACGCTTTTCTTTGGGGCAATTTCGAATGGTCTTACTTTCCGCTTTTCCCCTGGCTTGCTTATATCCTGCTGGGGTATGGTTTGCATCTGCTGAGCAACAAATACCAGCTTTTATCAAAATGCAAAAGTGGCCATTGCATCGTTTTTTCAATACCGCTTTTGATTGCAAGCGGACTCACCATCATCTATGCATCCACAGTTTCGCACAAACTCAATGGGGTTGACGGCTATTATCATCACGGCATTATCTTTTTTGCATGGCTACTGATGTTCATGACGGCTTATGCAATGATTGTTCACCTGGTCGAGTTGAATGCAGGCAGGCAGCCATTGATCAGGTATTTCAAATGGGTGGGCAAAAACGTCACTTTTTTTTACATCATCCAGTGGATAATTGTCGGAAATATTGCAACCGGAATTTACCGGACACAGGGCGACGTGTCGCTTATTTACTGGTTTCTTGGCATCACTGTTTCCGTGAGTTTAATTATTTTTGCATGGGAAAAACTGAAACCATTATTGAAAATTAATAAGTAAAAAGTTGATGCTTCTCCAAAAAGTAAAAAAGCAAAAATGCCACAAAAACACCAATGCACGAAACTGCACAAAATAATAAAAACCCAAAAAATAGTTTTCGTGGAATTTTGTGTTTTAGAGTTTTAGCGGTATAATTGACTTATCGGAGTGGACTCAAGGTTAAATAAATAAACACACATAAAAAAAGGAGATCAAAATGAAATTAAGTTCAAAAATTCTAATCGCTGCATTGTTGTTCTGTGTAACTTTTCAAGGTTATTCGCAGGACACATCAAAAGTGACCGCAGTGAAAAAAGCATTTGAATCAAGCTACGTGCTCGAAAAAGCTGCAAATTTTTTAGGAGCCATTGCAAAGATCAAAGCCGTTTACGACGAAACATCCTACGAAATCAATTTGCGTCTTGGCTATTTGTATTATGAAAGTATCAAGTACCGCGAATCGGAGTATTATTACAAAAAAGCAATTCTGCTAAAGCCAAATTCAATTGAAGCAAAGCTTGGAATTGCGCTTCCACTTTATGCTCTTGCAAGCTGGGACACCCTGAAGATGCAATATGAAGCCATACTTAAACTCGATCCAAATAACTCCACTGCCAATTACCGCATGGGCATGATCTATTACTACAAACCCGACTATGCCACAGCTTTGACTTATTTCCAAAAGGTGAACGATTCCTATCCTTTTGATTACGACAATACCATCATGCTCGCCTGGACATTGCTGAAACTAAAGAAAACAACAGAAGCAAAAACCACTTTCAATACCGTCTTACTGATTCGTCCAAACGACCCGTCAGCGCTGAGTGGATTGAGGGAAATTAAATAGTCAATTGTCATTAGTCATTGGAAGTGAAAGTGGTTACAATGAACAATGCTTTTTTGTTCTGATTTATTTTTTCCATTCCTCATCTTTTATTGAGTTATATCTTCCCCAGAATTTGTAGTGCGTCAATGAGGTGAATGAAATGATTTTTGCTATGGTTCTGTTTCTGATAAGCAGGTGCTGGATACTATAAAACAGGCACATCAAAACAATGAAAAGAACCGGGCTTACAATGGATCGCCAGGGTTCGGATTGTATAAAGTTCAAACCTGATCTGCTCATTAGAAGAGTGACGAGAAACGAACAAAGAAAACTGACCCCGATAAACAAACCATGTGCCGTATCAATGGCCTTTTTGGGGCAATTGTTCATGCATCTCATGCAACTCTCACATTTTAATGTCCAGAATGGCCGTCCTTTCTTTACTTTTATTGCTTGCACCGGACAAAGTTTTGAACATAATCCGCAATTATCACAAAGATGGTTTGAATAAAAAGTTTTCGCAAAAGCATATCTCCCGATCAGGTAATAACCCAAAGACACAGGAAAGATCAAAATGTCCTGCACAATATCCCTGTAGGAAAGGAATAATGATTTGCCTGAGAAAAGTTTTCCAGCATATTTTTCAACCCTGTAGTAATTCTTTTTGTGAAGAAATTTAACTGAATTCTTATTGAGTGCAGGATGAAGTGAAATCCAGTTTGAAGGCATATCAAAGGGAATTTGTCCTGCAATTTTATAGCCTTTTAGTCTCAGCATTACAGATGAAAGCATGAAAGCAATCCCGGTGAGTCCGGGGGTTACTATTTTCCCGATTTTCATGCCGGCCCTTGTATTCATCAGTACAATCCTGCTTTTTCCTTTGGGGAAATGTTCAATAAAGTTCAGCGTTATTTTCGGAAAATTGAAACCGTGAATGGGTGAAATAATAAATATCAAAGTATCCGGTTCCATTGGTTCCAGGTCTCTTAAATCGGTGTTGGCAATATTGAACAAGCTGCAATCAATATTTCTGTTGCCTGCAAATTCACAAAACCACAATGCTATTTGCCTTGCATTCCCTGTACCTGAAAAATAAAATATTTTCAATTTTCGGATAGCACTCATTCAGATTACCTGCATTTTATTGGTGAATTTTTCAAAAGAGCAAGCAATTTTTCCAAATGGTTTTTACTGCTTCACAAATTCGTATTCTGTGTATTCCACAAATTGGGCTACACGCAACTGCAGGGATAGCACCTGGCTGTTTACTATTTTAAAGGGTATTACCCTGATACCAAAAGTGGGATCATCGTAAGTACATAGGAAGCGGCCATCATTCATATACTCAAGCGTGGCTGTCAGGTTTGGGTGATGCTCAAATGTCATGACCAGGTTATTCCCTGATGTTTTGATATCGAGATAGCCATACACAGTGTTCGTATAATGTCCTGCGAAGTTTTTCAATTCTGTTGATGGCTTTTTATGCATGGCTATCGTGTCCCTCTCAGCTTTGTAATCTGAAAGATCCTGTGCCGAGCTGTATTGAAAATACTCATAGTAAAGATCGCTGTAATCACGGTAGGGCAGCTTCATGTAAGCATCCACTATCTCCCATTTCAATGCTTCATAAAGATAATTCTGGTCGGTGTTGGTGAGAATGACCACGCCCAGGTTTTCTTCAGGCAGCAGAGTCACCGAAGAAACAAAACCATTCACTCCTCCTGTGTGAGAAACAATTTCGCGACTCTCGTAGTCGGTAAGCTCCCAGCCAAGGCCATAGAGGCTGAAATGCGTGGAGTTGAAAGTGGGGTTTGAGTTGCCAATGATTGATTCCGGTCTGCGTGTTATTTTAATCACTGAAAAAGGGATCACCTGTTTGCCATCATAGCGTCCGCTGTCCAGTTGGCAAATAAGCCAGTGACTCATATCATTTGCGGATGATGAGATTGAGGCTGCAGGGCTGAGATTATCGAGCTTTGGATATGGAAGGAGTTTCAGTGTGTCAAAAACCAGTGTGTGTGGCGCAGCAATATTTTTCATTAATGGCAATTCCACGCCCAATGCTTTGGTGCGGTTCATTTGCAGCGGATCGAAAATTCTCGTTTTCACATTTGATTCCCAACTGAGGCCACTTATGCTTTTGATGCATTGACCAGCTATTAAAAATGCGGCGTTGGTATATCCCCATTTGCTGCGGAATCCATACACTGGGGTGAGTTCTCCGAATTTTTTGACCACTTCATCCTGTGTCAAAGCAGAAGTCCAGTACATAAAGTCGCCCTGGAAAGTTTCCATTCCTATGCGGTGGCAAAGGATATCCGTCAAATTAAGTTCTTTGGTCACCCAGGGGTCTTTCATGCTGAATGTGGGCAGCCATTTTGTGACTTTGTCACTCAGTGTGCATTTATTGTCAAATTGCAGCCAGCAAAGCAGTGTGCTGGTGAAGGCTTTGGAGTTGGAGCCTATCATAAAAAGGGTATTTTCGTCCACTTTGTCTTTTCTTGACATGCTTTGTTTGCCATATCCTTTGCTGACGACCACTTTTCCATCCTTCACAATAGCCACGGCCAATCCGGGGATATTCCATTTCTTAATTGCCCTATTGATATACTTGTCAAGGCTGTCGGTGATGAAAGAGGGAGTTGAATTCTGGCTGAAAAGCAGAAACCCAAAACAGGTCAACAGGATTGTGAGTGCGAATTGTTTTTTCATGAGTTTATTTTTTGTAATGATTAAAATTTTGCAAAATACTATTTGTAACAAACTTATTCTTTTTTCAGGATGTAAAATTAGCAATATTTTATTGGTCAGATATATTTGGGTAAAATAATGCAATTTGTCAATTATAGGATTAAAGAAGCTCGCTTTAAAAAGGGGAGGGCTAAGCTCACTTCGATCGCTCATGACTGGGGAAGTCAACTGTTCGATTATCAATCGAACATAAATTCTTTGCTGCCAAGCTTTATTATTTGAGTAAATAAAATTGAATATCCGCAAATATACCAGTATGGAAAGCCATCGGGATTTTATTTATAAATCAGGATAATTGATTTCGAAAAAACTTTATTTTTTTTCATCCAGTAAGATACCTTTAATCCAACGGAGGTAAACCATAGTAGAAATATGATAATCAAGAATTTTAACCTTATCACCTTATTTTAGGGACAATAATAATAAGGTCGAAATGCCTGAATTTGCCTTTACTACTTAGGTTTAAAAAGAGTAAAATAAGGTTCTTTTTCATTTTATTTTATTATTGTGAAACAAATAAAGTGGCACAATAATGGATATTGAAATAAAATTTTTTCAATCAGATTACATTTTCAGAATATTACCTGACTATTACACTTTGAAATTTTTTTTATAATTTGCAAATGTGATGTTTACAAATCTGAAAAAGAAATTTTGAGATCGTTTCCTCCCATTTCGATATCGAAACCTGACATTTCGATATCAAAACCTGGCATTTCGATATCGAAACGTGACATTTCGATATCAAAACCTGGCATTTCGATATCGAAACCTGACATTTCGATATCGAAACGTGACATTTGGATATCGAAACCTGGCATTTGGATATCGAAATGTCCCTAATTGATCTCAAAATTTTTCTGATTTTCAACCAAAAAAATTGCTCCTTTCCTTATGCGTCTTTATTATTGGGTCAGAACAATAATTGATGAGTTGTTGTGCAATGTATTGATATGATTGAATTTATTCGTGTATTAAACCATGTAATCCGACAAAATTTATTTG
>Ga0118677_10001329_pt1 | contig 52895 bp, 38 predicted proteins | sample AliMusrvi5mmetaG_FD_86154 | JGI IMG/M metagenome (GOLD analysis project Ga0118677, IMG submission 86154) | reverse complement strand
CGGTAAGCCAGGCCTGCCGCCTTCTCTCGCCATCGCTCGTCGCCGTTCTCTTGCGCTGCCCCCCGCCCGAAGGTCATGCCTAACTCGGACGCTTACGTTTGACTTCTCTGACTCTGAATCTGGGAACCGGCATCAGCAACACCTATTCCGGCGCCATTGCCGATACTTCCACGCCCATGACCGTCACCAAAAGCGGCGCAGGGACGCAGGTTCTCGAGGGCGCCAATAGCTATAACGGTCCTACGTACGTCAACGGCGGCGTGCTGCAAGCTAATATGTTCAATACGCTCTCGCCGAACTCCGCCATGAATGTTGGGACCATTACGGCTGGCACGCTCGACACGGGTGGATTCGCCCAGACCGTATCCTCGCTGACGATGGGGTCGCTAGGCACATTGAATCTGCACGCCGGGGATATCCTGACGAGCAGCACCACCCCAAGCTTTGCGGGCACGCTCAACATTTCCGGCTTCAGCGGCAGCACGGCGACACTCATCGGCGGCTATAGCGGCTATACCTCGGCCTATGGCACGTTCGGCACGGTTACAATCAACGGCTCGCTTATTGGCAGCACCTCTTACTCGCTGGCTTACCTCGGCAACGAACTCGACATCATCGGCAGCGCGGCTCCATTCAGCGGCCTGGCGACGTGGGTCTCCACCCCCGCCCTCGGCAGTTCCAGTTCCTGGAACACCCCCGGCAACTGGCAAGACGGCGCCGGCCAGAGCGGTGTTCCGGGCGTCGCTCCCCGACCCGCCGGTCAAGACACGGCCACCTTCAGCAACTCGGCCTCGGTGGCTTCCATCACCTTGGACGCGCCCGTGAATCTCAAGTCGCTGACCTTCAGCACTTCGAGCTACACGCTTTCGGGCGGTAGCCTGACCTTGCAGAGTTCCTCGGGCTTGGCCACTGTAACGGTCAGCAGTGGCACGCAGACAATCGAAAGCTCGACGAAGTTGACCTTGGCCAGCACGGGCGCCAGCACTACCGAGATGGTCATAGCCGAGTTGTCGGAACTGAAGATCAACGCCAACATCGGCGAGATTAGCGGCCTCCCACAGTTACTCTCGAAGGACGGTCCTGGTACGCTGGTTCTCAGTGGCACGAACAACTACAGTGGCGGCACGCTGGTCAATGCCGGTATCCTGGCTATTACCTCCAGCACCGCCTTGCCCGACGGGCAGAGCTTGACCGTCGGGGCCGGCGGCACGTTGATCTTCGATCCCTCGTTCGGCGCCTCGCCGATCCAAGGGGCTTCGATGGTGGCTGGTTCTCCCCTGGCGGTCAATCCCGTGCCCGAGCCGGGAACGCTGGTATTGCTGGTTGCCGGGATGGCGGTTGGATTTGGCGTCAGAAGGGTCAGAAGGGTCAGAAGGGTGTGAAGGGGTGGGCAAGTCAGGGATCTGCCAACTGATGTGGGACATGCGAGAGTTCACCGGCACGCAGTTCAGCCGCCAGCGAGGAGGCTTCCTCCTGGCTGACCTCATGGCCTCGATGGGCCAAGACGTGCCGTACGGCGGCGGTACCGGAATGTTTTCCTAGTACGAATTGTGTTCCTTTACGGCCCACTGTCTCGGCGGGGAAGGGTTCGTAGGTTCGGCGATCCGCCAATAGTCCGCGGACGTGAATGCCCGACTCGTGCTGGAAAACGGCTTCGCCGGTAATTGGCTTGTTAACCGCGAGGGTACGGCCCGAGGCTTGGGCAACGAAGGCGGAAAGATCGGCTAAACATCGCGTGTCGATGCCGCAGGTTTTGCCGAGTGTAAGCCGTAAGGCCATGACCACCTCTTCCAAGGGGGCATTGCCGGCCCTTTCACCCAGCCCGTTGACGGTAACATCCGCGCTCGACGCCCCGGCCAGGACTGCGGCCAGGGTGTTGGCGGTGGCCATGCCCAGGTCATCGTGGCCGTGAAACCCGAGGGCCAGGCCCTGGCAGGCGGTGAGAAGATTGAGCAGCGCGGCATGGGTTTGGAAAGGGTTCCAGACGCCCACGGTATCGGCGAGGCGGAAGCGGTCGGCCCCCGCTTGCCTTGCCGTTCGCGCGCAGCGTGCGAGGAAACTGGGGGCCGCTCGCGACGCATCCTGCGCGCCTACCGACACGTAACGGAAATGCGAGCGGGCCAAGGGAACCAAGGCGCCAATTTGTTCGATGACCCAGGTCCGGCTCTTCTGCATCGCGCTCAGATGGATGGCCGAGACCGGCAAGGAAATGTGTACGGCATCCACGCCGCTGGCGACGGCCAGATCGAGATCCTCGCGCCGCGCTCGACACCAAGCGGTTAAGCGGCAGGAAAGACGTAAGGCGACGATCGCACGGATGTCGGCAATCTCACCCTCGCCCATGGCCGGCGTGCCGATCTCCAGTTCCGCTAACCCAGCCTCCGCGAGCATACGGGCAATGGTCAGTTTTTGCTGACGGCTAAAGGCCACGCCCGGTGCCTGCTCGCCGTCGCGCAACGTGGTGTCGATGAGGCACAAAGAGTTCTTGCCGGCCACAGTCATCGCAGATACCTTCGCTGAGCGGGATCAGGCTGTCGTAGGCCAGGCTTTCCAGCCTGGCCTACGCCATCAACAATTCCTCGACCGGGGAGCCGTTCTCCATGGCGTCGAGGATCGAATCAATCTTCTCTTCATTGACTTCGTGATACCACCAGGTTTGGGGATAGACGATGAGGACGGGGCCTTTCTCACAGACGTTCAGGCAGCCCGTGGTGGAAACGATGGCGTCGATGCCGCGATCGCTGATTTCGGTCTGGAGGTAATTCACGAGGTCGGCGCCCTTCTTGAAACAGACGCCTTTAGGCTCGCCGTTGGCGCGAAAGCTGCTGCAAATGAATATATGGTATTGAGGTTTTTGCACGACGGGATCCTTGGGTTGAGGGTTGGGAATTAGAATGCGATTCTAGCTTCTAACTCCTAACTCCTAGATTCTTGTTTTTACGAACATCCTTGACCATTTCCGGAGCATCCAGCTCCGGAGCCACAACGATGATTTCTTCGCAACGGTGCGCGTATCTCTTCGCCGCGGAAAGCGGCGTGCAACCCTTCGTCGATGAGACCTTCCATCATCACGAGCTTGATGCCCCGGCCGGTGAGGGCCTCGCGCGGCGATTGTCCGGCGCTGGCCACGAGAACCGCCCGGCAATCTTGCAGCGTTTCTGCCAGTTCGATCCACCGCTGGTTCCCTGCTCCGGTTACCGGCGTGCGGCGCTGTTCGACGATGCGAAAACCGCTATCGTCCTGGGCGTAGATGCTCAATTGCTCGGCCTCGCCGAGATGCTGATTGACGAGCACGCCTTCCAGCGTGGCGACGGCAACGTAGGGTCGATCTTCGTTGGGGTTGAGCGGGGCGGCGGCGGACTGGAGGAGGGCGATTTCCATTTCCGGCCGCATCGCTTCGCCGAGCAGCCCAACGGCATCGGCACGGCAACGCGTGCAGTGCGACATAATCGGCATGCTCTGGGCCACATCGGCGCGAATGGCAGCCACCCGTTCGGCGTTCGGTGTTTCGAGCATTCCGAACGGCGTTCCTTCGACCGGATAAAGCGGCACGCAATTAGCGATATCGGCCCCCAGGTCGGCCACTTGCCTGGCGACCTCGGCCACATGCTCGTCATTCACGCCAGGGATGATGATCGTGTTGATTTTGACCGTCACATCGAGACTTTTCAGGCGGCGAATGGCCTCGGCCTGCCGGCTCCAAAGGAGTTCGGCCCCGGCCAATCCGCGATAGACCTTCTTTGCATCGCGGATCCAGGCGTAGACCTTCGCGCCAATGGCCGGATCGACGGCATTCACGGTGATCGTCACATGGCTGACGGCCAGTTCGGCCAGGGCCTCGGCATGCGGCGGCACCCCCAAACCGTTGGAGGCCACGCAGAGGAGCATTTCGGGATAGGCCTCGCGCACCAGCCGCAAGGTTTCCAGCGTGAGCGACGGCGTGGCGAATGGATCGCCCGGTCCGGCAATTCCCATGACCGTGATCCGCGGATCCTTCTTCATGACGCGGTTCAAATAGCTCAGCGCCTGCTGGGGCGAAAGAATGGCCGTGGTCACGCCGGGCCGACTCTCGTTCGCGCAATCGTAGACGCGCTTACAGAAATTACACTGCACGTTGCAGTCCGGCGCGACCGGCAAATGCACGCGGCCAAAGCGGTGGCGTGCCTCGAGATTAAAGCAAGGATGCGTGGTCAGATCGAGTGACATATTGATCAATCCTTACATATACGTGTAACCCACCGGTGAATTGTTTTGAGCACTTTCGATCACGGTATTGGCAATGCGGTCGAACAACTGCTGGGCACCGCGATAGCCGACATGCAACATCCGCGGTCCGTCGACTCGATCGTGGATCGGGAAGCCGACCCGAAGGAGCGGCGTTCCCAGTTTCCGCGACATTGCAAATCCCTTGCTGTTGCCAATGAGCAGATCCGGATCCAGTTCGACGGCGCGCTGCTCCAAATCGAGGAAGTCAACGCCTTCGACGACAGCGATCGTGTATTCGTTGGCCATATCGAGTTCTTCAATCCGCGCCCGCAGGCAGCCCGTCTTTGCTCCCGAACCACAAAGGACCGGTTCCATGCCGATCTCCAGGAGGAACGACGCCAGGGCGACGACAAGATCCTGCTCGCCATAAGCCACGGCCCGCTTGCCAAAAACATACTTGTGGGCATCGACGTAAGCGTCGATCAAACGCCCGCGCTCTTCCCGATGATGGTCGGGGGGTTTGCGGCCGGTAATCGTTTCCAAGGTTTCGTGGAAGCGATCCGTCTGAACCACGCCGATCGGCATCGGTAGGGCATACCGGGGCACGCCGAAACATTCTTCCAGCAGGGCACCGGCCGTTTTGTCGACATCGACGGTGGAGACGAATTCCACCGTCGCCATGGCGCGACCCATGCGGCCGATCGTTTCCAGCGGCGTGCCACCCGGCGGAATGCGTTGATAGTCGGTCCAGGCCGGCCCGTCCAGCGTGTCGCTGTAGTCCGACAATACGATCGGCTCCACGCCGAAATCGCGGAGAATGCTTTTCAGGTAGCGCAGGTCGGCGGGTGAAACAATGCCCGGCAAGAGATTGATGCTCTTCTCGCGCGGCCCGCCCTTGGCGAAGGTCTCGACTATCGCGCGAATCGCGGCATGGAATCCTTCGGCATGTGTCCCGGCATAGCTGGGCGTGCTCACATGCACGATCTCGGGCCATGGCCCGGTGACGCTGGAACGAATCTCGCGGAGATGGTAGGCGACATCCTCGCCGATGGTCTCCGCCAGGCAGGTCGTGGCGATGCCCACCACCCGCGGCGCATATTGTCGGATCACGTTTTCCAGGCCCTGGCGCAGGTTCTCAAGGCCGCCGAAGACGGTCGCCGATTCCGAGAAATTGGAACACGCGATGTCGATCGGCTCTTTGAAATGGCTGATCATGTAGCGGCGAATGTAGGTCGAGCAGCCTTGCGAACCATGCAGGAAGGAGACCGCGCCCTCGATCCCCCGAAATGCCAGGCATGCGCCCAGGGGAGCACACAGTTTGCAGGCATTGCGCGAGGCCGTCGTCGGTACGGGGGCAATGTTGTCGCGCGGGGCCGGTGCAATCATGAAGTACTCCTTGTATCGGCTCTCTGATGGTGGCGTGGAACGAGCTTCCAAACTGGCGATTTCACGGAGCGATAGACTTCCCTGGCGAAGTTGAGCATCCCTTCAAAACCGGCCAGGGCTTCCTTTCGCTCGTGGTTGTGGTCACAGAAACCAATGCCCAACTTGAAGGCGATGGGCCGCTCCTTCACGCCGCCGATGAACAGATCGACCTTCTTCTCTTGCACGAAGCGCGAGAGTTCCAGTGGATTGGTGTCGTCGACGAGAATCGTCCCCTCATCGCACAGATCGCGCAGCAGCTTGTAATCTTCCTTGTTGCCGGTTTGCGAGCCGACGAGCACGGTTTTCATACCCAGCGTCCGCAAGGAACGGACCAAGGAAAACGCCTTGAATGCCCCGCCCACATAGACTGCGGCCCGCCGACCTTCCAGGGCTTTGCGATACCGCCGCAGTTCCGGCATGATCTGGACGGTCTCCGTACGGACCAGTTCGCGGGCGCGCTCGGCCATCCCCGGCACGTTGAAGTAATCGGCCACTTCGTAGAGCGAGCGGGCCATGTCCTCGATGCCAAAATACGATACCTGGCGGTATGGCGTGCCGTACTTGTGCTCCATTTCCCGGGCCAGATGGATCATCGATCCGGAGCATTGCACGACGTTCAGGGCCGCTCCGTGAGCGCGGCGAATGTCGTCGATGCGGCCGTCGCCGGTGATCGAGGCCACAACCTGGATGCCGATCCGTTCGTAGTACTTACGGATCATCCAGGTTTCGCCGGCAAGGTTAAAATCGCCCAGGATGTTGATGCTATAGGGGCTGATGCCTTCGGTGGATCCCGTGCCGACCAGCGTACCGAGGGCATCGCAGGCGGCGCGATAACCATCTTTCTTCGTACCCTTGAATCCCTCGGAATGGACCGAAATGACGGGAATGCCCTTCTTTGCGCCCACGCTCCGGCAGACGGCGTCCACGTCGTCGCCGATCACGCCGACAATGCACGTTGAGTAAATGAAGGCGGCCTTGGGTCGATAGTAGTCGATCAGTTCGAGGAGCGACTGTTCTAGTTTCGGCGCGCCGCCAAAGATCACATCCTTCTCTTGCAAATCGGTGCAGAAGCTCAGTCGATGCAATTCCGGGCCGGAAGACAACGAGCCGCGAATGTCCCACGTATAGGCCGCACAGCCGATCGGTCCGTGGACGATATGCACTGCGTCGGCGATCGGATAAAGCACCACGCGCGAGCCGCAGAAGACACATGCACGCTGACTCACCGCACCCGCCAGGCTGGGCTTATTGCAAGCCATCTCGAAAGGCTCAGCGCCCTTCTCGTGGATCTGGTCCTTGCGTTGTTCGAGAATCTCGATCATGGCTAAGCTCCTTACATCGTCAATTCAAAACTTTCTTCGGGCGACTCGCGATCCTGGCGATCCATGATCGCGCCAAGGATTTGCTCCAAGAGACGCATGCCGCCCGCATACCCGACTGTTGGGAAGTACGAGTGGCCGATCCGGTCGACAATCGGAAAACCGTGCCGCACGAATGGAATTCCCTCGTCGCGGGCGATGTACTTGCCATAGGTGTTGCCGATCAGCAGATCGACCGACTCCTGCTTGATCCATTGATGCATGAGGAACATGTCGGCGTTGGCGCCATAACGCACTTTAGCTTCCGGCACCCGGCCCGCCAGGGCCGTTTCAATCCGCTTTTCAAAGCCTTTTCCGGGCGTGCCGCTGACGATATATACCGGCCGCATGTCGATGTCGGCGAGAAACTCGACCAAGGACACCAGTTGATCGGGGTCGCCCCACAAGGCGACACGCTTGCCGTGGAAGTATTGGTGCATGTCGGTGATGATATCCATCATCCGGCCGCGCTCGGCTTGGATCGAATCGGGTATCGGCACGTGGGCCAACTTGCGGAGCGTATTGACGAAGCGATCGGTAGCCCGCAGGCCGATCGGCAGTTCCAAGCCCTGGTAGGGAACATGGAACTTGGTATCAAGCTCTTTGGCGGCCGCTTCCGAGGCCGTAGGCCCCAGGGCGACCGTCGCCTGGCTGGCCGACGTCCTTTGAAGCTGCTCGGTCGGCACGCCGCCTTTGGGATAGAAGATGTGTTCGCCGGTCTGCGGGGCATCGAGCACATCGGATGTATCGGGGAAGAGGATCGTGTCGATGCCCATCTCACCCACCAGTCGCTTGATCTCGCGCATGTCGCTCGGCTCGACCCAGCCGGGGATGACATTGATCGTCTTCGATCGTTTCTCGGCCGGCTCGGCAAAGTAGGTGACCATGCCCTTGACCATGTTGGCAAAGCCGGTCACGTGCGAGCCGACGTAGCTCGGCGTGTTGGCATGGATCACGCGCTTGCCGGCGGGAATCTTTCCTTCGTCGAGGGCTTTGGCCAGGATCTGCGGAATGTCGTCGCCGATCGTCTCCGAGAGGCACGTTGTGTGGACGGCAATCACGTCGGGGTTGTAGACGGTGAAGATCGTGGAAATGGCCTGCAATAGGTTGGCCTGGCCGCCAAACACGGAGGAACCTTCCGTGAAAGAACTGGTGGCAGCCATCACCGGCTCTTTGTAGTGTCGCGTCAACGTGCTGCGGTGATACGAGCAGCATCCCTGCGACCCGTGGCTATGGGGCAGGCAATTGTGAATCCCCAAGGCCGCGTACATCGCGCCGATCGGCTGGCAGGTCTTGGCTGGGTTCACCGTTAATGCCTGCCGTTCGATAACTTCGGGGGTGGTATGTCGTAGAAGCATGTGGTTGGTTCTTGGGTTTAACTTGATTTTCTGGTTAATACGGACGGACGTTCTCGCTGTCGCTGTAGGGTGGGCCGAGTGAAACGAGTCCCACCATCTGCCAGCGTTTCTCATGGTGGGACTCGTTTCACCAGGCCCACCCACGATCTGTTCGCATCCTACCGGCTCTAAGCCGAAACCGGCTTCAGGGCGGAGTGCGACGAGTTCGTTCGTCCGCGCACAAAGGTAGCCTCCAGCTTGGGCCGGATTTCCTCTTCCCAAGGCGCCTTGATAAACGACCAGATTCGCGTGTTGACCATCTTGTCGATATCGCGATAGAAGTTGATCGCGCCGCGAAATCCAGCATAGGGTCCGCCGTAGTCGTAGCTATGAAGCTGCTTACTGGGAATGCCCATTTTCTGGATGCAGAATTTCTCCTTGATGCCGGCACAGAATATGTCGGGCTTGTAGATCTCGATAAGCCGCTCCGCCTCGTGGTGGCTGATATCATCGACCACCAGCGTTCCGGCCTTCATATCGGTCATCATGCCTTCGTAGTCGTTGAACTCCATGCCCGTGGCTGCCATGCGAGCCATCTCCTCCTCGCTAAGGCGGGGACGAAACCGCTCGGGATCGGGATCGACATGCAACTCTTCGATGTTGCGGCTGTCGGCGTCGATCTTGATCGTGGGCAGCACGCGGCGGCCCTCGTAATCGTCGCGGTGGGCGAACTCGTATCCGGCGGCAACCGTTTCCATGCCGATTTCGCGGAAAAGATCCTGGTAGTGGTGGGCGCGACTGCCGCCCACGAAAAGCATTGCCGTCTTACCCTGACAACGGGCACGGACCTCCTTCCGCACTTTCTCGACTTCCACCATTTCCTCGGCAATCACGCGCTCGACCTGGGCCTTCAACTCGGCATCCTCGAAGTAGTCGGCGATCTTGCGGAGCGACTTGGCCGAACTATCGGCGCCGATGAAGTTGACTTTGAACCACGGCACGCCAAACCGCTTCTGGATCATGTCGGCCACGTAGTTAATCGAGCGGTGGCACATCACGACATTCAAGTCGGCCACGTGGGCGTTCTCGAACTTGGCCATCGTCGAGTTGCCGCTGAAGGTAGCCATGAGGTTGATGCCGGCCCGCTCGAACAAGTCTTCGAGCACGAAGGCATCGCCGCCAATGTTGTACTCGCCGAGCATCGTCACGTTGAACTTGCCCTTGGGCGGTGTATCGTCCAGTCCGATGACATGCTTGAACAAGCCGTTGTTGGCGATGTGATGCCCGGCCGACTGGCTCACGCCGCGGTAGCCCTCACAACTGAAAGCGAAGACGTTGACGCCGAGTTTCTCCTTCATTTCGCGGGCCACGGCATGCACGTCGTCGCCGATCAGCCCCACGGGGCAGGTCGAGAAGACGGCGATCGCCTTGGGATGGAAAATGTCGTAAGCTTCCTGGATCGCTTGGCGGAGCCGCTTCACGCCGCCGAAGACGATATCCTCCTCCTGCATGTCGGTCGAAAAGCAGTAGGGAATGAAGTTCTCGTCCGTTTCGGTCGGCGGCTTCGTCTGGTTGCGGCGCGTGAGCCACGAGTAGAACCCGCAGCCGATTGGACCGTGCGTAATGTTGATGATGTCGCGGGTAGGCCCCAGCACCACGCCCTTGCAGCCCGCATAGGAGCAGCCGCGCTGCGTGATGATGCCGGGGATGGTGCGGACGTTGGATATGACCACCGGCAAGCTGGTTGCTGTCCCATCGGTATTGACGACCATCTGGGACGTCCGTTTCCGTGCGACTTTAGTCGGATAGGCATTCACCAGATCGTCGCGAACCTGGTCGGCATTAATCGCGTTAGGTTGGGTCATGGGATATTCCTTAATTCCCTCTCCCATTGGGAGCGGGTCATGGGGTGTTCCTTGCTCCCCTCTCCTATTGGGAGAGGGGCAGGGGGTGAGGGTTCTTAATCGATCGTTTCATCGAGTGCGGCATCATCTCGCTCGCCCGTGCGGACTCGGACCGCTTCGCGGACCGGAACAACGAAAATCTTGCCGTCGCCGGAGTTCCCCTTGCTGTTCACGGAAATGATCGTCTTGACGATCGTGGGGACAATTTTATCGGGCACGACAATCGTCAGCATCCGCTTGGGCACGAGCTTTGGTCCTGGCGAGAGCTGGCTGATGGCCTCTTCGAAGCCTGCCGCCGCTCCTTGGAGTATCCGAAAATCGACTTGGCCTTTGCCCCGACCAACGACCTTGCGGGCAGTGAACGAAGCCACGCCGACATCGGCTAGGGCCTGCTTCGTTTCGTTCATCTTGTTCATGCGAATGATCGCGAGGACTTCCTTCATGGCAGTGGTTCCTGGTTCAGGGATTAAGGTTATGGCAGCGATAAAACCAAGGTGGGTCCGCGCTGCGCTTGACCACACCCCACGACACGCGGCTCAGACGGGTTGGACGGCGGTGACCGAGACCGGACTTTCAATCTCCATCAACCCCGTGCTGACGGTATAAACCTCTTCCACGGGAGAGACGAAGATTTTGCCGTCGCCGAAGGCGCCGCGAGTGCCGGTCCGCGCCGCCTGCATGATCACCCGCACCACGTAGTCCTTGTCGGACTCGCGAACCACGGTGAAAATCAACTCCTTTGGCAACTCGTCGTAGGTCACTTCGCCGATTCGCATGCCGCGCTGCTTGCCGCGGCCATACACGTCCATCTTCGTGACGGCGGGAAAACCGGCATCCATCAGTGCCGCGAGGACGTCGTCGGCCTTTTCCGGCCGGATAATTGCGCGAACCATAATCATAACTTGTTCCTTGAAATAGGCTGTGGGGATTGTGTGCAGGGTTACGGAGTGGAAGGAGATTTGGGCGGCATGGTCTCGTGGTTGGCGCCCACTCCCTTAAACGCCGACGAGACCGAACTCCATGAGCAACGCTTCCAACTCAGGCATCGACAACGGCTTGGGGATCACGAACATTTCGTTGTTGTCGATCGCCCGGGCGAGCTTGCGATACTCCTCTGCTTGCGGGCAGGTGGCGTCCCATTCGATGACCGTTTTCTTGTTGATCTCCGCGCGCTGGACATCGTTGTCGCGGGGAAGGAAGTGGATCATCTGGGTGCCGATTTGGCGGGCAAGCTCCTCGATCATTTCGAGTTCGTTGTCGACCTTGCGGCTGTTGCAAATCAAGCCACCCAGCCGAACGCCGCCCGACTGGGCGTACTTGAGAACCCCCTTGCAGATATTGTTGGCGGCATACATGGCCATCATCTCGCCGGAGCAGACGATATAGATCTCTTCGGCCTTGCCTTCGCGGATGGGCATGGCAAAACCGCCGCAGACCACGTCGCCCAAGACATCGTAGAAGACATAGTCGGTGCCGGTATCCGGACCGTAGGCGTTGAGTTGCTCCAAGAGGTTGATGGAGGTGATGATGCCGCGGCCGGCACAACCGACGCCTGGCTCCGGACCACCGGACTCCGTGCAGCGGGTGTGGCTGAAACCATCGCGGCAAATATCGTCGAGTTCCACGTCTTCGCCTTCGTCGCGAAGCGTATCCAGGACTGTCTTCTGTGCCAATCCTCCCAGGAGCAATCGCGTGGAGTCGGCCTTGGGATCGCATCCGACCACCATGACTTTTTTGCCCATTTCCGCCAGGGCCGCTACCGTGTTCTGGGTCGTCGTCGATTTGCCGATTCCACCTTTTCCGTAGATTGCAATCTTTCTCATGCCTGTCTTTTTCATACCTCTCCTCGCAACGTATATGGGGTTGGTTTTGCTGAAACAGCATGTCTCTTAAGCAAGCGGCATGCCTAACGTCGCAAAATCGTTCGGAACTTGTCGAATGGCTGAAAAGCAACGTAATAACCGCGGGAATACGCCAGAACCAATGCATGACATCACAAACGATGAACGACCCGGTTGCGGCACGTTGGACACAAATTGTCGCCAACTGGTGGTCACCACCGGCTGGCTTCGGGCCGTGGCGGACTCCGCTTGAAGCGCAAAGCCTCTGCTGTCAAGAACTTGAGATTGCACACGACATAAATTGTCGCGCCCCGACGCCGTGGAGCAAAGAATGTCGCGCTAGATCAACTTAGTGTTCGTCCAAAAACAACTTGTGGTACAGGCGTCTCGCCTGCATATACAGCCGGGTGTCCGCACCACAATACCGCGGAGTTAATGTTGGACGGATCCTGACCCGCGTGGCTTCTTGAAGAATCGCTGGTAATCGATCCCCAGCTTGCGGATCTTGTAGCGGGCCATGCGCGAAGTGATGCCCAGTTGCCTGGCCGCTTCGGAAATGTTTCCACCCGTGGCCTTCAGCGCATCCATCATGAGATCCCGTGCCATGAGATCCATCTGCACCTTGAGCGAGCCAGCCTCGGCCATCTCCGAGCTTTCTGGCATCTGCAATGTCGGGGGAAGATTCGACCCGTGAATCACGCCATCCTTGCTGAGCAGAACCGCATACTCGACGCAGTTCTCTAACTCGCGGACGTTGCCCGGCCAGTGATAGGCCAACATCATATTGATTGCCGGGGTGCTGATCCGCCGAACGTCCTTGGCCATCTTGCGGGCGTACTTGGCCACGAAATGATCCGCCAGGAGGAGGATATCGTGTTTACGATCCCGCAAGGGCGGAAGAAAAATTGGAAAGACGTTGATGCGATAATAGAGATCCTTGCGAAACAAACCTGCCTCCACCCGGTGTTCCAGGTTCTGGTTGGTCGCGGCGATGACGCGAACATTGGCCGAGATGGTCTTGTTGCTGCCGACGCGCTCGAACTCGCGTTCCTGCAAGGCGCGCAGCAACTTGACCTGGATGGCGGGCGAGAAATCGCCGATCTCGTCGAGAAAGAGGGTTCCCCCCTCGGCCTCTTCGATGCGGCCGATGCGATGAAACAAGGCGCCCGTGAAGGCGCCTTTCTCGTGGCCGAAGAGTTCGCTCTCCAAGAGACCTTCGCTCAGGGCCGCGCAGTTGACCTTGACGAACGGTTTTTGACCTCGATGGCCGCCATAATGAATGGCCGAGGCTACCAGCTCCTTGCCAGTTCCCGATTCCCCACGCAAGAGGACCGTAATGTCGGCCGCGGCGACATGGTGGATTTGCAGATAGACGTCGCTCATGGCATGTGAGTTGCCGATGATGCTCTCCGGCCGGAACTTCTCTTCTAGGGCGCTGCGGAGCCGCAGGTTCTCCACTTCGAGTTGCTGCTGATGTAATGCCTCCGTGCGGCGAGATTTCACGTCGAAGGCAATCATGTTGGCCACGATACCCAATAATCGCGACCGCTGGGCAAGCTTGCCCGACTCTTGGAGCGGCAGATCGACAGACAACGTGCCCACCACTTCGCTTCCCAATCGGATGGGAACGCAAAGAAAACTGGCGTCTTCGCTTGGCTCCTGTTCGCGACGGTGGATACGGTTGGTGAACCTGGGGTCTTGCCAGATATGAGGGATGATCGCCGCTTCACCGGTTTCGATAACGGCGCCGATGACTCCCTCGCCGCGGCGGTAGCGAAGATCCTTCCGCTCGGCGCCGGAAATGTCGCGGGCCATCCCCACGAACAGCTCGCTCCCATCGGAAGATAGGAGCATGATGGTTCCGCGGGTCATCCCCAGTTCCCGTTCAAGTTCGTCTAAAACGGCCGCAAGCATTTGGCGTTGGCCGGATTGGGTGGCTAACAACTCCCCCACTTTAGCGAGAATCCTCAGGTCTCGATCGGATTGCTCGACGAGTATACAGCTATCGCCGAGCGTACAGCTATTGCCAGGGTAAGTTGCTGTCAAGCTCACGTAGGGATACCCTTCTTGATCGATTGGCTCTTCCAACTGGGGGCGGAAGAGCCGTAATATCCTGCAAATGGCGAGCCAATCAGTAGGGATTCCGGAAAAAGGCCCCCAATGTTTCAGCAAAAAGAGCGCAAAACAAGAAAACATTGACTTGTCAGGAAACCAAACAGACTGAAAAACAGGCCGTTTTCGACATCTTCTCAAGGGGGGAAGGTATATAACGATAGATACTATACCTTTAATGCCGTTCTGCGGTTAAGTGTTGATCTTCAATGGCGAAAGCCGCGATACTGCCTATTAATGGTGCATGTGTTGCTCTTGTCGTGAGCAAGTGAAGCTCTGTCGGTCGTCGATCACCTTGTATTGGTTGAATAATCCGGGCTAGGTGCTCGTCCAAAAACAGTGGGTGTCTCGCCTGCACTTGCAGCCGGGACAGCCGCACCACAAAACTCGAAGTTAATGTTGGACAGGTACTAAGCACGGAAGTGCTGAGTGTCTATTAGGTGATCGGACTCGGATATCCCGACTACGATTTGCGGTTCAATCCGATCTTTTCGACAACGGCCAATTCCCGTCGGGCTGCACCGGTGAAGAAACAGAAGCCAACTAGCGCGAGACCGGTCAGAGTGACGAGCCGACCGCGAAAGAGGCTGTCGGGATGAAACTCCAGACGGACCTCGGAAATACCCGGCTCGACGACACAGCCGAGAAAGTCGCCGTTGACGCGATAAATGCGTCCGAGACTGCCGTCGATCATACACTGCCAGCCGGGATGATAGCTCTCGGCAATCACCAACAACTGTGGCGACGAACAGCAGACCTTCACAGCGATCTGCCCGGCACGGTGCTGGGTCAACGTGGCCGTGCCCGGTTTGCCCGGCGGCAGGGCCAGCGCATACTGGCAAAGGGCCTCGCGGCGAATGTCGATCTTCGCCAGATCCACAGCCGGGTTATTGCTCTGCACGACGTGCGTCACCAGACGTACCAGTGGCAGCGGATCGGGTACTTGCATCCAGTTCTCATCATAGGGCGTGAGCCCCTCGATGATGGAGGTCGAAGGGCTGCGATGGACCCAGCGCGTTGAAGCCACGCGCAAAGCCGGCAGTTGGAAGTAGTCCAACAACTTGCTCGGCTCCAAGGCTGCATAGCCGTCGGTCCGCGACCAGCCTGCCAGCGTCATCTGATTACCGATCGCTGAAGATTCATGGCGGCCGTAAGCGGGCGGAGCGAAAACCCGCTGGGTATCGGGGCCGCTATCGAACTGGCCCGGCGGAGCCACGGTCTGGGCCAACAGGCCGTCGAGTTTGTCGCTAGGCTCGCCCTGCGTGCAACTCAGTCCGTAATACCCCAGGTCGGTGGCCATGAAGAGGATCAGGCCGACCAGCGCACCGCGGATGCCTTGCGAAGCGGCGATCACGAGCAGCGCGGCGGCGGCCATGAGCAATGGTCCCACGAGGATCCGCGACGGCGGGGCCACCTGATGACCCGATTGCAAGATCAATCCAGCCACGGCCACGGCCAGGCTGACCAGGACCGTCGCGCCCAGAATCTCGAACTGTCGCCACAGCGCGGCAGCGCGGCTTTGCCCGGCGAGAATGGGCAGGTATCGCTGGATCTTCTGTTTTTCCCGCGCATCGCGCTCGACGAGCACAAAACCGATGGCCGCGAGCACGGCCACGGCGAACTGGAACAAGACCGTATAACGACAAGAGAACTGGAACCAAGCAGCCCAGGGAATGGAGTTCTGTAAACGCACGATTTGGCCCTGGCTGCCCAATGCCAACAAGAGCGCAACGGCGGCAAAAGCGGCCGTCACCTGGGCTAAACGCTTCAGGACACCCAAATCGCCGCGGCGAACAAGAACCCAGAGGGCCAGCATCAACGGCACCGCGCCCACGTAAAGGCTCAGTTCACGGGCGTTGCCACCGAACACCCGATCGACCGGCAGGTAAGGCGCCACGAGTTGGATCAGGTTGATGGGATGGAGGGTCGCGCCTGCGGGTACTTGGGCGCCGTTTCGCGTGCTTTGGAAGAGGGTTTCCAGCGTGGGGAGCAATTGGACTGCCCCGACCAACAGGCCGATTCCCTTGGCAAGGACCACGCGCGACGACGAGTTCCGCCGGCAGCCGATGCAGACGCGGCACGTAGACATGGTCTCGCAGCCATCGCGAGGCGAATATCTCCGCGTCAGAACCAGGAAAAGCGTGAAACCTGTTTCGGTCAAGAGGGAAAACCAAACGAATTGCGGACAGCCCAATAACATCTGCGATCCGGTCAAGAGGGCCAGGAAGGCTTGGGCCAGGGCCACTTTCCAGCGCTTCGCATCGACCATCATGATGTCGATCATCACCAGCAGCCAAGGGATGTGGGCCACGGCTGCCACCGCGTTGGGATGGACGAAATGCAAGAGGTTGAAACTCGAAAAGGTAAAGGCCAGACTGCCCACCATGGCTGCGTCCCGCCGCCGCAGCCGGCGATACAGCAAGAAGTACATTCCCGAAAGCATCAGCGGATAGCTACAGAGGTATTCCCAACCGAGCGCGGCAGGAAAGGGTAGAAAACGGTAGAGGAAGCGGTGCAGGGGATGATACGTGCCGACCTGGCCTTCGCCGGTAAGGTAAAAACCCGAGTAGACGTCGGGCATCCAGTCGAACGATTCGCCGTGGGCCAGTTGTTCCGCATAGAAGGCACGGGCAGGCAGGTGAAAATTGCCCAGTTCGTCGGCTGTATAGAGACCGCCTGCGAAGAAAGGCATGGCCAGAATCGACAGCAAGATGATTGCGGCCAGCAGTGACCATGCGAACAAGTCGCGCTCGCTGTGCGCCGATACGTGAGGTAGAAAATTGCCGAGGCGAAACGACATTGGCTGCACCCATGAAGGATGTCAACACCCACTTACGAACAATATGCGCAGGCGCGGATCCTCCCTTTTCACAAGGATAGTTCATAAAAGCGGCAGATGCGGACACAGTGCCGTCGACCGTACTCACCGCGTTTCACGCGAAGAGAGGCTATCCGGAACCTCCACTCTCCCTTTCGGGAGAGGGGGCAGGGGGCGAGGGCTTTTCCTACGGCTTGCGGAAAAGTACATTTTTCAACCTAGACTTCAGCCGAGACGTTATCGACCCATGGACTGATTGTGCCGATTAAGCAACCATGTAAGGGATTCTCATGTCGCACTGGCGGCTTTCCGATTGGACGCTTGGACTTCTTGTGACACTGGCGGTGCTGGCGGTCTGGGAAGGTATTGTGTTGAACAACCGGCCTGAAACACGGGGTTGTGGCGGCGACTTTCCGCAGTTCTATATTGCCGGTACGATCGTCAACCGCGGCGAGGCCGATCGCTTGTACGATCAGCCCTATTTCCGCCATTTCCAGGAGTCGATGCGCGACGACCCGCTCCGCTCGCTTTATCCGCCGACCCTGGGATTGCTCATGGCGCCCCTGGCTCGGCTTCCCTACGTTGAGGCCCTTGCCGCATGGTGGGCAATCCAAGCCATCTGCATCCTTGCGACCGGCGCGATATTCTACCGCACCACCCCGTTGCCACGTCCCTGGCGGATCAATATGCTTGTGGCCCTGGCTGCACTGCTGCCGCTCTGGATCGCGGTGGGCATAGGCCATTTGGCGCCGATGCTCCTCTTGCTTCTGGCCGGCGGATTGACGCTCCACAAGCAGGGAAAACAAGGCTGGGCCGGGCTGGTGCTCTCGATTCTGGCCCTCAAGCCGCAATTGGCGCTGGGATTGCTGCTCTGGATGCTCGTGAGGCGCGACGCTCGCACGCTGCTGGGCTTGGCCGCTGGATTTGCCCTCCAGGCATTGTCCGTGGCTCTCTTCCTGGGGCCAAGCTTGTGGCTCGATTATTTGCACGCCATGCCCGGGATTTCCGCCATTACCCGCGCCTATCGCTATTCGCCGCTGTTTGAGCAGTCGTTCACGGGCATCGTCAGCAATCTGCTGTGGGCGGCCGGGCTTACTACATGGCAAGTATTGGTGATGAAGATTACGTACGCAGTCACGGCCAGCGCGGCCGCAGTCATGCTCTGCCGCGTCGTCTGGGCGCGGCGGCTGTGGCAGCCGGCCCTAGGAACCGAGAGGCTATCCGGAAAGTCCCCTCTCCCTTTTGGGAGAGGGGCAGGGGGTGAGGGCTTTTTACACTCTAACTTTCTCCCGGAGGGAGAGGAGACCAAAATTTTGGCTTTCCGGATAGCCTCTGAGAATTATGAATATGCCTGCGGCGTACTCTTCATGATGCTCTTTCCGCCCTATTTCCTCGTCTACGATCAAACACTTTTAGCCGTCCCGCTGGTCATGCTCTGGTCGTCGCCGGCTTGGCGGTGGGGCGTGGCATTGCTGGCCACCACGACCGTATTGGTAGCTAACCTCTCGTTCACGCTCGGTTTCAGCCTCACCGGATTCGTGGCCCTGGCAACGATGCTTTTCCTGGCGAATTTTGACTTCTTGAAAAAGCGAACTAAGTTTCATTTGAAGGACAAAATCGCGTTCAAGGAAGTGAACTTAACTTAACCAATGTTTTATTCCGAAGCCCACGGGCGATTGGAAAAAGGGAGAAGTGATGAAATCGTTAGCCACCAAGTTGCATCGTTTTTTGGTGTCAGAAGATGGTCCTACCGCGGTCGAATACGCCGTGATGCTCTCGTTGATCATCGTTGTCTGCCTCGCGGCAGTCACGACGATCGGCAGCAACGCCAGCAGCGTGTTCTCCAAGGTCGCCAACTCGATCAAATAAGGATCGACATCCTAACCGCCGATTTCTTCGGAGCGATAAACTTCGGTGAACCGAAGGTTTGGTTAGGGAACTTAAAAGCTTCACCATCTGTCGCCCGCTTTCCATGCGCGACCCTCGGCAGATATGAAGATCGGAGAGAATCCCCTTCCGTATCCTTATGAGACGGACGGGGATTTTGGTTTCTTGCGGTTCTCCGGTTTGACGTGTCGTGAATTGCGACCTAGGGTTGTGCAGACGACGAATCGTTTCTTCAGTTGGTCGTCTTGTACTCACATGGCGAGGACTTTGATATGTATCCCGTGATCCCTCTGGAGATGAATCAGTTTGCGGCCGATTTGCTGCTATATCTCTTTACCGCGGTCAGCGCCATGCTGAGCGTGGTTTTTAGTATGAGGTAAAGAGAAGTGCTAAGCCGCAAGCGGCGACAACGGAAAACGAGAAAGTCTTGAATTCAAAATCTTAGTGCTTAGCTCTAAGTCCTAAATACCCGAACACCCTACCTCTCATGTTCACCTTGCTTCATGGAATTGTCGAGAATTGGCCGATCTGGTTGCTCAGCGTCTTACTGATCGTTGCAGCGGTCATTGACGGCTGGATCCTGAAAGTCCCTAACTGGCTGACCTTTCCGCTGATCTTTGCCGGCTGGGCGGCCCACGCGTATTGCTGTGGCATCAGCGGCCTGGCTGTGAGCATGGCGGGGACGTTGGTGGGGCTGGGTCTGTTGTTGCCTGCTTATGCCATCGGCGGCATGGGAGCCGGCGATGTGAAGCTCATGGCCGGCATTGGGGCCTGGATTGGCGCGACCACGACCTTTTACGCCTTCTGTGTATCTGCCGTCATCGGTGGGGTAATCGCAGTGGCGATGGTACTCTACCGCCGCCGCTGGCATCACCACGTCCTGCAATTTTTCCAAATCGTTGACGAAATCCTCGTGATCCGCAATCCAGATGCTTTGTCGGCCATCGCCGCCCAGCGGAAGAGCAGCATGTTGCTCCTGCCTTACGGCATTCCCATCGCCCTGGGCACGATCACCTACTTCTTCTGGAGCGGAATGTTGATCTAAAGTCCGATTAAACTAGAGAATCTTTGCTGGTTGCGTCGAATATACGGATACGGTTCAATCGCTTGGACGTAATCGTAACGATTGTGACGATACTGCCTTTGGTAGCAGTTAGCCTTCTTTGCTTGAAGTTCTGACCCTTCCGTCGCCAATGTTTATTAGCGGAAGGACGCGATTAACGGAAACAACTATTGTGCGTGCCGAATCGGTTCCGAAGACAATAGGGAATCCATCGGCTCGACTAATCGGGGGGTGCTCATGAGAGGAAAGTCTCTCGCCTTGCTTGTCCTATCGCTAGGCTGCGGTCTCGTCGCGGCGTTGGGCATCACCCAGGTGCTGGCCAAACGCGGTGACTCGCCAGCCCCGAGCGAAACTACGCCGATCTATGTCGCCAAGGCCGACATTGTCACCGGTTCTTTGATCAGCCAAGAGAACGTCAAACTCGAACAATGGCCCAAGGATCGGGTTCCTGTCGGGGCGGTAACCCGCCAGGAAGACATCGAGGGCCGCCGCGCGCGCCAGAAGATCTACGCCGGCGAGCCGATTATTGAGCCTAAGCTCCTCACTCACGGCCAAGTACCTATTGACGGCATGGTTCCCAAGGGGCTCCGCGTAGTTCCCGTCTCGGTCAGCCTAGAGGCAATTCACAGCGGACTTGTGCTTCCTGGATCGCGCTGCGACGTGCAGGTATTCGTACGCGCGGATGCCAGTATCGGGGTTGGTGAAACCCTCTGTAAGACCATTTTGCAAGACATTCGCGTATTTGCCGTGAACGATGTCACGAGTACCGAGTCCCAGGATCCCAAGGCTCCTGATACGAAGTCGATGCCCTTGGGCAAAACGGTTTCGTTGTTGGTCACGCCGGCCCAGGCCCAGATCGTCACCTTGGCCAGCCAATTAGGCTCGATCCGCCTGATTTTGCGGAGCGGCGACGATAGCGAGCAGCCGAAAACCACCGTCATGACCGCTCACGAAATGCTGGGCACCTACGGCGGCGGTGATCGAGGGAAGGAGAACCAGAACCAGGCTGCGGCCAACGAGAAGCGGTTCCTGGAATGGGCCGAAATGATTCAGAAAACCATGCGGGAGAACGCGAAAGCCGAACCCGCTAAAACCCGCGCCGCCGAAGGGCAGAGTTATACCATGCGGGTCCGCTCTGGGGCCGAGGTCAACGACGTCCTCTTGGTCAAAAATTCCGATGTTCGAGGCCTGTCCGGCGATGAAGGAGCCTGGACGGCCACGGGAATGAACCCAAGTTCACGCACCAAGACGAACGACCAGCCCCATGGTCCCAAACCGGCCGAGGCGGGGCCTTCCGCGCCGCCTGCCAGTCTGACAGCACCGCTCAAATCCGCAGCCGACAGTCCGCAGTCGCCTTCCAAAACAGTAAGCTCGCGGTCACCCGGCACATAAAATAATAGCATCCAGGGACGGACCCCCTGAAGAAGGAATTCACGGATGAATCAACAACTTATATCCCTTCCGAGACGATCGATCGGCGTTGCATTTCTACTGCTGGGCCAATTGACATTAGCCTCGCCGATTGCCCGGGGGCAATCGCCGGTGGTCATTCCACCGGGTATTGCAGTGCCCTTGGTGGCGGGCCGGGCAGATTCCAGTCCGTCTGGCCCCTACTACAACGTCAAAGGCGTCGACGACCACCTGAAAATGATCGTCGGTTCAAGCCGCTTCCTCACGCTCGATAAGAAGATTCCCCAGGTCCAGGTCAACAATCCGGACGTACTCGACCTGATGCCGATCTCGCCCAACCAGGTGCAAATCTCGGCGAAACGGACGGGTGTCACGCAAGTCAATCTGTGGGGCGATGACAAGCGAATTTATACGGTCAACGTGGTCGTTATGGGCGATGCCGCGGAGTTGACCCAGATTCTCCGTGAACTGTTCCCTAAAAACTCGCTAACGATCGTGCCCGTCAACGGCAACTCGGTGATTATCTCCGGCTACGTCGATCAGCAGGAAGCCGTACCGAAAATCATATCCGTCGCCAGTAAGTATTTTCCTGATGTGATCAACAACATGACCGTGAGCGGCGTGCAGCAGGGCGTACTGCACGTGAAAGTCATCGAAATCTCGCGCACGAAACTGCGGAATCTGGGGTTCGACTTTGCCTGTGTCGGCAACAACGGCAATTTCATAATGTCGGGCGTCAACGGGCTGTTGACCACGGCCTCGGGGGTTCCGTTTGGCGCGCCAGGCTCCGCGCCGGACAACCTTTTCAAGTTCAGTTTTGCGGGAGCCAATGCCTTCTACGGGGTGCTCAACGCCCTGCGTGAGGATAATCTCGGCAAGCTGCTCTCGGAACCGGACCTTGTGGCCATTAGCGGCCGGCCGGCTTATATGCTGGTTGGGGGAGAAATTGGATACTCCGTCACCAGTGCCTTGAACGGCACCGTGTCGGGTTTCAAGGAATATGGCACGCGGTTGGATATCGTGCCCATCGTGCTGGGCAACGGCCGGATGCATATTGACGTCCGTGCCCGCGTCAGTCAGCCCGACGGCGCCAATACGGTTCCTGGTGGTATTCCTTCGCTGAAAACCCGAGAAGTCGAAACCGGCGTGGAACTGCGGGCCGGGCAGACACTGGCCATCGCCGGTTTGATCGAACAGCGCAGCGAGGCCAGCAACCACGGTCTGCCATGGATCAGCGACATCCCCTATCTGGGCGTGCCTTTTCGTTCGGTCCACCATTTGACCAATGAAGTCGAATTGCTTGTGCTCGTTACTCCGGAGATCGTCGACGGCATGGAGCCGGGCCAGGTGCCGGCATGTCTGCCCGGAATGCAGACGACCAATCCTAGCGATTGGGAACTATTTTTCAAAGGTCATCTGGAAGTTCCCAACAGTTGTCAGGATGACCCGGCCGTGTGCAGGAATTGCGCCGCGAGCGGTACCAGCGGGGGCTTTAATCCTGGCGAGGGCCCGACCAGCCAGCAAAATCCGCAGAATCGTTTCACGACGAACCAGATGGTCATGAATCCGCATCCTGTAGAGCCAGGTTTTATCGGCCCCATCGGTTACGACGTCCTAAAATAAATACAAAGAGACCACAACACATGTCCAATGTTCTTCGCCTCGCAATCGTTGATCCCGACGACTCCAAGCGAGAATCGGTCAAATCGATGCTCTTGGGCATGGACATGATCTGGCTGGAGGCCGAGTGCTCGCGTTACGAGTTCTTTGCCGACGTGGTTGCCCAGACCAACCCCGATATCGGCCTGGTGGCACTGGGCACCGATCCCGACCGTGCCTTGGAACTGGTCACTCGGCTCAGTGAAACCTCGCCTAAGTGTGCCGTGCTGGTGACCAGCGCTTCACATGACGGCCAACTGATCCTGCGGGCGATGCGTGCCGGAGCGAAGGAATTTCTCACCCAGCCGCTGCGAATCGAGGATCTGCTGGCCGCTTTGGGACGCATCAGCGAACGCCGCAGCGGCCCCAGCGACGGCCGTCCCCGCGGCAGCCAAGTCGTGGCCGTGGCCGGTTCGCTAGGTGGCGTGGGTAGCACAAGTCTGGCCGTGAACCTGGCCTGCATGCTGGCTCAGAACCCGAAAAACTCGGTCACCCTGGTCGACCTCGACCTCGCCCTCGGCGACGCCGACGTCTTCCTCGACGCTATTCCCGATTATACGCTGATCGACGTGGCCCAGAACGTCACCCGTCTGGACTTCAGCCTCCTGAAGCGATCGCTGACGAAACATTCTTCCGGGGTGTACCTGTTGCCGCGGCCGGTGCAGTTGGAGGATTGCGCCTTGATCACGCCGGACAACCTCCATCGGGTGATCGGTTTGCTGAAGGCCACGTTCACCCATCTGGTGCTCGACCTCAGCAAGGGCTATAGTCCCAACGACATGGTCGCACTGGAGATGGCCAATCACATCCTGCTGGTCACGCAGTTGGACCTGCCCTGTCTGCGAAATGTTGTCCGGCTGATGATGTCGTTCAACGAAATGGAAAACATCGGCGAGAAGGTGAAGATCGTCATCAACCGTGCCGGTCTCGACAGCGGGCATATCACCTTGAAAAAGGCCGAAGAGACAATCGGCAAGGAAATCTTCTGGCAGCTTCCCAACGAATACCGCACGATGATCGAAGCCCGCAACAACGGCGTGCCGTTGATCGAACAGTCGCCCAAGGCGGCCATCACGCAGTCGATCACGGGGCTGGCCGCGGCCTTGTTCAATGATGCCAAACCCGACACGCCGGAAGGCGCAAAAAAAACCTCCGGCATCAGCGGGCTCTTCAGCCGCTGGTCGGGCAAGGGAAAGTAACAGGCTGGCACGGGACGAAACGTCCCGGAGCCACCACGCTCATTTCACGCCCGAATCAGCTCTCCCATGCTCGCAATCTCCTCGGTCGATAGCTCGATCTTTCCGGCCGCTGCGTTCTCCTTGGCCTGTTGAGCATCGCAGGCACCGCAGAGCACGCACGTCATGCCCGGCTGCGCGCCCGTCCAGGCGATGACCAACTGCCCGATCGTCGCGACATGCCGCTCGGCGATAAGAATAACGGACGGTGTACCTTCACGATAACTACTCTAATCGGCAATTGGCCGGCAAGGATCAGGGCGAGGAAAGTCAAGAGCGTGCCACCGCCCGCCACGGCGTTGATCGCGCCTTCCGGCACGGCCGCGCAGAACAAAATCAGGTGATGCCAATGCATGGAAGGAATTCTACCACAATGTTTGCCGTAAGCTAGACTTCTCAAGGAGGGTGGGGCTTGCTGCGCTCGTCCCATCCCATGCCTGCCGTGGACCCATTCCGCGAAAGAAACAAAATTTGCTTGGGACTGCGAACGATTACAACCGCTACCTTCATTATGAACGACACCACCAGGAGCAGTTACGCCCGGCTTTCGCCCTGGCAGGCCAGAGCGGTGTTGATCGCTCTGCTGTTGCTGATTGCTCTAGGCTTGTGGAAATCGCCCACGCCGCCGCCGCTTTGCGATGTCCGCGAAGAGAACGCCAAGTCGGGCGACGTGTTCCTGTACATGACCGAGATCAAACGGATCCACGCCGGCGAGAACTACTACCAGGTCGCCGCCGAGGAACTTGTGGCCCAAGGCTACCCGACGGCCAGTCTCTTCAATTGGCGGACTCCGCTCCCCATGTGGCTGATCGGCAAGATGCCCAATCCACTGCTGGGCCGGCTGATCCTGATTGCCGCGGGCATCGCGATGTTGCTGATGGCTTTTGATGCGGCTGCGCGGGAACAGCCCAACGTCTATCGGCTGGCCATGCCGCTGGCTGCCCTGTTGATCGGCCCGATGTTGCCTTGTTTTCAAGGTGATGTCTTCGTGCTTACTGAAGTCTGGGCGGGGACCATGATGGCGCTGTCGCTCTGCGCCTATGGCGTAAAGCTCCGCTTTTTAGGTGCCTCGATGGCCCTGGCCGCGCTCTTTCTTCGCGAGTTGGCCCTGCCCTACTGCCTGCTCGGCTTGGCCCTGGCCCTTTGGGAGCGACGACCGAAGGAATCGGTGGTGTATCTTGTCGGCCTGACCGGCTGGGCTATCTTCTATGGACTGCATTGCTGGAAGGTAAGTCACTTGATCACCGCCACGGCAGAGGCCCATCACCAAGGCTGGCTGCGGTTTGGCGGCCTGACGTTTGTCATCGCGGTGGCGCAGATGAATGCTTGTCTGGTGCTCTTGCCGGTATGGGTCACGGTGATCTTCTTCGCCCTGGCGATGATCGGCTTCGCCGGTTGGCAGACGGCCTGGGGGACACGGATCGCCCTAACGACATGCATGTATGTCGTGGCTTTTTCGATGGTCGGCCAGGAGTTCAATCGTTATTGGGGCCTGATGATCGCGCCGCTCTTCTGCTTCGGCGTCGTACGATCTCCCGCCTCGATCGCCGATTTGTGGTGTGCGGCAAGGCTCCCCTTCGTAAAACGGAATGAATTCCGTTCTACGGAGGCGTAGGGTGGACCGATCGCAGCGAGTCCCACTATTTTCACTGCGCTCCGCCACAATCCAAACCATTGGCCCACAGCTTTCGCAGTTCATCGGGGCCGGCAACGGTTGCCGCAGCGCGGAGGATCTTCTTCAGTGACTCCTGGCTCGCTCGCTACGCCTGTGCTTGCCCAGCTACGTCCCGGCTCCGCTTCGGGACTCCGCTCGGGCTGCGCACCGGCTCCGCTCGCTCCCCTTGACTTGACTAGTCCGCCGGAACTTGGGAGACGCGGAAGCCCAGGTAGTTGAACCGGTGCACAGGCGTGTCCCCGTTACGGCGCGCCGACCGGCAGAGCCTGGCGCCGTTGCGCCAGCCACCGCCGCGAAACACGCGGTTCGAGCCTGTTGTAGGACCACTAGGATCGTCCACCGGTGACTTCGCATAGTAATCCTCGCCATACCAATCCGCGCACCACTGCCAGGCATTTCCATGCGTGTCGTATAGACCAAAGGCATTGGGCTGGAATGAACCCACCGGCGACGTAAACACGTAGCCGTCGCTGGCTTTAATCGCCCATGTCCAGTCAGGGAACTGCGCCTTGGCCGTCGCGTCGGCCACGTTGCCGACCTTGGCCAGTGTCTCGGGATCGTCGCCACTAGAATAACGCGTGGTCGTCCCCGCACGACAGGCATATTCCCACTCGGCCTCCGTGGGCAATCGGTAAGTCTTCTTCTCCCTCTTACTCAGCCACTCGCAGAACGCTTTCGCGTCGTTCCAGCTTACGTTCACCACCGGGTGCTCGTCGGTCTGCTCGAAACCCGCGTTCCGCCACGAATACTTCGCGTTGAAGTCAAACTCCTTCTTATCAGCGTCCCAGCCCCAGGCCCCAGGCCTCTCGCCCTTCTCCGCATCGGTCTTGTACCCCGTGTCGGCAACAAACTGCCGAAACTGGCCCCGTGTGACGTGGCAAGTACCCAGGTAGAACGGCTTGGTGATCCGAACCCGATGCTGCGGATGCTCGCTCTTGAGAAAGTCAGCGATTAGATAATCCTCGCCGTAGTTTTTCTTGAAGAAGGCCGCCGTGGCCTCCGCCGACTCTTCACTACCCATCTTGAACTCACCCGCCGGAATGAGCGTCAGCTTCAACTTCACCCCGCCGCCCAAGTCTACCGCCAGACCTTTTGGCGGCTCTTTCGTCTCGCTGAAAGCAGTCCCCGCCATTGTGAAAAGCACTACGCACCCAATCGCGAAGTTTCTCATTTTATGTCCTTCCAAAATCATCGTGCCAACGCTTCTTTTAACTCAGCCAGCACGTGGAGTCTCGCGGCCCAGTGGTACAGGTAATCCTCCAAATAGCGACACAAAGTCCCGCAATGCGGCCGTCAGCCCACTCATGGCTTCTCCCGCGTGCGAGCGATGGCAGTCAGCATGTTCAAATTCCGTGCGTCGTTCTCTCGTCGCAATAGCTCGAAACGCCGCTTGACGACCTCCGGGCTGCCTTCCAGAAGATAACCCATCCCTTCGTCCATCATCCGCAGCGCAAGCTTGATACGCTCCGGAACCGACATGCGGCGATAGTGCTCCAGGGTTTCGGGACTCAGCATAACTTGATCCTTGCAGTTCTTGCCTACCGTCCACTATTTTACTTCATGGTCTCCGGGGGAACAACTCGCGAAAGTTCCAGCAATTACTACAGCGCGGATGCCTGCGGATCGCGTGGGCGGTAGATGGCCAACGGCTCGACACCGTGAGTCACACCGTCTTCGCGTTTTTGCGCATGACAGGACTGAACCGTTCATCGGGCAGCACCATGGCCGTGATCCGCAGGCCGAACTTGTCGCCGACTTTCACTGCTTCGCCGGAGGCCACGGCCTGATTGCCGACCTCCAGATCGAGCATCTCTTCGCAAGATTTGTCGAACTGGATGATCGAGCCAGGCCCCAACTCGATGATGCGGCTAAGCTTCTGCCGCTTCTCAGCCAAGGTGACCACCACGGGGACTTTGATCCGCAAGAGACTTCGCGTGTAGGGTGGAAGATCCCCGGACGTGAGCGGCAATGTTGGCTTTTCAATTCGCTTTGGCTGCCCAATCAGTTCCTTTGCCGGACGCAGCTCGGGCGACGGCGCAGGTGGCGGGGCGGCAAACAGGCCATCGGGGTTCTTCACCGGCCAGAGAATGCCGATCGTGCCTACGGGCTGCCCGCCCTGGTTGACGGCAAGCGGAACCATCGCGGCATCCTGGGCCACGCCACCACGGCCCAGGGCGTCACCCAGGTTCGTAACCCAGCGGGCGATGAAATCGCTAGCCATCCAGGTTTCCGGCAGCAAATTCATGCCCAATTCCTGGGCCAACGTCGCCAGCTTGCTCTCGCCGGTCTTGTCGGGCTGGGCGCACCATGGCGGCAAAAGCCCCTTGGCCGCCGGGATCGTCATGACCACGGTCGTCTGGTCGGTCTTCAGCAGGATAATCAGGCCCTTGCCCTTGAGATCAAGTTGCGCTCCGGCCGACTGCAACGTGCCCTGCGAGCCGAGGGTCATTTGCATCTCGACCTCGAAGGTGCGGGCCAGCGCGGCGCCAGCCTCTTCGGCACCAACCTTGCAGGCAGCCAGCACATCGTCGACGAATTGCGGAAGGGCCTCGGGCATGGGATTTTTACTGGGAAAAGATCTGCTTCTGTCAGGACTTCTCCTCTATTGGTCGGTGATTGCGGCGGCAAACTTGATTTAATCGTCAAAGTCAGCGGTTTGGGGAAGCAAGTTGCATTTAAGTTGATTCGATGCCAAAATCCAGATCCTCTCTACATCCGGGAGGGGGGATTTTTTCGGATGGCCGCTAACCCGGATTATTCATCAGGGTGGGTGAAGCACGGAAACTCAATCGCAGCGGTGCGTTGCGCGAACCGGTCTAAACCAGGGTGAAAGGTTGCCGTTCGTTGGATTCCGTGCGCAACCCACCATTTCCTAGGGGTTCGCTCCACGCACCCTACGATTTATGAATAATCCGGGCTAACCCCAAACCGCCCTTCAGGAGAAGATCAGTTTTTGATACTCTGACGGGTTGTTGATAAATCTGAAAAATCAGTCTTTCTTTACGGACACGGATGTCGGCAATGTTTCGAGACTGGTATCGCTGTACCTTCGCTCAGGCCATGATCGGATCTGTCTTGCTCTGGGCTGCACTGCCACCGCTGGCAATTTGGCCGTTGGCATGGATTGCACCGCTGTGGTGGGTGTTGCTCATCCGAGGCGAGAAACTGCCGCTGCCGCCAGCAACGATTCGGCCCCTGCGACTTCGGCCATGGATACTACTGACGGCGGCCGTGATCTATTTCTTGGCCGGATTGGCCATCAATGCGTGGTTCCATTCGATGCAGTATCGCCTCTACTGGATCGCCGACACGATCTTCTGGCTTGGCCTGATGGCGATTTTTCTGGCGACGGCACGACTTTGGGCTTCGTCCCCCTATCGCTGCTTGTGGCTGGCTGGCATGTTCTTCTGGCTGGCCGCCTTGCAATGGCTGCGATTACCGCACTGGGCCACCGGTTTCGGCTGGCTGGCTCTGGGGATCTATTTCGGCTGCTATTTGCCGACGTTCATCGGTTTGTCTCGCGTCGGTGTTCACGTCTTACGTCTACCCGTGATCCTGGTGGCCCCGGTCGTCTATACCGGGCTGGAACTCGCCCAGGCACACCTGCTGACCGGCATGACGATGGGATGCCTCGAACATTCGCAGTATCGCTGGACCATGCTGATTCAAATCAGCGATTTGACCGGCTGTTACGGAGTGACGTTCCTGGTGATGTTCGTTGCCGCTTGCCTGGCCCGGATGTTGCCGTGCGATGGGCGTCCGTGGGCCTTGTGGCCGCTGGCCCCGGCCGCGGGTATGGTGGCCGCAGTGCTCATCTACGGCCACTTCCGCACCGCCAATGTTGAAACCGATCCGGGCCTGAAAATTGCGCTGATCCAAGGAAACATCGACATTCAGTTAGACGCCCCCGAAAACTTCAGCAAAACGGTTGATGCCCAATATCGCCAGCTCACCAAGGAGGCGCTGAACAGGTTCCCGCAGATTGATCTGATCGTCTGGCCGGAAACCGTCTTTTGCTGCGCCTTTGAGTTAGGCGGCCGCATTGAGTATCTGCCTTGGATGACGGGCGATAAAAATGCAAGGATCCCCGACGACTTTCCCGATTCGCCACGGCAGTTTCAAGATTGGCTCGCCTATATCAACCGAGAAACCCAGGGTGTCATGACGAAGACTGCCCACGGGTTCGGCTTACCGATGATCGTCGGCATCGATCGTCAGCACTTTGGAGTTCAGGGCCGCGAGACGTTCAATTCAGCCGTGCTGATTACCCCAGATGGAAGTTGGTGTGAACCAGTCCGCCTCGAGCAATTCTATTACGACAAGAGGCACCTCGTCGTGTTTGGCGAGTATATGCCTTTCGTCAAGAGCGTGCCCTGGCTCCAGAGTTTGACGCCGCTTTGCACGAGTTCCAGTCCCGGCGAGCAGCCCAAGGGCTTCCTGCTGAAGAACATCCGTCTGGTGCCGAACATTTGTTATGAAACGGTATTGCCCCACGTGATTCGGAACCAGTTGGTCGCGTTGCGGCAGGAAGGCCAAGCGCCGCAGATTCTAGTCAATGTTACAAACGACGGCTGGTTCTGGGGCTCGAACGAATTGGAGCAGCATTTGGCCTGCGGGGTATTTCGTACGGTCGAATGTCGGCTGCCGATGGTGATCGCCGCGAACACGGGTATTTCGGCCTCGATCGACGCTAGCGGCCACATCCTGGCCGGGGGACTCCTGGCCGATGAGGGACGGCAACGCGAAACGGCCTTGATACTCGCCGACGTTCTCCTCGATCGTCGCGAGAGCTGGTATCTGCGTCACGGTGACTGGTTTGCCGGTACATGCCTGGTAACTACGCTCCTGGCAGGAATAATTGCAGGAATAATTGTCTTAGCTAATTGGTATTTCCAATCCAAGAACCCCACCACTGGTGGGTGATTGTTCCCAATCTTGCTGTTTTTTGAGTCTGTTCTTGCCGGACACTGAATTTCCCGGCCGAAAAACCGTGACAAAGAAGCGGTTTACCCCGTCTCATCGGAATAATCTGACGCCGAGAATCCATTAGACCTTTTAGGTGGGTATTCTGGTTGACACGGGAAAATAGGCGAAGTTATACTAGCCAAGTAGGAAAGCGAGTGCTTTGGTCGTCCTTCAATGATAGGTGGGGTCTTTTCATGAACCTCGTTGGCAAGATATTTACCTTCCTGATTTTCCTGATGTGCGTGGTCTTTGGGGCCTTCGCGCTGATGGTTCATGCTGCGCATAAGAACTGGAGAGAGGTCGTTGTGGCCAAGGACGGTCTGAACGATAAGTTAACCGAGGCCAACAAGTTGAAACAAGATCTCCTCGATGAAAAGAAGATTCTGGAGACCGCCCTGAATGACGAGAAGGCGCGGACGCAAAGGCGGCTGATCGCTCTGGAAGAGCAGAAGAAGGGCGTGGTCTCCGAACTAGATGAGAATCAACGCAAGCTTCAAATCGAGGAAGGCAAGAGCCGCGTGCTGGCCCTGGCGATTCGAGAAGTCCACCAAAGGCTCGGCGTGCTGCAAACGGCAATCGACGGCATGCAGAAAGAAATCAAAATCGGCGTGGATGAACGCAATAGCACCCAAAAAACGCTCTTGGACACCACCGACAAATTGATGAATGCGGTCGCCGAACGAGAGCGGTTGATGAAGTTGCAGCGTGAACTGGCCGCTCAATCCATTAAGCTCAAGGAACTTCTTCAGTACGCCAAGGTCTCTGAAAACGACAAGGCAAAAAATCCGCCTGAAGGTTTGGAAGGCGAGGTCACCAGCGCACCTCGCCCCGAAGTGGTGGAGATATCTCTCGGCGCCGACGACGGCATCCGCAAAGGCCATAAGTTCGTGGTCACTCGCCCGAGTACCGGTAAGTACATTGGCATGATCGAGGTCATCCAAGTCGACTATCCTAACCGCGCTGTTTGCCGTCCCGACAAATCGATGCAAAACGATCCGATCCAGAAGGGTGACCATGTCAAAGCGAACCTCTCCAAAGTCCGCTAAGTTGGCGGCCGCGCAGGGAGCAGCTTCCCAGGATTACCGCAAACCTGCGGCCAATGTTTACACGGTTCTGCTCCTTGTCGCGCTCATCTTGATTCTGTTCGGCACGTGGGCACTGTGGATGACGATGAAGGAAGACTACGATTACATGATCAAGGGCGGCCCTAATCCTGTTTGGCATCGGCCGGCGATGGGGACGACGTTCGATGCGCCCCGTGAAATGGCTTGACCATTTGGCCGCGCAAAAGTAGCTTGGCAATCCAACCCGGAGTATGGATGCTCCAGCGACTGCTACAAAACTTTCGTTGTGATCTGGCGGTCGATTTAGGCACCGCCAACACGCTCATTGCCATTGTGGGCGAGGGGATTGTGCTCGATGAGCCATCGGTTGTGGCTGTCGATCATTCCAGCGGCAAGATCCTCTCCGGCGGTACTGCGGTCGGTCACATGGCTCGGCAAATGCAAGGCCGCACCCCGCAAAGAATCTCCGTTGTCCGCCCGCTGGCCGGCGGAGTGGTCACGGACTTCGTGCTCTGCGAGGCCATGCTCCACTATTTTCTTCGCAAGGCCCAACCGCCCGGCTGGCGACTGAAGCCTAAAGTGCTTGTGGGCGTGCCCGGCAGCATTACCCCCGTGGAAAAACGGGCCGTCTTCAATAGCGTTCAGCGGGCCGGAGCCAGCCAGGTTTGGGTCATGCCCGAGGCCAAGGCGGCGGCAATCGGCGCCGGCTTGCCGATCGCCGAGCCGCTGGCCAGCATGGTCTGCAACGTCGGCGGCGGCACGACCGAGGTTGCCGTGATGAGCCTGGGCGATACCGTGGCTGCCCAAAGCGTTCGCACCGGTGGCGATGGCATGGATCGGGCAATCGTCGATTACCTGCGCCGACACTACAGCCTCCGCATCGGCTTGCCTGCCGCCGAACGTCTGCGGATCGAGATTGGCAGCGCATTTCCCTTGGCAGAAGAACTCGTTGCTGAAATCAGCGGCGCGGATGCCCTCAGCGGCCTTCCTCGCCGGGCAACGATCGGCAGCGAAGAAGTGCGCCATGCATTGGACGACCCGCTGGAAGAAATCGTCGATGCCCTGCGTGGCGCACTGGACCAATGCGGTCCCGACCTGGCGGCCGATCTCACCCAGCACGGCATGGTGCTCTGCGGCGGCGGTGGGTTGCTCCGCCGGCTCGATCGTTTCCTCGCCGAGCGGACCGGCGTGCCCGTGCGATTGGATTCCCAGCCGTTGACCACCGTCGCCAAGGGCCTGCTCATCTGCCTGGAACACCGCGCACAATGGAAGACTGCCCTGGAGTCGAGCGACGAAGAGGTGTAATGGACATCGCCCCCTCCTTCACGGAACGCCACGGAGGGCGCTCCCTGCAATCGCGACGCGCGATGCACTACGTGGCTTCACCGCTTTCGTCCTCGGGAATGAAGCGATATCCGGCGTCGCGAATCGTGAGAAAATGCCGCGGCTGAGCTGGGTCAGGCTCGAAAATCTTCCGCAGCCGGCGGATGAACTGATCGGGTGCTCGAGTATTGATGCTGCCGGGCATTCGCCAGACATTTTCCAGTAGCTCGCGGCGAGGAATGACGCGGCCCCGGTTCTCGATGAAATATCGCAGCAAGGTCAGTTCGAGCTGCGTCATTCTTATCGACTCCCCCTTGACCATGACCTCGAAGGTTTCAAAGTCGATCTTCGCACCGGCGAACTCGAACTTCGCAACGCGATCTGCCTGCGGTAAGGTGCGGTTCTCGCCGCGCCGCTTGGAAAACGCCAGCAGATTTCGCACGCGACTGATGAACTCGTCCAGGTCGAAGGGCTTGCTCATGTACTGGTTAGCCCCGACGTCGAAGCCCCGCGTCCGATCTTCAGAGAGCGTCCGGGCACTCAGAATGAGCACCGGCATCTCTTGGTCGATTGCCCGCAGTGCTTCGCAGACGGCATAGCCGCTCATCCCGGGCAGCATCAGATCGAGCACGACCAGATCGATGTCAGAGGTCGGTTCCGTTAGCAATTTGATCGCTGTTCGGCCATCCCCGCTGACGGTAACGCGGTAACCCTCGGCGACGAGATTGTACTTGATTCCCATCGCCAAGTGTTCTTCATCCTCAACAACCAGAATGTGTTCTTTGTCCGCCATAATAGACAGTTTAGCCGCTGAGGCGGCTGTCTGACAAGTAGATCAATGGGGCGGCTTCCTTGATTACAGAATCTTTCCCTGCCAGCTCAAAATTTCCCTTTTTTCCCCCCTCCGATCTGCCCTTGCCACACTCAGCTTTTTCCGGTATAAGGTTCCGCGCCAAACTCTCTAAAGACCATTTTCATGGGAGGCGTCGCCATGCGCGTGCCCCTTGTCGCATTGTTTCTCTGCACCGCCACGGCCACCATTGCCGGAGCGGAACCGACGGTCCCCGATAGGGCCTATATCACGTCCGACGATGTCTATGTCCGCAGCGGGCCGGGTGATAACTACTACGCGACCGATAAGCTCAAGGCGGGAACCGAGGTCGAAGTCTATCGCCATGACCCGGGCGGTTGGTACGCCATCCGACCGCCCAAAAACAGCTTCTCCTGGGTCTCTAGCCGGCATCTGCAACTCGATGGCAATAACTTGGCCACGGTGACCGATGATCGTGTCGCGGCCCGAGTGGGCAGCCGCTTGAACGATACCCGCGACGTAATTCAGGTCCGTCTGCACAAGGGCGAAGTGGTCGAAGTGCTCGAACCGCACCGCAACGTGCCGGACGGCAATCAGGGGGCAACGGCATGGTACAAGATCGCACCGCCGGCAGGCGAGTTTCGTTGGGTCTCTGGCCGCTTCGTCGATCCCAATTATGATCCCGAGGGCTCGCGAAAAACCTCTGCCGGTGGAACCATCGATCTGACCAGCCAGGCCACCGGCCGCTTGCCGGTTGATGGCGGCGCGCCGCGGCGAAGCTCGCCCGCAACCTACCAAAAGCAACTCGATCTGATCGATCTGGAACTTTCCGTGATGATCGTCGAAGATCCGAACTTCTGGGAGTTGAGTGAATTGAGACAACGGGCCGAGACGCTCTTCAACCAGTCGGAGACGACCTTGGAACGGGGCCGTGCGCGGATGCTGGTGGGCAAGATCGCACGGTTTGAGGACATCAAACGTCGCAAACAGGCATTTGCCGCATCTCGCCCAGAACTGGCCAGGCCCGACCAGCCAGCCATCAGTGCCCTATTACCCGCCGACCCGGACGGTCGCTTTGACGCCAAGGGGCAGTTGATCCGCGTTCCTGATCCCAAACCGGGCGGGCCGCAATATGCAATCCTCGATATGCAAGGCAACATTCGCTGCTACGTCTCCCCCGCCCCCGGTGTGAATCTACGGGGCTATGTCGGCCAGAAGGTCGGCATCAATGGCATCCGCGGATACATGCCGGAACAAAAGGCCAGTCATCTGATGGCACGGCATGTAAGCGTGGTGGAAGGAAATGTAATAAAATGACGAATGAAGAATGACGAAAGTTGTGGCCGGTCTCCGACCGTGCCACATCGCCGAACGGAGGTCTCCAATTTACCGGGAGACCTTCGGTCGGATGTTTCGGCGGGGTCGGGAGACCCTCGCCGAACTCATCCCCACATCGCCGACCGAACTATTCGTCCTTGGGCTTCTTCAGCACCGATTTCTTCGGTTTCTCAACCTGTCGCAGCATCATCTTGATCGCGGGGGCAAATTCACCGTTGGGCGCCGCTTCCAGGGCCTTCTTCAGGTGTCCAACGCCCTGTTCTTCGTTGTGCTGCATGAAGGCCAGCCGGGCTTTAATGACCAGAGCCTGTTGGATCTCATCACCGGAGATTCCAGTGGTCTCCAGGGCCTTGTCCACTGCGGTGCTGGCTTCCTCGGCCTTGCCTGCGCGCATCAGCTCGTCGGCGTCGGCCAGTGCCAACTTGAACTTATATTTCTTTTTCAGGCCAGCCTTGTTGTCGGCGTCCAGGACGATGATTTCCTTGGTCCACTTTTTGACATTCTCGCCGGCCTCGGGATCGAAGCGGAGAAGTTTCTGTTTGGCGTCGATCAGCTTGTCGAGCAGTTTGGCACGATCCGTGCCTTCGGTCTTGGCTAGTCCGGCTTCAAGTTTGTCGGCCGCTTCCTGGGCCTCGGCCACTTTGCTGAACTGAGAAATCAAGGCGTCAATCCGCTTAGCCATCCGGCTTTCGGGCGCGGCCTCCTTCGCCAGTTTGAGCGTGCCCACGACATCGACGAACTTCCTTTCCGAGAAGGCAATCTGGACTTTGGCCATGTAGCCTTGCTGTCGCATTTCCGCCGGAACGCCCTTCAGCGCCAGGGCCTTGTCAAACAGTTCCTTGGCCTCGGCGGCCTTTCCCGTCTGCAATAACTTGTTGGCCTCGGCGAGGATCAGCGGGAACTCGTACTTAACCTTCAAGCCGGCCTTATTGTCCGGGTCAAGAGCGATGATTTCCTTGCTCCAGGTCATGACTTCGTCCGATTCGTTACCCAGCTTCTGGTAGTCTTCGATGATTTGGTCCAAGAGCTTGGCGCGATCCAGTCCTTGGGTCTTTTCGAGCTTGGCCTTTAGAACCAGCACGTTCTGATAAATCGTGGAGAACTCAGCCAGTTGCTTGAGATATTCGTCCGGACCGCCTTCACGATAGCCGGTCCGCGCGACAACCTGGCCTTCGGCGTCCATCATTAGCACGGTGGGAAAGCCTTGGACATTGTACTTCTCGGAAAGCTCCTTGTTCTGCTTCTTCAAATCAGCAGATAACTCTTTATTGTGAGGAAAATCGAGTTCCACAAGCACGAACTGTTTGGGGGCCGCAGCCTTGAAAGGCTCCTTGTCGAAGACTTCGTTCCGCAACTTGATGCACCATCCGCACCAGTCCGAGCCGGTAAAGTCGACCAACAGATACTTCTTTTCTTCCTTGGCCTTGGATTGGGCCGCTTTGAAGTCGGTCTGCCAAAGACCTTCGGCGGCAAAGCCCATGCGGGCAATGGCGCCAAACGCCAGGGCCACGCACAGTGCGGCAACGGCCACGAACACGGGCAATCGGACAAATTTCATTTCGCTTCCTTCAGTTAGAGAGCCGCTTAATAAACCTCACGGTCCCGGGTTCGCCCGGGACACTCATGGGGTCTTCACGCGAGCTCGGATTTTCTCGACTGTTTCTTGAACCACGCTCGACGGCAGGGCATAGCTGGCAACGCGCAGCGCACGGGCGATGTTCACGCCCAGGCAGCGGCCGTCGATGTCGACCAGCGGGCCGCCGCAATCCGTCGGCGCAATCGCCAGATCGTGCGGAATGACAGCGGCAAATCCCCAACGGCGATCGCTGAACGGGCCGCCGCCCCAATTGTCCTGCGGCAGGCGTCCGGGTGATCGGCCCAGGGTTGCTTCCAATTCCAGTTGCTTGTCTTTGCGGCCCACGACCAACGCCACTTTCTTGTTCGGAGGCATCTTGCTCAGCGTCTCGATGAGTTGGTCGGCCGAATGGATCTCCGCACCGTCCAGCCGTTTGATCTGGTCGCCATTTTTCAGCCCGGCCTTCTCGGCGGCACTGTCGGGCGACACGCCCTGGACCTCCGGGCCTTCGCCCGCCGCTCCCACGCTAATACCCAACCAACCATGCTGCACGTTTCGGCGGGTTGGGCCGGGCATCGGTTGCGGCACGTCACTGATCACGCCGATCAACGTGGGACCTTCACCGGGGCCGGTGGCCGCCACCAGACTCCCCGGCGCGGCGGGCGCAGTGGCCCAGACGATCGGCACGAGATTCTTGGCATCAACGTGCAACAGGGCCAAGTCGGTCGCCTCGTCCTGACCAACTACCGTGGCCGGCAGTTTGCGGCCGTCGGCCAACTGGCATTCCAGCTTCGCGGCCAGTTGGCTGGCCTTGGTCACGATCAGTCCATCGGTAGCGACGACCGTTCCCAAGGCGACCGAGTGGTCATCGCCGATGACTCGCACCGTGGCTGCCGCAGCCGGGGCAACGGTAGGCTTGAGCAGCGACTTAATCTGGACATTGTTGGTCAAATAACCCGACGGTCGCGGCACCGCGCGACGTGTCTGCCGTCGCCCATCGTTCAGTGGCTGAGCGATCGACAACTGCGCCATCCAGCCGAACAGGAGGACAAGCATCACGGCTAAATGAATCGTCTTTCTCATGCGAAACTACTTTTTTTCCGCCTTTCCCAAGGTCACGGAAACCTTCAACACTTCCTCGTTGCGATGAAGTTCGAGTTCCACCTTCTCACCCGGCTTGTACTTCCGGACTTCGGCCGCAAGATCCTGGAAGGTACGGATCTGCTGGCCGGCGAATTTGATCACCACGTCTCCTGCTTTCACGCCAGCCTTGGCCGCGGGACTATCGGGTACGACGCCGCTCAGCCGGGCTTCATCGACCTCGGGATCGGACTCGACACCCAAGACCGCGCCCTGACCCGGCTCGATTTCTTCCATGTCCTCGCTCTTGAGGAGCCGATCCCAATAGCGTTGAAAGCGATCGACCGAAACGTGGCGGTTTTCCAGGAGCGAATTGCCGCATGTGGAACTGATGCCGATGACGCGACCTTCCATGTCGAACAATGGCCCGCCGGAATCGCCGCCCATGATCGCGCAGTCGCTACTGACGTCCATGGGGCAGTGATGATAGACCCGCCCCAGCCGCACGGAAGGGTGACGTTGCTGCTGATCGAAGCTGATGGGGTAGCTCAGCGCCATGCACCACTCACCGAGCTTGATATCTTCCGGCTTGGCAACCTCAACGTGAGGCCACTGGCCTCGGTCGGTGATCCGCATCAGGCCAGCGTCGCCCATCTTGTCGTTACCCAGGGTCACGCCTTGAGCACGGCGGCCGTCGGGAAAGACGAAGGTCACGGATCGGCCAGCATGACCGCCGACGTGGGCCACGCACATGACCAACCCATCGGCGCTGACCACCACGCCGCTGCCGCCCGAGACCTGGACTACCGCCGGCCGCACCTTCACCACCAGCACTTTGACGCGATCGTTCAATGCCTTCAACTCGACCAGGCTGGTAGGGCCGGAAAATTCGGCTGCGGCCTGCTGGCCCGCGGGAGGTTGGGCATGCAACGCAGGGCAGTCCGCTAGTGCCGCGAAAACAACCAACGCCAGGGCGAGGATCGGCAGCAGTAGGAACCTTTCCGTTGGTTGGGACATCGAAAGGCAAGGAATCGGTGGACGGATCAGGCATGCAACACGAACGAACACTTGATTGTACAAGCCGCTGCTAGAAAACACCACCGGTACAAATTGCTTTCCGACCACATACATATAATTACTCATTTTTCCACACTCGGACGCCCTACACCGCGTTCCCTGTAGCAAGGGAGTCGTCTGGCTGTGGCTTTTGGCAGCCCGCAAATTTTCCAAAATTCGGATTTACTAAATCAGAGAGTACCCCGGTGAACCTTTTTCCTGAAATTTCCTGACAGGCTTTTCGCAGGTCGCGTGGAATTACTTTACGACTTCAGCTATCATACAGGACATGAAGTCACCGTTGAATCGAGGCGGATTACGATTCTACCTCGTTATTGTCGCACTGCTCTGCGGAACCCTGCTGTTCGGCACTACGTCTCCACGCTCGATTCTCACTGGCCTGCCATGCCTAATTGTAGGGGTGTGGTTGCATACATGGGCCAAGGGTTGTCTGCGGCAGAATCGGGTCGTTGCCATGATCGGACCGTATCGCTTCGTGCGGCACCCGTTCTACCTGGCTAACGCCCTGATCGACATGGGACTTGTGGTCATGGCAGGCTGGTGGCCGCTGGCCGTCGTGCTGCCGCTGTGGTGGCTGACGATTTACATCCCGGTGATTCGCGGCGAGGAACGCTACCTGAGCGAAAACTTTCCGGACGAGTATCCCGATTATAGGCAGCGCGTTCCCTGTTTGATTCCTTGGCGACGCCCACTGCATTACACCGGCGAGGGGTTTCACTGGAGCAACCCCAACATCGCGGGCGGGGAAGAGCTTCCCCGGGTCGTGCGGATTCTTGCCTATCCGCTACTATTCCTCGTGGTCGAAAGGCTGGCACAGTTCGGTTTAATCTGGCTGAATAACGGCTGGAACCTGACCGGATTTACCGGGCTGATCATGTTTTACGTGCTGGCGTGGGAACTCCATGGACATCAGCGCCAGCAGCGTTGGATTCTGCCAGCGACGATGCGGCACCCGATACTGCGTATCGCGATGAGTGCTGTCGTTCTGGCGGCGGTTTGCTATATTCCAGGCCCCCGGACGAGTTTTAGAGATTATGTGCCCCTCGGCGGCGCGCTCTTGCTGCTGTTGTCGGTTCCAGTCTTTTCACGGCGACCGGTCAGAGTACTCGTGGCCGAGACGCTCACCTTGCTGGGCATGCTTGCAGCGGGTGAATTACTTTGGCTCGCCCCGGCACTCGTTGTGATTTACGTGGCCTGGATCCTCGATTCTCATCTCGCTTCGGTTCACCAGACTTTCCGGACAGCTTCTCGGAGCGATGCAATTTTTCCCATGCCGTTCTGGCCTTACTTCTACCCGGTTCTCGCGGTTGCCAGCGCGGCAGTCATCGGGGTGAAGCTTATTGGCCATGGACTGCCTTGCCATACGGTGATGTTTTAGGTCAGAACTTGGTGGCAGTCGAAACCGTTTGAATCACCGTAGGCGGCTTGGCGACCAGGTCGGCTGGCGGCGTGGTGGGGGCGAGCATCGTCTCCTCCAAAACGGGATCAGGCTCGATGGATTCCAAGTATCCGCGGATGAAACTGACGGTTTCGTCGACCGTGTCGGCCTGAACTAGGATCAGGTCACCGGTCTGAGCACGGCGAAGGGCAAATTCGACGGCCGCATCCGCGCCGCGAATTTCGTCGATCTGCCGCACCCGCTTGCCCTTCTCCACGCCGTTGCGGAAGAGGCGAATGATCTCGCCATCCGCGCGGCCGCGGAGATAGTGGTCTTCGTACAAGATCACCTGGTCGAAGGCATTGCCCAGCAGCTCGCCCTGGCGGATCATGTCGAGGTCGCGCCGATCGCCGGCCGTGCTGTAGACGCAGGTCCGTCGCTGGTGCGGGAATTTGTCCATGACCGGAATCAAGGCGGCCAAGGCGTCTGCATTATGGCCATAGTCGACGATCACCGTCGCCCCGTGGATCTCCAAAATGTTAAAGCGGGCAGGAACCTTGTCCATATCGGCCGCGAACGATTCTGCCCGGGCGCGAATCACGTCGGCCGGCGCCTTCAAGGCCATCGCGGCAGCCATCGCGGCCAGTGTGTTTTCCACGTGGAAGGAAACCTTGCCTCCGCTGGTCAAAGGAACTCTGTCGAGCGACAGGAATGCCTCTTCCCGCGAGCCTTCGGCGACGATGATCGTGTTATCGCGAACGAAGAGGGCCTGCCCACCGGCATTGCGATGACGTACGATCACCGGATGATTGCCGTCCAACGCGAAGTAGCAGATCTTACCCGCCGAGTAAGGCTCCATGGCAACGCAGTGTGGATCGTTGGCATTCAAGACGGAAGTGCCGTCGGGCGGCACGACGTCGACGATGCAACGCTTCACCTTGGCCAGAGTCTCGACCGTGTGGACTTCACTCAGGCCGAGGTGATCGCCCTCGCCGATGTTGGTCACCACGGCTACATCGCAACGGTCGAAGGCCAACCCTTCGCGCAGAATGCCGCCGCGGGCCGTTTCAAACACGGCGGTCTCGACCGATGGGTTCATGAGCACCGCGCGGGCGCTCTTCGGACCGGCGCAATCGCCCGTATCGATGCGGCGGCCATCGACGTAGATGCCGTCGGTGCATGTCATGCCGACGCGGAGACCTTGGCCGCGAAGGATGTGCGCGATGAAACGCGTGGTGGTCGTCTTGCCGTTGGTGCCCGTCACTGCGGCGATGGGAATTCGCCCGTCGTCACCATCGGGAAAGAGCGTGGAAACAATTGCTTCGCCGACGGGCCGGGAGATGCCGACCGAGGGCTGCAAGTGCATCCGCAGCCCCGGAGCCGCATTGATCTCCACGATCACCCCGCTTTGCTCTTCCAGGGGCACGCTGATATCGGTCGCCACGACGTCCACGCCGGCAATGTCCAGGCCGATCACCTGGGCTGCTTCCACGGCGCGGGCCGCCACTTGGGGATGAACCCGCTCGGTCACGTCGATGGCCGTACCGCCGGTGCTCAGGTTGCCGTTGCGGCGAATGAGAACCACCGTACCGGCAGGCGGGACCGAATCGGGGGTGTAGCCTTGATCGGTCAACACACCCATGGCCACGGTGTCGAGTTTGATCTTGCTCAATACGGTGGCATGATGCTCGCCGCGACGCGGGTCAAGATTAACCACATCGACCAGTTCACGAATCGTATGCACGCCATCGCCCAAGACCTGGGCCGGCTCGCGGCGGGCCGCGGCCACAACCTTTCCGCCAACGACCAGGACGCGATAGTCGTGTCCCGGAGCGAACTTCTCCACAACCACTTGCTTGCTCTCGGCCAAGGCAGCCTGATAGGCAGCCAAGATCTGCTCGCGAGTGGTGAGATTGGTGGCCACGCCACGGCCTTGATTGCCATCGCGAGGTTTAACAACTACCGGCACGCCGATGTCGCAGGCAGCCGCCCAGGCATCGTCCGCATCGGTTACCGGCCGGCCTTCGGGAACCGGCACGCCGACAGCCTTCAACAATGTTCGCGTCAGTTCCTTATCCTGAGCGATCGTTTCGGCAATGGAACTGGTACGGTCGGTCTCCGCGGCCTGGATGCGGCGAAGTTTCCTGCCGTAGCCAAACTGCACCATGCTGTGGGCGTTCAACCGCCGCATGGGAATGCCGCGGGCTTTCGCCGCATCGACAATCGCGCTGGTGCTGGGGCCAAGACAGGCCTCCTGGGCAAAGTCGCGCAGACGCTCAACCTCGGCCTTGCTGTCACAGGGGCGATCGTGAATCGCCGCTAGAACGATCTCCCGCGCCGCATGCAGACACTCCAGGGCCAGTTGCTCCTCGTGATACTTGAAGACCACGCGATAAACGCCTGCCTCCGAGGTTTGGCGGGTGCGTCCAAAGCCGACCTCCCGGCCGACAAGCGACTGCAATTCCAGGATAACATGCTCGAGAATATGCCCGGGATAGGTTCCGTCCCGCAGCCTTTGAAAAAATCCGCCTCGTTCACCGGTGCTGCACCGATGCTCGATCATGGTGGGCAGCCAACCTATCAGTCGATCGCTGAACCCGGGGAAGTCGGTGGAGGGACGGTCGAGATCCTTCAGATCCACCCAGACTTCAATCACGGGTGCGTTGGTCCAGATGTTCGGACCACGCAAGGCCAGCACTTTACGAAATTCCATAGTTGATTCTCACCGCAGGGAAATGAAGACCTTGCCGTTGAAGAAACGTCGCAGCCTTCGGAAGATTCCTTGTGTTACGCCGGGAGTGGCGTAAAGGTTTCATCGGCATTCTTATAAATTTGGAGCACCTCTCCAACTTCGATCTTCGGTTACCTCTGATCGCAAGTGTCTTTTTCATTGCTCGGCAATAGGAAATGAAGCGAAACGACAGGGAGAGATTCACGTCTTTCTTGACCGTTTGCAGCATAAATCCTTGGATGCCGAGGCTTGTGGCAGCGTCACTTAATACGTACCAGTCCGCCCCTTCGATTTTGATCATGCCTCTTGAAAATGCTGATACCCACTCGCGTAACCTTCGTTCAGGGGGGACCGTTACCCGCAAACGCCTAGCCTGTATTAGCGTTTTTTTAAGGAAGGGACATCGGTGGGCAGCTTATTGGGCGGGGAAAGAACACGGAGCGGCCATTTCGTTGGCATTTGAACTTCCCTATTCTACTATTGATTGAACCCTCATATCCAGTTAAAAGCAATAGGCAGTCGCCCAATTTTCCAGAGATCCCCTATTCTGCCTGTATGATTCTACAACTTAGTATAAAAAAGACAGAACATACCAGATACTCTAGGTCAAGAAACCATTCCGAGTCGGTCTTCGTAGCAACCTAGTGGGCGACGTGCGGGGGGGGAAAGAATGGGTTTTTGAGCCTCTTACAATTGGCAGAACCCCACTTGACTGTCAGACTGGCTTTTGTGCGGTCTTTCCTGAACCGATGAACCGATGTTACAATGGCACCCTTGCAGTCACACCCCTGAAGGGGGATGACATACCGCATCCCTGCTCCTTTTTTGTCTGAAGCTCCTGTGTCAGTTCGTTCTTCCGAGATCCTCGACATCCGCAAGGAACTCCCTCCACGTTTGCGTGCGAAGGCCGAATCGGTACTTGAGGGTAACGAGGTTTTGCTGGCATGGTTTGAACCCGATTTAGATAGTCAACTGAATTTTTCGCAGGGGCTGATTCTTCTCACCGATACGCGGCTTATCAGTCTGACGGAAAATGACCGAACCTTCGACAATAGCCCCTATGGTGATAATAAGGCAGCTAGCAAGGCGTGGCATCTTTCGCCGGAAATTACCTTGCAGACGAAAGAAAAAGGTGGAGCTTCTTCGATGGAGCTGGTAGACTGTCGAGGATTGGTAGCCCAATGGCGGCATTCGCCGGCAAGAAGCAAGGCTTCTCACCATTTCGTTGACCGTTGGAAACTGCTCCGCAGCGGGCAACCGACGGAGGGCGAGGCCACCGAATCGACCGAGTCGCTCTGCCCGAGCTGCGGCTCGCCTATCAAGGGGGAACAGGGCTTTTGCGAGAGCTGCGCGTCGCTGTCCGGGATCAAGCCCGGACGCTCGCTCCTGCGGCTGCTGACCTTTGCACGCAAACGCGGCTGGGTGGCCTTGTTGGGGCTTCTGTTGACGATCGCCAGCACATCAGCCAGCATGGTGCCGCCCTACCTGACGAAGCCCATGCTCGACGAGGTGCTGGTCCCCTTCCAGAACCATCAGGATGCAAAGTTCTATCTCGTTCCCTGGCTGCTGGGAGGGCTTGCCGCGGCATCGATCCTCTCCTGGTTATTGGGCTGGGCTCGGACTTACGTCATCGCTTGGGTCAGCGAGCGGATTGCGGCCGACCTGCGCAATCAGACTTACGCCCACTTGCAGCGGATGTCGCTGGAGTTTTTTGGCGGAAAACGAACCGGCGACCTGATTTCTCGGGTAAGCACTGATTCAGACCGCATCTGCTACTTCCTCTCGGTCCACCTGCTGGATTTTGTCAACGATGTGGTAATGATCTTGATGACCGCCGTCATCTTGCTCTACATCGATTTGCACCTGGCCCTGGCCACGCTGGTGCCCCTGCCGCTGATTGCCTACTTGGTTCACCGGGTTCGCAGCCGGCTGCGCGGTGGCTTTCAGTTAGGAAGCCGAGCCTGGGCCGACATGACCAGCGTGCTGGCCGACGCGATTCCTGGCATCCGTGTCGTCAAGGCATTTGCCCAGGAGCGCCGCGAGGTCGATCGCTTCCGCCGCGCCAATGAACGAGTACTGCACGCGAATGACCGTGTCAATCGGCTCTGGTCGTTCTTCGGACCCATGATTACTCTACTGACCGATGGCGGTTTGCTCATCGTGTGGATTGTGGGCGTCTGGCAAGTCTACAACAACAACCTGACCGTCGGCACACTGACGCTGTTTCTGGCCTACATTAGCCGCTTCTACATGCGGCTAGATTCGATGAGCCGCATGGTCTCGGCCACCCAGCGGGCAGCGGCCGCAGCCCAGCGAGTCTTCGGCGTCATGGATCGCGAGGCGACGGTTCCCGAGCCGGTTCATCCGGTGCATCCGGGCCGGCTTCGCGGTCGCATTGAATTCCACGAGGTTGCTTTCCGCTATGGAACCCGTTCGGTCGTCGAAGGAATTAACCTCACCATCGAACCGGGGGAGATGATCGGACTGGTCGGTCCCAGCGGGTCAGGCAAGACGACGCTAGTGAATCTTGCCTGCCGCTTTTACGATGTGGCCGAAGGTGCCATCTTCATCGACGGCACCGATCTCCGTTCGTTTCCCATCGAGGAATATCGCAAACATATCGGCTTGGTTCTCCAGGAGCCGTTCCTGTTTTACGGCACCATCGCCGAAAACATCGCGTATGGCAGGCCCGATGCCAAGCATGAAGAACTCATCGCCGCCGCCAAAGCCGCCCGTGCCCACGAATTCATCCTCCGCCTCCCCGACGGATACGATTCGATTGTCGGCGAGCGCGGCCAATCGCTCTCCGGCGGCGAGCGGCAGCGAATCAGCATTGCACGTGCGTTGTTGATCGACCCCCGGATATTGATCCTCGACGAGGCTACGTCATCGATCGATACGGAGACGGAGCGCGAAATTCAGTTAGCCTTGGATAACCTCATTCGCGGTCGCACGACGATCGCCATCGCCCACCGCTTGAGCACATTAAGCCGGGCCAACCGCCTGGTCGTCATGGAACGGGGCCAGATCGTGGAAGTCGGTCCACACCAGGAATTGCTCGACCGCAACGGATTGTATGCCCGGCTGTATCGCGCCCAGTCGGAATCGCCGGAGGACCGCAACGCATGACGTCGCCGCATCCCGCACCGCTGCGTCCCCTTCGCCTGGAGCACGATCCGTGGGGCCAACTCCTCATGGAGACCGATGACGGCCAAAAGTTCTCCGGCGTCATAGCCGTGCGGGCCTTTCCCGTTTCCGACCCCGATCACTGGATCTCGATCTGCGATTCTCACGGGCAGGAGATCCTTCGCATCGACGACATCCACGACTTGCTGCCCGATGTGCGAAGCACCTTGGAGTTGGAACTATCGCATCGCGAATTCGTGCCCGTGATCCGCAGAATTCTTTCGGCCACGCAGCACGAGCCTTCGGAATGGTTCGTGGAGACGGACCGCGGCCGCACCACCTTCCAACTCAACAGCGAGGACGATGTGCGGCGGATCGAGCCTGACCTAGCCTCCATCTGCGATTCGCATGGCATTCGCTATCTGATAACGAGCGTGCGCGGACTGGACGGCGGCAGCCGGCGAATTTTGGAATACTTTCTGTAAGCGCCCTGGTGCTTTTGGACGAACGCTAACGCTCCGCAACCACCGGCTAATCGCTGACATCCCTCCGGGATGAGGAAATGAAAAGTACTCCCCTCGAATTTTCAATTTTCAATTTTCAATTTGCAATCCCTCTTCCTCCTCCGCGCTCCCGCCGCGGCAACAAATCCAGCCGCCATCAACAACACCAAGGTTCCGGGTTCTGGAACGGGCGAAGCCGCAAGCGGCGAAACTGGCGTACCCACGATCGGCGAGAAACTATACGAAGGATCGAAAATCAGCGTCCCGCCCGCGCCGACGATCAATCTCCCACCGTCGGGCAGGGCGGTGCTGGAGGTGATGGCCAGGATTCCGGCATTCACGATCGTGCCGCCGGTATAGAGGCCCGTGCCGCTGAGGAGCAGCGTGCCGCTACCGATCTTGGTCAGGCTCATGCCGGGGCCGCTGATGACGTCGGAAACCGTCAGGCGGTCGTCGCTGTTCGTGACCGAGATCGTGATGTTGCTCCCCAAGGCGACCGGCACGCGGATGCCTTGCGTACCCGTGGCCGTGATCCTGGGCGACGCGCCGGCCAGCGTGATCCCGGTCGTGCCACTCCCTAGGGCCAGGGTGTAACTGCCCGTATTGTTGAACGTCACGTCATTCAGGTTCGGCGCCGCACCATCAAGATTGACGGTTACGCTGCCAGAGGTGTTGCCAAAGGTAGCGGTGTCCACGCCCGTGAAGCCCGCATCCAGGCCCGGCGCACCGGCGGGTCCGCCGCCGACCGTATCCTTCCAGTTGTCGCTGCTTGCCCAAGCTCCGCCCGTGGTACTCCACAGGGCCTTGCCGGAGTAAACACTGCCGGTCACGGTAATCACCAGGCTCCCCAGGCTGTTGTTTGCCCCAGGCAGGTCGGAGTCGTCGGCATAGGTCAGCGTGAAGTTCTGGTTGATCGCGCCAATCGGCTGCCCGTTGGCCAAGGTCGCTCCGATCGCCGCGCTGCCGCCTGGGATGACCCCGCGGACGTTGTTGATCGAGAGGTTGCCCGACGTCGTCGCACCCACGGTCATGAGGTTGACCAGGTAGCCCGAAGCGTTGCTGACACTGGCCGAACTGGTTCCGGTAAGCGATCCGGCGTAGCCGACGTGTGCCAGCGGCAGCCCGATCGTTTCGCCGCTGACCGAACCGTTGCCGTGGCCCAGGACGTTGACCGTGACGGACTGCGTGCCGCCGCTGTTCAGGGCCAAGCCGCCCAGGGCGCTGTTGGTACCGCTCACCGTCACGGTTCCCGTGTAGACTCCGGCGGAAAGCGAGCTGCTGTTGAAGCCGTTGGCGATGGTAAAATTGCCGCTGGTTGTCGCCGCAAGGCTGCCGGTCGCGCTCGGGCCGTAGCCGGGGCCGCTGGCCGTTGCCGTGAGATTCAGTGCGTCGGAAAGGGAAGGGGCGGAGTTGGTGACGTTGACCGTCAGCGCGGTCGCGCCGCCCGTGATGACCGTGGGGTAGGACGCGGTCACCGTCAGATTACTGCCGACTTGCGATTTGTGCAGCGCGTCCAACTCGGTAGTTTTGTAGAGTAGGCCGTAGTTCGAGTCGAGGCCCGTGGCGCTGGTGAACGAACCGCTGCTGCTGCTGTAAGTGAGCAGCGGATAATTCCCTAGTGTGCCCGTGCCGAAGACGTTCAAATTGCCGGCCAAGGCCGCCGCGCCGCTGGAGGTCAGCGTGGTGCCCAGGCCGAGTTTCAGTCCGCCGCTCGTGATCGTCAAAGACTTCACTACATTGGCAAAGCCCGAAGCGTCGAGCGTGCCGCCGCTGATGGTCAGGGCGGAGTTTCCAGAAAGCGAGTTGCTCGCGCCGGCCACGAGCATGCCGGCATTGATTGTCGTGCTTCCCAGGTAGGTGTTGCTGCCGGTGAGGGTCAGGGAACCGTTGCCGATCTTGATCAGGCTGGCCACGGGGCTGCCGCTGCTGGAAATCACCCCCGCGTAGCCCGTGCTGGTATTGTCGCCGCCCACGGAGAGAGTCGCGGCGCCTAGGGTCACGTTGCCGCCGATTGCGCCGCCCCCGGCGAGGGAACCGATCTGGGTGTTATAGCCGCTGATGTCGAGGGCAGCGCCCGCCGCGTTTGCCAGGCTCACGGCGGAGTTCTTGCCGAACGCGCCGCTCGCGCCGGCCACGGAGGCGATGCCCGCTTTGAGGATCCCCGCGCTGATCGTTGTCGCGCCGCTGTACGTATTGGCGCCGGTGAGCGTCAAGGCGCCGACACCCTCCTTGATCAGGCTGCCGGTGTCGAAGATCAGGTTCGCGATCGACTTCGCGTAGTCCGTCTTGATATATCCCGCTCCCTGAAGATCGATCTGGCCCGCGCCGTTGACCAGCGAGCCGGTGGATTGAGCGATCAATCGTCCACCGTTGAAATTCAGCCGACCACCCGCGGCGGCCAGGTTCAACGTCTGAACATTGAGTTCGCCGCCGCTATTGAGGTTGAAGGTATTATTGTTCCGGAAGGTGATTTGGCCATTGGCATTCCACCGGCCGCCGTTGCTAAGGGTCATGGGAGCGCTGCTGCCGCCGTTAGCCCAGTCCACGGCGGCCGTATTCCACACGGAGCCGGAGCCGTCCACGAGAACGGTGCAGTTACCGGTATAATAACCGACGTAACCCGCGCCGCCGGCCATGTTCACCACGCCGCCATTGAGGACATTGAATTGGTTGCCGGTCCCGCGGTCGGCGAGATCCCAAGTACTCGTGACGGACAACTGCGAACCGGCGCCGCTGACGGTGACCGTGCTATTCGATGAACCGGTGGGGTTTCCGGTTCCACCACTGCTCCATAACAAATAGCAGCTTGCCGCAGCGCCATTCTCGACGCGCAGCGTATTGCCCGTCCCAACGCGGCCGACCATCAGATAATCCTCGGCGACCAGCGACGAGCCTGCGCCGGTGACGAGAAGCGTATTGTTGTTGGAGCCGCTGTTGTAGCCGATGCTGATGTGGTCGTTTCCGCCGCCGGCCCAAAGCTTGCCGCCTCCGCTGACGGTCACGGTATTGTTGGAGCCGGAGAGACCCACCCGGATTTCGCCGGAGTTTTTCCAGACGGAATTAGCGCCGCTGATGGTGACGGCGACATTGTTGTCTGCGGCGCCGCTGCCGATATTGCTGGCGCTGTTGTTCCCGCTACTCAGGGAACCGCCCGAGGAAATGGTCATCGAGCCGCCGTTGACCGCCACCACGCCGCTTAGGCTGCTGGTTCCACTGAGGGTCAGCAGGTTGCCGCCGATCTTGGTCAGACTGCTGCCGCTGATGACGCTGGAAATGCCGATGTCCTGCGTGCCGCTGACGGTCAACAAACCGCCGGCTGCGATGCTGCCGCCGCTGACGGTCAAAAGGCCCGTGCCGAGATTGGTCAGTTGCCCGCCGCCGGCGTTGATGGTCAGGCCCCGCGTGTAGTTCGCCGCACCACCGCTATACGAGAGCGTGCCCTGATTGGTCGCATCGCCCAGGACCACCGCGCTGCTCGCGTTCCCCAGACTGCTGCTGCCGCCGCTCACGACCAGGATGCCTGCGCTCAGTGTGCCTGAGCCGATCGACGTTGTGCCCGTGTAAGTGCTAGAGTTATTCAGCGTGACGAGACCGCCGCCGGAAACCACCAAGCCGGTCGCTCCCGCAATGGGGCCGCCGGAGAGCGTGTAGCTCTTGGCGATGGTGTTCGCGAAGACGACGCTGCCGGGCGCTACGCCGCCGGCCGCAATCGCGACCGTCGGGTTGTTGCTCGTATTGTCGAAGGTCACAAAATCGCCGTCGTTATACTTTCCCGAGAGGCTGCCGCTGAAGTTAGCCGTGCCGTTCACATCCCAGACGCTATTAACGCTGCCGCTCCAGACCAGCGCGGTGGGCGGAAGAACATTTACCGCGCTGGCCACGCGGAAACCGATATCGACGTCGCCCCCGCTCCCCGGGTCGCCGTTGAGCGGGGGATTGACGTTTCGGCTGCTGGCCGACGAGGCCATGGCGCTCACGCCGAAGCTGAACGACCCGCCCCGCAGGGCACGCGCCGAACCGGCCCCGTAATTCGGGTCGCTGTTGGGGCTTTCCAGCCATTGCCAGACGTTCCCCGTCATGTTGTAGGTGCCGTGCAACTCCGGGCTGCCGCTCGACGCGGGCCAGGGGCCATAGGGACTGGTGGCATATCCGTTGCTATAGAAGTTCCAGCCCGTCCCACTCCCGTTTCCCTGTGTGGGAGCGGTGTTGCCAGACGTGGCGAAGGTCTGCAAGGTCGTGCCGTTCCAGTAGGCCGCCTTGACCCACTCATCCTCCGTCGGCAGGTAGTACACCGCATCCTTGTTGCGGTAGAGATTCGTTCCATTGGCGGCCTGTGCGGGACTCCAGGTGGTAAACGTGTAGTTGCTCGTGCCTTGCGTGCCCGTGAAGTTGTATGCCGCGGCATGGCCCGTGCTCGTGTTCAGCCAATTCACGAACTGCGCCGCCTGATACCAGCTTACGCAATTCACCGGAACATTCGCGGCCGTGAAGAAAAGGCTCTGGTCGTAAGCATACCAGGGGCTGCCGGTCACCGCATAACCCAGGTTGGCCTTGAATTTGGCCCATTGGTCGTTGCTGATATCGCTGATGCCGATGCGGTAGTTGTTGTTGACGATGCCGTACCCGCTGGCGGGATTCGTAGCGCCCGAGATCGACGCGAAGTCGAGGGAGAATTGATTCCCACCCGTGCCGAAGTTGTCGCCCCTCGCCACGCCGCCCGACGCAAGCACGGTCAGGGCCAACGCGATCCAAATGGGTGATTTGTAAACTCTCACAGACATCTCCTTCACATCAACTGGTAGCAGTCATGGATCGCATTCAATCCCACCGGCTAGCTTGGTGGATCGTTAGGTTCCTCGCTGCATTCAATCCCACCGGCTAGCTTGGTGGATCGTTAGGTTCCTAGCAACATAAAAATCCCACCGGCTTGCCCGGTGGATCATTAGGTTCCTCGCTAACAAGCTCTGGCTCACCAAATCTCCCCGAATCCCACCGGCTTGCCCGGTGGATCGTTAGGTTCTTAGCTAAAAGGCTGGCCCCCCAAAACCTTCCTTTCCCCCCATCCGCTGCGACGGCGAAGCCGTCGCAGCGGATGGGGGGGGGAAATGAAACGATCAACGCAGCGACATTTTCTAGCTAAGAGCGTAACGATCCCCCGGACAAGCCGGGGGCATTCGGGAGCGTAACCATCCCACCGGACTAGCCGGGGGCATTCGGGAGCGTAACCATCCCACCGGACTAGCCGGGGGCATTCAAAATCTATACCTGGCCGTACTCGGCCATCACACTGTCCAAGGCCGCGAGGGCAAGGTCTTTCTTTTCGTCCTGACAGCCAATGTCAAAACTCGCCGCATTCCGGCTTGCTCCGAGCCAAGCCAGATTCGACAAAGGTTGGACCATCGCCGCCTGGATCTCGCTGGCCGGGTCGTTGGAAGCGAATAGGACTTGTGGTGCGGCCGTCTCGGCTGCCAGGGCAGGCGAGACGCCTGCACCACAAGCCACGGGACTCAGGGCCGCATCGGCAACCACGGCTCCGGCGGTGGCCGAGGGGTCGAATATGAGGATCGCGCCGGCGTCCACCGTCAGGCTTGCACCGTCCGGCAAGTCGCCCGCGTTGGCGAGAAAGAGCGTCCCGGACAGGACGGTCAGGTCGCCCGTGGGCAACATCACCGACATCACCGGGGACATCGACGGGTTGACCGTCTGCACCACGGCCGCGGAGGTGCTCGTCGTGCAGTAGGGGCTGCCGCTGTAGGGCGAGTAGACCGCGGTGATCGGATGCGTGCCGACCGTCAGCGACACGGTGCTGTAGGTGGCCACCCCGCTCGTGTTGAGATCAACGCTGTACAGAGGCGTCGTTCCATCCTTGAAGGTCACCGTGCCGTTTGGCGTTCCCGCCGTGCAAGTCACCGTGGCCGTGAAGGTCACGGGATTGTTGAAAGTCGATGGGTTGGTCGAGGAGGCCAGGGCGGTGGCGGTGGCGGTGGTGGGGA
>Ga0118677_10001326_pt1 | contig 52965 bp, 31 predicted proteins | sample AliMusrvi5mmetaG_FD_86154 | JGI IMG/M metagenome (GOLD analysis project Ga0118677, IMG submission 86154) | reverse complement strand
GGGGTGAAGGAGCAACCGACTCCCCTCGCCCGTACTCGGGAGAGGGGCCGGGGGTGAGGGTAAGATGACTCCCATCATTTATAACGCTGAAGATGAAACCGCTACCACGGCCTTGGGCCATGCCTTGGCCGATGCCCTGCCGCCAGGCACCACGCTTGCGCTGTGCGGCACCCTGGGGGCCGGCAAAACGCGGTTGGTGCAGGCCATTGCCGAAGGATTGGGCGTCAATCGCCGCGATGTGGTCAGCCCCACGTTCGTGCTCATCCAAGAGCATCGCGGTCGGCGGATGATCTATCACATCGACGCCTATCGCCTTCGCGACGACGATGAGTTTCAGCAGCTTGGCCCCGACGAGTATTTCGAGAGCGACGGCCTGGTGCTCATCGAATGGGCCGATCGCGTCGAAGGATCGCTGCCACGCGATTACATCGAAATTCGCATCGAGGTCACCGGCCTCGAATCGCGGCAATTTGAGATTCGCGCCATCGGACGGCGATATGAAGAAGTCCTGCGACAGTTAAAGGTGGAAGGAAGGGATTGGGAATTAGGGATTGGGAATTAGGGTTGGGAATTAGGGCAACCGACTCCCCACGCCCTGTACTCAGGGAGAGGGGCCGGGGGGTGAGGGCTGGAAGCGCGGTTTCCTTTTCCGATAATGCCGCTTATACCGCCGCCTACCGGTTTACTCTTCGCTTCGCAACGATTGTTCCGAAAACAACTGGGAGAACCCGTCGTTGCAAGCCACAAGGGCCTGAATCGTGAAAACTTGGAAACTAGCTGTTGTGCTGCTCGTAGTTAGCATGTTGGCCGGGATCGCAAAGGCCGGCGCCCCCGCGGCCATAGCCTCCACTGGGTCATTAACTCCTTGCGGAACGGCCCTATGCATAAGCGCCCGTTATTGCCCGAAGCCGATGCCCTGCCCGGCGTGTCTTCCCTGCAATGGCATTTGCGTGCCCTACTGCTGCAAGCCGATGCCTCGTCTGACCTGCCCGCCATGCGATGGTATATGCGTGCCTTACTGCTGCAAACCCATGCCCTGTCTTTGCACGCCCATCGCCCGGCCCGAATCTTGCCAGATGCCCTCTTGCGTCGGCCGGTAAGTCCTTGGTGTTCGTCGGCCTTTTCACGGTCGATATCGGCGTAGATCTCCGAGGTCACCGCCGACGAGCGACCCAAGATGATCCTGGCCAGTTCGATCCCATAAGCGGCGCGGATGCGGGTGGCGGCAGTATGCCGGAGTTGGTTCGGATGCCAACAGTGCTGCTGACGCCACGCTTCCGCTTGTCCAAGCAATCGCTCTCGCTGAGCGGCGTCCATCCCGGCCTTCCCGCTGGCGACCTTCGCGGCGGTCGGAATATTTCGGAGTTGTTTGGGCATGCCGTAAGCCAGCTCGCACCCGCGACGGATCGCGTGGTCGTAAGCGTGGACGGTGTAGTGATCGCCCGGAGCCCGCTTCGGCCGCAATTTCGCTGGGGCTTTAGCTCTATCCTCGGCTTTGGCGTTTTCCGGTTCTTCGCCCGCTGGGCCTGAGACCAGGCACGGGCTTCCTTGGGCGAGAACAAGTAGGCATGCAGGTCGGTCTTGAGCCAGGGCTTGATGATTTCTTGGGCGTGCGGCCCGAGGTAGATCACCCGCTCCTTGCCGTGGCGCTCGCCCTTGTGGGAATGCGGCCGGTATTCCCATATCTTGCCCTGGCCTTGGTATCGATCTTCGGGTTCCAGCGAATACAAGATCGGCCGGCAAGCAATCCATCGGAACATGAACCCTTGGCAATGTCACCTCGGGCCAGTGCAGGTCCATCCCGAAAAATTTGCCGTCCCCTACTTTACAAGCGTACCGACGCAGGATTAGGCTTATCTACAGAATTCTCCCCCGCATCAATGGCGGAGAAGTCGTTTGATGAACATGAGGAGTGCAAACAATCGGAAAGTTGAGATTGAACTTTGCGAAGGTTTGATCACGCAACTGAATCCGGGTGAGTATAATGCTATGGGTCTTCATCCAGCGCATTTTTATTAACGATCTCACTAGTACCAATTATATCATTCAGCAAACTGCACCGATCGAGACTCTCCAGCAGGGCGAATGGGTTCCATTCGATAAAGCAGCAGGCTATGATTCCGCCAATGGCTGGTACGACGGTGAACAGACGATTGAGGTGTCCGAATGTTTATGTGGTCAGGATCCAAGTCAAACGGAAAAATTTTGTATTGTCCTCAATCAGCGGCGGGCAACAGCGAGGTCAACTGGGCTTCTTGAACAAATCGAGAAAGCGGTCCTCGTAGTCCTTAAAGATTTCCAGCCGATCCAATTCGCGCTTCAATTCATAGGCATTCGAGCGATTTTCTCGGGCCTGCTCGAATAGTTGTTCGATACGTTCCTCGTCTTCTGCGTCTACCCGGCTTTTCTCAGGCTGCCCGGAGTCGCACGGCGTCTCCGATGCTTCTTGTGTGCGTATTGCTCTTTCGACTTGGGCCAAGAGCTCAGCGCCTGGTGTGGTAACTCGCTGTGGCCGCGTGTGCGATTTCGTGGATCAGTAAAGCGGCCAGTTCGTCATTGTTCTCCAGAATGCTGGCGGCTTTGATGAGTTTGTGCGTGAAATCGCAGTAGCCCACCGCACCGTTGAGGTTACCAGCGACCCGTGCCCGCCAAAGCCTCTTCCTATCCCAACGAGGGAAGAGCACCTGTCTGGCAAGATCAAAGGCTTCTCGCAATCTGTGGTTGTTCATGGTGACCTCACTCAGCCGATGAACCATAGCCAGCCCCTGGACAGAATTTGCTATCTTCATTCCTTACCAACAAGGCCGCACGCGAACCACGAGATGAAGATCACCACGTGGCGAATTCGGGCCGGCCGCTTTGCCACGACCTTCGATACATAGCACCGTCCCATCACGGAGCAGCGACGGAAGCCGTAATTGCAGGAGACAAGACTCCCATACGGTTCCCTGCCCCCCGCAGAACTCGCACAATTTATCCCCGGCGTGAGCTTGCCCTTTGCAGGCAAAGCACGTCTCGGGGACGGAAATGCGCAATTCAACCCGACCGCCGCGAGCGGCCTCCTCTGGCACCAGACGCAACTCAGCCTCAATGTCCAGAAATCCACGTGGCGCGGCCGAGCCCTCACCCGTCGTTGTCCATGGAGTTTTAGCCCAAGCCTGGGAACGATTCTCGACTTTGTCGCTAGCACGGTCCGGCGGATCTCTCGGATGCATGGCACGCCGCCGCTGCCCGTGCGCCTGCCTACGGTCGTACTCGCGGCGATTTTCCACGTTAGAAAGAATCTCGTGTGCCTCCTTTGCCGCTTTGAAAAGCGCTAGCGCATCCTTCTCGACGGGACGCACGTCGGGGTGGTATTTCCTCGCCAATTTGCGGAAAGCGGCATCAATTTCCTTGGCCGTCGCACTCTTCGGCAGACCGAGAATACGGTAATAGTCTTTCATGGCATCCACCCTTGCTAGTTACTTGGCGGATCCCTTCACCTGACATGAGAGCAACTGGCGTACCAGGGGTATAAAAAGCCGTTTTCCGGCCATTTTGGCAGTTCCGTTCTCTGCGTTCGGTGTGGCAAAGTGCGCATGGCACGTGGGGAGTTGCCGTAAGGTATTGATCTCCAATGGATTGCGAATCGACAGTCCCTCTGGTGGTCATTGTCGTCTACTCTGGCACTGGGTTTGCGACATTGGGCGGTTGCCGGTGTCGGCTGCCAGTTCGTGCGCTGCGGCAGGCAGGGACTGGTTCCGACCGCCGACGTCCTAGTCAAACTGTGAGAGAGAAAGGAGGTGCTGTATGTTGATGAATGCCTTATTGCGACCGTTCGGCAGCGATATTTTCGATCCGTTCGATCCGACGGATTGGACTTGGCCGGGCGATCCGCTTGCCGAAATGGATCGGCTGAGTACGGAAATGAATCGCATGTTCCGTCGCATCGGTCTGGCGGATCGAGGTCAACAGCCTGCGATTATGTACCCCGCCTTGGACGTATGGCAGGACGACAACTACCTGTACGTCGAAGCGGAGCTGCCTGGAATGGAGATCGGTGACCTGGAAATCTACGTCACCGGCGGTAACCAGCTCAGCCTTCACGGCGAGCGAAAGCCGCCAACCGTAGAAGGAGGTACCTGGCATCGGCAAGAGCGGGGCTACGGCAAGTTCAACCGTCTGCTGACGTTACCCTGCGATGTCAAGACCGAGGAAGTCGAAGCGGATCTCAAGGAGGGTGTTCTTACAATCAAGTTGCCCAAGAGCGAAACCGCCAAGCCGCGCCGTTTGGCAATCAAGGCCGAGTAGGCGAGTGGGGGCTCGTTTCCCACGGCAACCGAAAAAGCGAGAAAGAAAGGAGGATGACCCATGAAAAAGAGTCTGGTCAAAAGGCAGCGCGACGGGAACGTGGCCGTCGCCGAGCGCACGCGCAATGCCACGACCTTCGTGCCCCGGTTCGACATCGTGAGAACCAACGAAGAATTGGTTCTCTACGGTGACCTTCCGGGTGTGGCGGAGGAAGATGTGGAGGTTCGCTTTGAAAATGGCGAGCTGACAGTCGAAGGCAACGTGCCGTCGCGACACACCGGGCATGAATTCGTTTACGGGGAATACGGCATCGGCGATTTCCATCGTAGCTTTACCATCAGCGAGACGATCGACGCCGAGAAGATCTCCGCCGAATTGCACAACGGTGTGTTGACGTTGCACCTGCCGAAAGTCGAGGCGGCCAAGCCGCACAGAATTACGGTGAAGGGGGGCAAGTAAGCACGAGCGGGACGTTGCCCGCCACCTGCCCTGGAAAGCAAGGCAATTGAGAACTATAGCACAAAGGAGATGTGAAGATGAGTAGTTTGATTCCTTGGAAACGGCGCAGTGACGAGGGAGGCAGTAGCGCGTTGGCCGAACGCCCGCGCAACATGCTCTCGCAGATGCGCCGGGAGTTGGATACGTTGTTCGATCGGTTCTTTAGCGGCTGGCCTACCTTGGCCGGCGGCGACTGGCCCATGACGGGCTGGGGCTTCGATGTCGACGACACGGGTAAAGAAATCGTCGTGCATGCGGAGGCGCCGGGTTTCGAGCCGGACGACTTCAATGTCGAGATCGTGGGCGACAACCTGGTTCTAAAGGCGGAACACAAGGAGGAGGAAGAGAGTGGAAACGGATACCACTTCCGCCAGGAGCGTCTTTACCGCACGGTCGCCTTGCCGCATGGCGTGGAGGCCGACAAGATCGACGCCCGCTATCACAATGGCGTGCTGGAGGTCCACGTTCCCAAAGGCGAAGAGGCCCAAGGCAAGCGGATCACGGTGAAATCGACGTAGGTGCTTACGGTTGACGTGTCCGCGCCCAGATCGGCCGGAGGAGGATGGTAGTGCAATGGATTTAGGAGCACGCTTCGGCAGATCTGGCGCGGCGATGTTCCACCGTTCGTGTCATGTCAGTGCATGGCGGCGGTGCATGGTCTTCTAAACCACCCTGCATGCGGCCCGAATGCGCTCCGGTAATGCGTTTGCCAATTTCCAATCTAGTGCTAGAATGTAGTTGGCTGGGCCAGCTACGACGAAGGGCCAATACGCCGGGTTCCACCGCTTGCTTTGTATGAAAAATAGGCAGCAGGTGACCGATGTTGGCGTACTGCCCCGCGTCGCAAAAAGTTCGTAGAAGAAGCCTGCCTCTTGGGTGCGGGCTTCTTCGCTTTCTTGGCCTGCCCGTCAACTGAAGTCGATCCGTTCATTTCGTCTGCAAATGTTCCAATAAGCACATTACCTAGAGCGTGTGCTGCCATATTCGACTCGTTAGGAATTAACGGACGGTGCTGCGCAGCAACACCAACGGCAAGTCCACGGCGATCCGCGTTCCTTGCCCCGTTTTACTCTCGACGACGGCGCTTCCGCCCAACAGCCTGGCGCGCTCCCGGATGCCCAGTAGCCCGAAACACCCCTTCTTTACGGTCGCCGGATCAAAGCCACCTCCCCAATCCCGGATCTCAATTCGAAACACTTGGTTGCCCTGCTGGGTCAGGCTGATCAGTACGCGTTTCGTCCTGGCGTACTTGATGGCATTCGTGAGCCCCTCCTGGGCAATCCGGTAGGCGGCATTCTCGACAACGGGATCCAGGCGAGGTAATTCCCCATCGCTGTGGAATTCGATGTCTGGCAGGTTGGGATACCGGTGGTCATGTACCAGGTGGGCGATGGCGGCCGCAACCCCTTCTTCGTCGAGGATTGGCGGCCGAACATTGCTGATCAGACGGCGGGCTTCCTTGAGGCCCTCGCCGACCAAGGCCATTCCGGCGGAATAGGCTTCTGCCGCTCGAATGGGGTCCTGTGTCCTGATGTGCTCGGCAGCCTGGAGATGCATAGTGGCGGCGGCCAAATGCTGGGCCAAGCCATCATGGATCTCATAACCGAGCAATCGCCGCTCGTGGTCGCCGGACTGCAACAGGTCTTGCAGGGTCTGCCGCTCGCGCTGCAAGCACGCCTCGGTCTCAATGCGTTGCTGCACCTCCTCGTGAAGTTGGTTCACGGTTCTGGCCAGCTCCGCCGCGCGAGTTTCCAACGTCGCATGGGCGTCTCGTAGCGACTCTTCCAGAAATCTGCGCTGCGTGATGTCGATGACGGCTGCGCGGCAAACTTTCCCTTGCCCCTGGTGGTTGGGGGCCGCGATCCCCTCGATAAGCACATACACCGATTGCCCTCCGCGAAGGAGTTTGACCTCGCAGGTCTGTTGGAGGCCGGTCGTCAGCAACCGGTTGCAGAAATCGGCAAAGGTGGCGCAGTGTTCCTGGGCCACGAACTGTCCGAACCGCGCTTGGATCGTGGCCTTTCGGTTCAGGCCCAGCAGGGCGGCCCCGGCCAGGTTGGCCTCCAGAATTCGCCCCTCGGCATCCCACAGGAAATACCCGATCGGGGCGAAATCGAACAGTTCGCAATAGTTCTCCGACGCCTCCTGGGCTGCCACGTAGGCCCGCTGGAGTTCCTCGTTCTGCATCTCCAATTCGATCTGATGCACTTGCAATTCGTGGACCAGGGCCCGCGCGTCCACCTTGGCCGTACCTTCGGCAGGCATGGCGTTCCTGTTGCTTAGGCGTTGCTCCGCTTCCTGGCGAAGATCCGTCGCGTGGGACAGTCCCGAACTCATAGGGGCATTCTCGTTCATAGCTTCACCCTGACTTGCCTCTTTTCGCTGACGAATCAGTAACGTCCTCCATCGCCAGCAGGATTAGACTTTGGTGTTGATGGTCTGGTACGATGCGCCGGCCATTGAGCAGAAGGATCTTGTGTCCGATGGCCGGAAAATCGTGCTCCACCCGAAAACCCTCAAATTGCGTGTCCTTGGAGAGGATGTCCTCCAAGAGTGCCCGCAAAGCAGGAATGTCCCACTGGCGTTGGCCAATCTCGTACAGGGCGCGGCCCTCGGTCTGGGCTGGCGTCACCCGGAAGATGCGATAGAAGGAATGGCTCGCCGAGACAATGCGTAATTCGGCGTCCAACACCATGAGCGGCTCTCGAATTGTGGCAATGATGCTCTCGGCGTAGTCGCGGGCCGTCTGCGCCTCCGCCTTCTGTTGTCTCAGCGACTCCTCCAACTGCTTCATCGCCGTAATGTCGGCGAACGTCAGCACCACCCCGTCGATCGTGTTGTCCGCGGTACGGTACGGCAGAATGCGTAGGTTGTACCAGCGGCTGTCGTTGGCCTCGACCTGCGTCTCCTTGGGCACGAGCGTGGCCAGCACCAGCTTGGCATCCTGGATCAGCCCGTCGTGTTTCAGCTTCGTGGCGAAGTCGCCGAAGGGACGCCCCACGTCGCTGGCCACCAGGTTGACGATCCTCGTGGCCTGCGGAGTGAACCGCTTGACGCCGAGGTCGTTGTCCAGGAAGATCGTGGCCACCTCGATGCCATTCAAGAGGTTCTTCATGTCGTTGTTGGACTGCGACAGTTGCTCGATCTTCGACTGCAACTCGGCATTGACCGTCTGCAGTTCCTCGTTGATCGATTGCAGTTCCTCCTTGGAACTGTTCAGTTCCTCGTTGGTGCTCTGTAATTCCTCGTTGTTCGACTGCAGCTCCTCGTTCGCGGAACGGAGTTCCTCTTGCGTAGCCTGCATTTCCTCCGTGGTGGCCTGAAGGCGTTCTCGCGCGTGGCGGAGTTCGACTTTCAACTCGGTCGGCTCTACTGCCTGGCCAGCGGATGGCGGCTTCTTCACGTTGGCCCCATCGGACGGGATTGCAACGGCTTCCTCAAACACCACCAACAGCATTCCCCGCGACCCGGCAGGCTCGGCAAGCGGTTTGACGGTGAGGTTAATGGTCGTTGAGCCCCCGTTGGACTTGACCCTTATATCGCTGGTGGTTACGGTGGTTTTTCGTGTTGCCGCGTTGTGGAGGGCAGCGCCAAGATCCTCGCGCAGCCCCTCCCGTGCCATCGCAAAGACATTGTTGTTGACCTTTCCCGAAGAGGGTTCCAGGTACTTCCCCGTTCGCCCGTTTACATAGAGGATATCACCCTCGGAATTGACCACGACCGCGGGAGGGCCGTAGGAGTCCAGGAGCGCCCGCTGGGCCGCGTAGGTAATGTCCATGTCCGATACTCCGGGTTTTTCGGGTTCCGCCGCCCACACGCGCTCGTGGGGCAACACGGGAGAAGCCATTTCAATGCGAGGCCGCTCGGTCACTTCCCTGCGCCGGAAGACCTTCCACCTCTTATCCAAGGTGGAAAACAGCGGGTCGAAGGCTCCGATGCTCTCCGCCGCGCCCAGGATCAACAGGCCGTCGGGGTTCAGGGCATAGTGCATCAGCGGCAGGAGTTTCTGCTGCGTCTCGACATTGATGTAGATCAACAGGTTGCGGCAACAGAGGATGTCCACCTTGGTGAACGGCGGATCGACGAGGAGGTTCTGGGACGCAAAGACCACCAGGTCGCGTATTTCTTTTTTGATGCGGTAGCCATCGTCGTCGTGGACGAAGAAGCGATCCAGCCGCTGCGGGGACATGTCCGCGGCAATGCCCCCAGAAAACACTCCCCGCCGGGCTTTGTCGATGGCGTCTTTGTCGATGTCGGTGGCGAAAATCTGGATCGTGGGGGCGTCCTGGAGATTCAACTCCCCCCGGCACTCGTGGAGCAAGATGGCCAGAGAGTAAGTTTCTTCGCCGGTCGAGCAGCCCGGATTCCAGACCCGCAGGGGATTGCGCGCCGAGCGGGCCTGAAGCAAGCGGGGGAGGGCCTCGGTCTTGAGCACGTCGAACAGTTCCGGATCGCGGAAGAAGTTGGTCACCCCGATGAGGAGTTCCTTGTAGAGCAACGCGACTTCCTGCGGATTCTCTTGAAGGAAGCGAACATATCGTGGCAGACGGTCAAACTGGTGGACGCTCATGCGGCGTTCGATCCGGCGGTGAATCGTGTTCTTCTTATAGCAAGAAAAATCGTTCCCGGTCTGGGCACGCAGAAGGACAAAGGCCTTTTCGAGCGCGGCAGTGGGTTCCGCCTCAGCCGGACCATGCTGCACGCGTGCCGCCGGGGCGTGCGTGAAATACCGGATCAACTTGGCGGGGAGCTCTTGCGCGGCAGCGATGAAATCCGCCATACCCGTGTTGATCGCGCTGCGGGGCATGCTGTCATACTTGGCCGAGGCGGGGTCTTGCACCATCACCATCCCAAGGTTCTCTTTGATCGCTTTCAGACCCAACGTGCCGTCGCTCCCCATGCCGGAAAGAACAATTCCGATGGCTTTTTCCTTCTGATCCGCCGCCAAGTGCCGGAAGAAGAAGTCGATGGGCAACCGCTGGCCGCGGGGCACGACGGGTTCGAGCACCTGGAGTTTGCCATGCAGGATGGACAGGTCCGCATTGGGAGGAATCACGTAAACGTGGTTGGGCTGGACCTCCATCCCATCTTCCGCCTCGACCACCTTCATCTGCGTGTGCCGCCCAAGCAGTTCCGGCATCATGCCTTTGTGGGTCGGTTCAAGGTGGGGCACCAGGACGAACGCCAAGCCGGTGTCCGCGGGTAAGTGGGAGAAAAACTGCCCAAATGCCTCCAGTCCACCTGCTGAGCCGCCCATGCCAACGACGCAGAAAGCGGCCGTATCGCGACTCGAGCTCATCTCCTTGGCCGCGGGCGCCGCGGAACCTTTGGGGGCCTGCCGGGGCTTGGATTCGTTCTGGGATTTTTTCACGTAAACTCCGATCCTGCTCGTCGGTTAGGCTTCGCCATTCCGCTGGGCCGCCAGCAGCAATTTGATTGCCTCCACCGTGATGAAAGCAGTTCTACTAGCGGCGAAGGACCTCGTCAAGGATGTGGTGGTTGGTGGCGTTATCATGCCCCGATTTCTTAATGCCTTCAATCGTTCTCCAGCACCCATTGCACTGCCGCGCGGTTCAGTTCGTTGGCAGTCTCCAAATTCAGTTTATTCTTGATTCTCTCGCGGTGCGATTCGACGGTGTGGACACTGCGATGGAGACGCTCGGCAACCTGGGAGGTCGAAAGCCCCTCGCCAACGAGTCGAAAGACCTCCAGCTCGCGGTCCGAGAGGCACTCCAACCCCGATGCCTTCAGACGTTCACCTCTGCCGACCACACTGCTTAGCAATTGCTCGGCTGTTTCTTCGCACAGGAAGATCTTGCCGTCCCGCACGCGGCGAATGGCCTCGACGATCCGGCTGGTCGCGTACCGCTTGTTGATATAGCCCAGGGCGCCGGCCTGGAGCGCGCGCTGGGCGTAGGTGGTATCGGGATGCATCGACCAGACGAGAATGCCGATCGACGCATCATGGGCCTTGATTCGGCGGACAAGATCCAACCCGTTGCAGGTTTCCAGCTGGATGTCCACGACCACCACGTCGGGGCGGACCGCCTCGATGAGCTTCACCGCTGCAGACGTGTCGCCAGCCTGACCGCAGACCTCCAGGTCGGGCTGAGAGGAAATTCGCACGGCCAGCCCCTCGCGGACCGCGGGATGATCGTCCACGATCAAGACTTTGGTAGTCATCCGCTTTGTCTCCGATCACTGCTCGATTTCCGCATCACCGCGTGGGGGGGAGTGGGGGGCACCCAGCATACAACTTGGGTTCCGCCGTAAATGCCGGGCCCGATTTCAAGCTTTCCACCAATCAATCCCGCGCGATAGCGCATGGTCCGGAGGCCCATGCCTTCCGTTTGGATGGGTTTGACCGAAAATCCCTTGCCGTCGTCTTCGATTCTCAAGGCGGTTTCGCCGTGCTCCTGATCGATTGTGATGTGGAGGCGTTGTGCCCCGCTATGCCGCAGGGCGTTGGCGACCGCCTCCTGAGCGATACGGTACAAATGCACGCAAACGTGGCGGTCGAAGACCGGATCGGGATGGGAACGGGCGAACTTGCACTTGATACGAGAACTACGGGACGTCGCAACGGCAAGCTGTTCCAGCGCGCTGAAGAGCAACCCTTCCTCCAACTCGATCGGCAACATTCTCCGGCAGAGGCTGCGGACCTTGTCGTGAGTTCGCTCCAGAGCGGCCACAATGTCGGCGGCGAGTTCTCCCGCCCGACTCTTGGCGGTGCCCAACATTTCCGCCAAGGTCTGTGCTTTGAGTCCTAGTCCGGTCAACTCCTGACCGACATCATCGTGAAGATCCTGCGAAAGGCCTTGCCGGATTTCCTCCGCAATTGTCAGCAGATGTTCCTCGAATTTGGCGCGCTCGACAACCCGGCCTACCTGCATGCCAACATCGGCCATCACGTCGGTAGTTCTTGCATCGGGTTGCAGAACCTGATTGGCGAAGAACTCCAGGACCGCCACGACTTTCTCGCCCACGAGCACGGGGAAAGAAATCGCCGCGCCAATGCCCAGTTCCTTGGCCACGACCGCGCGGCACTCGCTCAGGTCGTGCCGCACATCCGTGGTCCACTCCGGCTTGCCGGAGGCAAAGACCCGGCCGGGCAGGCATTGGCCTCGATGAAACCGCATCCCCAGCGTCACCTCGCGGAACCGGCGAAGGTGATCGGAATCCACTTCGGGATAATAGATGTATGCCGGAACTAACTCGTCTGGGTTGTCGGCGGCCAGCAGCAGGGCGTGCCCAAAGCCCCATCCATTGAATGTCGCCAACCGCTGGAGGCAGTGCTCAATGGCGTGCTTTGCACTCTGCGATTGATTGGCCATGGACGCGACATCGTGGAGCATCTGGATTGCTTCCGTGCGTTCCGCCACACACTGTTCAAGGGTCTCGTTGACCGTTTTCAATGCCTCCTCGGCCCGTTTCTGCGCGGTGATGTCGCGCCAAATACCCTGAACAATGGCTCCCCCATCCAGGCCGACGGCCTTGGCTCGAATCTCAACGTCCAACACGATCCCGCTCTTGGTCCTGTGCTTCGTCTCGAAGATCTCGGAGCCACTGGCGATTATCTCTTGCATGCGGTGATTCACTTCTTCGGCAGAGTCGATCAGGTCAATATCGGGAATCGTGAGCTTGCCGAATTCCTCGCGCGTATAGCCAAGCCGCCGGTAGGCTTCATCGTTGAAGTCCACGATACTCAGCGTCTTGGGGTCAAGCACGACAATGGCGTCTGCGGCTTGATCAAACAGTGCTCGGTATTTAGCCTCGCTCTCCCGCAGCGCCTCCTCCGCCCGCTTGCGCTCCATGATGTCGATGTTGAACCCTAAGATGCCACGAACCTCGCCATCCACTCGAAAGGGCGCGACGACGTTGTGATAAAAGTGCTTTTCCCCGTCGTATGCGTATTCCACGTCGCCCTCGATGACTTCCCCTGCATAAGCGCGGCGATCATTGGCCTGCCATACGGCGGCAACGTCCACGGGAATATCGGCGTCCACGACACGTTTTCCGATTTGCTCGCCCCAGTGCTTCGTAAAGGCGGCGTTCTGCATGATGCGGCGTCCCTCCGCATCACGCACCCAGAACTCAAAGGGCGCGTTTTCAAAGGCCGCGCGGAACTTGGCTTCGCTCTCTCGCAGCGCCTCCTCGGACTGTTTCCGGGCAGCGATCTCGGCTTGCAGTGCCTGGTTGGTTGTCGCTAACTCATCGGCCCGCTTCTGCTGGGTGATGTCGATGACCGCCGCACGGCACACGCTCCTTTTTCCCAGATGATCTGCGGCGGCGATGCCCTCGACCAGCACATTCACCGACTGCCCGTCGCGAAGGATCTTGACCTCGCAGGTCTGTTGGGTGCCGGTTGTCAGGACCCGTTTGCAGAAATTGGCAAAGGCGGCGCGTTGTTCCATGGCCAGGAATTGTCCGAACCGCTTGTGGATCACGGCTTTTCGGTCGAAGCCCAACAGCGCGGCGCCGGCCAGATTGACCTCCAGAATCTGCGCGTCATGGTCCCACAAGAAATATCTAATCGGGGCGAAATCGAAGAGATCGTAATACTTTTCAGATGCCTCCTTGGCTACGGCCTCGGCGAGTTGGAGTTCCTCGTTCTGCATCTCCAACTCAATTTGATGCACTTGTAATTCGTGGACCATGGCCCGCGAGTCGATTTCGGACACGGCCTCTGTGGGACTTGCCTTTCTGGTTCGCAAACGCCGCTCAGCCTTGCGTCGCAACTCGGCCGCCTGCGGCCGTCCCCCGTTCATCGGTTTCCTTTTGCTCATGACTTCACCTTGAGTTCGCAGTCGTGTCGATTGACTCCGCGTTGAATCGCCAGGTCCGGTCGAAAATCTGCAACACGGGCTGGATCAATCCTGCTTACCGGCGCAAACCTACCCGGCATTATATGACATTTGCGTTCACACGCAGATGAGGGGGTGGCGGGAGCAAGGAAAACCGCGATGAGTTCAGGAAGGTGTGCAAGTTGTCGCGTTGTTAGCAACCAGAAAGGGGTGGTAGATATTGCTACCCAGGATTGGTCGGTTCCCAGGATTGATTTGCTGACGAATCGCAACACAATTAGGGTGTCGTTAACTACGATCAGCAGAAAAGGAAGGCGTGCGACGTCGAGTTTGTCGGCCGAGTTCTCGTCCGACGGAAAGGGCGACCGGAGGGAGGTGGTCGTGGTGTCGGTATGGAGGCCGCGTGATTGAACCGGCAGGGCTTGGGATTCAAGCCAGGAAGCCTGCGATGGGTGCTTCTCTTCGTGGAATTGCTTCTCGAAGCCTTTGTGCCACAGGGGCTTATTGGAACGCATTGGCACGGAACTTGCCGCGCCACGGCGGAGTGGACGGGTGGGGATTTTCGAGACAAACGACACCACGAATGCCTGTGTAGGGGGCGTCCAATGATTGCCTTGCCAGTCGGAAGAGATGTGCCGGCATCGGCTTTGAAGCCGCGCAAGTATTGGATCCATTTGAAAATTTCCCCGGCGGATCGCGAGGACGCCTGGGAACTGTGCCGGGTCATGCTGCATTACGGGGGTGTGGAGGTCTCCGACTGCTGTTACGCCCTCGCAAACCAGGAGCGGTGGCTCATGGCGCTGGAATCGCTCCGCTGGCAGTTTGGTCCCGAGTATTATGAGGCCGTTGACTTGGCAGACACCTCACGACTGAGGAGATATCGCAATGCCCAAGTATCGACATCTTGAATTGCTCAACGGTGGCCCCGTGTCAAAAGTTCGTCTCTTGAATCATAGGCCCTATGATTATGGTGGCGATGCTGTCGCAGAGTTGGCAGGCGAGTGGAACTCCGTTGCCGATGGTGCAGATTGCCGGTCGCTCGTCGTCGATTGTTCCAACGTGTGCCACCTCAGCAGTGAAATGCTGAGCAAGCTGATCCTGCTCCAGCGGCGGCTGAAGCGGAAGGAAGGCAAGTTGATCCTCTGCGGCATAAGTCCTGATGCCCGGGAAGTCTTTCGCTGGACCAAACTCGACCGGATTTTTGAGATCGAGGAGAACGAACAGCAGGAAGCGGCCGCATTCGTTTGAATGTCCGCTGCGAGGAGGCATGAGTGTGCCGTCCAATCCGTAAGTTCATGGTTGAAACCGATCTGCCTACGGAGAAGGATCATGTCGGAAAACCGAGCAGGAAGGCGGCTGCCCCCCTTGCGGGAACAGGAGATTGGACCGTCGAAAGAGAAGCAGATAATTGAGGCGGCGGCGCAGTCGCGCCTTCGAACGTCGGGCTACCACCAGTTGCGCCTCATTTCGTGCGAGTTCCACGAAGGTGTTCTTACGCTGCGCGGGCATGTATCGAGCTTCCACCTGAAGCAGGTCGCGCAGACACTGATCCGCACAATGGCCGGCGTCGGGGAAATAAACAACCGACTTGAGGTTGCGATTGCGGGCAACGAAAATACGGAAGGTCGTGCCCATGCCTAAGCAACCCGAGAGACAATCGCCGTCAAGGAGCGATGGTGAGGCCGTGGCTGGGTACACCGACTTCGCCGAACCGGAGGTGTCGCCGCCGGTCGGCCCTTCCGCAGGAGATAATGGGCGGTGCGTCTCCTGCGAAGTCCGCAACGGCCTGCCCACGCTCCTCGGTAAGGGGCGGGGCCACTACGTCTCGCGTCAGGGCGGTTCCCGGATGCTTGTCCTCGATCGCTGTCCAGGCCAGCGAATACGGATCAACGGCACGACCGAGGTTGTCGTTCTTGAGATTCATCCCGATCAAGTAAAAATCGCAATCGAGTCGTCGCATGACGTTACGAAGTGAAGAACAAGGCCAACTTCCCGCCGCTGGACGCCTACCCGACTTCCCGTCCGCACAAACTGGGTGTGAACGACCAAGTCGATACCGCGATTGCGCAAATCGCAGGCGATGAAATAATCATCGAACAGCGCGTCGGCAAGCACCACATCACCGGGTTGGAGCGTGTCGTACATGCGTCGGAGGAGGCTCTTTTCGCCGGTGCCCTTCCCGGCGTACGGTGCGATGGCCAAGTTGTGGCAAGCGCCCGTCGCCAGCGATAGCAACACCGTGATTCGCGCAAGAGGAAAGCCGAGCCCTGGCTTTTGAGTGGATGGTTGCGGATACATCGCCTGGTTCTCGGGTGTATCCGGCATCGAGACGCTCGATCCGTCAAGAATGAACACGGAGCGGCCGTTCCATTTCCAGCAGTCATCAACGCTCGTGTGTAACTCTTCTGCCGTCCGCCTTGCCAAAGTGGAGAGAACACGGGTGGGAATGCGACTTCGCGCGGTGCAGTAGCTGGACGTATTTGGCGAGCACACCGCCATGCCGCTGGCCGCACGGTGTGCAATGATTCGCGACACCGTGTCGCGGCAACTGTGGTCTTCGCTGAGGATCTGACTCAGGAAGCCCCAGATCGTCGTCAGGGGGCTGAACACTCGGTCCCGATACGCCACACCATGTTCGTTTAGCACCTCCTGGATGCTGGCTTCCGTCAAGATGTCCGCGAAAGGTAGCCCCTCATTGCGCGCAAAGCGGGCGCGCACCGCATCCATGCTCGACATGAAATCGTCCGCCAGTTGACGGCGATTCCAGCCGGCCGATGAGAAGGCGATGCAAACGGGACCTATTCTCAGGTAGCAGTGCCCGGGTCTACTTCCGTGCCGTCGGTCGAAGTGGCTGCATCACCGGAATGTGCTGTGCTGATCACCGCGACCAGACCTGGTTACTTATACGTATGTGTAGATACAATAGGTTCGGTCGCTTCGACAAATCCGGACCACCAAAGAACGCAGCTTGCGTTCTTCGAAGTCGGGGCGTGTTTCGTGTTGTGGCGCACGTCAGGCCCACGCGTTCCGGATGTGTTCGCCGTCGCTCAAACGCCAAATGTCAAGCTGAGCGAGTTGGTGAAATGATAACGAGGCCGTCACCCGGAATTTCGCTTAAGCTAGTGACATTCGGGGCAGACCCCGCCGTGTATTCAGCAATGTCTCGACAAGCCAGGTATCTCGATTGCCGACGAACGGTGCTGTGCCACCGCGCTCTGCCCGCTGTGTAGCAGGTGCGAGGGTACGGATGCGGTAGCCGTTCGACTCCAGTACCGCAGTGAGATTTATGGCGTCCTCTCGGTGACACTTCCCCGAGGACTTGCCCGAGATCCTGAGGAACAGGCCATGCTGGAAGAAATCGCCGGGGACGTCGGGTTCGCCTTGCACGGCATCGGGTTGGAGCGGGAGCGTGCGCTGGCCGAAGAGCAACTTCGCAAGGCCCACGACGAACTGGAAATGCGGATCCAGGAGCGGACGGCGGACTTGACGCGAGCCAACGCCGAGTTGGAACAGGCGAAGCAAGCGGCGGAAGCCGCCAGTCGCGCCAAGAGCACGTTCCTGGCGAACATGAGCCACGAGATCCGTACGCCCTTGAACGCGGTCATCGGCATGACCGAACTGGTTCTGAAGGGCCAGTTATCCGCCCAGCAGCGCGAGTTCCTCATGACCGTCAGAGATTCGGGCGAAGTCCTGCTCTCGGTGATCAACGACATCCTCGACTTTTCCAAGGTCGAAGCGGGGAAGCTGGTGTTGGAGAACAGTACGTTTGACCTTCGGGAAAACCTTGGTGACACGATGAAATCGTTCGCATTCCGTGCTCACCAACGGGGTCTCGAACTGACTTGCCTGATCGATCCCGAGGCACCGCACATGGTGGTCGGCGATTATAACCGCCTGCGCCAGATTGTGGTGAACCTGGTGGGAAATGCCATCAAGTTCACCGAGCAGGGAGAGGTTAGCCTGGAGGTGACCCAGGAAGCCCGTTCCCTGGACGACGTAATCTTGCACTTCACGGTGAGCGATACTGGAATCGGCATTCCCGAAAAGAAACAGTCGAAGATCTTCGAGATGTTCGAGCAGGGGGACAATTCGACGACCCGCTGTCACGGAGGAACGGGGCTGGGGCTGGCTATTGCCGCAAAGCTGGTCGCGCTCATGGATGGGCGGATCTGGCTGGAAAGCGAGGTCGAGCGGGGAAGCCGCTTCCACTTCGTCATTCGCCTCGGCCTGGCGGAGAGCAAGCCGCCGGCGCCTCTTGGCCCTGAACCGGAGTGCCTCCATGGAATGCGGGTCCTTGTGGTCGATGACAACGCCACCAACCGGCGCGTTCTCGAAGAAGTCCTGGGGAGTTGGAAGATAGCGTCTTTTCCAATTACCAACTTGATTCGGTTTCCGGCCCGATAGTTTCTCCCGAGGTCGTGAACTGGGCGGAAGCCCTGACAATGGCGCAGGGCAACCGGAAGGTGTTGAAGTCGATGTCGGATGCCGCCCTGGAAGAAATCCCGCAACTGATGACGGCGATTCGCCAGGCTATCGCCAACGGCGATCATGCGAAGCTGCGATTAACGGCACATACGCTCAGGGGGTCGATGAGATGTTTCGGCGCCAACCAAATCTGCCAGCACGCCGCGAAACTGGAAGACCTGGCGCGCAAGGGCGAGATTGCTGGTGCAGAGACGATCCTCGCCGACATGGAAGCCGAAATCGAGCAGTTGACTTTGGTGCTTTCCGACTCCTTGCACGAGATCTAAGCTGGGGCCCAATCGCGATCGCAACCCAACCCCCTAAGGCCAGGAGTGTCTTGCCCACCGATGGTGTTATGGAGGCGTCGGCTGTTGGGGCTAGAATGGAAATAGGGAGCCGTTAGCAGGGGTAACAACGGAAGGCAGCTGTCGGCTTCAGCATTTCCAGCAGAGGAGAATCCATGAGTCAAGAGCCGTCGCGCAAAATGGAGATTTTGCTGGTCGAAGACAACATGGAGGATGCGAATGTCACCATCCAGGCCCTCAGGCAGGGTAAGGTGCCCTGCCGACTGACGCTGGTGTGCGACGCGGAAGAAGCAACTCGTTTTTTGCATCGGGAGGGCGAATTCGCCAGGGTGCCCGCTCCGGATCTGATTCTCTTGGACATGCTGTTGCCGAAGAAAGAAGGCAATGTTCTATTGGCAGAAGTCCGGGCCGAGGAGGAACTGAAGGACATCCCCGTCGTGGTTCTTACCGGTTCCCTGGTCCACCGAGCGCTCCTGCGAGCAGAGGAACTCCACGTGGACGGCTTTATGGCCAAGCCCGTAGACCTGAAGAAGTTCGTCGAAGTGGTCAAATCACTTCGCCGGTCTTGGTTGACCGAACTTGTGCTAACTGCAGTGGGATAGCAGCTTGCCGACCGGACTTTTTGTGCGTACTGCAACGGACGTGTCTCGCCAAGTAGAGAATTTCAAAATAGATCCCGTCTGTTCCGTGGGGCGGCGTCAGCCACCCAGCCAAAAGCGGGCAAGCAGGCCTCTGTCGCGTACTGGTGAGTTGGCTATTTCTGCGAGCGCCGCCTCGGATCGCCGCTTCGCGTACGTCTTCACCTGGTGCAGGAACGCCTCCAGCATTGCCCGTTGGCTACCCTCGACCGCAGAGTAGACGAGGTTCGCGATCGGGATTCCGTCGTGGTCCTCTCGGATCCGGCCCGAGACAGCGCTGGAAACTGTTCCCAACATACAGTTGAAACAGACGGCGTTGATGATCCCGTCCGCGCCGCGGCGGGCGAAGTCGACCATCTTCGCCACGTTGAGGACGAGGATCTCGTTCTGCTGCTCGCCGAGATAGGGTCTGGCCATGTCGAGGACCTCCTGGTAGCCCGGTTCGTCCCCCCGTTTGATCTGCCCTCGGAACATGCGCCGCACGCGCCAGCTTTCGACGTTCTTCCGCAGCATGAGCGCGCCCAGCAGCGCGGCCTCGCCAAGGGTCCCCTTCGTCCAGTCGCGGCGGAAGGAGAAGTCGGTGATATCCACGAGGAACGGCGCGGGCCAGACCTCGCAGCCCCGCTCCTCCAGCCATAGGAACAGATCCTGGTTGCCTACAGGGTTGATGCGAGTGTAGATGTCGTCGGCTACACCCACAACGGGCCGCGGAGTCGAGCGGTCGACCGGGATGAGCCGCAGGCGCGAGATCGCCATCGTCAGCGCGGCGGACAACTCATCCGTAGCGATGGCGGTCTCGATGTCCTTCATATTCTGGCGGTGGACATCGTCCGTCTGACCTTGCCCAAGTTCGTAGGGCCGCGTTTCACAGACCATCTTGATCAATAAGTCAACTGCCACGATCCCACGCCATAGGCGGGCGACGATCTCAATCCCAACAAGGGCCTTCAGCTCTTCGATCCCCGGGGTAAAGACCGAAAGGTCAGACACATTCATCCGCTGGAGGAGCAAACGATGTCCCTCGCCGTACTGGTGGAGAAGGCACGGAATCGTCGTTCCGAAGAAGAAGAACACCTCGTTGCCCTTACGCGGCGATCGAGCAAGGTGTACGAGATCGCCGGTGAGCAGACTATATGGGTGGCATTCCTTCCCAGACGTGCAGGCCTCGCCAAGATGCCGAATCTCTGCCGACGGGAGTGGGAGCACGTACGCCGCATGGCCTGCGGCCCGGAGGGCGCCGGAGTAGGCATACGCGTGGTCAGAGAAGTAGGGAATGACAAACGATTGGCAAGCAGCTTTCGGCTCGGAAGCTACGGTCTGCGGCGGTACGTCAGGCCGACCGCGACCATCGGTACATGGTGCCCGAGCCTGACCATCAAATTCGGACGTGGAGTGTGGTCCCGGCCGGTTGCGCGGTTCCTCGACCTCATCGAGAAACGCCTCCAACCGCGTGACCAACCCAGCTTCTGCACGATGTTCGTCGAACTCCAACACAAGCGACGGTCGGCCGTTGAACAAAGGACCCATGATCATCTGTGTGAAGGCATCCGGTCCGCAGCCAAAGTTCGAGACCAGGACGGGGAAGAGGCGGTCGTCGCGCAGGCAATAGCGAACGGCACGGACCATCATGCGGTTCAGATGCCAGGGGAGCCGATCGGCTGGCGGGGTGAGCTCGACGTCCTCAATTGGCAAGTACCACATCGGAATCGCAGTCACGCCGAGGCGTCTTAAGTGCTTAAACAGGTTCAGATTGAGGTAAGGATCGAGGACATTGTATGGCTTGCCGATAACGACAATCGCCCGATCAACGCCATCGAGCACCTCGCGGCCGGCAGCGACAATCTCACGGCGGAATTCCGCCCAGGCGGCAGACGCGACGCGGTACGCTTCCGCGACCTCGTGCCGACTGACGCCCAACTCGGACAGGGCCGGCGCCAGCCCCGCAACGAATGCATCCTCGCCTCGTGACAGATGAACCTCGGGTGTCAGGAATGACGCAGAGAGGGCCGCTCTTATCATGTAGGGCACGGCCTGGACGTAGGGACAGGAATGCGAGAACCGCACGTCGTCTCCCGACCGCGTGAGGATCGACGGCAGGAAGATGCGATCGACACCGGCCTCGACGAGCTCCTGCATGTGGCCGAAGGTGAGCTTGATCGGCAGGCAGGTTTCGGCCGGGAGCCGGCGCAGCCCCGCCTGGAGAGTCGCCTGGGAACTTGGTTGCGAGGGAACGACCTCGTAGCCCAGTCGTGTGAAAAATGGCGCCCAGAACGGCAGTTGATCGAGAAGCGTTGATGCGCGAGCGATGCCGATGCGTCCGCGGGGCTCGGGTGGTGGCGTCAAGTAGGGCCCCTCGATCTCCTGCCAACGCGCGACGAGGTCGGGTACGTGGTTCGATGACTGAACGACGACACGGCTCGAGTACCGTTCGCAGGCATCCCCAAAATAGACCTTGTGGCGCTCGATCACGATCTGATTCACTTGGCAGCGGTTCGCGCAGAACTTGCACTCGAACGACTGCACTTCCTGATCGTGACAGGCATCGAAGCCGCGGAAGGATGTCACGGTCGGCGGAACTGCGCGTACGAGGAGCGCGGCACCAATCGCCCCCGAAATCTTGGCATAAGGGTGAACGTGGACAAGCGTCCTGAGGATTTGTTGGAATGCGGCGACGACGGACGGATTACCTGCCACACCACCCTGGAACATGATCGAACGCCCGATAGGCCGCCCGGCGACGACGCGCTCCAGATAATTGCGCGCAACCGAATAAGCCAGCCCGGCACAGAGGTCTGGTGTGGAGGTGCCGCGACGCTGCGCGGCAACCACCTCGCTGTGCATGAACACAGTACATTGGCAACCGAGGTCGGAAGGTGCGGTGGACGCCGCCGCGAGACGCGAGAACTCGTCCACGATGGCGACGCCCAAGTGATCAGCCTGCTCTTCGAGGAACGATCCGGTACCGGCCGCGCAGATCTTGTTCATCACAAAGTCATCGCTGCGCCCGTCCCGGACGTGGATGTATTTCGAGTCCTGCCCACCGATCTCGAAGATCGTGTCGACCTCAGGCGTAATCTCGACCGCGGCTCGCAACTGGCAGGTGATCTCGTTCTTGACCAGATCCGCACCCAGCAAGTACCCAGCCAAGTGCCGGCCGCTTCCCGTAATCGCGACGCCAAGCACGTGTAACTTCTCGCCGACGGAATCGCGAATGATTTCGAGCCCCCGGCCGATGGCCTCGATCGGTCGGCCGCGGGTGGGCAGGTAGATGCCTTCATACACCTTTCCGTCAAGGCTCAGAAGGACGAGGTTCGTGCTCACCGATCCCACGTCTACGCCGAGGTAAGCGTCCACAGGCCCTTCGGCTGGCATCGGATCGAATGGTCTTGCGGGACTCGGCGCAAGAGCGAGGGGTGCAAGGGTGGAGTGCCGTCCTATGGGATCCGCGAGGATTAGCGTTGCCATGATCTCGGCCCACGGAACCGTGGGGATCGCGTCACATTCAAGGGCCGCTAAGGCTGCCCCCACCGCCCCCTCGCCGCCCGGGTTGGGCGAGATACGGAGTGATTCCGCGTCGAGGCCCAACACCTCCGCGAAGGCCCGTACCAGGCCCTGGTTCGCGGCGCAACCGCCGACAATCGCCAATGGCGGCACAACCTGTCGGCCGCGGATGACCGTGGCTATGAAATTTCGCGCCATCGCCAGGCACAAACCGTAGGCTATCTCTCCGACCGGCGTCCCCTTCTGTTGGAGGTGGATCATGTCCGACTTCGCGAATACGCTGCACCGACCGGCGATGGTTGCCCCGCGTGGCGCGTTGGCCGCGAGCCTCGTGAATGCGTCCACGTCCAGGCCGAGCCGTCCCGCCTGCTGCTCGAAGAAAGAGCCCGAACCGGCGGCGCACTGCTGGTTCAATCCGTAGTCAAGGAGCGTAAGCGTCCGTGGCTCGATCACGACGTAGCGGGCCGAGTGGCCACCGATCTCAATCGCCGTTTGGGCGTCGGGGAAGAAAACCGGAAGGGCACGCGTCAGGGCCACCACCGCGGTTTCCTGGAGCACCGGACCGTGAACACGTTCGCAGCCGTCGCCCGTGACGCCGATGCGGACTGCCGTCACTTCCGCAGGTATCGCAACCTCGGCGATGAGGCTTCCTAGCGTTTCGGCTAGTTGGCGCAAGATCGGCCGGGACCAAACACCCACTAATCTCCCATCGGAGCCGACAATCGCCAGTTTGACCGCGACGGATCCAATGTCGATGCCGAGAGCGTAGGGCATAACCGCCTCTTGATCGTGTTCAGGACGTTGACCGGGTAATGGAGTACAACCAGCAACCAGGCTTGATTCTGGCGGTCACGAACAGTCCGGCGGGCTGGCAGCCGTTCGGGGGCGTGAAGTACGCCGTAACGGTGACTTCTTGTCCCAGGCGTTGCGTGTCTTCCCGGGTAGTGACGGCCACTACGTCTACCGCCGACGACGAACGTCGATTTTTGCAAGCCGTCGCAAATCGCATCAAAATATTGCAAGCAATTGGGGTATTTCGAGCGAAAAGGGGTAGTCGCATTTCGATGGCATCCACCCGTATCCCAACGCATCGACAGCCCTTGCCATCCCGGTATAATTCCATCGGCCGCGAAGTGCGGGGCTCAGCCGGTCCCGAAGGCATTCGTGCTTACCTTCGCGGCCCTTTCATACATTGTGCGGGCTGCGGGGCCGTTCGCGTCCCGGCCATTACTCTAGGCCACGCTTAACGCCTTGGTAACAGCTTATGTCTCAACAAGATCAAAACGCAGAGGAAGTTAAGCGAATAGTTGAAGTACGCCACCTTACGATCAAGCCCTGAATTTCTCTTCTCCCCCTTCTCACTCTTCTTAACCCATAATAAACCCGGCTGTCACGGCAGATCCAAGCTCCGGAAATCCCGCCGCGACAGCCGGAATGGTTGTCAGTTGTCAGTTTTTGTCCCGGAGGGACATTCGATAATAGCCCAGCAGTTCACTGCTGGGTTCGGGATAACGTAGGAATTTCCAGAGTCCCGTGGTTGGACGGCTGAACTGCAATCGACACCCTATCTCAATCGTCCCGAGACTTTCAATTTTGTTTACTCTTCTCCAGCGACGACCAAGAGTACATGGTGCCCGCGCCGGGCTATTCTCGGGTACCCCTCCGGGGCAAAAAACTGCGTTCCGGCGGGGTTGGGAGACCCATGCTCCGAATCTTCATTTTGCAATTCTCAATTTGCAATTTTCAATTTTCAATATCTTCCTTCTTCCCTCCAATCCCTAATCCCCAATCCCCAATCCCTTCCCCTTCCGCCACGCTCCAAACCCAGCCACCAGGCCAGCCATCAAGAGGACCAGCGTGCTCGGTTCCGGAACCGGACTGACTGGCGAACTCATGGCCGAGACCGCTGAAGCCACGATCGGCGAACCGCTGAACGATGGATCAAAGATCAACGTCCCGCCGGCACCGACAGTCAAACTTCCATTGTCCGGTAGGGCGCTGCTGGAAGTCACGGCCAGAATGCCGGCATTCACGAAGGTGCCGCCGCTATAGTTGTTCGTGCCGCTGAGAACCAAACTGCCGGTGCCGTCTTTCAAGAGCATCTGGGGACTGTTCATCTCGCCGATGTTGGCGAGGATCTTGAGCTCTGACGACCCGTCGATGACGATATCGGTAGTTTTGGCCCCAGTACTGGCCAATGTCAATGTCAGCGATCCTTCAATCGTCTGCGTGCCACTGCTGACCGTAACAGTGGCCGTGCCCGTGGTGCTCTGCAAGGTCAGGCTGCCATGGCTGAGCGTGTAGCTCGAAGTGCTGAAACTCAACGACTTGAGGTTGGGGTTCTCGCCCGTCAAGTCAATCAATGTCTGCGCGCCGGAGTTGGTAAAGGTGGCCGTGTCCTTGCCGATTCGCAAAGGATCGACGCCTGGAACGCCGTGAATTCCGTCGCCATCGGTCCAGTTATTGCTGCCACTCCACAAGGTGTTGCCCGCAGTCGCGGTCCACGTGGCCAAGCCGGAGGCCCCGCCACCAGAAACCGTCAGCAAGACATTATTGCTATCGCTGGAAAGGACCAATGTGTGACCCGACACCGTCGGCGTAGTGTTGATAAGGCTATAACCGCCAGCAAAGGTCAATGAGTCAATGGAATTGACAAGGGTATAGATACCATTTTGCAGGCTGCTTGGAAGGCTTCCACCCAGGGCATCGAAAGCGAAGTTGACTGTGCCGCTCAGGGTCGAGGCCCCGGTTAGAGTGATCTCGTCGTTTTGTCCCAAGATCGAACCGAGATCGAATTTCAGAGTTGCGCCAGCGATATTGCCGCTTCCCGTAAAGGCCAGCGTATTGCAGCCTGAATCTTGCAAATTCAAGGTGCTACTGCTGACCATGTTCAGTGTACTGCCGCCTTTGACCGTGAGGTTGCTGGCGATCAAAGCCGTACCAAAAGTGCCGTTGCCGCTCACGCTGACGGGCGTGGCGCCGAGCGATCCGCCCGGACCAAGCAACAGAGCGCCGCCGTTAATGCTTGTGACGCCCGTGTAGGTGTTCGATCCCGAGAGGGTGAGCATGCCAACTGCCCCTTTCGTGAGCGATAAGGTGCCCGTGCCCGCTGCCCCGGTATTCGTAAGTATGCCGGCATAGGTATTGGCCACGGCATTATTGATCGTCAATGTTCTAGCAGAGTTGTTGGGTGCAACAACTGGCGTGCCGGGGTTTGTCGGATCGGTATTCAGACCGATCAAAGTCGTGTCGGCACCGATATAGAACTCGGTGGTGGTGGTCTGGCCGGCCGCCGGTCCGAAAGTGATGGAAGCCGCGTTCGCCGGGCCAGCACCGGTAGCGTTTGCATTATAGACCACGCCATTAAGGATGGTCGTGCCGCCGGTGAAGGTGCTCGCGTTGTTGAATTGGTTGCCATTGGCGGACGTATTGGAGTTATTCCAGACAACTCGCATCTTCCCGAAACCATCGTTGATGGCTGACAGAACGACCTTCTGGGTGCCGGTTAGCGTCAGGGTCTTGAGGCCGGGCGTGGAGGCACTGAAAACATTGTTGTTACCATTGAACTGGCTCGGACCCGAGTCAATGGTGGTATCGCCGGAGAAGGTCATGTTTCCCTGCCAACTCATGCGGCTGCCCGTCGATTTAAGCAACGCCCCCTGGCCAAAGTCGGGAGTAAAAGTGGTATTCCAGTCGAAATTATTGGAATTCCACAAGAGCGTGCCGTAAATCGTGCCTGGGCTATCGGTGGTGGGCTTCTGGTCGAGGGTGAGTGTGCCTCCCGTGACGACGCCGCTGCCGCCGTTGGCCGGGTTGAGCTTGGAGATATTGGCACCAGCGACATTCACCTCGAACTGAGCACCGCTGACAAGATGGATGCCGCTGGTAGCCGCAAGGGCACCTGTGTTGGTGATTGTCAGATTGCCAGCGTTGATATTGGTCGCGCCCGTGAAGGTGTTGGGACTGCTAAGAGTCAGCGTGCCATTGCCGGATTTGGTTAAGCTGCCCGGACCCGCAATACCAATGCTGCCGCTGGCATTGCTTACGGTGTAGGCAAGTGCCGTCGTGTTCGTGAAGGTGGTCGAGGAAGGCGAGACGCCCGCGGCTTGAACTTGAATGATTACCGTGCCGGAGGCTACATTCCCGCCCGCGACCGCATTCGCGTCCTGAAAGATCACGGCATTGCCGTCCGAGTAATTGATTGCCGAGGAGCCATTGGCCCAGTTATTGGTGATAAAGTTGGTGTCCCAACTGGTGTTGGCAGTGCCATTGCCGTTGTTCTTGCCGGTAAAGGTCAATGCCGAGGTGATCGCTGTCGGCGAACCCACGCTCACCGTTACTGCGGTAGCAGAACTGTTCAGGGTCAAGGGGTAGGTGTTCGTACCAGAGGAGACGGTCATTGTGGAGGCTGAGTTTCCGGCAAACAGGTACGTGCCCGCCAATCCAGAGGCAGCGGTGATGAGATTGTAGGGGCCGCCGCCGGAAGTCAGACTGCTGCCCGCGAGGTTGATCTTGTTGGTTCCGCTCACGCTGCCCGTCCCGGTCACCGCCAGCAGATCGGTGCCGCTGCTGCCAATGTCAAAGTTGAGCAATCCGCCGCTGAGAATTAGCGCCGTCCCGGCGAAGCTGGCTTGTTGCTTCAGATTAGCCCTGCCCAGCGAACCATCCACCATGCTGAAGACCGCTCCCGTTGGCAGGGTCAAGGTGGCGCCCGCAGTCCCGGCGGAGGTATTGCCGATGTTGGCCGCGCCGACGCCGGGAGTCACCGCGAAGGTGGCGGCATTGGCCACGGAGATCGCTGTGTTATCCAAGGAGCCAGTGCTGGTCAAAGAAAGGGTTCCGCCACTCACGCTCGTCGCACCAGTGTAGGTGTTGGCACCGGAAAGGATGGTCGTGGAATATGCGTTGCCTGAATTGATGATGCCGGCCCCGACCCCGCCGGAGATGACAGCCGAAATAGTGACGGTCTTCTGAGCACTGGCTGAGACAGGGCCGACACCGAACGTGCGCGTCGAGGCTCCCAGGTCGAGTTTTCCGCTGATCAATTGGTTGCCCCACGCGTTGCTGTCCGAAGTGATATTGCCGCCGAGGGTCAGCGTGCCCGCACCAGTGGAGATCGACGATGTTTGACCAAGGTCGCTTTGGGCCAGGTAGATACCGCCAACCGTGTCGCTATAGCCGGCAAGATCGATGGTGCCGTTGCCGCCCAACAGCAGTGTTGCCCCGTCGGGGAATACGCTGTCGGCGCCCCAGCGAAGGTTTCCGCCGGTGGCAGCACTAACAGCATAAGCCTTGCCTGCACCGAAGGTGCCGGTGAAGTTGTTGCCGGGGTTGCTGAGGATCAACGTGCCCGTTCCGACAGCACTGAACGTTTGTCCACCTCCAGTAATTACTCCGGCGAATTCCGCGTCGCTGCTGAGACTTATCGCGTGGCCGCCGGTGGCACCTGACAAACTGATTCCGCCGTTGAAGGTCAGTTTTCCGTTGTTGGTAACATTGCCGAGGGTAGTAGCGGTGTTGGAGCCGCCGGTGAAGGCGACCGCGTTCAGGATGGTGCGGGGCGTCGTGCCGTTGGAAGAAAGACCGCCAGCACCCAAGGTCAAAGTGCCTGTGCCGATTGCGCTGGAGGTAATCGAGCCGACCGTGCCCACAGAGTCGACGGCCACTCGTAGTGTGCCGCTGTTGAGGGTCGTTCCGAGGCTGTAGGTGTTGGAGCCGGACAAAATCAGGCCATAGTTGCCTCCGGTGTTATTGATGCCGCCGTTGGTGATGAGTGCCGAAATGGTAATCCAACCGTTATTATTACCATTGGTTCCGATAGTGATCGTCCGGATCCCGCCTCCTAGGTTAAGGTTGCCGCTGATGGATTTCGGGCCGAACGTGTTCGTGTCGTTAGCGTTAATGTTGCCGTTGAGGGTGAGCGTCCCCGCGCCGGTGGTGATATTGGCGGAATTCAAAACATTATACACGCCATAGGTAATCGAGGCGACCGTATCGCTGTGGCCGTTGAGGTCCAGGGTGGCATCGTTGCTGCCGCTGCCCAGGGTGATCGCTCCGGTGTCGGGCAGTACGTTGTCGGCACCGCTGCGCAGGGTGCCCGCCTGGACATTGATGCCGCCCGTGAAGGTATTGGCACCGCCCAGAGTTAGCGTCCCCGCGCCGCTCTTGATCAGACCGGTCGTGCCGTCAAGAACCGAGGATATCGTCCCGCTGGTGGTCGCCAAGATGGTTGGACTCGATCCGGCAAGGTTGATCGTGCCACCGCTGATTGTCGCCGTATTGCTAAAGGTGATCCCGTTGGTATAAACCGTACCGCTCACAGTCGCCGTTGCGCCGGACGTATTGAAGGTTGCGCTGCTGCTAGGGCCGTTACCGGAAGTCCAGGGATTTGTGGGATTAGTGAGCCAGTTGGTGCCTGTGGTATCCCAGATTCCGGTGCCCGCATTATTCCACGCGTAGGCGGTTGCGGCATCTGCCGGACTAGCACAGAGGCACCACCCCCCCAGGATTAGAAGAAGCGCGAGGTGGCAGCGTGCCGGATTGCGGCCTTTGCAGGAACTTACCTTTTGAAGGCCACGAACGCCGGACACGAGATTCAGTTGGGACGGCATGAACGCAACCTCTATGAATGGGATGGTAGGACTGTTTTAATTAGTTTTAAGGGGGAGGGGCGATCGAGGCCCGGGAAAACGGCTGAAAGCGTGGATTGGCCCGCTCGCGGGAGATTTTTCCCCTTAACTCAAGTCTTCACTATACACGAATCTTCCGATTCCGCAAACATTTTCTCAGAAGTAAGGACTTTTGTGCCACCAAGGGCGTGCCAGGCGATGTCGATTTTCTGAGTTATTTGCCCATTTTTGCCACCATTGGTGTGGCAAGTATAGTTCGTACGAGTGTATGATACCCACGAAAACAGGGAGAATAGATCGTCATCCCACCATTACATAATACTCCGCCTGTTGTGGCCGGTCTCTGACCAAGCCACTCTGCCGACCGAAGGTCTCCCAAACCTAGTACGCGGGGAACTTGCCCTCCGTCTTGCCTGCCTCGAATTTTTGTGGTGCAGGCGTCTCGCCTGCCTCGTTTCTCATTTTGCAATTCTCAATTTGCAATCTCTACTTTCTTCCTCCCCTTCCACCACGCTCCAAACCCAACCATCAGGCCGGCCATCAAGAGAACCAGAGTGCTCGGTTCCGGAACCGGACTGACCGGCGAACTCATGGCCGCGGACGAGGCCGCTGAGGCCACGATCGGCGAACCGCTGAACGAAGGATCAAAGATCAACGTCCCGCCAGCGCCGACGGTCAAACTTCCATTGTCCGGTAGGGCACTGCTGGAAGTTACGGCCAGAATGCCGGCATTCACGAAGGTGCCGCCGCTATAGAGGCCGGTGCCGCTGAGGATCAAGGTGCCGTTCGTACCGCTCATGGTCAACGTGCGACTGCCAGTTTCGGTGATGCTGCCGCTAAGGGTCAGTTTCCCGCTACCGCTGACCTCGAGGTTGCTCGCCAGCACAAGATGTGCGCTGATCGTATCCGAGCCGGTGGTAACGGTCACGCTTACAGGCAAAGTTGTCGATGTGCCCTGAAGCGTGAGGCTGCCGGTTGCGCCTTTGATCTCGTAGTTCACGCTGCCGTTGTTAAAGGTCAATGCCGACACGATCGGCGTGGCCCCGGCGAGATCAATGACGGCCAGGCTACCGGTGCCAAAGGTGGCAGTATCACCCTTCTTGGTCGGCGCGCCTCCACTCCAATTGATCGAGTCGGCCCAATGCCCGGCACCGGAATTTGCCGACCAAACACCGGTGACGCTGGTGGGGATCACGAGAAGCTCGCCAGAACCCGTGATGTACGAAGTTTCGTGCGTTGCACCGCTACCGATACGGCCCCATAGCCCGGTTGCTTGTTGAACGCCGTCGATATAGAGCGATGCGATGGTGTCGGTTCCGCTGCTGGTGTTCAAATTGAGGATGCCGCCCAAGGCTGAGTATATTCTGACACTTGACGCATCTGCCAGGAAGGTATTCGTAATGCTCAGCGTTCCCTGGCTGACAAGGGTATCACCGAGGTAGGTGTTCGGTGACGTGAGCGTCAGCATACCCAAGCCGGTCTTGGACAAGCCGCCGCTGCCATCAATCAGGCCGCTGAGGGTCAGCGTAGTTCCGACCACATCGACTTGGAACGCGCCGGTGCCGCCGCTGGCCATCGTGAAAAGCCTGGTGCTGGTGAAGTTTCCACCCGTGTACTCGATGGTCCCGGTCGAGCCGTCGGACTTGCCGAGGATCGTCGAGAGCGTAGTCTGGCCCAGCGGGCCGGCGGTGCTGGCCTCGTTGAACGTAGCGACATTCAAAACGCCCTGTGCCACGGTCAGGTTCCCGGTGCTGAACGTGTTGTTGCCCGTGAGGTTCAACACGCCGCCGCCGGTCTTGGTGAAGCCGCCGTTCTGGATGATGGAACTGATGGTCAGGCCGTTCAGCGGGGTATTGGTATTGACGAAGTTGCCTTGGGGCAGTGCCGCGATTGTGATGTCGTGCGCGGTCGAGGCGTTGAGATCCAGGGTGCCCGAGTCGAATAGTGGGGTCACCGCCACGTTGGTCGGCGTGGAACTGATGTTGCCGGTAATGATCAGTGTTCCGGTCTTCGACCCAAAACCGCAATAATTATTGGTATTCGAGTCCCGAGTTATCGTGTTGTAGGGGATGACCGACGGCGTGGTCGAGCCTCCGTCGCTATTGAAGGTGATGCCAGCCAGCGTATTGGTGCCCATCAGTCGCAGCATACCTCCGCCGTTGATGGTGACGACGTTGGTCGAGTTGATCTGGCCTTGGAAGGCACACTCGTCCACGATACCAAGGTTGTTGATGGTCAGGCCGCCGGCGGGAATCGTCACGCCCGCAACGGTGGCGTTGAGCAAAATGCCGCCTTGCGCATTTCCACCGGTAACAAATGTCCCGCCACTGTACTGGTTGGCGGCGGTCAGTTCCAGATATGGGCCGCGGTCACCCTTCTTGGAGTAAACGGCGAGGCTTACCGGATTCCCGTTGTCCACGATTACCGAATTGATGATGGGGCTGGGGGTGGCGTTGCCGTCTCGGTGCCCGATGAAGAGTTCCTGCGTTCCAGAAGTGACCATGCCGCGTTGTGTCGTGGTGCCAAACGTCTGAGTACCCATAATGACCATACCGCTATTTATAGTCAGAAGGTCGGGGCCGCCGGCCGGGGTTCCGTTGGTAAAGGTGATGGTACCTTGATTGATGGAATTGACAGACATGTTGGCCGTAACCGCTCCTGTAACACTGTTCAGGTTGCTGGTGGGCAATGCCGCCGCAAAGGTGCCGGTGTAATTGGCCGGGAAGCCGGCTGTCCCCAAAACACCAAAGCCTTTGGCAGAGTCATAGCCTACGAGGTTCCAGTTATCTTGCTGCGCACTAAAAACGCCGGGAATGACCCCGTTGACCGCGGTAAGATTGCTGCCTAAGAAGGTGGTGACCTTAACATTTCCGTAGGGAATGGTGTTCGTCCCGAGGTTTGAGGAGTTCCCTTGGTTGACATTCAGCACTGCACCCGTGCTGCGGGTCAGGCTGGTAAGCGTCAACACGGCACTGGCGGTGCCTGTTCCCGGCGTGGCCGTGATGAGCGAGACGCCTGCATTGGCGGTCACCGCGCCGAATGTTTCGGTCGAGGCGGTGCTGTTGGCACCGTTATATGCGATCACGCCGGAGTCGAGGCTGAGGCTGGTGGAGTTGACGCGGCCGTTGATGTTCGCCGCCCCCGTATTGTCGATGGTCAGCGTGGCGTTGCCGGTGACCGTAATTCCACTGTTCGCGGACAACATGCCGCTGTCTTTGAGTGTCAACCCGCCACCAATCACCTTGACCGTGCCGTTGGTGGTGTTGTCCGAAGACAAGGTCAGGGTTTGTGCGCCGACCTTGACCAGGTTGACGGAGCTGCCGATCGAACCGGCATAGGTGCCGGCCCCGGTCAGGTTGGTCGTAAGGATACCCGAGCCAATGACGCTGCCACCGGTGCCGCTGAACTGCCCGACGTACTGCTTGTTAGCACCGATATCAAGCGTGCCACCGGTATTTACCACCATAGCCTTGTTGACCGCCAAAGTGTGGTCGCCGCCAGCCAGCGTCAAGGTGCCACCGCTGACGGTGGTCTGCCCGCTGTAGGTCTCCTGCGCAGTGAGGATCAGTTGGCCAGCGCCGATCTTGGTCACCGCGCCTGCTCCGCTGATAATGCCGGCATAGGTTTGGTTGTCAAAGTTGTCGAAGAGCAGCGTGCCGGTGTCCACGATACTGGAACTTGCGACGGAACCGTTCTGACCGGTCACGCCGTTGCCCAATTGCAGCGTGCTGCTGGCGTAGATCGTCGTGACGCCGGTGAGATTATTGGCGGCTGTCAGGATTACGTTGCCGCTGACCGACAATGCGAGCGCGCCGGTGAGGGCGTTGGCGTTGCTCAAGGTCATCGTACCGCCAGCACCGCCCAGCTTGTAGCCGGCCGTGACGTTTGGCGTATAAGTGCCGATGTAGGTCGAATTGCCAACCACGCCCAGCGAGGCGGCGGTGAGGCCGGCAGTGTTGAGGTCGAAGTTCGTGTCGAGATAGTTGTCGGCGGCGATGGCGCCCGCGGAGGCGGTCGTTATCCTCAGTAATCCGGCTGGTATATTGCCGGCGGTAAAGGCCGTACCAAACATCACCGTGCCCGTGTCCGTCACGGTGCGCAGCGTGCTGGGGATGGAAAGGAGGGCATTGAACTGGGCGATGGCGTTGGCGGAGACGGTCAGGGAACTGGCCGACCCGCTATTGTCGCCCGAGAGAATCAGCTTGCCTGCGCTGACAGTCGTCGCTGCACTATAAGTCTCGTCGTTAGAGAGTTCCAGTGTGCCGGCACCGGTCTTGGTGAGCGTTCCGCCGGCCGCCCCGGTGATGATGCCGCTTAGCTTGCCGTCCACGATGGCTGTGCCATTATCCACTTGGATGGTGCGGGCGGCCGTACCGAGGTCGATCGGGTTCTGTAGATCGATCAGATTCGTAGCACTCGTATTGCTCAGGATTAGCGTCTGGCCGTTGAAGCCCGTGTTGGCAGTCGCCCAGGTGATTTGGGCCGATGCGCCGCCGATATTCACGGTGCGATCCGCCCCGTAGGCCGCCCATCCGCCCGCCCCCGTGAAGTTGGCGTTGGCACCCGTTCCCACGGCACCCAGATTACGGGTAAAGTTGCCGGTGCCCAGGCCGAGCACGCCACCGCTGAAGATCAAGTCGCTCGTTCCACCCGTACTGCCGATGCCGCCGGGCAGTGCGTTTGCGCTGGTGAGTTCCAACACGCCGGAGGTGAGCGTGGTCACGCCTGTGTAGGTGTTATTAACGCTGAAGACCGTGGTGCCGGCACCTGTTTGGCTGACTGCGCCAAGTCCGGAAATGGCACTGGCGTAGGTGTTGACGATGGTCTGGCCGAAAGCCAGCGTGCCGACGTTGACCACGGTATTGCCCGTGAAGGTGGTCGAGCCGGAAAGGGTCAGCGTGCCCAAGCCATTTTTGGTCAGACCGCCGCTGCTGTTGGCGGCGGTGGTGAAGTCGGCGTTGACGGGGTTTGTGGCTGCCGTGCCGCCGATGACAGTGCCGCCACTAAGCGTAGCACTGAGCGTTCCGACGTAACCAACGCCGGGATTGGTGACAACATAACCGGTTACCGCGCCGCCGGAGTAGGTGGCGTAGGCGGTGGCACCTTGGCCTTTGAAGGTCAGGGTGGATGATCCGGCGACTGTCGCGGCTTGCGAGATCGTGATCTGGGTATTAGGCGTGACACTTGTGACAATCGCACCAAGGGGAATTCCGGTTCCGGAAATAGATTGCCCCACAAACACACCTATCGTACTCGCCATCGCGATCGTTGTTGTGTTCGTGACGTTGCTTGTCGTGCCTGTAAGTCCTGTTCCCGTATCGCTGATCGTCACCGTGGGCGCTCCGGCATAGCCTGCACCGCCACCGCCGCCAGGCAAGGCAATCGCGGTCACACCGCTGCCAGTGGGAGCCAGAAGGGCGTTGGGAATGGTAATGTTAAAATTATTCGAGTCGATTACCACTCCGCCCGTGTAACTGCCGAAGGCCCCATTAACATAGGTCATGAAGCTGCTGGTTGCGGCCGGGGTTGGCGTAAACGTCGTGGAAGCGGCACCCGCCTTGAGCGTGCCACCGTTAAAGTTCATACTCGCTTGATTGCCGTTGAGCTGCGTCGCCGCCTGGGTCCAAAGCGTGCCCGCATTCAGATTGACGATGGTCTTGCTCGATCCTGCGGTGCCGCCACCAAAATTGATTCCCAAAGTTCCGTTGTCGAACAACCCGCCAGCGACGTTGACCACACAGGTTCCGGCGCCAGTATTGTTGTTGCCCTCCTCGGTGTTGAGGAAAGGAGCGTTCCCGCCAGCCGTGCGGATATTGCCTCCCAGCATGGTGATCTCGGCTTTATCGGCCAACAAGGTGATTGCGTTCAGGGATCCGTTCGAGACGCGGATGAGGCCCGCAGCGGTACCCCTAATGCCTACGCCGAAGCGTGGACTCTGCCCACTGATAATGTCGTTGATGTTGGAGACCGTTCCGCCGGTCATATTCAGCATGCCGTAGGTGGCACCGACAGCTTCATTGCCACCGACACAGAGACCGAAGAATCCGTTGCCGATGGAATTACGATTCAAGAGTTCACCGCCGGGCAGCACGTTAACTACGCCGCCGGTGATATAGACGTTCTCGACATCCATCAAACCGGCCACATTGAGCGTGCCGTTGTTGACCTGGACGCCATTACCGTCAATGGAACGGGTACTGACATTTCCTCTACTGGTCCATTTCCGTACACTGCCGGTGTCGAAGGTGAGGGTGCCGGCGTTGACGGTGGTCAGACCACGATAGCTGCTGATGCCGGTCAGGATCGTGGTCCCCGTGCCGTTTTGGTTAAGTGCTCCGCTGCCGGTGATGGCGTTGGTAATGATCAAGGCACTGCTGGCACTGCTGCGGTTGAAGGTCAGTGTGCCGTTATTGGTGATCGTGCCCGTGGTACCGCCGAGGTCGCCCGTGATACCGCTGTTGCCGACTTGCAAGATACCGCCGCCAATTGTGGTGGGGCCAGTGTAGCTATTAGCTACAGAAAGAATCACTAACCCGGTGCCGGCTTTGGTGAAGCCGCCGGTGCCACCAATGGGTATGCTGATCGTCGCGTTGCTAGACGTATCCCAGTTATGGATGACGAGATCGCCGGTCCCGGCATTTGGTCCCTGAAGGGTTCCTGAGCCGGTAATGAGCGTGGGGTTATTGCCGACGTTGCTGCTCACGAGAATGCCGCCGACCGAGAAGGTGGACCCTCCACCACCGTTATTATTGAGGGTCAGAGTGCTGGCACCAGCATTGTCGAAGCGAATGCTGGCGACGGCGTTATCACCGATAGAACCCGTGATGGAGGGGCTCAGCGCGCCGATGTCGGCATTGCCCGGGATCGTGGTGGCCGTCGCCGCAGTGTAGAAGCCGCTTGCTGGGGCCTGGACGATCTTGGTGTTGCCGGAATCCATCACCGCCCAGTCGCGGATACTCGTTGCGGTGGTGCCAAAGGTCAAGAAGGCGACGCCGTTGGAATCGGTAATGAGCGAACTGGCGGTGCCCGTGGTGTTGATCTGCGTGTTGGTCGTGCTCGTGTTGCCCGTACCCAAAACAATGGTTCCCGTGCCGCCAGCGTTGCGGGCCAGCGCGCCCAGATTGACTGTCAGCACGTTGCCCGTCGCGGACGCCGCGTTGAGCGTGGGGGTGATGGCGGCGTTTCCCGCATTGAAGGTCGTGCCGTTAAAGGTCTGCAAACGCGCCGTGATACCACCGGCTCCAATTACATTCAAGTTGCCGCCCAGCACCAGAGCCGACGAGGAAGAGACGACATTGTCACCCGCCGCCGTATTAAGGTTGAGTGCCAGAGTGGCAGTGTCTTTGACCGTCGTCTTACCCGAGTAGGTGTTGAGGGCCGTCAAGGTCAGCGTGCCAAGGCCCGAGACCGTCAGGCTGCCGCCGGAGCTGGTCAGCGGGGTAGCGAAGAGGATGCTTGAACTGCTGGTATCGATTTTGATCGCCTGGTTGGCGGCGATGCTGAAACGGCCGGAGTAGTCGTTCACATTGCCGGCGGAGAATTGCAGGGTGCCACCGCCGAAAACGATGGAACCCGCGGCATTGGCGAGTTGCTTGCCCAGCGGCCCGCTGGCATTGACATTCTCCCCCGCGTTGAGGAAGACAGTGCCGCTGTTGATATACGTGACGCCGGTGTAAGTGTTGGCGGCACCGAGTCTCAAATTGCCGGTGCCGTCCATGACCAGGGTACCAGCTCCGCTGAGAATACCCCATATTGAGGTGTCGCTTGCGCCGCCCACGGTCAGGCCAAACCCGGCGTTGTTGATCGTGCCGAAAGTCCGCAGGATGTCCGCGTCCGAATTGATGCGAGCGGCACTTCCGAGCGTGATGTTACCGCTATATTTCCCAACGCCCGAGATATTCCGCAAGGCACCGTCATTACTGACACCCATGCCGTTCAGGGTGAGTGTACGGTCGATCGTGTATGTGCCCTGGATCTGCAAGGCAGCGCCGCTGACAACCGTCACACCGCTGGTAGCACCCAAGGCGGTCGAGGTTTGGACATTCAGCGCGCCAGCGTTGACCGTGGTCGCGCCGGTGTAGGTGTTACGGCCGCCGAGCACCACGGTGCCTGTGCCCGATTTGGTCAGGGCAAGAGCAGATGCGCCGCCATTGGCGACAAGACCGCTCAAGGTTGTGTTACCCGAACCGGTGACCGTGAGCGTCTTGGCCGCACCTGTGCCGCCCGTGCCGCCCTGCACGTTACCGGCGAATGTCAGGGTATTCGTCGTGCTGTCGTTCGTAAACGTGTAGCTGCTGGCCGTAGCCGTACCGAGGAGGACGTTGGCGTTAAACGTCTGGTTGGCTGCGACGGTACTGTTCATGGTAACCGCGCCGGCGTTGCTGAGCGCGAACGTCTGGCTGTTGACCACCCCGCTGCCGATCGTATAAGCGGCAGCACTGGCCAAGTCGAAGAGAACCGAGTTGTCAGTCGCGACGCCGGTGAGGTCGATCGTTGTGGTGCCGCTGGTGGAGTTGAACTGGGCCGTGTCGCCGGCAGCCGGTATCGGTCCCGAAGTGGCGTTCCAGTTCGTTGAAGTGTTCCATACCCCGCTGCTGCCGCCGGTCCAGGTGACGATAGAGGCATCTGCCGGACTAGCACTGACTGCCACCACCCCCACCAGGATGAGGAACGCCGCGAGGAGACGGCTTGCTGGATTACGGCCTTTGCGGGAACTTTCCTTACGAACGCCGGACACGAGATTCAGTTGGGACGACATGAAAGCAACCTCTCTTAGCTGGACGGAACGGTTTGTGGTTTGTGTGGTTTGGGGAAGAGACGACCGCAACCTTCAAGGCGGCTGAAAGTACGGATTGAACCGCGCGCAAGAATCCTTCCCCTTTGCCCAGTTCTCCTCACTATACACGGATTTTCCGATTATGCTAGCAATTTGTGAAAAAGTTTCAAAGATTTTCAAAAAGTAGTTTTCCTGAGGGGGTGCAAATTGGTGAGAAGGGTGAGAAAGAGTGGGGGAAAGGGAATTGCAAATTGCAAGTTGAGAATGGGGGCGGGGAGGACAGTTTTACAGCATGAACGGATGTATATAACTTGTGTTGGGAACCACGAAGGGGTCGAAAAGGGAAGACAAAATTTTGACAGAAAAATAAAGGACAGAAAGATAAGACGGGGGGAGTTGGTGCTGGCCGCTTGCGGTTTCGCAGTTGACCACAGACAACGATAAAAGGCGGGGAGATGAGGCAGTTGTATTGATTTGCCACGCAGATCACGGAGGTGAAAATCAGGATGCCATGCCTGCTTTTCAACGTGGATAAGAGAGACTTCTTTCCATTTATTTTCCTGTCCCTTATTTTTCTGTCAAAAGTCTTCTTAGGAGTGGGAGCAGCCAATCCATGAGGTCTTGGTAAGCAATGCTACCACTCGACCGAGATCGCGGCCGTGGTTAGCCCGGCACCGACGGAACAGAGCACGACCTTGTCGTCGGGCCGCAGGCTGCGTTGCACGTCGGTCAAGGCCAGGGGAATGCTGGCGCTGGAGGTGTTGCCGACGTTTTCCATGTTGACGAAGAAGCGGTCGAAGGGAATGCCGCTTCGCTTCGCCGCGGCCTTCAAGATGCGGCCGTTGGCCTGGTGCGGAATGACCCAGCGGGTCTCTTCCGGCTTCCAGCCGCTGCGGGTCACGGCCTCGCGAATCAGCGTGGAAAAACTCTCCGTGGCAAAACGGAACAAGGCGTGGCCGTCGATGCGGATCCAGGGATCGCCATGCCCGTTGGGCAAGAGGTAGCCGGGGGCCTCGCGGCGGGCCGTGTGGATGCCTCGGCTGTCACCGCCGATCTGCACGTGACGGATGCGATGACCGGTGCTGCCAGCCGAAATGATCGCCGCGCCCGCGCCGTCACCGAAGAGGAAATAGGCATTCCGATCGGAGGCGTCCAAAAGCCGCGATTGCATCTCCACGCCCACCGTCAGCACGTGCCGAGCCAGGCCCGAGACGATCATCCCCCGGGCGGTTGCCACGGCATACAGCCAGCCGCTACAGGCGGCGTTGAGATCGAAGGCCGGCACGGTCGGCAGACTGAGGCGTTCCTGGAGGATGGCCGCGGTGGAGGGGATGGCCATGTCGGGCGTGGTCGTGGCCACGATGATCGCGTCGATATCGCGGGTGTCCAGTCCCGAACTGCGAATGGCCTCCAGCGATGCCTTGAAGGCCATGCCGGAAGGCCGCTCGTCGTCGTCGGCCCAACGTCGCTGGCGAATGCCGGTCACTTCATAGACGTATTGATCGGTCAGTTCGGGGAAACCCTTCACCAGTTCGGCATTGGTGACCACGCGTGACGGCAGATATCCGCCCACGCCCTGGATGACCACGCCCTCGCCGCGATCGCGATTCGCGGCGGCCGAGTCCGCGGCAGCCGCCATGGCCTCGCCACGGCTGGCAGCAGGCGGAATCCACTCCCGCATGGCCGCATCACTGGTCTCAATTTCCAGCACCGGTTCCACCAGAGGCATGGTTTCGCCCTCCTGCCGCATGATACAAATGACGCGCCCGGAGCAAGGCGCTTCAAAGTCGAAAACCGACTTGGCGCTGTCGATTTGGGCCAGAATTTGCCCGCGCTGAAAATGATCCCCCGCGGCAACGCGCCATTCAATGATGGTGGCCTCGGTCTCGCTTGCCCCCTGGGCAGGCAAGCAAAGCGGCATGCGAAAGGGGATCGTTTCCATGGGCTGTGTTATAGACGTTCAGGCAACCTTTCGCAACCGCTCCGTGGATAAAATCATCGTAATCGCCTTGCGGATCTTCTCCTGGCTGGGGCGGCACACGGTCTCCAGTTCAGGGGCAAAGGGGATCGGAGTGTCAGGTGTGGAAATCAGTTCCGGCGCTGCCTTCAGCGACGTGAAGCACTCGCGCGTGAGTAGCGAAATGAGCCGGTCACCCAGTCCTTGCGTCTCGCCCGATTCCTGCACGACCAGCAGCCGACCCGTCTTATTGACCGATTCGGCAATTGGCCCCAGATCGAGCGGTTGCAAGACCATCGGGTTCCAGACCTCGACCGAATAGCCCGACTGGGTCACCGCGGCCAATGAGGAATGGACCATGGCGCCCAGGGCAACAAGCGTCAGATCGGTTCCTTCCGTATAGCGTCGCGACCGCCAGACGGCCGCCAGGTCGCCGTCAAAATCAATGTCGCCGCCTCGGCTCCAGTAGAGCAGCTTGTGTTCAAAAACAAGACATGGATTGGGATCGTAAAATCCGGCCAGCAGGGCTTCGTAGGTTTCCTGCGGAGTGGCCGGATAGAGCAACTTCAGCCCTGGGAAGCGGGACCACAATCCTTCAAACTCGCCCGAGTGGAACGCGCCCACCGTCATACCGCCGCCGCACGGCATCCGCACGAGCATCGGTGCCGCACAGCCGGTGCGGAAATACCAGGTGCCAGCGTTCAGGCCAAGTTGGGTCACGGCTTCGGTCGAGAAATCGGCGAACTGGAATTCGATGATCGGCTCGGCCCCAATCTGCGAGGCGCCTAGCGCAAAGCCCATGATGGCCGACTCGGCCAGCGGCATGTCGATCACGCGATCGGCGCCGTAGCGGTCGACCAGGCCCTTGCAGGTCTTGAAAGCGGAGCCATAAACGCCAACGTCCATGCCGGCCAGGAATGCATTTGGCTGGTTTGCCAGCAGAAAATCGAGAGCCATGTTGACGGCGTCGCCATTCTTGACTCCCTTCGCCTGAAATCGCTTCAGCCGTGGGGAAAGCCTCCGGAACGGAATCGACTCGATCACCGCCTCGCGATCGACGAGCACTCCGACGTCATTGGCCAATAGTGCCGCGTCGGCATACACCGGCCACTGCCGCGGCACCCGCGGCCGGCCAACGGCCAAGGCGCGCGCCACCGCGTCGCGGACCTCCGTCTCGACGGCCTCTTCCATGGCGGCAATCGACGATTCGGCAAGGCCGCAAAATTCGGCCAGGCGATGTCGGGCGTGGAGAACAGGATCGTCCTTCTTCCATCGCTCCATCAACTCAGCCGGAACGTAAAGCCCCTTGTCGTAGGCGGCATGACCGCATAAGCGACGCGTGTCACATTCCAGCAAGACGGGCAACGACGACTCTTCCATGGCGTCGATTACTTCGCAGACCGTCGAGTAGACCATCCACGGATCGGTGCCATCGATCGTGCGGCCGGAGATGCCGTAGCCGACGGCCCGGTCGGAGAGTTGCCGGCAGTTGTACTGCACGCTGGTGGGCGTGGAGAAGGCATAATGATTGTTTTCGACCAGGAACAGGACCGGGATCTTATGGACCGAGGCGATATTGAGGGATTCGTGGAACTCTCCCGTGCTCGTGCCGCCGTCGCCGATGACCGCCAGACCGAAGACCTGCTCGCCCTGGCGGCGCGCTGCCCAGGTTCCGCCGACGACCAGACTGAGCATCTTGCCCAGGTGGCTGATCATGGGAAACCGCCGTGACGCCGCGTCGCCATGATGGACATTCCCCTCGCAGGCATGGGTCGGGCTATCGGCATTGGCCAGGTATTGGCAAAGGAGTTGATAGGGAGTGGAACCCTGTAGCAGGTGGGCACCCAAGTCGCGGTGCAGCAGCGACAGCACATCGCGGCCAGGCCGTAACGGCATCGACATGCCGATCGTCGTGGCCTCATTGCCAATGCCGACGGTGACGGTGCCTTTGGCGTATCCTTTTTGGAACAGTTCCAGGAACCGTTCATCCAGACGGCGGGAGAGGAACATCAGGGGATAGGCAACCCGATAGAACGATTCTCGCCCCAGCCGGTGGGGCCATCGCACCAGTTCGGCGGCAGATTGGGCTTCATCGGCCGGCAGAGCCATGATTTTAGGCACGATGGGACTCCGTCCCTCCGTAGCCGGATCAATCGCATTCTTCGGCTCGGCTACCAAGGCATCCTCGCCTGGATTGTATAGATGTAGTGCCACGAGTCTTTCCGACCTTTCCTCCGGGCGGTTCCCAGAATGGAGTGCCGGATTCTAGCGTGACAAGTCCGGCGTGTCACGGGCAAGTTGGTCAAATTCGCTTATCGCCAGTCTCATCGGGGGGTTGATGGGTCAAACTTTACCAAAAAAACACTTTTCTCACAGGCGTTATTGTTTGAAATATCGGCAGAATCGGCTAGTTCTCCAACGGATTCTCCAACGGATGGGTCTTGCCAAGTCTTCGGTTGGTCATTAACATAGGGATACCAATATATTCCTCGGTAGCTCAGTTGGTAGAGCAAGCGGCTGTTAACCGCTGGGTCGTAGGTTCGAGTCCTACCCGGGGAGCTGACTTAAGTCGATACGCAGCAACGACTTGCGGGCCTCGTCAGTGACGAGTGCGACTTCTGGTTTCGGTCTACAAGTAGACGATAACTCAGGAGAAACACTATGGCCCGACCACGTAACGAAATTCCGACCTATCGGAGAGACACCCCACGCGATCGCGGAAAAGCGGTCGTGTGCGGTCGTCCGGTCTATTTTCCTGGCGAATTCAACTCGCCTGAATCGCTGCTCGCCTACCAGCGTTGGCTGGCCGAGTATCTGGCCGCCGCTCCGCTGGATTTCAAGCGCGGCGCTACAATCGAAGTGCTGGCCCTGACGTTCATGGAACAGTTCGTCGAGCCTCGCTTCCGCAAGTGTGGCCGTCCCACGTCCGAAGTCGGCAGCTACCGTGTCGCCCTGCGGCCAGTCGTCGAGCTTTACGGCACTACCCCGGCGGCAGACTTCACGCCGCGAAACCTTCGCACCTGCCGCGATCAGCTTGTCCGTGCCAAGTACACCAGAATCCGCATCAACGGGCACGTGCAACGGATTCGGCGGATGTTCCGCTGGGGCGTGGCCGAGGGGATCGTGCCGGAATCGGTGTGGCGCACCTTGACGGCACTGGAAGGCTTACGGAAGGGCGAAGGTGGCAAAGAGAAAGTAAGAGTCAGGCCCGCCGATGAAGCCCTGATCGCTGTCGTCGAACCGCTCGTCACTCCACCGATCTGGGCCGCCATCCAGTTTCAGCAATGGGCCGCCTGCCGGCCGGGCGAGGCGATGGCGATCCGCACCTGCGACATCATAGCCGACGACCCCTTCCTGCCGGCAGAGGTGCGATCGCTATGCTGGACCTACCGGCCGGGCAGCCACAAGACCGAGCACCATGATCACGAACGAATCATTCTGCTTGGTCCCCACGCCCAGGCGATCATCGAGCCCTGGCTGCGGCCGGCAGAGCCTGAGGCGTATTTGTTCAACCCGGTCGAGGCGAGGAAGTGGGCCGATCGGAAACGCAAGAAAAACGCACGGCCAAATCTTACGAAGGCAGGATCGGCTCCTGCTCGCCAAATCGCAGGTTCGCACTACACAGTCTGGTCCTACGCCCGCGCCATTCGCCGTGCCTGCGAACGGGCTGCCGGCATGCCTTCGAACCTGATCGAGGTCCCCCGGCGGCTGAAGGGCGCTGAGCGGGCGGCCGCGATTACGGCCGCCAGGGCGTGGCGACGCGAGCACAAAGGCTGCTACTGGCACCCGCATCAACTCAGGCACAATGCAGCAACAAAAATCCGCGCAACCTACGGAATCGAGGTTGCGCGGATCATCTTGGGCCATGCCCGGATGTCAGCCACGGAGATCTACGCTGAGCGGGACCTTGTGGCCGCCGCCCAGGCTATTTCCGCGATGGGTTAGCTGCCAACATCGCCCACCTTCCAGTGGGTGCATGTTGGTTGTATGCGAGGGCAACTGCCTCCGCAAGGTCTTCTGCTGCTGCCGGCAGAAGAATGTCGATCCGCTCGATTACCAAAGGAGCATCGAGCAAATCGGAGGGGTTCCACCCCAACGGCCGAAATACGATAACGACCGAATATTCCATTAAGTCCTCCAATAGAAACCTAGTAGCTGCCCGGTGCAGCCGGGCCCTGGAAGACTTCTGTCCTGGTAATAGACCTATGTCCAGTATAGTCCGGTTCGCCGCCAGTTCAATCCCTTTCCGCAAAAGAATTTTTCGATTGCGCAAGTTGCACGGGCACATGGATTAAGGGCGAGAGGGAATTCCGGGCCCGTCGACAGGGAATCGTGATCGGCGGTGGAAAACTTGTTCGCGTGGATCGCAATGCCGACCGAACCCCTCGATGCCCGGGCCGATTAAGGCAATTCATCGGGCAGAGTTCTATCGCCATTCTCCATCGCGAGCCCCTTTATCACCCAGCCAGGCTTGAATTTGACCGTAAACCGCTCGCCCACCATGACCTTCTCGCCGGTCCTTGGGTTGCGTGCCTGCCGGGGCTTCCGCTTCTTCACCTCAAAGACACCGAAGTTGCGGAGTTCGACGCGGCCTGCCGTGGAATGACGGCGGCCCGGGAGCCAGCCACGGCTCTCAAGACGCCGCTGTGGCCCATGAAGCCCGGCCCCAGTCGGAAAATTGGTGCGGCCGCCCCTGCTACTGGCTCGTGGGTGCCTCGGGGATGGGCAGCGCGCCGTAGGAGTTGCCGCCGGCAGAGATGCTCACAATCCAGAACATGCTCTCGGGCAATGCCCGATCCTCCCGATCCTCCGTTTCTGCCATTCTATCGGCGTTCTTAGCAGTTTTGGCCTCAAGCTCGTTGCAGGTTCACGGCGATCATCAGCCCGATGCAGGCTTCCGAGGCATCCATTTCGCAGCCCAAGACGATCCCCGATACGCGGTTCCCCAGGCCACGCCGGCGATGCTCAGCCCGCAAACCAGCGTCAAGCTGGTCGGCGGCTACGGCGCTTCCGTGGATCACGTTCCGGCAATGGTTTTCGACGCCCCCTCGATGGACGACGGTCTGCGCATGACCCTGGCTGCCCATAAGATCGTCCTTGGGGAGAAGTGGACTGACGTGGAATGAAGGCGGGAGGAAGCCCACCACAGCCCCCAGAAACGCCGCTGGCGGCCTCGATACCCGCCCTGGCCAACAACCGCGCCCGCGCCCAATTTCGTCAGATGCCTATATGGGATGTGTCACCTGGGACTGAGGCACGCGGCTTCCGGCGGTACGGGCATTCGTGGCGGTGCTGTCCGCCACATGAGATTGACCTCCTCGGGCGTCAGGCCGTAAGCCTCGTTGACCAAACGGCCGATATCCTGCTCAATGCCCCCGGCCTCAGCAGCCATCGCCTTGGCTGGCTCGATCGAACGGACATACTCCTCCCGCAAGCCCTTCAGCGCCGCCGCGCTGAGCGGGTTCTTCTTGCCCCGCAACTTCTTGACTTCGGCCACGAAAGCGTCGGAGTCCAGCGCCGTGGGCGATTGCAGTTTCATGCTCGGCTTCTCGATGCCATGCTCGACGCGAAGCCAATCAAGCAGGTCACGGCAGGTAGACCGCTCTTGGCCCACTATCTCGATCAAGCGGCGGACGGCGGTTTCGATCTGGGCTCTAATCGAGTCTGTCGGGCGAGCAATAGGAAGCGATTCCATGAGGAAGGCAACCGGCGTCAGGGCCTCGTCCTTCATGTGCGGCAAGTACCGCCAGTTGTGCCACCACATCAACGGCGAATTCAGCACGGCCGCCAGATATAAGTCACCGCAGGCAATGAAGAACGTCTTGTTGTTGCCAAGCTGGCCCGTCGTGTCCAAGGCGTAGCTCGGATGGAACTGGATTTCCTGATACACGACTTTGGGCCGGTCAAATTCCCGCCAGTAGGCGCAGGATCGCAGTTCCCACCAGTACCGGCCCTGGTCCTGCCGCTTGATGAGCGGTTCACGGAACTGATTCATGTGGACGTGCAGGCTTGGATAGGTCTTGGCGAAGACCGCATCGGCCTGGTCACCCGCGTCGGCCCACGGCCAGGGGTGGTTCTCGCTGGACTTCAAGGCGATCATCCACAGGCCCGCCCAATCGGCATGCCAACGGGATATGTCCTGCCCGCGAAGATAGGGTTTGATGATTGCGGCGCAATTCGGATCCGCGGAAACCAGGGCGTTCTTCGTTACCGTGTCGATCAGGAAGGCGTCGTTGAAGCCGGTCTTGATGCCCATGAGCGGCTTCACGCCCGCAAACTCCGCAAGCGGCACACTGTTGGTCCGAACCTTCGCCAGTAGCTCCGTCACGCCGGTCGGCTCAAGCTGCCACGGCTCGCCGTTCAACTGGCCGGCATCGACCTCAAAGCCCTCCTGCTCGATCTGCGTAGCCAGGTCGTCGATCCGCAACTGCTCCCGCGGGATGACACAGACGCGGGCCGCCGGCTTAGGACGGTCGTCCGGCTTCCGCGCCACGAGGATGCAGGGAAACACGTCGGCATCCTCGAATATCTGCTTGGCATGGCCGAAATCCACGACCGATTCCAGCCAGGCGTTCTCGGCCAGGAACCGCCGCAATGGCTCGCCATAGCCGGCCTTCATCCACTTGTTGGTGACGATGAACGATAGCCGTCCGCCGGGCCGCAGGAGCTTCACGCCCAACTCGTAGAAATAGACGTACAAATCGGCCATTCCGTGGTAGCTCTGGAAATGGGACTGGAGGTGCGGCTTGATCGCACCCAAAAGCTCCTGGCGGACGTAGGGCGGATTGGCCACCACCACATCGAACCCGCCACGGTCAAAGACCTCCGGGAAGGCTTTTTGCCAATCGAATGCTTTGAGGTCTACCGCCATATCGTCCACCACGCTGTTGCCCACGAGGATGTTGTGATCGAGGCTGGTGAGCACCTTGCCCCGCTGGGCGGTCTTGATCCACAGGCTCAGGCGACAGATTTCCACGGCTTCCCCATTCAGGTCCACGCCGTAGAGGTTGTTCTGCAATATCTGCCTATCAAGGTCGAAGAGCGTCCGCTGGCCGCGCAGCTCTTGCAGGCGGTCGTTGCTGGCCTCGTAGGCAGCGTGCAGTTGATCGAAGGCTTCGATCAGGAACGCCCCACTGCCGCAAGCAGGGTCGATCAACTTCACGTCGGCCAACTCGTCCTGCCAGCACTCCCAGAACCGCACCAGGGCGTCGCGCTGCGGCTTGCTCAACTCGTCAAGCTGATAGACGTTGGGGTTCTCCAATACCGCCCGCGCCGTCGCCTTGGCTGCCTCGTGGTGTTCCAACCGCAGCCGCTCGAAGCGGTCCCGCAGCACGCCGCCGAGGGCCTGGCTGACGTTGTAACGGGTGATGAAGGCCGGGGTATAAAAAGCCCCTTCTCGCTTCCGCCGCGACTTCTGTGCTTCCAAGGCAGCGGGCGCGGTGCCACTTTCCAGTTCGCTACGAATCTTCTCCAGGTCGGTGATCGACTGCTCGAAGATGTGCCCCAGGATGTCCACGTCGACAAGGCTGCCAGTGGATTCCTCGTCGGTGGCTTCCGAGAGTGGGCGATAGTCGTAGAGGCCAAGATCGCGAAAGTAGCCGCACACCGCGTCGGGCACGCAGAGCCGCTCCAGATCGGCGTCCGGGGCAAACAAGCCTCCGTTGTAGGCCGGGATCTCCAGGTCGTCGTTGCCGCTGTTGATGGCCTGGAAAAGCCCGCGAAAATTGTCCCAGATCGGCCGGGGATGATAGGGGTCGCGATGCTGGTACGCCTTGGCCAGGGTGTCGTGGGGCAAGAGGCCCCGGTCCTCGCAGAACGCGCAGAACAATACCCGGTCCAAGAGCTTCTGCGTACACGCCAGCACGATTGGCGGCGCGACGCCGGGATTGTCATGGCAGAGCCGAGTGAAGCCGTCCTGTCGCAGATTGGCGTACTCGACGTAGAACTTCTTGGTCAGTTCGCGGCCAGCGGTTTCCGAGGCTTCCCGCAAGGCGTAGAGGTGGCACCGCCCGACCAGCGGCACAACGCGGGCTGCCCCCAGCAGAAAGACAAACTTCTTGAGCAGCGCCTCATCGTCGGCCAGCCGTTCCGTATCGAACCGCTCCAAGGTCCGCTGGTCGCAGCCCTTGTAGTAGAGCCGGGTCTGGCGCATGGAGGTGACGACGATCCAATCGCAGGGCAGGTTGATGGCGTAGCGGTAGCCTTGGTCAACGGCCGACATGTGCCGGCCGGCGAACGGCCGGTCCAGCGGGTCTTTGGGGCCTTTGCCTTCCAGTGCCACGATGAACTGCTCTTTACTTGCCCGGAAGTCGCCCAGCACGGCGTCGGCGAACTTGCCGTCCACCTGGACGTGCTTCTCGCGGGAGATGGTGTGGCGGTCGGGATCGTCGGCCGGACGGGCGTAGTCAAGCACGCCGCAGAAGACATCGTTGAGGAAGTCGCCCAGGATTTCCTGCTCTTTGAAGCGGTCGGCCTTGCCGGAGGCGAGCATCTCGGCCCATTTGCCCAGGATGGCCCGGTACGTTTCCAAAGGCCGTGGCAGTTGAAACGCCTTCAGGTGCGGGCGCAAAGCGTCAGGGCGGAACAGCGGTTTGGCTTCGACAGGCAAGGCATCCTCCCACGGGCAAACGACTCCGACAACAGGGCAGAGTGGAGCGACGTCCATTCTAATCGCTTGCGGGAGAATTGTCAGCGGCCCAGCCTTTCAGCCTTGGCCGACGAGACAGAGGATGCTGGGAGCCGCGTCGTGCGATGCATGGAGGACACGATCTGCTGTCAACATTCCAATCTCGCCCACTTCGAGCGATCCGTCGATGAATCGACGCGGTCAACCCGCCAGCGGCTTGTAGATAGCACCGTCGCAAGATCGACAACTGAATCTGGCGGGCGGTGGTCACTCCCGGTGATTCCCCAGGCCGGGTGCTGTCAACTTCATCGCCATCGAGCAGACTGCTGACCAAACTTCCTCGCGCGTGTCACCAAGGGCGACAATGGTGTGGCCACAACTCTTGGCACAGAGGCCCCAGCGACCGTCCCCTCTCAGTCCTTCGTCGAATGCCTTCCAGCCCAGACAGGTGAGGAAATGTCGCATTTTGGTAATTGCCATGATACGCTGTCAGTGGGCGGCGTGCGGCCAAGCCGCAGGACTCCTCAGACAGCGGTTTAGCCGAGTCAGCAAACAGCAATGTGGCGGACCTGCTCCCCACCGGTGGCCGACCTACCTGGCTGATTAGACGGCCGGCTGATACACCATTGTCGTCGGCAAACCGCTTCCATCTGCTGCCGAGGGCAAAAGGACAGGAGGCCCTTTTGGCGGGAACGAGGTGCTTTATGGGCCGTTGTACCCAAGCTTCTTGGCTTGGGCAAAGTCCTCATCCGCATTGGCCTTGTCACCCTTCGTTTTGTAGGCGAGACCTCGCATTTCATACGCGCAAGCCATTCTTGGATCGAGAATGATGGCCTCGCTGAAGTCAGCAATGGACTTGTCGTGATCGTGCTTTCGCAGGTAGCTGAGACCGCGGAAGTAATGGGCCTTAGCCCCTTCCGGCCTGAGTGGGATGGCCTCGGTCAAGTCCGCAATTGCTTTGTCGTCGTCGCCCCGTTGCCCATAGATTAGCCCACGGTAGTAAAACGCTTTGGTATTCTTGGGATTTAGGCGTACGGCCTCGGTGAAATCGCCAATGGCCTTGTCGTCTTGTTTCTTCTTCCCAAAAAGGAGGGCGCGATCGTAATAGGCGATGGCGTTCTTTGGGTTGAGCCGGATGGCCTCCGAGTAATCAGCAATAGCATTTTCGTATTCGCCCCTGTTGTTGTAGACCCATCCGCGGCGATAGTAGAAATCGCTGGATTTCGGATCAAGGCGGATGGCCTCCGTGCAGTCGGCGATGGATCTGTCGTATTCTCCCTTCCTGGCGTAAGTGATGCTACGAAGAGAGTAAATTGCCGGATTCTTCGGGTTGAGTCGGATGGCCTCTGTGAAGTCAGCAATGGCTTCGTCTAGCTTCCCCGCCGCTTGACGGGCCAAGCCACGCCCGTAATGTCCAAAGTGATATGTCGGGTAAATCCGTATGACCTCGCTGTAGGCGGAGATCGCCTTGTCGTAGTCGCCTTTTTCAAAGAGGGCATTGCCTTTTCGGAGCGGCACGTTGGCGTCCTTGGTCATCTTCGCCACAAGCAGACTGTCGCCCTTCTTCGTGTCCGCGTCAGCCTTGGCGAGGTCGCCTTTGGTACGGTAAGCGGCACCTCGGACGAAAAAGGCTAAAGCGTTATCTGGATCGAGCTTAATCGTACTTTCGCATTCGGCAATTGCCGCGTCGACGTTGGCGATCTTGAGGTAGTCAAAGGCCCGATTCGCGTGCCATTCAGGATTTGTAGGGTCCAGTTGAATCAGCCGTGTATAATCGGCGATGGCCTTGGAGTGGTCCCCTTTGTTCTCGTAGGCTCTCGCACGGCAGCCGTAAGCCTCCACGGAGTTGGGCAACAGTTGGATTAAGATGTTGCAGTCAGCTATGGCCTTGTCGAGATCCCGTTTTCCCAGCAGCACCTTTGCCCTGGCCTGATATGCCGGGGCACATTTTGCGTCCCGGCGAATAGCCTCCGTATAGTCGGCAATGGCTTCGTCAGGCTTGCCGGTCGCTCCGTAGGCCAAGCCACGACCGTAGTACGCAAAAGCGTTGTTGGGGTTCGCCCGAATCGCGTCGCTATACGCAGAAATGGCCCCGGCGAAGTTACCGGCGCGCAAGAGTTCGTTGGCGGTGGCAAACGAATCGCGAGTTGCCTTCGTGGTCTGGGCAGACGACGGAAGGGACACCGCAGTCAGCATTAGCACGAGTGCTACGTTTGTCACGCAGCGAATCTGCATGCAAATACTCTTGGTTCTCTTGTGCTGGCATCTTCGATCAAAGTGAAGAGCATGGTTGTGAAGAGAAGGATGCCCAATCTGAGGGTGTTGATAGATGCTATTCATAGCTGGACTTTCATGTCTCGATCGCTTCCCAATAGGCTGATGGCACCCATTATACCTCTTGCCCGCCCTCCGTGGAATGCTTGAGCCTGGCACGATGCGTGGCCGCGTGGATCTCGTCCAACTTGCGAATGGACACCTGCGTCGTCCCCACGGGACTGATGTAGACCACGTTCAGGCTTCATTGGGCCGTTGGCTGGGATGGTACTGTCAATCCACGAAGCCTGTGGGAACGGGTGGGCGTTCCATTCCTAATTTTCACTTTACCGTCATTAGCCGTGGCTCGTAGTCCTTGTCCACCATTGCGCGAATCTCGTTCCGCAATTCGTCACTAACATCTTCACGGAAATCGAAGGTATTCTCGGCGACCGCAAAAATGGCGGCCAAGTGAGCATCCTGGGCCAGCACACCGGCTAGCTCTGCGCACCACGGATATGCCATGTTCAAATCGAGCGCCCGTTTCGTCCGAAGGTGGTTCTGCGACTTCAGCCAGCCGAGAACCTTGATACACAAAACTCGGAGCCGTTCACGCCCAATGTTCCGTTCGATGGCAACGAGCCAGTCGGCTACGTGCCCCTTCTCCACATAGTCAAGCAAGTCATTCACAGATTTCATCGCACGACCTCACTGGGGGTTGTAGTTTTGGTAGATATGATCCCACATTTCACGATTCGTTGGGAAGTCAAGCGGCGCACCAGTGGCACCCTGAAACTGACGCTCATAGTAGTAAGCCCTGGCTTCCGACATCCAGTTGGAACCTGGAACGCGGTTCAAATAATCAAGGCCATGCGTCCCTTCGTGAAGCGCGTCGCTGAGCAGACTCGGGGAACTACTCCGTAGGTAGAGTCGGTCGCCGTAGGCAAACGCCAGTGGAGCCGCGCCCGTGCCTCCCCTTATTACGTAAGCTTTTTCAAACATCGTGTCGCCGAGAACATTAACGCTCAGGTCGCCTGACTTCATGGCGGCAGCGACACGGCTGCTCTGCGACGTAACTCCATTAAGCCCATTGACAAGGCCGCTTCTCGTTACGGAACTGTTCACCGATGCGCCAGGGACTCCTGTGGATAGCCGGAGAGTTGCGCTTGGGGCGATTCTGGCCGCTTCCGTGCCCGCAAAGCGAACCCCGGTGCTGGCCGCTTGCACCTCCAATGCTGCCGGCCGCAGTGCCGCTCCCAACAACCGGCCACCTACTTCAGCAAGGGCCGTTGTGCCGACGAAAATCGCACCGTTCACCATTGCTCGGTCAAAGTAGGTGCCCGCTTGCTCTTGCGTATACCCGTTATCAATGGCGTAATTGTATTTCCTGAGATCCTGCAACCCCATCATCGTGGCTACACCGAAGAGCGAGGTGTCCGGGTTCGCCTCCTCGATCTGCCGATAGCCCTCCATGAAGGTGGCCGCAACTTGTGCCTCCTGCAACGCCGCTCGAATCGGTGCCCCTTCCACCGTGTTCACCGCCGAATAGACGTTCGCAAGGGCAATCTGCTGCTGGCAATGATTAGCGTACCACCAGTCGAGGATCGCTGTATTGGCACCGCTCTTCTTGTCCGCTTCAAACTGCTCCGACGATACCAGTTGCTTCCTGGCGTCGAGAAAATCGGCGCCGTTGTTGTAAAGAACCGGGTTGGGCACGAACGGCATGCCTTCAACAGTCTCACTCGGACCATTGCTGCCTCTCCATGACGCGAACTCTGAAATGAACTGGCGAAACTGGGGTTGCGTAGTGGCTGAATCCAACCCCTGGCCGATCCAATCCGTAGACCCCATAGGCGGGGCACTACTTCCATTGAGATAACCGACTGGCTCGTTATAAACGCTGCCCAGATTGCACAGGCCGCTGGGATCGGTGTTCACCGTTGGCTGGTTGCCGCAGTAGGCGAAGAGGTTCGTCGTGCCGGAAGCGAACCCGATCGGGTCCGCACTCTCGAAGCGGCCGATGGACGGATCATAGCGACGTCCGGCGGTCACATACTCTTTGGTCGACAAGTCATAACGCATGCCACCCTCGCCGAAGGCGAAAGCGGCGTTGATGTTCGTGTTGCCGATCATCGCGCCAAAGCTGTCGAATTGGACGTGGTTCACCAGCACGCCTTCGGCCTGGGTCGTATCGTACTTCACCACGTCGCGGGGCGTCCCTTGG
>Ga0118677_10001325_pt1 | contig 52968 bp, 48 predicted proteins | sample AliMusrvi5mmetaG_FD_86154 | JGI IMG/M metagenome (GOLD analysis project Ga0118677, IMG submission 86154) | reverse complement strand
TCCGTTGTATAGCCGGGTGCCTGAAGGTGCCTTAGTCGAGGCTTGAGCCCAGTGCGGTGAAAGTCGCACGCTGGGTTCTTAGGGGACGGTGGCGCAGTAATGCGCTGCTGTTACCCGACAAATACGGCTTGCAGGATACTACTATCGAAAAAATCAACGCTCTCCTGGCTCGCTACCCAGAGGTAGAGCAGGCCACTACAAGAATGGATCAGATATCGACCTGACACTCTATGGTGAAGCGCTGACATTCAGTATGCTCAATACAATCATCGATGATCTTGATAGCCTTTTTTTCCCTTACACCATTGACCTCTCCATTTTTGCCAATATCAGTGACGCCGATATCATTGATCACATACAACGCGTTTGCGTTACGTTCTATAAACAAAAGAGCGAGCAAACTACTGAACGCCTTGGCTTCATGGCCGGTGAAATTACAGTCCCTGAAGATTTCGACCAAATGGATAGTGTAGATATTTGTCACTAATTTTTTTTACACCCAGTGCATCGGCCATTATCCAGTCTTGTGTGGTGATAGAGAAATTTGTTTATCTGTTACTATTCGCTACATTTGTAGTAATGTTATTTATGGAGAAAAATTATGGGAATGCCAGTACGAATAGATGAGACCTTGTATGGACAAGCAAGAGCTCAGGCCAAGGCCGAGCATCGTACCATTGCTGGACAGATTGAGTTTTGGGCACTGATAGGACGGGCAGCTCTGGACAATCCTGATTTGCCTATTGATTTTGTTCGGGATCTTCTGATTGCTCAGGCAGAAGGAAAGTCGCACTCAACACCATTTGTCCCGGAAGGGCATCGTTCTTGATGAATAAAGAGGTCCAAGTTCATCAAAGCACTCTTTTCAGGCGTGCTTACAAGCGGCTGCACCCAAATCAGAAGGCTGATGTTGATGATGCCATTACTGAAATTATCAAAGACCCCACGGTGGGAGAGCTAAAAAAGGGCGATCTGGCAGGTATTTATGTCTATAAATTCAAGTGTACCGGACAGCTTACCCTGCTTGCCTACAAGTATGATGAGGTAAGCCGTCAGTTGCTTCTTTTGGGCTCTCACGAAAATTTTTACAGAACACTCAAGCGTTAAACCTGCCATACAGCGAAAAGACCCTGTCGAGTGAGTCACCTTTTATTGCAATCCGCCAGAGCCCAATGTCGCTTTGCGACGGGCATTCGACAGTTATACCGGATTGTTTGGTAAGGATCAATGACCCTTGTTGATCGAGGCAATTCCCCTTATCCGCAAAATAGCGTGGCCTTTCTTTTCGGGAAAGAAGATATCTGATATTTTTTCCTGGCGAAGAAAGAAACCAAAAGTTTGAGCACCATGGAATTGAGAACGGAAAAAAAGCAATCGAAATAAACGGAGAAAAAACTTTAACTTCAGCCTCAAATCCAGCCCGCATACAGCGGCACTTTTTCCACCAGAAATCAATAGTGCACTTTTGGCTCTCGACTACACTACCCTGAACCTGCTCCGTCAGAACCACCCTGCCTGGCGATTGTTGTGCGCCCAACATGCACCGTTAGTGGCTGGTTTTCTGCATCGGGTGTTTATTGTTCCCAATGTGCGGATACTCTCGCAGGCTGATCTGGTTGAGGCGCTGGAAGATGAACTGTTTGCCCTACGCCAGCAACAGGGTGCTGACCAGTTTCCCGGTACGGCACAAAGCTACCTGAATGACTGGGCTGATAATGAGAAGGGATGGCTGCGCAAATTCTATCCCGATGGGACGGATGAACCTCACTTTGACCTGACAGCAGCTACTGAAAAAGCGCTGGCCTGGCTGGAAAGCTTGACTGAACGTGCTTTTGTTGGAACAGAGTCGCGACTTCTTACCCTGTTTGAACTGTTGCGTCAGATGAGTATGGGAAGCCAGGCTGATCCTGAAGTGCGGATTGCGGAGTTGCAAAAGCGCCGTGACGATATTGATGCCGAAATTGCCCGTATCCTTGCCGGAGAGATATCGCTGCTCGATGACACCGCTCTGAAGGATCGTTTCCAGCAGTTTCTGCAACTGGCCCGTGAACTGTTGACCGATTTTCGTGAGGTGGAGCATAACTTCCGCAAGCTCGATCGCCGGGTGCGAGAGCGCATTGCCCTCTGGGAGGGAGCCAAGGGAGCGCTGCTTGAAGAGATCATGGGCGAACGAGATGCCATTGCCGATTCAGATCAGGGGAAAAGTTTCCGGGCCTTCTGGGATTTTCTCATGTCGCAGTCACGCCAGGAGGAGTTGAGCCTGCTTCTGGAAGAGGTGCTGGCTTTGCCACCGATTGTTTCAATGCGCCCCGATACCCGTCTGCGGCGCGTGCACTACGACTGGCTTGAGGCTGGAGAACATACCCAGCGCACGGTGGCCCGACTTTCAGAACAGTTGCGCAGGTTTCTCGATGACAAGGCGTGGCTTGAGAATCGACGCATCATGGATATTCTGCACGAGGTTGAAACCCATGCCCTCGATTTGCGCGACGATCTCCCTTCAGGCGGCTTCATGCCTCTCGACAGCTCCACTGCGGTCATTGAGCTGCCTCTTGAAAGAGCGCTCTATCGGCCCCCGTTCAAGCCATTGATTGCCGGCATCGCTCTGGATGAAGGTGATGCGGAGATCGATACCGCAGTGCTTTATGCCCAGGTAGTGGTTGACCGGGCCGAACTGTTGCGTAATATCCGCCAGGAGCTGCAGATGCGCAGCCAGATCACCATCGGGGAGGTTATTGTGCATCATCCGCTGCGTAACGGCCTTGCCGAGCTGGTTGCCTATCTGCAGCTTGCGGGGGATTGGCCCAAGACGGCGGTAGATGAAGGAGAGCAGGAAGAGGTGAGGTGGGAAAGCGCAACGGGTATATCCCGGCTGGCAACCTTGCCGCGTATTATTTTATTACGAAACTGATGATGAACCATACAGAGATAGAAACTTCCCGTCCGGCTTATCCAGTCCAGGAGCTCTCTTCCATTGTGATTCCCCTTTTGAAGGGGGTGATCTACCAGGAGGAGAACCCGGCGTTATGGAGCGCTTTGCTCAATTTGCTGGCAAGCGTTCGGGATTACGTGGCGGTGCTTGGTCTGGAATTGATTATTGATGAGGCCGAAGGGTACGCTTTTTTGCGATCTCACTCTGAAAACGGTGCAGAGGGTGCGAACACCACTCCCCGACTGATAGTAAGGAGGCAGCTCAGTTACCCGGTCAGCCTGCTGTTGGCACTGCTGCGCAAAAAACTTGCCGAATTTGACGCCGGTGCCGGAGATACGCGCCTGATTCTTTCGCGGGATGAGGTGGTTGAACTGATCCGGATTTTTCTCCCCGCCGCCAGCAATGAGGTCAAGTTGATCGATCAGGTCGATGCCACTCTGAATAAAATTGCCGATCTTGGCTTTATCCGCCGTTTGAGGGGAGAACGGCAGATGATTGAGGTTCGCCGGATTATCAAGGCGTTTATCGACGCCCAGTGGCTGGCCGATTTTGATCAACGCCTCAACGAATACCTGCAGCGACCTGCGAAACTGATGGAGGGAAATGATGAGTGAAGCACTTGAACTTGGATTTGTTGCTGATGACAGCTTGGCTGGTTTTCGACTGCAGCGTCTTGAGGTGTTCAACTGGGGCACCTTTGATGGACGGGTCTGGACGTTGCGACTGGGTGGCAAAAATGGACTCCTCACAGGGGATATCGGTTCCGGAAAATCAACGCTGGTTGATGCCGTAACCACCTTGCTGGTACCAAGCCAGCGCATTGCCTACAACAAGGCGGCAGGTGCCGATAACCGTGAACGCACTCTGCGCTCTTACGTGCTGGGCTATTTCAAATCGGAGCGACAGGAAACCCTTGGAGGGGGTGCCAAACCGGTCGCCCTGCGCGATCTCAACGGTTATTCGGTGATTCTTGGGGTCTTTCATAACGAAGGCTACGACAAGACCGTAACCCTGGCACAACTCTTCTGGATGAAGGATGCCACACAGCCAGCCCGTCTCTATGCCGTCTGTGAGCGCGATCTCTCCATCGCCACCGATTTTTCAGCCTTTGGTACCGAAATAGCAACACTGCGCCGGCGTCTGCGCGGGTCGGGAATCGATTTGTTTGAAACCTTTCCACCTTACGGCGCCTGGTTCCGTCGGCGCTTCGGCATTGACAATGAGCAGGCGCTGGATTTGTTCCATCAAACCGTCTCGCTCAAGTCGGTGGGAAACCTGACCGATTTCGTACGAAGCCACATGCTCGAGCCCTTCAATGTTGAGCCACGCATTGACGCCCTGATCCAGCATTTCGAAGATCTCAACCGCGCACACGAAGCTGTCCTCAAAGCCAAGCGGCAAATAGAGATGCTTGGGCCTCTGGTGGCTGATTGCGACAATCACCAAACTCTGGCGCGAACAGCGGAAGCGTTGCGGGCCTCGCGCGATACTCTGCGCCCCTGGTTCGCTTCCCTCAAGCTTGCATTGCTGGAAAAACGCCATACCTCGCTTGATGAAGAGTTGAGCCGCCACCATATCGTCATAGAACAACTTGAAGGTGACCGCCGCACCCAGCATGGGCGTGATCGTGAATTGCGTCGAACCATCGCCGAAAACGGTGGCGACCGGATTGAGAGTATCGCCGCCGAGATTCGCCAGAAACAGGATGATCTTGAACGGCGGAATCAGAAAGCAACCCGATATGGGGAACTTGCACGCCAGCTTGGGGAGCTTCCTGCAACGAATGCTGAGGAGTTTCATCTTCAGCGTACCGGGCACGCAGCCATACACGAGGCCACGGCTGAAACTGAAGCCCGGGTTCAAAACGATCTCAATGAGACGGGTGTGCTCTTTACCCAGGGGCGCCATGAGCACGAGCAACTGACAGCGGAGATCAAGGGGTTGAAAGCCCGCATGAGCAATATCGACGAAAAACAGGTAGCCATGCGCCGCTCGCTCTGTAAGGCACTGAATATCGCGGAAGATGAGATGCCGTTTGCCGGTGAATTGCTGCAGGTTCGTGAGGAGGATCAGGTCTGGGAAGGCGCCATTGAACGAGTGCTCCGCAACTTCGGCCTCTCGCTGCTGGTTCCCGACAATCACTATCCGAAGGTAGCGGAGTGGGTGGAGCGAACCAATCTGAAAGGTCGCTTAGTCTATTTCAGGGTACGCCAGCACTCTCGCAGCGAACAGTTACCAGAGCAACCGGCTTCGCTGGCCCGCAAGCTCGCCATTAAAGCCGATTCCCCTTATTTTGAGTGGATGGAACGGGAAGTCGCCTGGCGTTTCGATCTGGTTTGCTGCATGAGCCAGGAGGAGTTCCGGAGGGAAAAAAAAGCCATAACCCTGGGCGGGCAGATCAAGTCACCAGGTGAACGGCACGAAAAGGATGACCGCCACCGGCTTGACGACCGCAGCCGCTATGTGCTCGGATGGAGCAATGCGGCCAAAATCGCTGCCCTGGAAGAGAAGGCTGAACTGCAGAAAAAAGTGCTTGCCGAACTGGCAGCCAGGATAATCGGGTTGCAGCAAGAGCAACGGGCACTCAAAGAGCGCCTGACGATACTCTCCAAACTTGATGAGTATCCCGATTTCCGTGATCTCGACTGGCAGCCGGTAGCATTTGCCATCGCCCGGCTGGAAGCAGAAAAACGTGACCTTGAAGCGACCTCCAATATTCTGCAAACCCTTGTCACACAGCTTGCCGAGTTGGAAAAGGAACTGCATGAAACAGAGCGGCAACTTGACGAGCGAAAGGATAAACGGTCGAAAATTGAACTGAAGATCAGCGTTATCATGGAGTTGCAGCAACAGACGCGCACACTGCTGGCTGAAGCGGGAGCAGAAGCTGCCGGGCGCTTCGCCATGCTTGAATCCATGCGCGGTCAGGCTCTCGGCGAGCAGACGCTGACGGTTGAGTCATGTGACAATCGCGAACGGGAGATGCGTGACTGGCTGCAGACAAAGATCGATGGCGAGGACAGGAAGCTCTCCCGACTTGGCGAAAAGATCATCAGGGCAATGACCGAATACAAGGAGGAGTGGAAACTTGAAACTCGGGAGGTTGATGTCAACATTGCCGCAGGGTTTGAATATCGTTCGATGTTTGAACAACTCCGTGCCGATGATCTCCCTCGCTTTGAGGGACGGTTCAAGGATCTGCTCAACGAAAACACCATCCGTGAGGTTGCCAATTTTCAGTCACAATTAGCCCGCGAACGGGAGACCATCAAGGAGCGCATTACCCGGCTCAATGAATCGCTCATTCAAATCGACTTCAATCCCGGTCGCTACATCACCCTCGAAGCGCAAATGAACCTCGATGCCGATATCCGTGAATTTCAGGCAGAGCTTCGCGCCTGCACCGAAGGGAGTTTGACCGGCTCGGATGATGCACAGTATTCCGAAGCAAAATTTCTGCAGGTGCGGCGGATCATCGATCGTTTCCGTGGCCGTGATGAGCATGCTGACCTTGATCGACGCTGGAGTGCCAAAGTCACCGATGTACGCAACTGGTTCGTCTTTGCTGCCAGCGAACGGTGGCGCGAAGACAACAGCGAACATGAACACTATGCCGATTCGGGGGGCAAATCCGGAGGACAGAAGGAGAAGCTCGCCTACACCGTACTTGCCGCCAGCCTTGCCTATCAATTCGGTCTGGAGTGGGGCGCAGTGCGCTCGCGCTCGTTCCGCTTTGTGGTTATCGACGAGGCCTTTGGACGCGGTTCCGATGAATCAGCCCAGTACGGCCTGCAACTCTTCGCCCAGCTCAACCTGCAGCTGCTGATCGTTACACCGTTGCAGAAAATCCACATCATAGAGCCGTTTGTCTCCAGTGTCGGGTTTGTGCACAATCAGGAGGGCCGCTGCTCGGTGCTGCGTAATCTCAGCATCGAAGAGTATCGCGCCGAAAAAGAGAAAATACCCGAATGAGCTGGACAAGCCCCGCTGATCTGAAGACCCAGGTGCAAAAACTCTGGGATCGGGGCCTCCTGCTCTCCGCCTTGATTAGCGGTGAAGAGGTGTTTCCCCGCCGCTTGACACTGAAAGGGCCCGATTCGAGGGAGTTGAGCGACTCTTTTACCGAAGTACGTGACTGGATTGCCCGACTATCTGGCGCAACCAAACCGTATCGGATCGTATGGCGCAGCATCAATCATCGCATTCTTGGAGCCAATGAGATTCCGGCGGAAATCTGGATTGATTCCCTCGATGATGCTCTTGGGTTGATTGGCAAACGACGAGCAGTCGAACAGTTTGCCGCCCTCGTCGCACTCACCCGTGAGCAGCAGCCTGCACTGCTCCCCTGGCTGGCAAAACGACCATTGCGCGCCCTCGAACTGGCCGAAGAGTGGCCCCGCCTGCTGGAAATCGTCTCTTGGCTGCAGAAACATCCCCGACCGGGCATCTATCTGCGTCAAATCGACCTGCCCGGGGTACACAGCAAGTTTATTGAAGGACAACGAGGTGTGCTGGGTGAGCTGTTTGATCTCGTCCTTCCACCGGAAGAGATCGATACAACAGCCACAGGAGCCGGAGGGTTCTGCCGCCGTTATGGCTTTCGTGATAAACCCCTGCGGGTGCGCTTCCGAATCCTCGATCGTAAACTGGCGCTGTTACCGACAGAGACCGACCAGGATATTACATTGACCCAGGCAACCTTTGCCCGAATGGAGATCGCAGTTACAACGCTCTTCATTACCGAAAACGAAATCAACTTTCTTGCCTTCCCCCAGGTTCCCGATGCAATGGTGATTTTCGGGGCTGGCTATGGTTTTGAGAACTTTGGCGCAGTAGAGTGGCTGCGTGACCGGAAGATCCATTACTGGGGAGACATCGATACCCATGGTTTCGCTATCCTCAACCAACTGCGCGGATTCTTTCCCCATACCGCTTCCCTTCTGATGGACCGCCAGACGCTGATGGAACATCAAGCGCTTTGGGGTGTTGAACCATCTCCCGAAACCGGTGCACTTACGCGCCTGACCGCTGAAGAGAGTGCTCTCTGTGATCAGTTGCGTCAGAATGAGTTAGGTCATCAAATCCGGCTGGAGCAGGAAAAGATTGGGTTTGAGTGGCTGGTTGAGGCTTTGGGAAAGGTTTGAGCGGAGTGGTAACTCAGAGCTGCATGATTTCTTTCGCAAATTGACTGGCCGGAATGATTCTGGTCGCAACCAACGATTGCGCTTCAGAAAAATCACTGTCTCCGGTGATAAAGTAATCAGCACCAACTGATGCAGCACAACCCGCCGGACTTGCCTAATTTTATCATTTTGTTTAAACTTGTCCGTATCAATAGTACATGGTTTGCGGAGGTGACATGGTTGAAAAAGAGGTTGAAAAATTGATTCTCGGGGGCAACAACACGGCTGTTGTTAGAGTAACAGCTGATATTTGAACCCATTGCGGCGAAAGGTTATTCTCAAAAGAGACAATTGACTGGTTCGATGATATCCGTTCACGACTCGCACGCGGGGATGTTGCTGGCTTCCTACCAATGGGTAAAACCTATAGAGTTGCCGGATGACTCTCCCTACTCTTTTATGTGCTTACCCTTTAAGAGCATCCGGTTGTCATGCCGCAATCTTCGCAGACTTTGCAGGTACCATTCTGTTTAACACGCATTGACCCGCAGTTTTCACACTGTTCGCCGGTATATCCCTGGACTTTAGCCTGATAGGCCTGGCTTTGGCGGGCTGATATGTGCGTTGATTCGGTATGAACCAGCAGTGCAGGTTCTACAACATCAGTATGATCCGCTGCACCGTTGCTTTTCTGTTTTCCATCGATATCCCCATCAATAAGCTCGTCAACCGCTTTGACATGGACAAAATCCTTGCGGCCAAGGTAGTCGTATCCGATTGAGCGGAAGACGTAATCGAGAATAGATGTGGAATTTTTTATAGCATTGTGCCCCTGCACCGCACCTGCTGGTTCAAATCGGGTAAAGGTGAAGCTGTCGACAAGCTCTTCAAGCGGCATGCCGTATTGCAGCGCCTTAGAGGCAAGTACGGCGAAACAGTTCAGGAGGCCTTTGAATGAAGCGCCCTCTTTGTACATGTCGATAAAAACCTCTCCAAGAGAGCCGTCTTCATACTCCCCTGTTCTGAGAAAAACTTTGTGGCCGCCAACATGGGCTTCGCGGATATAGCCTTTCCTCCGTTTCGGGAGCATCCTGCGCTCGGAACGGTGGTAAACTCGTTCGACAATGCGTTCCTGAACCTCACGTGGCCCCTTTGTTTCATCAAGACTCTCTTCCGTGCCAAGCATGATGACCTCGTCAAGATCCTGATAGCTCGATATATTGAGCGGTTGGGAGAGTTTTGACCCATCACGATAAACTGTTACGGCCTTGACCATCTGCTGCCAGGCTGACTGATAGACTTCACCGATTTCAATGGTCGTAGCGGTTCCGGGCATATTGACCGTTTTGGATATCGCACCAGAAATAAAGGGCTGAACCGCTGACATCATGCGGACGTGTGCCATGTGCTTGATATAGCGGACTCCTTTTTTGCCACACCTGCTGGCACAGTCGAACACCGGCAGATGTTCAAGCTTCAGATGGGGAGCACCCTCGATAGTCATGGTTCCACAGACGTAGTCATTGGCCAGTTCGGCATCCTTCTCCGTAGCCCCAAGCGCCTGAAGCATATCAAAATCAGGATCATTGAGCTGATCGTCTGTAAATCCAAGTGCGGCACAGAAATCCTGGCCGAGAATCCATTTGTTGAAGGCAAAGCGAATATCAAAAACAGTTTCAAGCTGGGACTCCACAATTTCGATCTTGTCGTCGGTAAAACCACGGGTTTTCAGCCATTGACGGTTAATGGAAGGCGATCCAGCAAGTGTTCCGTGTCCCTTGCAGTAGTGTTCGATATCGTCAATCTGTGCATCGGTGTAACCGAGCCGTTCAAGCGCTTTATGCACCGACTGGTTGACAATCTTGAAATAACCTCCTCCAGCAAGTTTTTTAAATTTTACAATGGCAAACTCAGGTTCGATACCGGTGGTGTCGCAATCCATAACCAGACCGATCGTACCGGTCGGAGCAATGACACTGACCTGGGCATTACGATATCCATATTTCTTTCCTTTCTGGAGAGCTTCATCCCAGACCTTTCCAGCTGCATCAAAAAGTTCTCTGGAACAATACTCGGAATCAATACCGCGCGGTTTGACCGAAAGTCCTTCGTACTCCTCTTCAGACATGTTGCGGGCAGCCCTGCGGTGGTTGCGGATAACTCGCAGCATATCCACGGAATTTGCATTGTAACCGGCAAACGTGCCGAGATCATGAGCCATCTCCGCCGAGGTCAAATAGGCCTGACCGGTCATGACCGCGGCTATGGCACCAGCAATGGCAAGAGCCTTGGGTGAATCGTATGGAATGCCGAGCACCATCAGCACCGTGCCAAGATTGGCAAATCCGAGGCCGAGCGTTCTGAACTCGTAGCTCAGACGAGCGATATCCTTTGACGGAAAATGCGCCATCAGTACTGAAATTTCAAGCACGATTGTCCAGAGGTGGGATGCATGCTGCAGCTCCCTGACCTTCACTCTGCCGTGATCCTCGTCAATAAAATGGATCAGGTTGAGGCTGGCCAGATTGCATGCCGTATCGTCAAGGAACATGTATTCTGAACAGGGATTGCTTGCATTGATGCGCCCGCTCTCAGGGCAGGTATGCCATTCGTTGATGGTGGTATCGAACTGCAGACCGGGGTCAGCACATTTCCAGGCACTGAGCAGGATTTTTTCCCACAAGTCGCGCGCTTTGACACTTCTGACACTTTTGCCGGTTGTGCGCTCACGGAACGACCAGAGATCGTTGTTTTCAACTGCCTTCATGAACTCGTTGGTCACCCTGACAGTATTATTGGAGTTCTGGCCTCCAACAGTATGATATGCTTCAGACTCGTAATTAGAGTTGTATTCATCAAAATCAAGCGTTGTGTAACCCTGTTCAACAAGGGCTAGCACACGGACAATATAGCTCATCGGCACAGCTCGACTGAGCGCATTCTGTATCAAGCGATTAAGCTGTGGGTTTGCCTTGCGGTCAACACCATTGGCAAGAGCCTCTTCAACAATCGCCTGGAGAAAACGGGAACAGATCCTTGAACCAGCTACAAGCGAAGCTACCTTGTCCTCTTCTTTTGCTTTCCACTCGATAAATTTTTCCACATCCGGATGGTCGATATCGACTATCACCATTTTTGCTGCCCGACGTGTTGTGCCGCCTGATTTAATAGCCCCCGCTGCTGAATCGAAAATCTTCAGAAAACTCATCAGACCAGAAGAACTTCCTCCGCCACTCAATTTTTCACCGCCTGAACGAAGGTTTGAGTAGTTCGTCCCCGATCCGCTGCCAAACTTGAATACCCTGGCCTCTCGGATTGCCAGATCAAAAATACCACCCTCGTTTACAAGATCGTCACTGACGGACTGGATAAAACAGGCATGGGCCTGAGGCCGGCCATAAGCATCCTCCGACTCCCTTACTTCCCCGCTTTCAGAGTCCACATAAAAATGTCCCTGGGCAGGACCGGTAGTGCCATAGGCAAAATTCAGACCGGTATTGAACCATTGTGGAGAGTTGGGAGCACCCATCTGCTTGAGAATCATGAAGGCTACCTCGTCGTAAAAAGCCTGAGCATCATCTGGAGTATCGAAATAATGGTTTTTTTCACCCCAATCTTTCCAACAGCCAACCATACGATGAACAACCTCTTTAATGGAGTGTTCGCTGCCGGTCACCGGATGGCCCTCATTATCGGTAATAACATTGCCATTTTCGTCGCGCTGTGGAATCCCTGTTTTCCGGAAGTACTTCTGGGCAAGAATATCAGCAGCAACCTGCGACCAGTGTTGCGGAACTTCAATATCAGTCATCTCAAAGACCTTCGAGCCGTCAGGATTGCGTAATACTGAAGTGCGGGTTGTGTATTCAAAACGATCGTAAACATTTTCACCGGAAGTGGTGAACAGGCGGGTAATTTTCATGAGAACTCTCCGTGGTCAAATATGGAATATGAAAGGGCAACTCTTTTTTTCTTATAGAGTTACCCTTTCGAAAAACCTGAATATTTTTTATCAGTTATTAGTTGATATATCCAGCAATATAACCTCATCCGGCAATGAAGAAAAAAGAATTTTTTTGCTCAAAAAATGAGCAAGTTTAATGTTTTCCATCATGAAGGAAATTGTAAGTCCATACCTTTTTCGTCACCAGCGGCAACCCCGGCTCGGATGTCAAACTCCGGTTCCGCACAAGCTTTTTCCCCTTCACCGAACCATCAGCCGAAGTGGACGTCACCTGCTACGCCTTTGGTATGGGCGTTGACCGCACTGTGCTGCTCCGGTACAAGATTGACGATATACCGTTGCTGTTTGAGAATGATTTAAGGATGTTTAAGCAGTTTACGGCATGAGGGAAACCGCACACACTGCAAGCATATCAGCCTTTCTTCAGCTCCTTGATCACCTCATCGAGGGGTATCGATGGTTGACCCTGCCCTTCTGCTTTTGCTTCCCGTAGATCAATCAGATCCATATAATCTTCCATCAGCTCTTCTATTGCCTGATATTCTTCATAGGGCAAAACTACAAACTCTTTTTTTCCCCCTTTTTCTATAATCTGAGGATTAAGTCGCATGGCTTTTTTAGTGGTAATCATCGGTACGCCTCTTTTCTATGTTTTATTCGATAAACGATCACTTTTTGACCTTCAACTCCAAACAACACTCGATAATCTCCTACTCTTAAACGGTATTCAGGAATAAAGTTTGTTAGCTGTTTAACATTACCTGTAAGATTGTTTTCAAGTGCTTTTAATTTTTCGGTTATCCGTAATGCCTCTTTTCGATCTAAAGATTTTAAATATTTAATCGCACTCAGTTTAAGTTCAAGAGAATAACGCATCAGCAGAGTTTCATTGGCGATATCAAAAGTTTTTTCAAACCCGTAACTTACTTTGAATATTCATCATACACAACATTCCTCCCAGTCAATGCGAGCCTTGAGCGTAAGTGTTCATTCTTTTCCAATACCTGATCAAGTCAACCTTGCTGCCAAGCAATTGCTCCAACTCATCTTTAATGTACCTTGAGCAGAATTTCTGGCGACAGAACCGAAAATACCAACTTTTTTTAACCTTGCACGAACCCAGTCGCCATCCACAATGGTTTCGATAGGGTCTGTCGCAAAATCGTGGTGTTTGTCAAGGTTCTTTTGCGGCACCATATCGAGATGGCTTTGCACAATGACCCTTTGACGATGTTCCATGCCCGGTGAAGCAGGCTTGCGTATGATGACAACGTGTCTTGCTATCATCGACCAATCAAAAAGAGATAATCAGACCACCAATCGAAAGGCCTGCGCCTGTACCGACAAGCAGTGCTTTTTGCCCCCGTTGGAGCCTGCCCTCACGGACAGCCTGGTAAAGGGTGGCCGGAATGGAAGCGGCCACACAGTTGCCGAGCCAAGGGAGGGTATGGATGATTTTTCCCTCCGGCCATCCATAGCGCTTGAGAAGAAGCAGACCTACCTTACTCGATTGATGCGGAACAACAACATCAATATCGAGCAGGCTTTTCGATAGGCCAGGATAGAGTTCTTCGAGAAACTGTTCATCAATCCCACGCACCATGCGTAAAACTGCGGAACCGTCCATACGAAAAAGATCATCATCGGGATTGTGCCCTGGTTTAGCGGGATGGTGCGCCGAACCACCGCCCATGATAGTCGTCAGATAAGCTCCGTCCCCATAACTCTTGAAATGGGCATGGTGAATTCCTGATCTGTCACCATCAGAGCTTCGCGTAACAACGACAGCGGCAGCAGCATCCCCTACAAGCGAAGCGGATTCAGGCTCTTTGAGGTTAATGCCGCACGAGGAGATATCCGAGCTGGCGATAAGAATATTGCGGTATCGTCCGGAATTGAGATAATTGGCGGCTACATCCAGAGCGGTAATAAAGCTCAGGCAAGTATTATGGACGCTGAAAGCTGGAATACCCGATCTGCCAAGACCGAGCTGCCGTTGGATCAACGCGCCCGTATCAGGAATAGCCTGTTCAGCAGTACCCGAAGCATTGATAATAAGGTTGAGTTCACCTGGCGCAAGGCACGCCTCTTCAAGAGCTTCGCGAGCGGCCTCGGCAGCCATGAACGATGACGTCTCGCCGCTAACCCAACGACGTTCGCTCACACCATTGCGCTGCTCCACCCAACCGGTTGAAAGGCCGCAAATCGTTTCAAGTTCGGAGCTGGGAACAATGCGAGAGGGCAGATAACGGCCAAGACCGATAATCTTGAGGGGAAGAGTGACTTCCATATAAAATGTTATCCTTCCCTGTTGCGCATGTGTTCTAAAAGCTCTGCCGTTCGTGATGCTTGTTTTTCAACTGCTTCGGCCAGTCGCTCCATGTCACTATGCCGACTGCGTTCGGTTTCTGTATCAAACAGTATCGGTTTCTGAAACCCTTCGGAGAGCTTGAAAATATGAATGCAGAGCATGATCAGGATAGCAAAGAACAGCGGAAACAGATACTCTCCGAAGATAACCGGCATTTCCTGGTAGTGCTGTATCATGCCTTGCCAGTCAGCGCTGAAAAGCATATCCCATTTCAACAAAAAATAGATATAGACGACCGGATGAAACACAAGGAAGAAACGCATGACCTTCGATTGGCGCCGGTTTGCGGTTTTGCTTTCATATTTGGAAAGGAGCCAGGGAAAGTGGCCTACAAGCATGGCCGATCTGCGATCATTGAGATAGTGTGCGCCTTGAAGTGCTGAATCAATAAAGGAGGATACCTGGCTCAACAGTACGGTGGAGAGAATCGTGGCAAGAAAAGAGTAGCTGAGATCGTCGAACTTGAACGAACCGGCCAGGTATGGAAGCGTTATGGTTTTCGGCTTAATGACAATGAAAAGCATGGCAATCCCTGCAAGCAGAAGAGAAAAAGTATGGAGCTTGCGCGCATGACGAAGGCTTTCGATAACAGCATCAGCATTGGCACCCTGCATCGAGTTACCCGGTGGATCAATTCTCAGGAGAGCAGCGGAATCAGTGACAGGCGAGTAGAGACCATTGACGCCAATATCGCAGCCTTGAACATCGCGATAGATGGTAAAAATATCGATGGTGCTTTGACTGAAATTAACACCAGTGAGGTTTGTTCTACTGAGATCTGCTCCTCGAAGATCTGCTCCTCGAAGATCCGCTTCAGCGAAATTGGCCTCAACAAGATTCGCCTTTGAAAGGTTGGCACCGCTGAGATTCGCTCCGGAAAGGTTTACTCCACGCAGATCAAGTGTGGCGAGGGAGAGGTCGTGCAGATCAGGACGGACATCCGCATGCTCCTGACGCCATCGGTTCCATGGAATAACTCCCTGTTTGAGGAGCTTCAGGTGTTCAGAATCAGTCGTCATAAGGACTCTTTTCGAGCATAGTGCAGCACCGCTTTCAGCAGTGAAGCACTTTGGGTAACCTGAGTATAAGCCTCTTCCCGAGTCATATTTCTATCCTCTTTTCGTATTTTACTCCCGAGTCTGCGGGCAGTGTTGGCAACTTTTGCGATCTCACGGGCAAGATCGGATTCGTTCTTAATGGTGATTTCACTCATGTTCCGCTGAATATAGCCAATGTTGTTTCTGGCACTGCTTTCAATTATCCCATCATTGACTGTGTGACGTTTTTTGTTGAAATCGTCATACTCTGTGTTATGCAGAGGCATCGAAAGATCACCAATGTAATGCGCGCAGAAAACCAGTGGATATTCGGCATATTTACCGGCGGCACTCTCCGCCTTGTAGGCTCTCACTGCACCGATAACAGCACCGTAGAGGTGTCCCTGCTCATCTCCGGTTTTGTTGTACCGGGCTGCCTGTTCAAGAACCATAGCTTCATCAACCTCTTTTTGTGCATTGTTGTTGAAGTAGTGGTTTTTTTCTTCGATCGGTCTGAACTCACTTTTGGACTTCGCAACATCAGGGGCTGCAGCGCTGTACCAGAGCTCAAAACCAGCTGCCTCAGCAATCGATAAATGGGTCTTATCGTGCCAGGCATAAGCCTGAGCTGACGACAGTATCAAAGAAAACATCATGGAAAGAGTAGCAACTCCTCGATATCCGATGTGCATAAATGCCTTATACTTTTTGGTGATTAGACAGCCTCCCGGCAGTCGGTTTTGACTTTCGCTCATCCTGGGGACATTTCAAGCATTTTTCTAATGGAGACCAACGATGCAAGACGAAGTTTTTCGTCGATAACAATCTCTGGCTTGCGGTTCAACATGCACTTATAGAGCTTTTCAAGCGTATTCTGCTTCATCTGCGTGCAGACACTGAATGGATTGTCAGGATCCTTTGGCGCAGGAATGAAGGTTTTCAGCGGTGAACGCTTCTGCATTTCATAGAGAATACCAGGCTCAGTGGCCACAATAAACTGGTTTGCAGAACTTGAAACACTATAGTCGAGCAGTGCCTTTGTTGAACCTGTAAAAGCAGCATGACGAAGAACCTGCTCTCGGCATTCAGGATGGGCTATCAGTTCAGCGTCCGGATACTCACGACATGCCTCAAGGATATAGTTTTCGGCAAACGCATCATGAACATAGCAATACCCCTGCCAGAGAATCATCTCCCTCTGAAGCTTCCTTGAAATATAGCCTCCAAGGTTTCGGTCAGGACCAAATATAATCTGCTTCCCTTCGGGAATCTGACTGATGATCTGTTCGACGTTGGAAGAGGTGCAGGTTATATCAGAAAGTGCTTTAATATCAGCCGTCGAGTTGATATACGTTATAACAGTGGCTTCCGGATAGTGCTCTTTGAATTTTTTGAACTCTTCAGCTGGACAACTGTCGGCAAGAGGACACCCTGCATAGGCATCAGGCATAAGAACAAGCTTCTCGGGATTAAGAATTTTCGCAGTTTCGGCCATAAAGTAAACACCGGCAAAAACAATCACATCAGCATCATTTTTTTCGGCTGCTCTTGCAAGAGCCAGACTATCGCCCACAATATCGGCGACTTGCTGTATTTCAGGAACAGTATAGTAGTGAGCAAGAATAAGGGCGTTCATCTCTTTTTTCAGAAGACTTATTCGCCCGAAAAGCTCTTCATGAGCAATATTTTTGGTCATAATTTGATTAACAATCGGTTGCAAACAAAGGAGTGCAGCATGGCGGAAATCATTGAACTGGATTACTTCAAATAGTAGTCGAGTTCGTCATCTTCCCTGATCAGAAGCAGGATAGCTGAATTCGGGACAATGATATATCGCTCTCCTTCATACTCAATCTCATAGGAACTGTTCTGAATAAAAATAGCCATATCGCCGACTTTCGCCTGCAAGGGTATATATTGAGCGGTTGTAACGCGCTCTTTCCAGGGTTCGTCTGACTCTGGAGGTGGACCTATAGGGTAGCCTGGTCCGGTTTTTATAACATAACCGGTCTGAATTTTCTCTTTTTCCTGAACACCTGGCGGCAGATAAATTCCGGACTTGGTCCTTTCGTCAAAAGATTTTGGTTTGATTAATACTCTATCACCGACAACAACAAATTTATCTGTTATATTTACATTATGTGTCATGTGTTTTCTCTTGGCCTATTTACCATACGTAACGCGCATTTTATGTAGAAAATGTAACAAAAATTATGTAGCGGGCAAATCTGAGAGATTATACAGCAAAAAACAACAGGGGCAACCCCGACTGGAACATAACATAACTGAAAGAACCTTTACAACGTGATGCAGTATGCCTTTTCGGTATCATGAGAGAGCACTCATGGCTGAAAACGGCTTGTCACCTCTATAAAACTGGAACTTGAAACGTGCAGAAGTTTTTCACTCTTTTTATCAAGTACAACAGCTATCTGCTTTTTGTAGTCTACTGCAGTATCTCATTTCTTTTCATAAAGTTGGAGGATAAGGACACGCTTACCAAACTTCACTCCAACGTCGTTGAGTTAAGCGCCTTCATAGCCGATAAAATGATGAGCTTCAGCTATGTGCTTCATCTGAAACAAGAAAATGATCGGCTGATGCGCATTAACACCGATCTTCTTTCAAGGGTTTTGAACCTGGAAACTGCTGCTGTTGATAAACGAAATCATGAGAAAATAGTTGCCAATATCTCTGAAAACACTACAAAGTTTATTATAGCAAGGGTCGTGAACCGTAAATTCAGTGATCGGGAGAACATGTTGCTGATCAATATGGGATGGAAAAATGGCATTAAAAAAGACATGACCGTTCTGACTCCGGAAGGACTTGTGGGAAGAGTGACAACGGTGTCCGAGCATTTTTCAAAAGTGATGCCGGTCATCAATACAGATTTTAAAGTCAGCGTGGTATCTGAAAAAAGCAACAGCATGGGCCTGCTCAGCTGGAACGGCGGAAAGGAGTTCATCGCTCAGATTGAAAACATCCCCTTAAGCAGCAGCCTCAAGCTGAACGAACAGATCCTCACTTCAGACTTCAGTACATTTTCTATCCGCGGCATACCTGTAGGAAAAGTCGTAAGCATAAAACCTGATAAACTTTTTTTTACCGTTGATGTAAGACTTGCTGTTGATTTTTCGTCTTTAACCCAGGTACTGATTGCACCTCTGAAAATTGAACCGGAAAAAATCGAGATGATCAGAGAGAATACCTCAGGTGAAACATTTCCTTAATTTGAGAAACTGAATTGTGACCAAAAAATATTCGTTTTATATTGGCATCCTTTTCATTGTCGCACTGTTGCAGGAGTTCGGGTTATCCAAACTCACCCTTTATAACGTATCCCCCGATATTGTAACCATTTTTCTTGCCTTCATTTCAGTAGCCATCGGCCAGAGAACCGGCACAAGTTTCGGATTTTTTGCAGGATTGCTTACGGGCATTCTTTCGGGCAACTTGGGTCTGAATATGCTTGCAAGAACAGTTGAGGGTTTTATTGCCGGTTTTTTCAATGTCCCCGATGACAGCCATGCAACAGTAACACAAAAAACAAAACGGCTTTATGGAGCGATAGTGACTGCGGGTTTTTGTTCCAACGCTGTTCTGGTCACAGGATACAAGTCTATCGCCCTTTCTCCAGCTTACCGAATATTTGTGCTTGGAGCTATAGAATCTTTAATCACCCTCACACTTGCCGTTATCTTAACCCGGTTATTTTTGAGAAAATCACTTGCAGGGTGAACAATGGATCAACTTCAGCGAAACGTCAGTGCCATATCTCTTTTTGTAATAACTGTTTTTTCTATTTTGTTCGGTCGGCTTTTTTATCTGCAGGTCCTTAATTTTCAGGAACTCGGATCAATTTCAACCTCGAACAGCATCCGCCGAATCTGGGCTCAGCCACCAAGAGGGCGTATGATTGATAAAAACGGGTTCATTGTGGTCGACAATCAGGCGCTCTATACGGTCAAGGTCATTCCTTCTGAATTCAGAAAAGCAAAAACGAACTATCTCGCATGGATTCTACAAATAGATAAAAAAGAACTGGCCGAGAAAATCAGTAAAGGTTCTGAACTCAATGAATTTACATCAATAACCGTCAGCCGCAATCTGAACGCTATGCGGATAGCCCGGCTGAGCGAAAATCTCTGGCAGCTTCCAGGGGTACTTATCGATACTGACAACAAGCGAAAGTATCCTGATTCCTTTCATGGAGCCCATATTTTCGGTTATTCACGTCCCATAACCAAAGAGCAGATTGAGGAACTGGAAGATGATAGTTATGCTCCGGACGACAAAGTGGGATTCAGCGGACTTGAAAAGTATTATGAGGAGTGGCTGAGAGGAGAAAAAGGAGCTCGATTTGAAATGATTACTCCTCTCGGTAAATTCGCAGGGAAATACAACAATGGAACAAATGATATCCCATCTGTAAGGGGTGATGATCTTTATCTTGCGCTTGACGGGGGACTGCAAGAACTTGCCGAACAACTTCTGGCAAAAACCGGAAAATCCGGTGCTGTTGTAGCAATGGATCCTGCGACTGGTGGAATCCTTGCCCTTGCCAGTGCTCCTGACTACAATCTTGATACGTTCAACGGCTCGACTGACCGCAAAGGATGGAGCGATATTATTACCTCGCCCCAGAAGCCGCTGTTTAACCGAACCATTCAGGCGGTCTATCCTCCCGGCTCCATTTACAAGATGATTCTTGCGATGGCTGCGCTTGAAGAAAAAAAAATCGATCCTAACAAGAAAATACTTGACACTGGCGTTTTCACGTTTGGCAATAGACGATATCTCAGTAATGAAGGCAAGGGTCACGGATGGGTAGATATGAGAAATGCCATCACCGTGTCATCGAATGTTTATTTTTATAATCTGATTTTCAATGTCGGGTTTGAAAATTGGACAAAATATGGAGGCATGTTCGGCTTCGGAGAAAAAACCAGCATAGACCTTCCCGGGGAGCGGTCAGGCCTTCTACCATCTACCAAATATTACGATACACGATACGGAAAAAACAAGTGGACAAAAGGATATCTGGTGAGCCTTGCCATTGGTCAGGGGGAACTCGGCACGACACCTATCCAGCTTGCTGCTTACGCTTCGGCTATTGCAAATAACGGCACACTCCATCAGCCTCATCTCGTCAACGGATATCGTGATGCGGAAACCGGTCAATATTTCGCATTTCCCTTTGCACAAAAAAAACTGCCCATTTCAGCTTCAACATTCAGTCTGATCAAGGACGGCATGATTGGTGTTGTGCAGCGAGGAACAGGAACGCTTTCGAAAGTCCCCGGAATCAACATTGCCGGTAAAACCGGAACTGCCCAAAATCCCCACGGAAAGGATCATGCCTGGTTTATCGCTTTTGCCCCAGTCGAAAATCCGAAAATCGCCATGGCGGTACTTGTCGAAAATGCCGGTTTCGGTGGATCTATTTCTGCTCCGATTGCCCGTGAGCTTATAAAGTATTATTTACAAGGACGTGAAATGCCAGTTTTATCTTCTAAAAAAGGTATCAAATCCTCCGAAACGCCATTATCCCCGCAGGAAAGCACAGAAAACGATCTCCCGGTGATGACGCCTGAAAAAACGGAAATTTCCACAAAACCTGCACCAGCTCCATCTCTTGAGAATAAAAGCGGAAAGCCGCAGAACAATGATTTATAAGCATGACCCTGCATCCATCCAGGGATTCCTTGAGGATACAAGTAATCTGAAAACCGGCCACACCCCGGGAGTTTTTTTCCCTGAAACAACTGATGAACTTTCCGAATTGCTTAGAGGAGCGGTCGGAGAACACCGTCGTTTCACTATTGCCGGAAACGGAACAGGAACAACCGGTGGCAGAATCCCTCTGGGTGACTACGTCATTTCCATGCAGAAACTCGACAGAATCGGAAAGCCAGTAGAGATCTCCAGTGAAAAGGCCCTGCTTACCGTTCAGGCCGGAGCCCTCCTCGTCGATATTCAGAAAAAAGTCGAAGAGAGCGGCTGGTTTTATCCGCCGGATCCAACGGAAAAGCTCTGTTTTATCGGCAGCACCATAGCGAACAACTCTTCAGGCGCAAGATCGTTCAAATACGGATCCACAAGAGAGCATATTGCAAGAATTCTGATCGTTCTGCCCAATGGCGATCTGCTTGATCTTTCCCGCGGGCAGTGTCTGGCAGACAAAAACGGCATGTTTCACCTCAAACTTCCTGTTGCAGGTTCTCTTGTATTCCAGAGACCGCAATACCGTATGCCTGATACATCAAAGCATAATGCGGGATACTTTTCAGAGGAAGGAATGGACCTCATCGACCTTTTTATCGGTTCTGAAGGCACGCTCGGCATTATCGCTGAAGCCGATCTCATGCTGATAACCCTTCCGAAATCGATCATATCCTGCCTGGTCTACTTCAGGAAGCTTGATGACCTTTTCAAATTTGTCAGTTTGCTGAAAAATCCACAAAACCCTGTCATACCAAGGGCCATAGAGTTTTTTGATCAACATTCACTGGAGTTTCTCGCCTCAAAATATCCTGAAGTGCCATCCAGGAGCTGCGGAGCGGTCTTTTTTGAGCATGAAACAACCCCGGAAACTGAAGAGAACGATCTTGATGCCCTGTTTGAACAAATGGAGTCGTGCAACGCCATGACCGATGAATCATGGATGGCACTTGACCGTGATGAACAGACGCGATTACGTGAGTTTCGACATGCACTGCCTCTCATTGTCAACGACTGGCTCAGCAGGCAGCAAGAGAGCAAAATCAGCACGGACATGGCTGTACCCGAGGGAACGTTCCGTGAACTCTTCGATTTTTATCGTACTTCCTGTGAGGAACAAGGCTTTATCTATATCATTTTTGGCCATATCGGCAATGCCCATGTGCACTTGAACATCCTCCCCCGCAACAGGGAGGAGTTTTTAAAAGCAAAATCCCTCTATCGGGAATTTATCGCTAAAGTTCTTTCACTTGGAGGAACGCTCTCCGCCGAGCACGGTATAGGAAAGCTGAAAGCAGAATATCTTGTCGAAATGTATCATGAACACGGCATACAGGAAATGGTGCGAATAAAAAAATCACTGGATCACTCTCTTATCCTCAACATAGGAAATCTTATTCCTGTGGCATATCTGGCGGAATAAACACTTTAGTTTGCAATATATTGAGTGAGGTAGTGCATAGTTATGGCTTTTTAGAATAAGAAAGTATATAGTCCAGACCGGCGTAGACACTCTCTGCAGAACGATTCAATGTTAATTGTGCAAGAATTTTTGCAAGTGGATGCAGCTTGCCGACAAATGTCTGGTTTCTTGACAGATACTCATGTAGAGGTATATAGACTTCGTCACGTATTGATTTGATATCAATATTGACAAATCCGGCTTTGGAGAGTTTATTATTATAGGATGGGATTAAATAGTAGTTTTCATGCGGGATATTAAATTTTCCTGCGACAAGGCTCCATGAAATCCATTGCTCTATTCGCCCGAAGAGGTTTTCGGAGTTTTTTGTTGGCAAAATGTCCGCTATCACAAGCCTTCCGCCTGGACGCAAAACGCGGAACGCTTCGTTGAAAAAATCCTCACGGGTTCTATAGTGGAAAGCACTTTCTACGGAAACAACCAGATCAATGGACTCATTTTCAATTGGCATCTCTGTTGCCGAACCTTCTCTTAAATCTATTGATTTCTCGAGTCCTGCATCGACAACATTCATTCGGGCTCGCTCAACCTGAGAATTCGTAATATTCAGCCCAATGATTTTTTCGGGTTTCATGTTCCTTGCCCAGAGGATGTCCTGATCGCCAAAACCATAGCCACAATCCAATACAGTATCACCTGGACCCATGCCGCCTCTTTTCGCCACCAGAAGAGCAAGTTCTTCACTGGCTTCATCAATTGTATCCACATCACGCCAATAGCCAAGATTCAGATATAACGCATGTTCAGTAAGCGAAGAGGTGCCAATCAAATCGTAGACTTCCGTTGTCTTCAACCCATGGAATGGATTGAAGAGCCAATTCAGATATCCAAAAAAACGTTCTATTGTGTTGTCTGACATCATGATAATTTGTTTTCCGCTGAAGACGCCTGAATCATTTTCACCGTCCGTCGATGAGCATCTTAACTTTGCATGCGCTCAGATGATCGGGTGTAGATCGTTGTTAATATAGTCAATCTCATAAGAAACCATACCCAATCCAACCTGCATGGTGGTTGAACGGGGTAGCTTCCCATGCGTTTACAAGATGGAAATCTCTTGTAAAATTGTTACAATATCGATGACGATTGCATCTTTATTCCTGTTCCATCATATCCCCCATGGTAAAAAAAGCAGTAAGACCCCAAGCTCAGCAACTCACCTCTGATTACTCTGCATTCGAATCTCATCATAAACTGACCCGTGCTCTTCTGGCAACCAACAATTGCAATCAGGCTCTGCTTTATACGACTGATGAGATTGAGTTACTGCAGAAGATATGCAACATCATGGTTGATATCGGGGGCTACCGGATGGCATGGGCTGGCTATGCTGAACTGGATGAGGCAAAAAGCGTTCGTGCTGTTGCTTTGGCTGGGTTTGACGATGGGTATATCGAGGCTGTCAGGGAGGCTGATGCTTCACTTGGATTGGGGCCTACCGGTTTGGCTATTCGTACTGGCGAGCCTTGCATCATTCGTGATATTCGTCATGAGCTGCGGTTCAAACCGTTGTTAACGCAGGCATTGGAGCGTGGTTATGCATCGGTGCAGAGTGTCCCGTTGAAAACTGATCATGGGGTCATTGGTGCGATAACCATCTATTCAGCTACACCTGACGCATTTGATTCTGAAGAGAGCAAGCTTCTGAGAGCTCTGACTGACAATATCGCGTATGGCATCGCCATGCTGCGAAGCCGTAAAAAGAGTGAACTGGCTGAGGAGGCTTTGCGCAAGAGTGAACGTAACTTTCGATCGATTACGGAGCAAATTGCTGAGGTTGTTTATGTTGCCGACTCCAGGGGTATGTTAACCTTTGTGTCTCCGCTTATTGAAAAGGTTTTCGGCTTTCGTTCTGATGAGTTTATTGGTCACCATTTTTCCGACTACATGGCTGAAGAAGATATTCCTGAAGCATTAAGGCTATACAATCACACCTTGCTGCATCAGGAAAAGAATCTTGTTGCTGAATTCAAATTCAAGAAAAAAGATGGTTCACTTTTTGATGGTGAAGTTCATTGGCAATATTATGAAGATCAAGCGATATCCGGCATGATCGGCCTGATCCGTGATATCAGCGATCGAAAACAACAGGAACGCATCCGTCAAGAAAATGAACGGAAGTTGCTTGAAAACCAGCTGTTTCTCCAAAGTATTTTTAATGATGTTAATTTCTCTGTTTTTGTTGTTGATGTTCTGCCTGACGGCACCTACCGCTACAAGGAACACGAGGCTGTCAATGCCAAACTGATCGGCTTGCTTCATCTTGACTTTTCAGGAAAAACCCCTGAAGAGGCTTTTGGCGCCGAAGCTGCCAAGGCTATCCACCATAAATACGATGCCTGTATTCAAGCGGGTACGCCGATACAATACACCGAATATGTGCCTTTTCTGGGCAAGGATATGTGGTGGGAAACCGCCCTGCATCCTGTACGTGATGCCAGTGGTCATATTTTCAGAATTATCGGCACCACCAACGAGGTCACTGAACGCAGGCAGAATGTATTAAAAACCAGGGAATTAAGGGATCGCTACGAAGCCACCATTGAGGCTGCTCAGATTGGAACCTGGGACTGGAATGTGCAGACGGGAGCCGTGATCCTGAATAAGCGGTGGTTTACCATGCTTGGTTACCGTCCTGAAGAACTGGCGCCCGTGAGCATGCAGACATGGGTGGAGAGGGCTCACCCGGATGATTACAAAGCATCAATGGGTATGGTGGAAAAACTGTTCAATGGTGAGACGAACTATTATGAATTTGAATCCCGGCTGAAACATAAAAACGGTACCTGGGTTTGGGTCCATGTTCGCGGGAGCTTGCTGAGCCGGACTCCAGATGGTAAGCCGTTACGTATGCTTGGCACCAATATCGACATCACTGAACGGAAGCTGACAGAACATGCTTTGCAGGAGAGTGAAAAAAGCTTCAGGGTGATGTTTGAGAAGCATTCTGCCGTTAAGTTGGTCATTGAGCCCGGGAGCGGCAAAATCATCAACGCCAATCAGGCTGCTGCAGACTTTTACGGCTGGTCTCTCGATGAACTTCGCGGGATGAATATACAGCAAATCACCCAGCTTACGCCGGAGGAACTGAAAAGCAACCTCGAAAAAGCCAAAACCTCAAAACAGAACGAATTTCAAGTTCGCCATAAACGAGCGGATGGGTTACAACGTGATATTGAACTCTTCAGCAATAATATTGAGATTGACGGTAAAAACATTCTCTATGCCATCATTCATGATATCACGGATCGCAAACAGGCTGCTGAAGAGAGCGACCGATTAAAAGCGGCCTTTCTGGCAAATATCAGCCATGAAATTCGCACTCCCATGAACGGGATTCTCGGATTTTCGGAACTCTTCAAAGAACCTGATCTCACCGGTGAAGAAAAAGAGGAATATATCGATCTCATTCATCAGAGCGGCCTGAGAATGCTCAATCTGATTAATGACCTTATGGATATTTCAAAAATTGATGCCAGAGAGGTCAAACTGCAGATTACCGAAACCTCCGCCAATAAGCTTTTAAGAGAGGTTGAAGCTTTTTTTAAACCAGCTGCAAAGAAAAAAGGAGTTGAGTTGCGTTGCACCATGGCGCTTTCTGACAATGACAGCTTCATGACAACCGACTGCTTGAAACTGAACCAGATTATCACTAATCTTATCCAGAACGCCCTTAAATTCACGACAAAAGGTAGTATTGATTTTGGGTACAACAAAAAAAAGGCGGGGCTTGAATTTTTTGTGATTGATACTGGAAGGGGAATTCCCGCCGACAAAAAAGAGAAGATTTTTGAGCGTTTCCAGCAGGTCGATAACTCGCTGACGCGAGCCCATGAAGGTGCCGGTCTTGGATTAAGCATCTCCAAAGCATACGTCGAAATGTTGGGGGGAACTATCCATGTGGAATCAAAAGAGGGCGTCGGAAGCACTTTCACCTTCACCCACCCCTATAAACAGATCAAGAAGCAGCAAGCTCAAAGTAATAAGGATAAAGTACTCAGCACGTGCAACTCAGCACTTGCTTTCTGTCTTTTGATTGTTGAAGATGACGAGGTAAGCACCCTGTTGCTGAAAAGAAGCCTTAAAAACCAAAATATCTCGATTCTGTGCGCGGAAAATGGCTGGGAAGCTGTTGAACTGGTTCAGTGCCACCCGGAGATTAATCTTGTGCTTATGGATCTGAAAATGCCGGTCATGAGTGGATATGATGCAACAAAAAAGATCAAACAGCTCCGTCCCGACCTTCCGGTCATCGCCCAATCAGCCTTCACAACCAAAGAAGAGAAACAAAAAGCCCGGGAAGCAGGCTGCAGCAACTTCATCACCAAACCTATCAACAACACCGAACTCCACAACCTCATACAGGAGTTACTTCCTTAACTCTTTTCTTTCGCGGAGTTTTATGCAAAATTCGAATTTGGGCCAATTATTATTGAGAAGTGTCCCCAAATGTTGCGTGTCATGGTCGTCCCCTTGTAAAACTCAGGATAAAGGCTGATCTTGTCTGTACCGGTTGGCTTCAGCTGTCTCTGGTGGGTTGGTGGGGAAAAAAATAAAAAAGGATATTCAGCAATAACAAGCAACACCGTTCACATTGGAAACGGAAAATCATTGAAGGGCAAGGTGGCGAAAAAACAACATGTTCAGCAATACGTACAGGCCATTCAGAACAGAAAGGCCCGTTTTGAATTCGAGATTCTGGATACCATCGTTGCCGGTATCCAACTCTTCGGCAGCGAGGTAAAATCAGTACGCCTTGGAAAGGCCAGCCTCAGCGACAGCTTTGCCATGATCCATCATAATGAGGTATGGCTGGAAAACATGCAGATTACTCCATACGAGCATAACCACATCGAAATGCTGGAGCCGAAACGGAGCCGTAAACTGCTGTTGCACAAAGAGGAAATCCGCAAAATCCTTACAAAGATCAATGAGAAGGGATTGACACTGGTACCTCTGAAAGCTTTTTTCAACTCAAAAGGGCTTTTGAAAATTGAACTTGCCATAGCCAAAGGCAAAAAGCTCTACGATAAACGGGAAACGATAAAGAATAGGGAAAACCAGCGGCAGATGGAGCAAATAAGAAAGCAATATTAAACAACAAACCTGGAATCCATGCGTTTTCCGACTGTAAAAGAACAACTTGACATTATTGCTGGCAATGTGGTTGAAATTATCAGTGTTGACGAACTTGAACAAAAACTTCTCCAGAGCCTTAAAACCTGCAAACCGCTCAAGGTAAAACTTGGAGCCGATCCTTCACGACCTGACCTGCACCTTGGGCACTCGGTCGTTCTAAGAAAGCTCAGGGAGTTTCAGGATCTCGGCCATGAAGCCATACTGATTATCGGTGACTTTACCGCCATGATCGGCGATCCTTCGGGAAAAAGTAAAACAAGACCTCAGCTTTCAGCCGAAGAGGCCCGGGAAAACGGTTTAAGCTACTTTGAACAGGCCTCGAAAATTCTTGACCCTGAAAAAACAACCATCTGCTATAATGCTGACTGGCTTGGGAAAATGAGTTTTGCTGATGTTATAAAACTCTCAAGCCACTACACTGTGGCGCGGATGCTTGAACGTGATGACTTTGAGAGACGGTATCGTGCCCAGGAACCTATATCCATTCACGAGTTTCTCTACCCCCTTGCCCAGGGTATGGATTCAGTTCACCTGAGAAACGATGTAGAACTTGGCGGAACCGATCAGAAATTCAACCTTCTTGTCGGCAGGGATCTGCAGCGGGAGTATGGAATAACTCCGCAGGTCTGCATTACCATGTCGTTGCTTGTGGGCACTGACGGAAAGGAAAAGATGTCGAAATCGCTCGGCAATGCCATCTGTTTCAATGACTCCCCTGCCGACATGTATGGAAAGGCACTTTCAATTCCAGATACGCTCATTGAGACCTATTGCAAGCTTCTGTTACCAAAGAGTGAGGCAGGAGTTGCTGAAATTTTTGAACAGAGGGAAGCAGAACCGAGAACAGCCAAACGGGCTCTGGCAAAAAAAATTGTAGCACTCTACTATTCAGAAGAAGCTGCAGAAGGTGCTGAAACCCACTTCGATCAGGTTTTTATTCTCAAAAAAGCTCCTGATACTCTTGAGCTCCTTGAAGTTGACGAACAATCGCTGCCGATCATCGACCTTTTGATCACCCTCGGTGCGGCTGTTTCAAAAAGCGAGGCCCGCAGAATGATTCAGCAAAACTCCATTGTTGTCGATGAACAAAAAATCGCGGACATCCATGCAATAATCGAACTCGGCAGTGACCCGAAAATAATCAAGGCCGGGAAAAGAAAATTTTTTAAAGTAGCCACAAGAAAAACATTTTGAATACCACCTCTTTTTCCTATAATTCGGCAATTTCGAAACTGTAAACGATTTGAACAACAAATAAATCCGGAGGCACGGCATTGTCATTTGTCCCATCAAAAGTTTTTTTTACAAAAGGTGTGGGAAGGCACAAAGAATATCTCTCCTCATTTGAGCTTGCCCTGAGAGAGGCCAAAATTGAAAAATGCAATCTGGTTACTGTATCAAGTATTTTTCCTCCAAAATGTGAGCGTGTCAGTGTAGAAGAAGGCTTAAAAATGCTCTCCCCGGGTCAGATCACCTTCGCAGTGATGGCCCGCAATTCAACTAACGAATTCAACCGCCTTATTGCTGCTTCAGTCGGTGTTGCCATTCCGGCTGACGATACGCAGTACGGCTATTTATCGGAACACCATCCGTTTGGGGAGTCTGCCGAACAGTCCGGCGAATATGCTGAAGATCTGGCGGCAACGATGCTGGCAACCACCCTCGGCATTGAGTTTGATCCAAACAAGGATTGGGATGAACGCGAAGGAATTTATAAAATGAGCGGTAAAATTATTAATTCATACAATATCACACAGTCTGCCGAGGGTGAAAACGGCCTCTGGACAACGGTTATTTCTTGCGCCGTTCTCCTGCCATAATGAACACTTGTCAGGTTCACTGTAGCTCCCGCATAAAAAGCCTTGCTCGATGTGGAACAGGCACACTCTTGTCCTGTTCCACGTTTGTTGTCAGGGACATTCAAATATTCCGCACAATAACCTTTAATAAAGAGGTGCATCACAGTTATGACTGAATCACTCAAAACTGATGTTCTTGTAATCGGCAGTGGTATTGGCGGACTTTATTTTGCCATTCATATGGCCGATCACGCCAAAGTAACCATCATCACTAAAAAGGAAAGCTGCACCTCCAATACCAACTGGGCCCAGGGAGGTATCGCTGCCACTATAGATGACAACGACAGTGCCGAACTGCATATTGCCGATACTCTCGAAGCCGGTGCCGGGCTGTGCAATGAAAAAATGGTCTCCCTTATGGTTACAGAGGGCCCTCAGCACATAAAACGACTTACCGAACTGGGTGTCAACTTTACAACCTCGGACCATAACAATCTGCACCTCGGCAAAGAGGGTGGCCACTCGAGAAGCAGAATTGTCCACGCACAGGACTTGACTGGAAAAGAGGTTGAAACAGCACTGCTCAATAGTATCAACAGTCATCCCAATATCACCCTGCTTGAACACTATTTTGCCATCGAACTGCTTACCGAGCATCACCTCGGTATCAAAACAAACGATATCAACTGTTACGGGGCTTACGTTCTTGACTCATTGCAGCGCCAGCCAAAAAAAATCCTTGCAAAAATCACCATGCTCGCTTCCGGCGGTCTGGGGCATGTTTATCCATACACGACCAATCCTGAAATTGCAACAGGAGACGGTGTGGCGATGGGATACAGGGCTGGAGCTGAAATTTCCAATATGGAGTTTATTCAGTTTCATCCAACCGCGCTCTACCATCCGAAAGCCAAATCATTTCTGATTTCCGAAGCAGTCCGAGGATTCGGAGGAGTATTGAAACTGAAAAACGGTCAGGAATTCATGCACAAGTATGATAAACGCCAGAATCTTGCACCTCGGGATATTGTTGCACGGGCTATCGACTCGGAAATTAAAAAAAGCGGTGAGGATTGCGTCTTTCTTGATGTAACGCATATCGATCCCGAAAAAACAAAGGAACATTTTCCCAATATCTACGAGACCTGCCTTGGCTTTGGAATTGATATGACCAGGGAGATGATTCCCGTTGTTCCTGCGGCACACTATTCCTGCGGAGGTATCCGTACAGACGACAAGGGACAAACCACGATCAACCGCCTCTATGCGTGCGGTGAGACCAGTTGTACCGGGGTTCACGGAGCAAACCGTCTTGCAAGTAACTCTCTGCTTGAAGCGCTTGTCTTTGCATGGAGGGCATGCGGTAATATCCGCGAACAACTTGTCACATTAGATAATGCAATCGATTTTCCTGATTGGGACGATACAGGAACCGTCAATCCCGAAGAGTGGATTCTTGTCTCTCACAACAAGCGGGAAGCACAGCAGGTCATGAACGATTATGTCGGTATTGTGCGGAGCGATCTCAGGCTGCAGCGGGCAAAAAGGAGAATTGACTTTCTCAAAGAAGAAACAGAGTCGTACTTTAAAAAAACAAAGATCACGACACAGATCCTCGAACTGAGAAACATTATCAAGGTTGCCAGTCTTATTATTGAAAGCGCCATAAAACGACGCGAGTCAAGAGGATTGCACTTTACGACCGATTATCCGGGAAAAGATGACAAACACTTTCTGGTTGACACGGTTTTGAGATCTTTTTGAAGGTCTCATAGGCCCTTTATAACCTATTTTACTTCCTGCCAGTCTCTGGCATACCGAAAGTCTATGCCGGGGGTACGGCTTGAAATTTTTGCAATAACCGGCATCATACGCTTGTACTGGTTTCGGACAACCATCTTTCTGACTCGGTCATAAAATGGCTCAGGGATACCTTCGTCGAGAACAGCCTGTTTATCCATTCTTTTTTCAAGCATCATATAGAGGAGAAGATCAACAGCTTCATAGCTGAATCCGAGGTCGTCCTCATCACTCTGTCCTTCCCAGAGATCAGCCGAAGGTGCTTTGACAATCAGTTCATCAGGGATACCGAGATGACGTGCAAGACCCCTTATCTGGGTTTTATAGAGATCACCTATGGGATTGACTGCAGAAGCCATATCGCCGAACATGGTGCCATAACCGAGCATTAACTCTGTTTTATTGCTTGTTCCTGCTACAAGCCTGCTCTCTCTTGCTGAAACATCATAGAGAAATACCATTCTTGTACGGGCCATGATGTTCCCTCTTCTCAGCAACTGATCAGACGGTATTGTCGAAAAAAAAGCATCCACAACAGGCGTTATGGAAACCTCTTCTGCCCTTATGCCCAGCCTCCGGATCATGAGCTCAGCATGCTCGATGCTTTCAGGACTGCTGGTTGCATAGGGCATCATAAGCGCAAGAACATTGTCTGCACCCAATGCACGAACGGCAAGTTCACACACCACCGCTGAATCTATTCCGCCCGAAAGACCAAGGACAAGCGAACTGAACCCGAACTTATGTATCTCATTGACAAGAAATGCCTTAAGAATATCTTCAACAATGGAATAATCGAAATGGAGATCCTGAACCTTCATACTATGAGGTCATCTAAAAGTTGAACAACCGCATGACAGCCCTGATCAGCAGAAAGACTGAAGTATTGACCATCACTACAAATAAAGCTGTATTTCTCAGTGCATTGCCCGTAGCGCCGGAATGGAAATCAAGCATAACTGCCAGACCGTTTTTAGCGATCACAAGAGTATAGCTTAGTGCAAGAAAGGCGAAAAGCCAACTCCATCCGCCGGTAAAATAGAGAAGTTCGAAAAGCCAGACCGGAGTCATGGAATAACAGAAAACCGTCAATATGACATCCTTGATACTTTCAGAACGTTCACGAACAAGCAAATAAGCTGCTCCTCCCATCATAAGATAGAGCGCTGCAATATCGATCAGAAAATTGGCTATGGCAAAAATCATAGCCTGTCGGGGCAGACCTATTAAAGGAAACTTAGCGATCTGCACAAGGGCAATAACGGGAACGGCATAATCCCTGAGCACATTGAACTCATCGCCAGTGGCTCCTTCTTTAAGATTTTTCCAGAATTTCCGGTATTGGAACAAAAGCGAAAAAATCGCTGAAAAAAGTTCTTTAACTCCCATAATGGTTATTACCTAAGCCATTTTTCAGGATTCAGTTTGACACGACCCTTCCATATTTCAAAATGAACAACTGAGGCTTCGCCCGCCATTTTGCCCGAAAGCCCTACAAGCTGTTGTGATTTAATAAGATCGTCCTTTGCCACATGTAACTGGCCAAGATTAGCGTACACGGTAAGGTAAGATTTAGGATGCCGGACAATCACAACATTGCCAAAAGTAGGAAGAAATGCGATCTGAACGACTTTACCACCCGAGACCGCCCTTACCTGAGAATTGGCAGGAACCGTTATATCAATACCATTATTGTTCGTAACAATTTTAAGATCCTTATCCTCTACAGATCCAAACTTGTGAGCGATAACACCATTCCGTACAGGCCAAGGCAACGAACCGGCAGCATGATCAAAATCTGCTGAAACCTTTTCCAGCTCGTTTAAACCCGCTTCAGGCGCAATGGCAATACGCTCCTTTTCAGGGACTCTGGTCTCAATTGGTTCCGGCTGTTTTGTTTCTTTTTTGGCAGCTGCAGGTTCATGGATGGCAGGTTGTTCGTATGGCGTTTTACTCCGTCTGGCTTCACGGCGCTGTTCTTCACGCTGCTGTTCCTCACGTCGCTTTGCTTCTTGCCGCCGCGCCTCTCGTTGCATCGCTTCGGCTCTCTGGGCCTCACGTCGCTTTGCCTCAACTATTTTCTGCTGTCGGATCTTTGCGACTTCCACTGCCCGCTGTTCAGCAAGAATAAGAGACTCTATCCGGGATTGCAGCTGCATACGTTTTTTCTGGACATCAGCAAGTTGTGCTGCATATTCCTGCTTGTTTTTCTTCAGGCGATCAAGCACCACCTCTTTTTCTTTTTTACTTACCGACCAGCTTTTCAACTGCTGCTCCTGCTCCCTGACCATTTCAGCTTTGTGCTTATAGGTTTGCTCAAGCGCAAGACGGCTGTTTTCAAGTTTCCGGGCAACCTGCTGCAATTCATCAACATTGTGGCGCACAGCCCTGGTAAAAAAACCCATATATTGTGCACGCATAAGGGCCTTATTCACAGAACCTGAAGCAAAAACATGCTCAATATCCCTCGTTCCCCCATATTTATAGACTGACACAGCAGTTCTGCGAAAATCATCAGAAACCCTGCCGTAAATCTGGCGATTACTCTGAAGTTCATGTTCCAGCTGATCGATATCCTTGTCAAGCTTTTCAAGATAGTGCTGATTTTCACTGATAATCTTTTCAAGCATAAGAATCTGTGTACGGATATTCTCAAGTGCCTTGAATGACTGCGATTCCTTGCGCGTTGTCACGTTCAGTTTTGACTTGTACTCCTTAAGCTGTTGTTTCAGTACCGTGAGATTCTGCTCTATGGCTTTCCGCTCTTTCATGATTCTTGATATCTCACTGTTTACCCGAGGTGCAACTCCTGCTGTGAGAGGCATACAAGGCAGAACCAACAGCAACAGAAAGAGTAACTGCACGAACGACCTCCGCAGAAAAAGAGAGAGCCGGCCGGGTGAAACAATATCAATCATATAAAATCCTCGAGCTTATATTCAAACGCTTTACAAGAAAGCGGCTCCGCAAAACCATTGACAAACCTTATAAGAACTTCAGTTAAAGGTAAAGGATAAAAACCTTTTCTTCGCAAACGGTTCGAAAAAAAATAATTTGTTTTTCATGACCTGAAATAATTGTAAATATCGGTTTTTTCATCAGAGTACCATTACCCTTACATGGACAAGCTTGTCATAAGAGGCGGACGCAGGATCACCGGCTGCATAACTGCCTCAGGTTCAAAAAACACCTCCTTACCCATTATTGCAGCTACACTTCTTACCGGAAACGGCACTTTTGTTCTGCATCATATCCCGGACCTGAAGGATATCCTGACCTTTACCCAGCTCCTTCATCACTTGGGGGCTGAAACCTCCTTTTCCGGAAACACGTTGACGGTTTCGTCCCGAAATGTGAAAAGTCTTCAGGCTCCGTATGAACTGGTTAAAAAAATGAGGGCCTCCATCTATGTGCTCGGTCCCTTGCTCGCTCGGTTCGGCCACGCAAGGGTCTCTCTTCCCGGAGGTTGCGCATTCGGTCCTCGTCCAATAGACCTTCATTTAATGGCCATGGAAAAGCTTGGAGCCACCATCACCATTGAAACAGGGTTTATTGAGGCAACGGTCAAGGAAGGCAAGCTGCGTGGAGCCCATATCGATTTCCCCATTTCCTCTGTCGGGGCTACAGGAAACGCTTTAATGGCAGCTGTGCTTGCTGAGGGCACAACGACCATCAGCAACGCCGCAACGGAACCGGAAATTGAGACACTTTGCAACTTTCTCACATCCATGGGTGCCACCATCATGGGAACAGGAAGCACAGAACTTGAAATAAAAGGGTGCAATGCACTCTCCGCTACTGAATTTCATAATGTTTTTGACCGCATTGAAGCAGGAACCCTGCTTGCAGCTGCAGCCATAACAGGCGGAGATCTAACGGTAAACGGTGTTGATCCCGAACAACTGAAAGCTGTTCTGAAAAAATTTATTCATGCCGGTTGCCGTGTTGAAACAACCGTGAACAGCGTTACCCTGAAAAGCCCGGAAAAGCTTTTATCAACTGATGTCACGGCAAAACCATATCCCGCCTTTCCGACCGACATGCAGGCTCAATGGATAGCGTTGATGACCCAGGCAGAGGGAACAAGCCATATTATTGACAAGGTCTACCATGAGCGATTCAACCATATACCAGAATTGAACAGACTTGGGGCTCATATCGACATCCGTAAAAACCAGGCGGTTGTTAACGGGCCCCAAAAGCTTTCCGGCACTACCGTTATGTCGACCGATCTGAGAGCATCCGCCAGCCTTGTGCTTGCCGGGCTTGTTGCTGAAGGAACTACAGAGGTATTGAGAGTCTACCACCTTGACAGGGGGTATGAGAATATTGAGGCAAAGCTGAACAGCCTGGGAGCTGCTATCAGTCGCGAAAAGTATACCGAATTTTAACTGCCACGAAAAAAAAGATTATTGTTTTGGATATTATCAATGAAACGTTATATTAACTGCCTCTAAAGCCAAGCATTGAGGGCCCTTAGCTCAGTTGGTCAGAGCAAGCGACTCATAATCGCTGGGTCGTAGGTTCAAGTCCTACAGGGCCCACAGGTTGTGACAAGAAGAAGTACCTGGCGTGTTCGTCTAGTGGCCCAGGACATCGCCCTCTCAAGGCGAAGATCACGGGTTCGAATCCCGTACACGCTACATAAAAGCACCCGTAGCTCAACTGGATAGAGTATCTGACTACGAATCAGACGGTTAGAGGTTCGACTCCTCTCGGGTGCACACTTATTGGAATGATATTGAGGAGTGGCCAAATTGGTAAGGCACCTGATTCTGGATCAGACAATTGCAGGTTCGAGTCCTGCCTCCTCAGCAAAAAAAAGACACAGTTCAACAAACTGTGTCTTTTTTTTTATCTGAAATTTCGAGCAAAAAAAAAGAGACAGAACTAAAGTTCTGTCTCTTGAGCATAAGAACCCGGATAAACGGAAACTTATTTTGCAGGTGCTGCAGGAGCGGCTGGTGCTTCTGCTGCTGGTGCTGCAGGAGCGGCTGGTGCTGCGGCTGGAGCTTCTGCTGCTGGTGCTGCAGGAGCGGCTGGTGCTGCAGGAGCTGCTGGTGCTTCTGCTGCTGGTGCTGCTGCGGCAGGTGCTTCTGCAGGAGCTTCAGTTTTCTTAGCACAGCCTACGAAAGAAACTGAGCTTAAAAGAAAGAGGAATACGAAAAATTTTTTCATTGCTGGATATTTTTTGTTGTTTGATAATTGACAGCTTCTTCAGCTTTCCAATATTAAAAAAAAACAGCGACTTTTCAAAAGACTACTGTATGGCGGAATATGCAAAATATTTCGATATCCCGCCACAACAAATGTTATTTTTACTCTACAAGCATCTCCAATTCCGCTTTTTCAAGCTCATCAAAGTTCAGGTAGCGATAGATGTTTTCTTCTTTCTCACCTGAAAGATGTCTGGAGTAAACCTCCATATATTCATCCCTGTTTGGAAGATGACCAAGAAGTGCACACAATGCGGCAAGCTCTGCCGAACCAAGATATACCTGTGCACCAGTGCCCATACGATTATCAAAATTTCTTGTACTGGTTGAAAATACTACCGCATTATCGGCAACTCTTGCCTGGTTACCCATGCAGAGCGAACAGCCCGGAGACTCAATACGGGCTCCTGACGCACCGAATACTGAATAATAGCCTTCCTCGACAAGTTTTTTCATATCCATCTTGGTAGGAGGCACGATCCAAAGTTTAACAGGCACCGCCCCCTTATCCCTTAAAACCTCCCCGAGAGCCCTGAAATGTCCGATATTGGTCATGCAGCTACCAACAAACACCTCATCTATTACTTTAGGCCTCTTTGCATCACGAAGAACCTCAGTAAGCGTCATGACATCGTCAGGATCGTTAGGACAGGCCAGAATCGGTTCATTGATTTTACTCATATCAATCTCGATCACTTCCGCATACTGTGCGTCAGCATCAGGCTCAAGAAGAGATGGCTCTTTCAGCCATGCCTGCATCTTGCCGATACGACGTTTCAGGGTGTCAGCGTCGCCGTAGCCCTCTTCAATCATCTGCTGGAGCAAGGTGATGTTCGAACTGAGATATTCAATGACCGGCTCTTTATCAAGGCGAACGGTACATGCCGCCGCGCTGCGTTCAGCTGAGGCATCACTCAGTTCAAAGGCTTGTTCCACCTTGAGCTGCGGCAGCCCCTCAATCTCCAGAATACGTCCTGCAAAAACATTCTTCTTTCCTTTCTTTTCCACCGTCAACATACCCCGCTTGATGGCCTCATAAGGAATGGCATTGACAAGATCACGCAAGGTAATTCCTGGTTGAAGCTTACCTGAAAAACGCACAAGCACTGATTCAGGAACATTCAGAGGCATAGTTCCTGTAACTCCGGCAAAAGCCACAAGTCCGGATCCGGCAGGAAACGATATACCTATCGGAAAGCGGGTATGGGAGTCGGCACCGGTACCAAGGGTATCGGGCAATACCATACGGTTCAGCCAGGTATGAATAACTCCGTCACCCGGTTTCAGGGAAACACCTCCCCTGCTCTGAATAAAGTAGGGCAAGCTTCGGTGCATCTTAACATCGGAAGGCTTCGGATAGGCAGAGGTATGACAAAAGCTCTGCATCAGGAGATCTGCACTGAAACTCAACGCTGCAAACTCCTTCACTTCGTCACGGGTCATGGCACCTGTGGTATCCTGTGAGCCAACCGTCAAGGTTTCAGGTTCGACATACATACCCGGACGTACTCCCGGCAAACCGCAGGCCCTGCCGATCATTTTTTGAGCAAGCGTATAGCCCTTACCGCTATCTACAGGCTGTTCCGGTCGAATAAACACGGTGTCTTCACCTAATCCAAGAGCTTTTCTGGCTTTTCTGGTCAGGGTTCTGCCTATAATCAGAGGAATACGTCCCCCAGCGCGAACCTCATCAGAAAGCGTGTTCGGCGAAAGCTCGAAACGTGCAATGACTTCACCGTTCTTCTCAACTCTTCCATCAAAAAGGAAGAGATCGATAACATCCCCCATCTCCATGGCTGTGACATCAGTCTGGATCGGCAATGCTCCGGAATCCTCTGCCGTGTTGAAAAATATGGGTGCTATAATACTGCCAATCACCACACCACCAGTCCGCTTGTTCGGCACTGCCGGAATATTGTTGCCCAGATGCCACTGAACCGAGTTAATACCGGACTTGCGGCTTGAACCGGTACCCACGACATCACCAACATAAGCGAGAGGATGACCTTTCGCTTTCAAGGTTGCAATAGTTCCTATCGGATCGGTCATTTTGGAGCCAAGCATACAAAGAGAGTGCAGGGGAATATCACTGCGGGTAAAGGCCTCACTGGCAGGAGAGAGATCATCGGTATTGGTTTCACCAGGCACCTTGAAGACGGTAAGTGTCATTTTTTCGGGAAGAAGAGGCTTGGCGGTAAACCATTCGGCATCTGCCCAGGAGGTAAGCACCTCTTCTGCATAGGTGTTGGTTTTTGAAAGGCTGACGACCACATCAAACATATCATAGACGAGCAGAGTCTTTTTTAACACAAGCGCGGCTTCGCTGCATATCTCTGGCTCTTTATGACTTAATGCGTCGACAAGGGGCTTGACATTATAGCCTCCAAGCATAGTTCCTAAAATCCTTACGGCTTCAACAGTATTGATCACACTGCAGGCAATATCCCCTTTGAGAATACCGTCAAGAAAAGCTGCTTTTTCAAACGCAGCATCGTCAACACCCGGACTGATATGCTCACGAAATAACTCAAGCAGGTACTCCTTTTCCTGGACGAGATCCTGCTTCAGCAGATCGATAAGCAATCGTGCCTGCTCGGCAGTTAAGGGTAAAGGTGGAATACAAAGCTTTGCTCGCTCTTCGGTATGTGCACGATATTGTTGTACAAGACTCATAAGGTCAATCTCCCGGTGTTATGGATGTTGGAAACGAATGCTCTATAAAATAAATGGCAGGACATACCTGCGGGAAACACCCGCGATAATGAAAAGTAAAAATACCATCCCCTCCTTTTAAAACCAAAATAAGCAACCTTACGTCCCGCAAAAACGCCGAAGTTCTTTAGGCAGAAAACCTGGTTATACTTGTTTTCTTTACGTGGAAGGGAAAAAAGGCATCTTCTGAAAAAAAAAGAACTATACGATCAACATACTGTCACCATAACTGAGAAAACTGTATCCCTTTTCAAGGGCTTCTTTATAGGCATGTTGAAGATTAGCCTGACCGGCCAATGCTGCGGTAAGCATCAGTACTGTAGATCGCGGAGCATGAAAATTGGTCAGAAGGAGATCGATCAGACGAAACTCATAGCCAGGATAAATAAAAATATCAGCTTCTCCAGTGAGTGGCTTGCCGCCATCAGAGCCTGAAGAGATCATGATACGCTCACCAGCATGTTCGAGCGCTCTGGTAACGGTAGTTCCGACAGCAACAACTCTTCCTCCTGAAGCTTTGGTCTGCCGTATCTTTTCGGCTGTCTGCATTGGAATCGAATAAAATTCATGATGCATGACGTGCTCCTCAAACGACTCCACCCTGATAGGAAGAAAGGTGCCGAGTCCAACATGGAGAGCGAGGGTGGCAACATCCACACCCTTGCAGTGAAGCTTATCAAACAGCTCATGCGTCATATTCAGTGAGGCTGTAGGAGCAGCTACAGAACCAGGGAGTTCAGCAAACACCGTCTGGTAACGCTCCTGATCCACCTCTTCGGCATCCCGTTTGAGATAGGGAGGAATGGGCACTCCACCGAAATGATCGAAAAGATCTGTTAACGATCCCTCACCGGAAACTGAAATACGGGCAATCCCATGATCAACAATCTCAGCAACAAGCAGCTCACGATCGTACACGATAAGCGTATCGCCTTTTTTCAGCTTCCCCCGGTAAAGAACCAGACTTTGCTCATCCTGATGTTTTTCAAGAAGCATCAATTCGATCCTGCCACCTGTCTGTTTGCTCACAAACAGCCTTGCCCTGATTACCCGGGTGTTATTAAGCACAAGCAGATCACCTGCCTTCAAAAAAGCATCCAGACCGGCATATCCGGCATGAGCTATTGCACCTGAGTGACGGTCGAGTACCAGAAGCCTGGTCGAACCTCGCTCGATAGGAGGATATTTGGCAATCTTTTCTTCAGGCAGTTCGTAATCAAAGTCACCGACTCTCATAGCGCTCTCAATCTTGCCCTGACCGCTTCGGCATGAGCCTGAAGCCCTTCATAATCAGCAAAAGCAGCAATTTTTTCTCCACTCGAGTGCAGTTGCTGCTTCGACCAGGAGATAATCGATGTATGCTTGATAAAATCACGAACAGAAAGCGGTGAAAAAAATCTTGCGGTACCACTGGTTGGCAACGTATGATTTGGTCCGGCAAAATAATCCCCGACAGTTTCGCAGGAATAACTCCCCATGAAAATAGCACCGGCATGGTGGATTCGAGGAAGGATATCCCAGGGATGCTCAACATGGAGTTCCAAATGCTCCGGGGCTATCATATCCGAGACTATGCAAGCCTCTTCAAGCGACTCAACAAGCACAACAGCTCCATTATGCTGCAGCGAAGAGGCAATAATCTCCTTGCGAAGCATTGTCGGAAGGCGGGTTTCAGCGTAATCTCTTACTGAAACAGCCAGCTTTTCAGAAGTAGTGATCAGTACCGCAGAGGCATCTGGATCATGTTCCGCCTGGGCAAACATATCAAGCACGATAAATTCAGGATTGGCCGTTTCATCAGCAATGATAACCACCTCGGAAGGCCCGGCTATACTGTCGATAGAGACATGACCGAACACCTGTTTTTTGGCCAGTGCCACATATTTGTTCCCCGGACCGGTAATAATATCAACCTTGGGAATGGTTTCTGTCCCGTAGGCAAAAGCCCCTATGGCCTGTGCGCCTCCGATTTTGTAGACGCTGCCGATACCGGCCACCGCAGCGGCTGCAAGAATATTTGGATTGATCTCTCCCGTTGCATCACATGGAGTGGTAATAAAAATATCCTTTACACCGGCAACTTTTGCAGGGGCGGCATTCATAAGAAGCGACGAAGGATAGGAGGCCTTGCCACCCGGCACATACAGCAGGGCTTTTTCCATGGGTGTCACCCGCTGACCGAGAATCACTCCTCCTTCAGCTTCATAAAAAAAACTTTTCTCGACTTCATGCTGATGAAAACGAATGATATTGCTGTACGCCTCCTCAAGGACCTCAAGAAACCCGTGATCTGCATGTTTATAGGCATGCTGAATTTCATCAGGGGAAACCATCATATCCTTCAGGCGGATCCCCTGGAACCTCTCCGTGTAGTCCAGAACAGAAGGATCTCCTTTCTGCCGTACATCTCTCAGGATCTCATCGACAGTAGACTGAACCGAGACATCAAAAGTTACACTTCTGCTCAGTTGCTCTTTTAAAGCTGAATGATCTTCAGCAAAACGATAGAGGGGCAGCACTTCTCACTGATTTTTGGTTATCTGAATTCAAGAATTTGCTTGTAATAATGTACTCAATAGCTCTATTTATCGGAACCCCGACTATATGCAATGTGCAACAGAAAAAAAATTGCCTGAAAATAAAACCTTAAAACACCCTTTTAATTTGAAAAAATTTTTCTATTCCCTAACTTAGAGATCAAATTAAAAACCTGGGAATATAGCTTGAATAAGCTTCTTTCCAAGCCACTATGATACACATCGAACCATGTTAAGATGAGCTTTTTCAGTAATCTGTTCAGAGATGTTGCCATTGATCTTGGAACAGCAAATACATTGATTTTTATCCGGGGCCAAGGCGTTGTTTTAAATGAACCCTCGATTGTCGCCCGTGAACGCAATACAGGAAAAATTGTTGCTATCGGTCATGAAGCTCTGCTCATGCACGAAAAAACGCATCCCGGTATTCTTACTATCCGTCCTCTCGCAAGTGGAGTTATTGCTGATTATGAAGCAACCGAAGAGCTGATCAAGGGGTTGATCAATAAAACAAAAACTCAATTTTCATTCGGCATCCGTCGTATGGTTATCGGTATACCTTCAGGCATCACGGAAGTCGAAAAACGTGCTGTACGCGACTCTGCCGAACATGTAGGTGCAAGAGAGGTTTATCTGGTGACTGAACCAATGGCGGCGGCAATAGGGATTGGGCTTGACGTCAAGGAACCGATGGGCAATATGATTGTCGATATCGGTGGCGGTACAACGGAAATTGCCGTTATTTCACTCGGCGGCATTGCATCCGGAGAATCCCTGCGAGTTGCAGGAACCGATATCACCAACGCCATTATGCGTCACTTCAGGAAGGCATACAGTCTTGCCATCGGTGAACGCACGGCAGAAGATGTCAAAATAAAAATTGCATCGGCCTACAAGCTGGAAAAAGAAATGACCATGATGGTCAGAGGAAGAAACCTTGTGACCGCACTGCCCGAAGAGCGGGAGGTCAACTCAGCCACCATAAGGGAAGCAATTGCCACCCCGATCAGCCAGATCATCACCTCGATCAAAAAAAGCCTTGAGGTGACCAAGCCGGAACTATCGGCCGATATTCTGGATCGTGGTCTTTTCCTTGCCGGAGGTGGAGCACTGATCAAAGGGCTTGATAAAAAAATCAATGAAGAGACAAGACTCGCCGTTCATATCAGTGAAGATCCACTTACAGCAGTCGCAAGAGGAACAGGAGAAGTTCTCGAAAACCTTGAAAAATACCGTAGCGTCCTCCTTACAACCAAACGCTACTGACAAGAATACGGCACATTACTCTTCTTCAAGAAGCCTTGTATAATACTCTTCATACTGTTCAACAAGCGAAGCTGTCTCGAACTGCTTCGCTTGCAGGACACAGGCTTCGGAACACTCGATCCAGTGGTCATGGTCTGTAAGCAGAAGGAGGGCTTTCTCTGTCATGCCATCAATATCTCCTGGAGCAAGAAGATAACCATGAACCCCCTGAATAATAAATTCGGGAAACCCGCCCGCCAAGGTGGCCACAACCGGCACACCGCATGCCATAGCCTCAAGAGCAGCAAGCCCGAATGACTCCACATTGCTTGGCATCAGCATAAGATCGGCAATTGAAAGCAGTGGGACAATATCGTCAAGTTTGCCGAGGAACCTGACCCTGTCGGCAATCCCCAACTCTCGCACCAGAATCTCAGCTTCACTTCGTTCGGGACCATCACCGACAAGCAGCATCGTGGAATCAAGACGCTCGGTCAAGGCATAAAAAATCCGGATAATATCACTGATACATTTCACCGGCCTGAAATTGGAGATATGAATAACTATTTTTTCATCACCAATACCGAGCTGTTCACGAATTTCCTGTATGGGAGAACGAAAAAACAGTGAGGTATCAACAAAATTTGAAATCACCGTGATCTCCTTTTTCGGGCTGAACATCCTGACCGTTTCATCCTTCAGGTACTCGGAAACAGATGTTACCCCATCAGACTTGTTGATGGCCAACCGCACAACATCCTCCATCCCACGGTCAGCACCGACAACCGTTATATCAGTGCCATGAAGCGTTGTGGCAATCTTGAAACATTTTGAATGGGAACACTTGTCCTCAAGAATCTGTCGGGCAAGCATGGCACTGAGGGCATGAGGAATAGCATAATGGGCATGCACTACATCAAGCTTTTCATAATAGGCGACCTCAGCTATTTTTGAAGCAAGCGCAAGGGAATAAAAAGAACACTCAAAAAGAGGGTAATGTTTGAGTTCGACCTCGTGGTAAAAGATGTTTTTTGAAAAGGTGCCAAGCCGAAAAGGTACCGATTGGCTGAAAAAATGAACCATGTGACCTTTGGCAGCCAGCGCCTTGCCAAGCTCAGTGGCTATTGCACCGCTCCCTCCATACGTGGGATGACAGATAATACCTATTCTCATAATAAATAAAGTTGTATGTGTTTGCAAAATATACCAATTAAAGCAGGTAATAGTTGCCGTTGCACTGAACGAAATTTGCAGGGCGACACGCATGTCGGTACATTGAGCATCAAACTGATGTAAACAGAGAAAAATTATGGCCGCATAAAGAGAGAAATGGAAAACAGTCTTAAAAAACAAAAGGTAGCCCTAAGCTCGGTAGCTGCAAGTCTCCTGCTTACCGCCATGAAACTCGTGGTCGGTATCAAGACCGGCAGTATCGGCATTATTTCTGAAGCTGCGCATTCAGCACTTGACTTCGGCGCTGCAGGTCTTACCCTGTTTGCGGTCAGAATGAGCGACAAACCTGCCGACAGTAAACATCACTATGGGCATGCCAAGGTGGAAAGTGTCTCAGCACTCATCGAAACCGGTCTTCTTGTTGTCACAAGCGCATGGATAATCTATGAAGCAATCGTCCGGCTGAAAGGAGGCGCCATGGAAGTTGAGGTCACATGGTATGCCTTTGCCATTATGATCATTTCCATCATTGTCGATGTTTCGCGTTCAAGAGCGCTGAAAAAAGTTGCAAAAGAGACCAACAGTCAGGCGCTTGAAGCTGATGCACTTCACTTCAGCTCCGATATTCTCAGTTCGGCGGTAGTCCTTGTCGGTCTTTTTTTCGTGCGTATGGGCATTGCCTGGGCAGATGCTGTCGCGGGTATTACGGTCGCCCTTTTAGTTGGATGGGCAGCTTTCAAGCTCGGGAAAAAAACAATCGATATCTTGATCGATGCAGCTCCTGAAGGACTTTCAGAGAGGATTGAAGAGATAGCCATGACCATCGACGGAGTCATCTCCATTGATAAACTCAGGGTAAAACCTACAGGACCTCAAGTATTTGTTGAAATGGTCATCTGTGTAAACAGGACCTTATCAGTTGAAAAAGTTCAGCAAATCTGCCGTAATATCGAACAGAAAGTGCGTGAAGATTTTCCCGTGGCTGATTTTACCATCAATACCAAACCTATTGCACTCAACAACGAAACAATAGCCGAACGCGTGCACGTGATTGGTCTGAATCACAACCTTCACGCCCATAACATTTCGACAAACCTTACCGATAAAAACAAGCACATCACCTTCGATGTTGAAATTGACCAGCAGCTGACCATAAAACAGGCGCACGATACCGTTACCGCTCTCGAGGAGGAGCTGCACAGAGAGTTCGATGGAGAAATTGATATCTGTATCCATATTGATCCACTCCGCAATGATGAACATAGCACCAGCTCTCTTTCATCAGAAAAAGAAAAACTTGTGCGCAACATCATTGTCAATGTCGCACAACACATCGAGAATGTTCAGAACGTCCACGACATTCAGATCAGGAAAAATGAGAAGCAGAAGCTCTTTATAACCCTGCACTGCTCATTTAACGATGAGGTACTCCTGGAAGAGGTTCACTCACTCACAAGCAGACTGGAAGGTGCAATATACCAGTCACTGCCCGAAGCATACCGTGTCATCATCCACGCCGAACCGCTCTTTGCGCAATAGATACCGTCTATTATAATGGGCGGTTGAGAAAATCGATCAACGGTTTCACCGATTTGAACGTCCTGGACAGCGATGTTATCAATGCGGAATCGGTTACTTCATGATCGCTGAGAAAGCGTTGGGTGTAGTAGTCTTTGCATTTTAGAAACTCTATTGCGGGGTTTGTGCTTTCATAACCTTTTGGAGGCCTGACCAATTTACCGGAGGCCTTGACGCCTTCAGGGAAAAAGTGAAGAAGCTCTTTGTGGCAAACGATTGATTGCCACTCACTGAAAGAGTGGCCAATGTGCTGCCTTATCTGATCAAGAGTGGCAGCTTCGGGCATATAAATACCCCCGCCGATAAATGATGCTCCAGGTTCCACATGGAGATAATATCCAGCATAGGGACTCTTCCTGCCTCCCTTGTTGATAAAGGCAAAGAAGTTTGTTTTGTAGGGCGTTTTATCTTTTGAAAAGCGTATGTCGCGGTTGATGCGCATAATACATGTTTTCGGATCAAGATGTGATGTGGCAATATCGAAGTCAAATTCTGCAATCTCCACAAGTAACTGCACCACAGTATTCAACACATCACCCTGCGCCTTCTGAAACTCTTTTTTGTGCTCATCAAACCATGCCTTGGTATTATTGGCTTTCAGGTTCGAGAGAAATTCGAGTGTCGTGGTGGTAACCATAAGCTGAAGGGTTAGAGCGAGTTATAAGTCTTATAGGCCCTATAAGACCTATAGGACTTATAACATTTTTTTATGATCAGACAGATTTGGGCTTGAGGATTCATGATCACTGCCTTTTTTTTCTGAACTGGTCACCAATTTGTGCAGAATGCCGATGACGAGAAGGGAGGCAAGCAGAAGAGCATAATGCCATGGGTTGGTAAGCTGTTCTATATTCTGACCGGCTGTCGCTGTACGGACAGGTTCAACAATCAGCTGACGAAGAAGAGTTATCATGGCTACTTCAATGAAGACGACAACATGGAACACTCCGGTCTGCACGTAATTGATTTCAGCAGAAATCAGACTCGACAGAGTCCACACAATAAAAAGGGTACCCAAGGCCTGCAGAAAACCATGAGCAAGATTGTTTATCTCAAACGAATGGACAACCGCCATGAAAAACTCCCATAAGACCATCATGCTTGCCAGCACAAGTGCTACGGCCAGAAAAGCATGCAGGATATGATTAAATGCCCGCAAAGCACTTAAGAGGCGATCTTCAAAGGATGCTATCATGACCTGAGCAGGTTAATGATTATCATGAGCAAAAGTAACAATTAGCTTCTGAGTTTGCAAAAAAAGCAGGTTTATAAACAGCATCACCCCCTCGAAATTATTGGAGAGTCTCCCTGCCCAATGTACATTATTGCTACCGATTCAGAGATATTTCACATTGAAACGTAGACTGTTCCACTGGAGTTGCATGAACGAAACAGAATTAAAACAGCTGCAGAAAGGTGATATTCTTATCAACCTTACCTACCTGCCCGATGACGTGGTTAGTGTCAGCAGCAAAATACATATTGTCGCACCACCAGCAAGCGTATGGAAGACACTTACCGATTATGACAACCTGAGCAGTTACCTCCCCAAGGTCTTGTCAAGCAAAGTTGTTGAACGTCATGGCAATGAGATCACTCTTGACCAGATCGGAAAAACCGGTATTTTTATCTTCGAAAAAATTGTTCATTTTCGTTTGAAAATCACAGAAGAGTATCCAAATAACATCAGCTTCGGGCAGGTAGATGGAGATTTTGATGTCTACCGGGGAGAATGGGCGCTTGAAACAAGTCCTGCAATCCAAGGAACAGTACTCTCTTATCATGCGGAAATCAAGCCCCTTTTTTTTGCACCCCCAATCCTTGTCATTTTTGTGCAGCGACAGGATCTGCCAGGAATACTCAAGGCACACAAGCAAAGAGCTGAAGCCCTTTAGCCGAAAGAGTGACAGCTTTTTTTACCTGCAACCCTTTGACTCTTGAAACACTATGATTACTGATAAGCCTGTTTGCGTTACCGGAGCATCCGGATTTATAGCTGCCCATATCGTCCGACAACTCCTTGAGCAAGGGTATCGTGTCAGAGGAACGGTACGAAAAAGCCCGAAGAACTATCCTTTCCTTCTGGGACTTCCTGGAGCTTCCGAACGTTTAGAACTTGTTGTAGCTGATCTGCTGGCTGAGGGTTCCTATGACCTTGCCATTGCAGGGTGCGATTATGTCATGCATACGGCAAGTCCTTATGAGATAAACGTTAAAAATCCGCAAACCGATCTTGTTGACCCGGCAGTTAACGGAACAGAAACAGTACTTGAAAGCTGCCTGAAATCAGGCGGAGTTAAACGGGTGATTTTTACCTCTTCGATTGCGGCCATTACCGATGAAGCGGACAGTAACAAAGTATTTACTGAAAAAGACTGGAATACCATGTCCTCGCTTGATCGCAACCCTTACCACTACTCTAAAACACTTGCTGAACGTGATGCCTGGGATTTTATTATGAGAAAACGGCCAAAGTTCGATCTGGTTGCTATCAATCCCTTTATGGTTATCGGTCCTTCGCTCGGTCCTTCGCTCAATACAAGTAACCAGATCATCCGCGATATTATGATAGGGAGTTACCCTTGCCTCATGGATATTAACTGGGGTTTTGTTGATGTACGGGATGTAGCAAAGACGCATATTCTTGCCATGGAAACCAATTCGGCAAGCGGTCGTTATCTCTGCTCGGGCGAATCAATGAACATGAAAACACTGGTCGCACTTCTTGCGTCATCAGGTTTTGACACCTATGCATTACCAAAGCTTGATCTTTCAGGAAAGGCAGGCTCAATACTGATGAAAGTGCTTTCTTTCACACAACCGAGAGATACCGGCATGTATATCCGCACAAATATTGGCCGGACAATGCGCTATGACAATGCGAAAATCAAGCGGGAATTGGGTATATCTTTTAAACCGATTAAGGAGAGCATTATTGACGCCGTTAATGATATGATTCAGTGGGGTCATCTCCCGTCGAAAAAAATTAAAAACAAGTAAACAATTATTATAACTCTCTATGCATAGCTCCATTCGAAGGGCATACCGCTCACTACTTCCCATCATAGTCGTACTGATCTCTTTTGTTTCTTATCCGTCATGGGCACAGCCTACAGAATCCACCTCTTCTGACTCCTTATCATCTGAGAAAGCACAGCTTTTAAACGGCAAGGCAGTTGTTGCCCTTGCCGACCTTCCGGATGGGGTTACAGGAGTAGAGGGACATATCTATATTGCCGCACCTCCAAAAAAGGTTTGGGAGGTTGTTACTGATTATGACAATCATAAGAAATTCGTCCCGAATGTTCTTGACAGTGGTACAATTTCAGATAATGGCACAGAAAAAGTGATCTTTGAAAAAGGGAAATCGGGAATGCTCTTTTTTCAAAAGACAGTCAATATCAAAATGAAAGTATGGGGAGAGGTTCCGAAGCATCTTTTTTTTGAGCAAATCACCGGAGAGTTCAAAGTCTATCATGGGGAGTGGATTCTTGCCGATTATCAGCAAGGAACAGGAACATTCCTAACCTACAAAGCCGAAGTTAAACCTGATTTTTTTGCACCCCGGTTTGCTGTAAAAAATGTCCAGAAACGCGATTGCCCTTTAATGATGTCAGCTATGAAAAAACAGGCTGAATCATTGGTATCGTCAGAACTCAAAAAAGAGTGAACTACCGGCGGAAGAGTTGAGATATCGGTGAGGAGTGGAAAATGGTGCGGTCGTTAACAACCCTTGAGGTCTGAATAGTATTGCGCTTTTTGAGGGTAGAGGAAATCTTGGGGAAATTATAGCTTATTGCCCGAAACACCGCTCCGGATTTTTTTAGACTGCCAGTGCCCTGGAAAAGGTAAGATATTGCCGCGGCAACATCAAGCAGTAACCGAAGAGGAAGCAGCCACAACAGTGTTGCTGTATCAAGGTTTTTCAGCAGCATGGTCATATTGTTACGATGGTTGAAATAGATTTTTTCAGCAGAACCACCCTGCAGCGATGCACCTCCCTCGTGCAGTATCACGGACGATGGTACTGATCGCACACGATAGCCGGCAAGCTTCATTCGCCAGGAGAGATCAATCTCCTCCATCTGCATAAAAAAATCTTCATCAAACCCGCCGAGTTCTTCGACGACCGCTCTGTTTGCAAACATGGCAACTCCCGACGCCCAGAAAATATCCTGCCTGGTATCATACTGCCCCTTGTCACTCTCAAGTGTGGAAAAGGTGCGCCCAAGACACCAGGGATAACCAAGCCTGTCAATCATACCACCTGCCGCGCCAGCATAATCAAAAACTTTTTTGCCTTTACCATGAGCTTTCAGGGAAAGGATTTTCGGCTGCAAGGCAGCTGTCCGATCATCCTCAAGAGCTACAGAGACAAGCTGATCAAGCCAATGGGGATCATGAACAGTATCATCATTCATAAAGACAACGTAATCGGCTGAGGTGTTTTTCAGCCCTGCATTGCACCCACCGGCATAGCCTCTGTTTTCCGGCAGCCTCACCAGTCGTGCATTTCTGTAACGTTTAACAAGAAAAACCAGTCCAGCCTCTTTTCCGCCGTTATCAACCACGACAATGCTCATTGAGGGGTAGAGGGTATTTTCAAGCGAATCAAGACAGCGCTCAAGCAGATCACGCCGCTTGTAATATGGGATAATGATATCGACGGAAGGGTAATGCTGTTCGGGCAGGTTCATAAAAAAACTATCGCAGCGTTTTCCAGAACTCAGCAGCAAGTCGGGCACTCTCTTCGGGCGTTGCTGAAGCGGCAATATGCTGCAGCAGTGCCGTACCCACAACCGCCCCATCGGCCAGACTCCACATATATTTCACTCGATCCCTGTCCTTTATCCCAAAGCCGACAACAATTTTTTTCTTCGTGTGCTGGCGTACTCTTTTCAGGTAGTCATCGACCGCTGTATCGTTGGATGCATCGGAAAGTTTGGCGGTACCGGTTGTAGCATTGACAGCAAGGCAGTAGGAAAAATCAGTCGAAAGAGAGTCAATCAGCTCTATCCTTTCGGGCGGTGTTACCGGTGAAACAAGAAACACAACGGTAAGACCCAACCCTTTGGCCCGTTCAAGAAAATCAGCTGCCTCCTCGGGCGGAAGGTCAGGAATAAGCAACCCGTCAACGCCCGCTTCAACCGCTTCATGCAGAAAACAGTCAACACCATAGGCAATCATCGGGTTGCAGTAGCCCATGAGAATGATGGGGGCGGTAATTTTTCTGCACCCTATACCCCGTCGAGCCTTCCGGACTAAGGCAAAAAGATACCCTATGGTGACACCGTTGCGGATAGCGGTATGAGCTGCCTCCTGAATCACCGGACCATCGCCGATAGGATCTGAATACGGCATACCGAGTTCAATGATATCAGCACCGCTCTCCTCAAGCACCTCAAGCACGGGCAGCGTCGCACCAGCAACAGGAAACTCTGGCATGTAATAGGCTATCAGCAGTTTCTTATCCTGCTGCAAAAGGCTGGTAATTCTATTTTGAGTCATAAGGAACTTTGATATTTGTCAGAACACACAATTTCTACAAAATAATCTGAATGGCAGCTATCATGGATGTCATGACAATCATGTGCACAAGAACACTCCCCCAGACACTCTTAGTATTCGCAACAATGTAACCGCCCATAATGCCCAGTGGAAATGCCATCATTGCCATCAATGCTCTCTCCATCATATTGACAGGAGCAACGGCAAAATGGTTGAGAAGAAAAAACAGGGTCGTCAACAATACCGTCAGATGTTTATTGAACCCCTTTTCAATCATGGCGGAAAACATGATTCCTCTCCAGAGAAACTCTTCGGCAAGAACGAGGATAGGATAAAGGTAAAGGAGCGAACGATTCACAAGAAGATACTGCATCCCAGACATCATTGCAGCACCGTTTTGATTCTTCATCATGTTCACCGTATTCATCATGGCCATAAGCAACAGAAGAGTGCCGCCAATAAGGCCCCACAAAAGGGATGTACGGAGATTTCCGCCTGCAAGATACATCTCCTTCCATTCACCATTTTTTTTACCCCGATAAAGCACAAGCGCTATAGAACCGATAACGTAAAGAGCGAGCGCCGGCCACTCAAGAAGAGGTGTAAAGTGACCAAGAAGACCAAGCAACCAGATGGCTGCCATCAGACCAAACGAAAGGTTGAACCTTGCTGTAGAGGAGTCCTGTTCAAAAGAGAGCGCTTTGACAGATTTCATGACTGAAGGAGATTGATTGAAGGATGAATGGTACTATCGAATATACAGAGGACGCTCTTCATATTCAATCGGATCGCGTACACCCATCAACTCGAACGCCCGAAGCCGCCGGGCACAACTGTCGCAGAGACCGCATGCCCTCCCCTCACTTTTGTAGCACGACCAGCTCAGATTGAACGGCGCACCCAGCGCCATCCCTTTGCGGACAATGTCTGATTTCTGCATCTCAATGAGGGGCGTAAGGATTTCAATATTCGTCTCGGGTTTTGTGCCGAGTGCAATAACCGTGTTGAACGCATCATAGAACACCTTGCGGCAGTCAGGATAGCCGGACGAGTCCTCTTCGACTGCCCCTATAAAGATTTTGCCGGCTCCGATCACTTCCGACCAGCTTACCGCCATGGAGAGAAAACCGGCATTGCGGAATGGCACATAACTGGTGGGAATCGATGAATCCTGAAAGTCTGCCCCTTTCACAGGCATTGAATAATCGGTCAGCGAAGAGCCGCCTATCTGAGCAAGAAAATCAGCATTAACTTCAAGGCATTGCTCAATATTGTAGTGATTGCAGATAGCTCGAAATGACTCCAGCTCCTTCTGCCAGGTGCGCTGTCCGTAATTGACATGCATAGCAGCCAATGCAAAGCCCTCGTCATGAGCGATTGCAGTGGTGACAAGACTGTCCATACCGCCGCTCAGAAGAACTACGGCTTTCATGTTTCGTACATATGGTATTGATGCAAAAAATTTCTGAAAGGTATACAATTCTTTGATATTCAAACGGAAATGGTAAAAAAAAAGCCAACCCGAAGGCTGGCTTTTTTTAAAAGAGTATGAAGCGTCGAATTAATACATGCCGCCCATACCACCCATTCCGCCCGGAGGCATTGCGGGCATGTCTGATTTTTCTTC